>Ga0156446_1074_pt1 | contig 16991 bp, 14 predicted proteins | sample RifOxyA2_FD_108089 | JGI IMG/M metagenome (GOLD analysis project Ga0156446, IMG submission 108089) | Candidatus Melainabacteria bacterium RIFOXYA2_FULL_32_9 | reverse complement strand
AGTATATGAGAAACCTGCTGGAAAAACAGGAAAATTTGAGCCTTAAGCAGTGTATGGTTGTTGATTTAATTACTAAAGATGACAAAATCATCGGTGTAATTGATGAACTTGGTCTGGAATATAAAGCTGGAGCAGTTATCCTTACTACAGGAACATCTTTAAACGGTAAAATATGGATAGGATTAAATTCTTTCCCGGCAGGCAGGGCTGGAGAATTCCCTGCTGTTGGTCTTTCTGAATCTCTGACTAAACTAGGCTTTACTGTTGGAAGATTAAAAACGGGAACACCTGCCAGGGTTGATGCTAGAACCATCGATTTTTCAAGACTTATAATTCAGCCTGGTGATCAGGAGTTGAATTTCTTCTCTTTTGAACCTGACAGGCCAGTCAAAGAACAAATACCGTGCTATTTAACCAGAACTACTCAAGAAACTCATAATATTATAATGGCAAATCTTGATAAATCCCCTCTGTATCAGGGATTGATTAAGGGTGTGGGTCCGAGATATTGTCCTTCAATTGAAGATAAAGTTGTACGTTTTGCCCATAGAGAATCTCACCACATATTTATTGAACCAGAGGGCAGAGATACTTATGAGACTTATGTGCAGGGATTTTCAACGAGCCTTCCTGCTGATGTTCAGTTCCAAATGCTTAGATCTCTTCCTGGTTTAGAAAAAGTTGATGTTTTAAAGCCTGCTTATGCCGTTGAATATGATTATATACCTGCTATTCAACTTTCTCATACACTTATGACCAAAAGAATAGAAGGATTGTTTTGTGCAGGTCAGATTAATGGTACCAGTGGGTATGAAGAAGCAGCAGCGCAAGGGCTTATAGCAGGGATTAATACAGTAAGACTTCTAAATAATAAGGAAATGATTATCCTATCTAGAAGCAGTTCTTATATTGGTACTTTAATTGACGATCTTGTCACAAAAGATATTGATGAGCCTTATAGAATGCTTACTTCAAGGTCAGAATACAGACTTATTCTTAGACAGGATAATGCAGATACAAGATTAACCACGATAGGATATGAGGTTGGGCTTATTTCTCCTGAAAGATGGCAGAGATTTAAAGAAAAACAGGAAATAATTGAGCAAGAAAAAGTAAGACTGGAAATGGTTAGAGTTAGACCGGAAACCTGGGTTAATGAGATTCTTGCTGATTATAATGAGAAAATCGAGACGGGTTATAGTTTGGCAGGGCTTATGAAAAGACCTAATTTAGGATATCAAGCCATAAAAAGAATTGATAAAACAGCTCAGGAACTTAATTTGCCTAAAGAAATTGGTGAACAGATTGAAATTGAACTTAAGTATACAGGATATATAGAAAGACAAAATGCTCAGATAGAACAAGCAGATAGATTAGAGAAAATCAAAATTCCTGAAGATTTTGATTATGCTTCAATAGAGCAATTGCCACGTGAAGCAAAAGACAAGCTAATTAAAATAAAGCCTGTAACTCTTGCTCAAGCATCCCGAATAGGCGGTGTTAACCCGGCTGACATTTCTGTTCTAATGGTTCTCCTTGAAGCAAGAAGAAGAAATAAAACAAATATAGTTTAATATAAGTTATTAATAAATAAGGCTTTTAATTACTCTTTTGTCTATTTTGCATATATCAACTTTTAAATATTATAAAAGTTGAATTTTGATTAATTCTATTAATTGTAATAGTTTGTATGCAGATTTATAGATCTAGTAGATTGTTTCATGATAGTTGTTGAAGGAGGATACGTTCTCTCTGTTACTGGTGCTGACATATTTGTAAGGTGACTTCAATAATAACCCAGGCTGAGTTAACGTTTCATATTTATAGTTGATCACTAATTTTGTATTTAGAGGAGTAAAATATGGCTAAGAACTTTAATCTTACTGTAGGAAAAAGAGATTTTTCGAAAAAACCAAGACAGCTAAGGGCTGAAGGTAAAGTTACTGCTACCATATATGGGCATAACTTTAGCCCTATATCAATTCAATTAGATGCGAAAGCTTTTAGAAGTGCTTATAAAGCTGATAAAAACGCTATTATGCAATTAAAATATGATAATGATACTTATAGTGCATTAGTGAAAAATGTACAATATGGTTTAACTACTGATGAAATATTTAATATTGAATTTTATAGAATAAAAACAGATGAAAAGGTCAAAGTATCAGCTCCTGTTAATATAGTTGGAGAATCACCAGCTGTAAAAGCAGGTGGAACCTTGTGGAATCCTCAAACTGAAATTGAAATTGAATGTTTGCCTACAGATATTCCACGTAGTATTGATGTTGATATATCGGGTTTAGAGAATTTCGAGGATTTAATTACCGTTCGAGATATTAAATATCCTGCAGGCATTTCTCCTGTAACATCCCCAGAAACTATGATAGTAAAAATTAATGCACCTACAGGTGTTATAGAATCTCCACCTGTATCTGAGGAAGTAGCTAAATTAACCTAATAACGTAGTTGTTTTGAATTATGTAGTGAATAAATAAACCGGATATATTTTTCTGTAGTTATAATCCTTTGAGTTGATAAGGGAATAAGGCTGCTAAAATATATCCGGTTTATCTCAAATTAATTTGAACGCTTAATTTAGCCTCCTGATTTATTCAAAAAATGTTGTTCAATTTTATAATTGCATATACTGAAATGAGAGGCAGATATGTTATGGATAATTTAATATTGAGAAAGGCTCAGCAAAGTGATATTAGAAAGATTGCACCATATTTAGCTGAATTTAAACTTGATACAGAAAATGTTTCTGCTGAACAATTCGTTATTGCAGAAATAAATGGTAATTTGGCTGGTTTTGGAAGGATTAAACCCTATGAAAATATTTATGAATTATCTTCTATAGGAGTAGTGCCTGAATATAGGAAAAAAGGTGTTGGAGAAAGCTTGATAAAGCATTTAATAGAAACTTGTCCTGCTAATGAGGTATGGATAAGTACTAAGATTGTTGAATATTTTAGAAAAATTGGTTTTGAAGAAGTAGATAACGTGCCTGAGGAGATAAAACAAAAAACCCTTAGAGTTTGTAGAAACTTCTATGAATCTGTTACAGATTCATACTATATGGTATTTAAAAAATAAAGTGCTTGCCTAGAAAATGTTAAAATACACTAATAATAAAGAATGTCATTGCGATCCTGCAACGCAGGCGTGGCAATCTATATGATGAACATTGGAAAACACAGTCACTTTTCTAAATTCATCAATCTTAGTATTAAAACTATGGTTTTTAATGGTGCAGCTTTGCTGCTTCCTCGTAATGACAGTTTGGACGATTTTTTAAATTTAATAAATAACGAAAACTGCAAATATTAGAAATCTATTACCAATCATTAAATATTATTCTGGGCAAGCACCAAAAATAATTTAGTAGAAAGAGTAAAAGCCATAATCTATATGGCTTTTACTCTTTCAATATTTGCTCCTTCGGCCTTTAAGTCAGCATCGACCATAATTCTCACCAGTTCTTTGAAAGAAACCTTTGGTTCCCAACCAAGTTTTTGTCTTGCTTTTGTTGGATCTCCGATTAACAAATCAACTTCAGCAGGTCTGAAATATCTTGGATCGATTTTAACATACTTATTCCAGTCTAATCCTGCATATCCAAAGGCTTCATCGAGAAATTCCCTGATAGAATATGTTTCGCCTGTTGCAATAACATAATCATCGGGATGATCCTGTTGTAACATCATCCACATAGCCTCAACATAATCTTTTGCATAACCCCAATCACGTTTAGAATCAAGGTTACCAAGGAAAAGTTTGTCTTGTTTTCCTGCTAGAATTCTGGCAAGAGCTTTTGTGATTTTTCTTGTTACAAAGGTCTCTCCTCTTCTCGGAGATTCATGGTTAAATAAGATTCCATTGCAGGCAAACATATTATAACTTTCTCTATAATTTACTGTTATCCAGTAGGCATAGAGCTTTGCGACAGCATAAGGGCTGCGTGGATAAAATGGAGTTGTCTCTTTTTGAGGTACTTCTTGAACTTTACCATATAATTCACTTGATGATGCCTGGTAAAATTTTGTATTAATCTGTGTATCTTTTATAGCATCTAAAAGCCTTAATGTGCCAAGTCCCGTTACATCTCCGGTATACTCAGGAGTGTCAAAGCTTACTCTAACATGACTTTGTGCTCCAAGGTGGTAGATTTCATCAGGGACTATTTTTTCTAATAGCCTTGAAACGTTAGATGAATCTGATAAATCTCCATAATGTAAAAATAATCTAGTTCCTTCAATATGTGGATCGTTATATAAATGATCAATTCTGTCTGTATTAAACGAACTGGATCTTCTTATAATTCCGTGTACTTCATATCCTTTTTCTAATAATAATTCTGTAAGATACGAGCCATCCTGGCCTGTTATTCCTGTTATTAAAGCTTTTTTGGTCATCTTTAATTTATTTCCTGTAATAATCTATTTCAATAAAAATCTTTTAATTAGTCCTCTAAAAATTCAGATATTTTTTCTCTTAAGCTTTTTGTTACAAAAGGCTCTATAGGAATTTTTCCAACATCGGGAAGAATTTCTTCTTTTATAAAGTCTTTTACGTTTCCAGTATTATATGTAGCAATTATGATAACTTCAGGATTTATTTCGGCCATATCATAAGGTGCTACAGCTTTACAGCCTTTAAATTCTTCATCTGATCCAAAGAACTTTTGATCCGCAACTCCAACAATATTTAAATCTGATAAATTATAGTTATCAAATATTACTGATGATAATATACCTGCACCATATATAACGGCTTTTTTACCTTTATATTTTTTTGCTAATTGATCTATTCTTTTTTGTTGATTTTTTCCGCTTATCCATTCTTTTAATGCATCATAATCTTTGTAAATCATATTATTCTCTCCTATCCAAACTATATCCAATAATAAATTTATATCAAAAAATTAGATTTTGTACTAAACCAAAAAAGGTAATTAATAAGTTTATAAACTATTTTAGCGATAAGGATATAAACTTAATAAGCATAATCATTTTCAAATAGATCATCCTCATCATCTTTTAAACTAGATAAATCCTCAAAATAGGCAGTTTCAAAGTCTTCAGGTAAATTATCTGAATCTGGCCAGATTGTAAAGCTATCGAATATACATTCAGTTAAATTTTCTGCTGAGCAAAGATCAGATCCAGATAAGTCAGTTTCTGATAAGTCAGTGCCGCTAAAATCCGCATCTGTAAAGTCACAATCTAATAATTTTGCTCCTTTAAATTTTGTGCCAACTAATGTAGCTCCAATAAAATCGCAATTTTTCAGAGTGGTTTTTGCGAAATCTGCTGAGGTTAGATCACTACTAGAAAAATCCGCATTAGAAAATTCAGATTCGCTAAAATCAGCACCTGCTAGATCAGCTTTACTTAAATTAGCTTTAGTAATTTCTGTATCCCTTAAGTCTAGTTCGCTTAAATCAAGTAATCTATCTTGATCGTAAGGTCTTGTTTCATTAAACTCATCTATAAAACCATTTTTTAAAAGGTGAATTAATTCGTCTCTACTACTCATATTTACCTCTAGCTAGTCAATTATATTCATTTGTAAGGCAAGAAGAACTGCCTGTGTTCTATTGGTGACATTTAGCTTCTTAAATATGCTGTTTAAATGGGTTTTGACAGTAACTTCACGTACAAATAATTTTTCTGCTATTTCTTGATTATTGGCCCCCTGTGCCACAAGTTGTAATACTTCTTTCTCCCTGTTTGTTAAAGGGATAATAGGTTCATCTGAAGTGAAGGGTAAGCTCATAGATTTGCTTTGGTTCTTTTTCTGACCCCAACTGTACCTTCTTAATAATGCTTCAACACGGGCAAGAAGATTTGGAAGAGCAAATGGTTTAGATATATAGTCATCAGCTCCAAATTTTAATCCTGAAACTTCTTTTTGTTCACTATCAAGAGCGGTTAACATAATAACAGGTATGTCTTCAAATTCTTGGTTATTTCTTATTGCTTTTAGAGTTTCCCATCCATCCATATTTGGCATCATTATATCGAGAATTATAAGATTAAACTTTTGCTCTTTTGCGTTAAGAATTTTCAATGCTTGAAGACCATCGTGTGCGACGGATACTTCGTACCCATACATTGGTAATACATCTTTTAAATATTTTGGGTTATCATCAACCACAAGTATGTTTGCTATTGAGGACATTATTTATGATCCTTTTTTCATTCTTACCCTAACAATAATAATAGCAGATTTTTAAAGGTTTTATTTATAAATTTATTATAGCAGTTTGTAGAATATTTGTTATAGTAAGATTTAAATAGCTGAATAATCTAGTGAAACTTTTTTACTTGGTCATAGAAATTCATTAACAAATAAAATAACTCGAATTGCTACCTGCATAAATTTATGATTAGAGATTACCACGCAAGTATGACCATTTCTTAAAGCCACGAGTCAGGGCTCGTAATGACATCTAAAATTATTTAAGTAGCAATTATATTTATTGGTTTTATCCCATACTTTTAGAATATATTCGCATCCGTGGGTTTTTTTGGGAATATACTCTTCTGCAACAATTTAAGTGAGTTATAAAACTTCTTATACTAAACCATCTTTTAATGCTTTTATCGCTGCTTGTGTTCTGTCATCTACTGATAACTTTTGCAGAATATTGCAAACATGAGCTTTAGCTGTATGGATGCTTACACATAACTTTTCTGATATTTCTGCATTGCTGTAACCATCTACAATAAGTCTTAATACATCCATTTCTCTGTCGGTAAGTTGTATTTTCTCTTCTGTTTCTTTAGGGTCTTCTGCTGATATGACTAATTTACCATTAGATAAGGTTTTTAGAATGGTTTCAGCAATTGCAGGATCAAACCAGGCGGCTCCATCATATACTGATTCAATAACATGGATAAGTCTGTCAGGTTCTATATCTTTTAGACAATATGCGTTAGCCCCTGCTCCAAGTGCAGCCCAGACTTCAGCTTCATTGTTGTGCGAGGTTAAAATAATAACTTTTATTTTATTATCATTTTTTTTAATTAATTTTGTGGCTTCAATTCCGTTTATGCCGGGTAAACCTAAATCCATTAATACAATATCGGGTTTATGCTCTTTTGCCAGGCAAATACCTGTTTCTCCGTCTTCGGCTTCCAATATTAGTTTTACATGATCTAATGATTCTAAGGCTGTCTTTAAGCCAAATCTTGTAAGGGTATGATCTTCAACGATTAAAATGCCTAGCTCGCATAATTTATTCACAAATTTGCTCCTGATTTTATTTTTACAGTGAAAGAGCGTACATACTATATACCATGCTAGTTGAAACTATTAAACAAAAAATATTGATAAATTAAGAGATCTAAACTAAAAGCCGGTAGTTTATTTCAAAAATAATGCTTTTCACTTTGCATAAAAAACAGGACTTACGTAAAAACGTAAATTGATTAATATTATAGGGTTAAATTAATGACTATAGCTAGTGAATTGATAAAGGTTAGTACATTTTTTGAATATTTAAGGAACAAACAAAAAATTATTGCGTATTTTAAAACTCAAATCTGTCATTGCGAGCGAAGCGAAGCAATCCATTAAATAATGCTATAATTTGGATTGCCACGTCGGGCTTTCAGCCCTCCTCGCAATGACAATATCACTTTATGCGTAAGTATTTTTTGTTACCTCCTTTACTTTAAAATCGCAAATATTTTAATGGACGAGTATTTACAAAAAGCCAGGATGTCATGCCGGACTTGATCCGGCATCTATCCAATTAACATTTATAGCTTAGAATTGAAACATAGACAGATCCCGCATCAAGTGCGGGATGACAATTCCCGAGAGAATTTTAGAAATTATTTCTCATTATTTCTACATTTAGAACAATAATTAATGTGGTATAGTATTAGCTATCTAATGGTAAGCTGAAATAAAAGGTACTCCCTTTTCCTAGTTGGCTCTCTACCCAGATTTTCCCATTATGCTTTTCAATAATTCTTTTTGATAAATATAATCCTAATCCTGTTCCTATTTTACGGAATTTCTTAGCTTTAGAGAAAAACCTGTCAAATATAATCTCATATTCGGATTCGGGGATTCCTTTTCCTGTATCTGTTACTTTAACTATAATCTCATTGTTTTTTTCTTCTGCATCTATGGCAATTACACCACCTTTTGGAGTATAAGTAATTGCATTGCTTATTAAATTATTTATTACTCTTTTTATTTCTTTTTTATCTATTCTTGCAGCAGGGGTTTCTTTAGAGATAAAGTTGGTTAAACTTTGATTATGCTTCTTTGCAATAGGTGTAAGTTCTGCTACACAATCCTGAGCCAATTTTCTTATATTTGTAATTTCTTTAATCAATTCACCCTGGCCCGATTCGTGCTTATATGTGTCTAATAAGCTATTAACAAGGCTTAATAAGCCATTGTTGCTTTCAAGCATATTTTCCATAGCTTCTTTTTGCTTGTCAGTATAAGGACCAAACATGCCTTTTAAGAAGAATTTGAGAGTATTTGCCTCTGCTAAAATTGGCACTCTAAGATCATGCGTTAATGTAGCAGTAAAGTCTTCTCTCATTTTATCCATTTCTTTTAGCTCAGTAATATCTCTCAGTACTATTACATAAGTTGGTTCACCTGCTACTCCTGAAATTTGAGAGAAATTTAAGCTTAGTAATTTTTCTGCTTTAGTATTTTTATTCAATATTTGAGCTTCAGTTGGGGCTAATCGTTCATTATGTGAGATTAAAGGACAATTTTCCGGGATGTCTTCTTTGTTTCTTAAACAATCGATATTACATTTACATTGTAGAAATTCAGCCAGATATTTTCCTGCAATTTCCTCTTCTTCACGTCCACTCCAGATATTAATAGCAGGATTTACTTTTGTAATCTTACAGTCTTTTGATATAGTTATGATCCCATCTGCCAGAGAATTAAAAAGCGCCTCCAGATATTCTTTTTGCTCATGTATTTCTCTTTGATATTTTTTAATCCTGCTTTCTCTATCCTGTAGAGACTCGATCATCTTATTAATGTTTAAACCTAACTGTGCAGTTTTTCCAGTTGCCTTTATTTGTACTCGCTTTGACAGGTCTCCTTGTTTTACGGCCATGGCAACTCCTGCTATTTGTTCTAATGAATTCATTAATCTCTGTGAAGTCAGATGAGCCGCAATCGATATTATCATTCCGACAATTAATATAGTTAGCACTATTAAAATTGTGTTCTGTTTTTTTAGTTTGTTGAGTTCATTTGGAGATTTTAGTAGAAATATTGCGCCAATAGGAGCGTTATTATAATTATATATTGGTTCTATAGTATAAATATAGCTTTTTTTGAGAGTATAAAGCGTTTTTGTCAGGCTTTCCAAATTTGATTTTTTATAAGTACTGGTATTTAAACTTGTTTTTGAGCTTTGTTTAAAGATGTTATCTTTAGATATTTCAGCTATTACATAATCTTTTTCAATAAGCAAAAGATTTCCATTTATTAAATCGGAAAATTCCTTATGAAGTTTAGAGTTTGACTTTATAAACTTAATTCCAATTAATAATTTATTTGTAGTTTTGATATTACATGCTGAAATATGAGCTAAACCCGCCAGAATGCCTTTTTCTTTTGTGTCAGAGTTTATTGTCAGACTATTTATATCTTTTTGATAGTATTTCTTTATAATGTTTTCTGGAATTATCTCTGTAGAACTAGTTGTTTTTTTAAGTGCTTCATATAAAATGGGCTTTAAATTCTTGAAATTATTTATTTCATCAGAGTTAATGACGAATAAAATATCTGCATTGTCTTTCTTGTTGTTAATTATATGAGTGTTGGATGCAGATATTTCATAAGATTTTTGTACGACATAACTTTCCAACTCTTGAATTGAATTGTTATAAATCAATTTTATGGCATTTAAGTCTGCACCAAGATTATTGGCATTATTTTCTTCTATCTTGTCAAATATTGCAATAGAAAGCCATGCCATTATAGCTAAAGGTAAAAAAGTCAAAGTAAGAAAACTAATGAAAATATCTTTTCTTATTATTAACAGCATATTATTTTCTCAAAACAAGTAATTTATTATATCAGCAATAAAAAATAGGATTTCTATCCTTCTTTTTACCATATTAACAAGTTGTTATTCAATATATTCTTTTAATCTTAATACACGTCTTTTTGTTAAAGATAGGTTGCCTAAGACTTAAGTAACAACAGGAAGACCTGCTTCTTTATCAGAGGATTTTTAGACGATGATTAAACCTTTAGTACAAGGACTTTATGAAATTATTATGACTAAGCTCTTGTAATGAAAGATATTTGCCCCATGACATAATAATTGTTAAAGAATCTGAACTCTGCTATCATGAAATAATATATAAAATATAAATATAAATATGATGAAAAGTAAAAAAGGATTTACTCTGACTGAGTTACTGCTTACTCTAACAATTATAGGTATAATTGCAAGTTATACTATTCCTACTTTAATACAAAATATTGAAAATACTCATCTTAGAGCATCTCTTAGAGCTGGATATTCTATTCTTTCTCAAGTTGTAACGCAAATGGCTCAAGATGAAAACGGTGTTCTTCAGACTTATGACAGTAATTATGCTAATTTCAAAACAATCTTTAAGAGCTATTTTAAAATTATTAAAGATTGTAATAGCTTTGATTGTGTACCAAGTACAAGCACATCAGAAATTTATGGCACATATGCCGGACTCCCGGCAAATACAGGTTATTTAAACGATGGTCAATTTATTTTAAGTAATGGCATGCTTGTAATGATGGATAATGGTCCAGGACGAATACTTATAACAATTGATGTAAATAGTCATCAAAAAAAACCAAATATTTATGGTAAGGATGTGTTTACTTTCCAAGTTTTCGACAGGTCTGTTTTGCCTGTAGGTGCACCGGGAACAATCAATGCAGGTCTTCATTCTACATACTGCAGCTTATCCTCAAACAATGAAAGAAATGGGATGACTTGTGCTGCTTTATGGTTACTTGAATAAAAACTTTTTTACCAATTGTACACATAGAAAAACCCTGCTACATTCACTCTTTTTTAGAGTATCCAGCAACAGGGTTTCAGAACACATATTTCTCTCTTATTATTAATTATTGTTCAATATATTCTTTTAATCTTCTGCTTCTGTTTGGATGACGAAGCTTTCTGAGAGCTTTAGCTTCAATTTGTCTGATTCTTTCTCTGGTTACACCGAAGAGTTGACCAACTTCTTCTAATGTTCTTTGTCTACCATCATCCATACCGAATCTTAATCTTAACACGTCTCTTTCTCTTGGAGACAAGCTGCTTAAGACTTCAGCAAGATCTTCTCTTAAGAGTTCGTGGGCTACTGTCATAACAGGAGCATCTGCTTCTTTATCTTCAATAAAATCGCCCAATCTGCTGTCTTCCTCTTTACCGATAGGAGTTTCTAATGAAAGTGGTTCTTGAGCAACTTTAATGATTTCTCTTAATTTATTGATTGTAATACCCATAGCTTCTGCAATTTCTTCTTCTGTAGGTTTACGGCTTAAATCTTGAGCAAGTTTACGGGTAACTTTCTTTAATTTATTGATAGTTTCAACCATATGAACAGGGATTCTTATGGTTCTAGCCTGATCTGCAATAGCTCTGGTAATAGCCTGTCTAATCCACCAGGTTGCGTATGTACTGAATTTATAACCTCTTTCGTGGTCAAATTTTTCTGCCGCTCTAATAAGACCTAGATTTCCTTCTTGAATAAGGTCAAGGAAAAGCATGCCGCGTCCAACGTATTTTTTAGCAATACTAACTACTAACCTTAAGTTTGCCTGTACGAGTTTACGTTTTGCGATTTGACCTTCGTTGCCGCCGCTAACAATTTTTCTTGCCAGTTCAATTTCTTCATCAGCTGTTAATAACTGGATTCTACCGATTTCTCTTAAGTACATTCTGACTGGATCGTCAATTGATACACCTCTTGGTGGAGTTATGTCAATTTCATCAAGTTCGCCGAATGCTCCTTCTTTAATTACCAGATCTTCATCATCATCGTGATCTTTAATGCTGATTGCGGAAGATCTGCCGAAAAGACTGCCTATTTGATCGTCTTCTGCGTCATCTGTGGTTAATATTTCATCAATGCCGGAGCGATTTTTTTTAAATCTTTCTGATTTGCTAATCATATCTAATAAAACGTCCTCATTGTCATTCTTCTTCTTGCTCATTATTTATTATCTCCAATTTACTATTATTCAATTGAATCAACTCCCTTACCTTATATTGCAATTGTAATGAAGATAATTCGTCATTTTTTGCAGCATGGTAGTTAGTTTTTAACTGTTCTTGTTCTTGTAAATTTATATACTGATTTATATACAGTATGTTTTCTTGAATGAATTGCAATAAAAGTTTTTCACTTAAATCTTTTTTATCATCTAAAGAGAAATTAATATCAACGACTATTTGTTTTGCTGCTTCATTATCCATGAGCCTTATAAGCAATTCTTTATTTAATTCTTCAGCACTCATCGTTTCACTAACTTCCTGAATTATCTTATCAATTTCATTCTTTATTAATAAGTAATTTGAATCAGTAAAATTTACCTCCTTTAAATAATTATTTATACATAAAATTGAAAGTTTATCACTATTTATAAAATATAAGCTCAATAAATTTTTTTGCGCTAAAATGTGCTTTTCTAACTTTTTATTTACAATTGGTTGAACATCGCTTTTATTTTTGCTGGATTTTTGTAACGATTTTTTAACTTCTTTTGCAAGTGATTCCTCATGAATTTGTAATCTTTCTGCTACTAGATGAATATATTCATCTAGAATAATAGAATTTTTAATTTCTGTAAGAACAGGTATTAACTGCTTTATAAGGTGAGCTTTGTCTTGAGGACTTGTGATATTATCCTTTGACTTTATTATCCTATTTATTTGATAATCTATCAAAAGGGGTGCTTGATTTACAAGCTTTTTATAAGCATCAATGCCATCTGTTCTTATAAATTCGTCTGGATCTTTTCCTGTAGGTATGGGAACAACTCTTATTTCGCAGGAAGATCTATTATTAGTATCTGAAAAACTTGTAAAATTCTCGTCAAATTGTTTTATATCTCCAAGTCCATCAAAAACTGATTTAATTATCTCAGCACCACGGTTTGTTGCACTAACACCTGCCTCATCTACGTCAAATGCTAAATAAATACGCCTCGAATCTGTGTACCTTGCTAATATTTTAAGGTGCTGTTCTGTTAACGCAGTACCTAATGTGGCAACCACATTGGTCAAACCGTGGGTGTGAGCTGAGATTACATCGAAATAGCCTTCCATGATTATTACATTGTCAAGGTTCCTGATGCTTTCTTTTGCCTGATATAAGGCAAATAAGCTTCTACTTTTATTGAATGTTAATGTATCAGGTGAGTTCAAGTATTTAGGATTTTGAGAATCCTCAAGAGCTCTTGCTCCAAAAGCTATGAAATTTCCCTTCTCATCCTGAATAGGAATCATTATACGATTTCTGAATCGATCACAATACCCATTTCCAGTTGTTCGCTTTGAAATTAATCCAGCTTTATCTAATAAGTCAAAATCAGTTTTAAAATTGCCTACTAAATGATTAATTAATCCATCTGCCTGCTTTAAGGAAAAACCAAGATTGAATTTTTCGATAATATCTTTATTAATTTCTCTTTTGGCTAAATATTCTCTAGCACTAGCAGCTTCAGGAGCTTCCAATAATAAATTTGTATAATATTCAACAGTTTTTTTGTTGATATCATAGATTTTTTCTCGTAATTCAGTTTTTTCTGACGATTGATCGAATGATGGAAGCTGTAGCCCATATTTTTGGGCTAAATCAGCTATGACTTCATAAAAGGTACTGTTATTCAGCTTCATTAAGAAGCTTATGGAATCACCGCCAACTCCGCATCCAAAGCACTTAAATATATTTTTATCGTGATTTACAGAAAAAGATGGAGTTTTTTCCTTATGAAAAGGACATAGTCCCCAGTAGTTTCTGCCTGATTTTTTAAGTACTACGTGCTCAGAAACGGTATCGACTATATCAAGTCGATTCTTGATTTCAAATATAACATCTTGAGTTTTTGATTGAAGATTTTGACTCATTTATGGTTATATTTCTTTCATTAATAAGTACCACATGTATAAAACCGTCACAGAATTATAATTGCCATGAAGATGGAACAAATTTTTCCATGTATTGCTGAATTGCGAACCTATCAGTCATACCGGCTATATAATCTGCAACAATTCTTGATGCTGGTTCTGATCTGCCTTTTATCATCCATTCAATATTATCAAAATTTTCAATATAGTGGTTGTAGAGCTCTGTTACTATTTTTCTTGCTTTATGTTCTTCTTTTTTAGCTGGTGAATCAATATAAACATTAGCAAACATCCAGTTTCTCAGTTCGTCCATGGTTTGAAAGCATTCATCTGACATAGTAATTTTATTTTTATTCTTACTATTGACTATGAGATCTTTAACCAGGGTGGTAATTCTTTCATTAGTTGAATTGCCAAGAATTTGGACACAATTTTTAGGTAAGTCTTTAGGTCCTATTATTCCTGCCCTTATCGAATCATCGATATCATGGTTTAAATAGGCTATTCTATCTGTAATTTTAACTATTTGTCCTTCTAAAGAAACAGGATCTGAGTGACCTGTATGGTTTAGAATTCCGTCAAGGGTTTCTGCTGTCAGATTTAAGTCTTCAATAATACTTACTACTCTTATGCTTTGTTCATTATGTCTAAAGCCACCATCAAGCAATGAGTCTAAAACTTCCTCTCCTGTATGTCCAAATGGTGTGTGACCTAGATCATGGCCTAAACTTATAGCTTCGGTTAAGTCTTCGTTCAATTTTAGAGCTTTTGCTACAGTTCTTGCTATTTGAGAAACCTCAAGAGTATGAGTTATTCTGGTTCTATAATGATCTCCTTGCGGAGAAATAAAGACCTGAGTTTTATGTTTGAGACGTCTAAATGCTTTGCTATGAAGGATTCTATCCCTATCTCGTTGAAATTCTGTTCTTAATGCGCAGGGATCTTCTTCTTTACTTCTACCTTGAGAGCTAGCGCTTTTTGCTGCTAAAGGACTTAAGTAAGTTTCTTCGAATTCCAGTTGTTGCAACTTAATATCGATGAAACTATCTGATATACTCAATTTTATATTTCCTTAATATAAGTTTTAGTGAATTAAATAAATAGGCAAGGTTATTATATTAAACACCTTATGAAAGTTAAATAGTTTACCAACTGTATTTTACGGGATATTAAACGTCAATTATGTCAAATGAATTTTACCTTTCTTAACAAAAATTCTTTCCAGTACTTATCAGGATTTTAGCTTATTTTTTAAAAAAGTTCTGAAAAAGTATCAAAGTTTTTAAAAATATAACCGATATAAGTATTAGAAAAAAATTTAAAAAGTGTTGACTTGTTAGACTATTAGGAAGTTTAAGGAAGCTTCAGTATGACAGCAAAAGAAGCAGATGGAGGGAATTTGAGTAACAATCTAAAAATGATGGAAAATGATCCTTTTGAGGCGATATTCGCGTTAAATTTAGGTGATTTTTTAACCGAACATCTAATCTCTGAAGAGTTACTTTCTAAAATTAATACCTCCTTCCACGATAAAGTTACGGGATTAAAAAATCAGTTAAAAGAGCTTATATCTATATATTCACTTGATAAAACACTTACTTTATTAGGGTTTGATAGTGAAGATGACTTTGTTATTTATAATTCCATTGCAAAAACAATTACTCAAATGCTTGGAGTTAATGCGTGTCATATATATTTAAGCTCTAATAATGTAAAAAGCTCACTAAATGAATCGCATTGGGATTTAGTACTTGTCGGAAGTTCCACAGATAAGCTGGAAAACAATAAATTTAAAACAATTGGTTATTCATTAAAAGAAGATGTAACCATACCAATAGAATCATTTTTAACAGGACAAACATTTTATTTTAAAGAAGTTAAAAACTCAAAAAACTGGAAACCTAAAGAAATTCTTGGAGAAAATGCGACTGAAACCCTGTTAACTGTTCCAATGGCAAACAATTTTGATTGTATTGGAGTTATGTGTCTTGAACACGATAGTGTAAAAGATATATCTCCCGAACATGTACAGTTAATTGAAATTACAGCAAAATTATTTGTAACATCAATGAAACTTCAACAGTTAGTAGATGAAGCACAGTCACTCATAGAAGATAAAAATGCGACTCCTGCTGAATTAACACATTTAAGAACCGAGTTAACAGCTAGCATAGGTGATCTGGGTGATGAACAGCAAATATTCGTTGAAACTTTAGCTGCTGCTGTTGATGCCAAGAGTGAATATACAGAAGAACATTCAAGAAAAGTAGCTAATTTGGCTAGAGAAATTGCAGAATATCTACATTTAAATGAAAAAACAGTTGATCTTATTTACTATGCAGGATTGCTACAAAATATAGGAAAAATTACTCTTCCTGAAGATATTTTTATTAAAAAAGGAAAATTGACTAAAGCTGACTGGAATAAGTTGCAAAAGCATCCTAATGTTGGTGTAAGTTTACTTATGAAAATTAATTTCCTATCTGAAGTGGTACCTTACATTCATTATCATCGTGAAAGATGGAATGGACAGGGCGAACCAGAAGGATTAGCAGGTATTAGTATTCCACTTGGTTCTAGAATTATTGCAGTTGCTGATGCGCATCAGGCGTTGTGTTCTGAAAGACCTTATAGAGAATCTTTGTCTAAAGAAGAAGCTCTGTCAATAATGAAACAAGAAGCCGGAACCAAGTGGGATCCAATTATAGTCGATGCTTTATTAGTAATAAAAAGTTAGTCTAAAAAGCTCCCGTTAAGGGAGCTTTTTTACAGTTATCTCTTAGAGGCTGTTTGAAAAGTCTATTATTTAGCTAATTGTCTAAGCATCAAATGTAACATTGATATGTAAATCATATTTTCA
>Ga0156446_1066_pt1 | contig 17981 bp, 13 predicted proteins | sample RifOxyA2_FD_108089 | JGI IMG/M metagenome (GOLD analysis project Ga0156446, IMG submission 108089) | Candidatus Melainabacteria bacterium RIFOXYA2_FULL_32_9 | reverse complement strand
CCTGATTTCAATAAACAAATCAAAATTTATTCATAAAAAACAGCTACCAATTTTTGGGTTTTTTTAATATTTGAGTTATGCGGTGGTCTTTGGTTACAGGAAGCAGGCTGTAAAAATCATAACGGATTTTTCATCAAAATCCTTAATGATTTTTTCTGCTGTCCTTAAAAATATTTTGCTTAATCAGAATAATTTTGATAGAAAATATGAATTTTATATGTTAAAAATGTTTAAGGTGGATATAAAAATTTCTTTTATGCGAATTTTTATGGATAACAGCTAATTTCCTATGAAATATGTGTAAGAATACTATTAGTAACTCAGTTCGGAATGTGGTATATATAGAAAATAATAGTGTGAAGTATAGAATTTATGTCGATAAAAGATATTCAAGAAATATTAGATAAAATGCCCACACTGCCATCAATGCCATTGGTGGTATCAGAAGCTTTGAATATAATTGAGAATCCTAAATCAAATATTAACCAGTTATCAGAAATTATCTCAAAAGATATTTCTATGACGACAGAGATTTTAAAGTTGGTTAACTCTGCATATTATGGCTTTCCATCACAAATCACAACCATTAATAAGGCAATGGCTTTGCTTGGTTTAAATAAAATTAAAAGTTTGATTTTAAGTGTAGCAGTAAAGCCGATGATGATGTCTTATTGTGGAAAAAGTTTATGGGAACATTCAATTAGATGTGCTGTAGGATGTCAAATCATTGCCAAAAGTTTAGGAAATGACCAAACAGATGAAGCATTTGTTATGGGATTATTGCATGACATTGGAAAAACTGTTCTTGAAATTTATAACAAAGAAGGGGTTAAAGAGGTTAACAGATTAGTTGGCCTTGGCGCAGACAGGCTTACAGCAGAGAAAATGATGTTTGGTTTTACCCATACTGAAATAGGCAGAGAATTAGTAGCAAGATGGAAATTGCCAGTAATAATTGGAATTAGTGTAATGTGCCACCATAAACCTCAAGAGTCTGAGAATCCATCTTTGGTTGGTACGGTGTATGTTGCTGATAGAGTTACTCAAGAACAATTAACGTATCCGATTTTGGATCCAGATATTGTTGAGATGCTGGATTTTGATATTCCTGATCCTTTAACTTTGAGAGAGCAAATAACTGTAACAAGTCAATCTATTATTGCTGCTCTTTCCAGATAGCGTTTAGTAGGCTTTTAAAGTTATTTAGCAGATAAAATAAACGTCACTGGACCATCATTAACCAGTGCTATATCCATCATCGCACCAAACTTACCAGTCTTGGGTGTTAGTCCCCTTTCTTCTAGATATTCTAAGAATTTTTCATAAAGAGGTATTGCTGTATCAGGTTTTGCAGCGTTATCAAAACCTGGTCTTTTACCTTTTGAGCAATCTCCTGCTAGTGTAAATTGTGATACAACAAGAATTTCTCCTTTTATATCTAAAAGAGAAAGATTCATTTTTCCTGTGTCATCTGCAAAAATTCTTAGGTCAACAATTTTATTTGCTAAAAACCTTGCCTGCTCTTCAGTATCGCTTTTTTCTATTCCGAGTAAAACAAGAATGCCACTGTTAATCTTTGAAAATAATTCTTTATTTATTTCAACTGATGCATTCTTAACTCGTTGGATTACAGCTTTCATATATTCCATCTCTTAATGCTTGAATGAGTGGGAGATCGTCACTTTTTAGTCGATTGTATGTATGTACAAAGAAATCAGTAGATAATTGAATTAGTTTTTCTATTGATTCTTCGTTGATACTATCATTTATATTTAAATAATTCTGTATCTTGGAAAATTGAGAATAAACCAATCCCCATATAAGTATATTGCGGCCAAGGATTCTATTTTCGATTGTTAAGAAGTTTGTTAGGATTTCACCGCAAGCTTTTTTAAATTCTTCGAGGTTCATTCTATTTAAATTAAATTGCTTAATTAATCTTTCCAGGCTTAATTTACCATCTTCAAAGTAAATAAAGCTCTCATTTAACAATTTAATTACTTGATCTAATTCCTTTGCAATCAATTCATGCCTTTTATTTTGTGAGATTACATTGTATTGTACTGACTCATGGATAATAGATTCAGCATTTAAATCTTCCTTGGCGTATTTTTCAAGAGCAGATCTAAGAGGTATATGTTCAAATCCTTCAAGATAAGCTCCACCTTCTGTTGAATTAATGAACTTTGTCTTATCTGCGAAATCTGCAGCGGCGTTTTCAAAGTATCTGATAAACATAGCATAGCCTGGTTCAGTCCATAGCATTTCCCCATTTTGCCCTTTAACTTGGTATAAATTTTCTGTTATTTCATCAAATCTGAGTTTAGCAAGTTCTTTTATGTGCTCTTTTGGGTATTTTCCTTGCGGATCTAAAATATCAGCTAGATCATCAGGAGTCTGAATCTCAAATTTGCCAGTTTTTTCGTTTTTTACACACTTTAATTTTTCAAATATGCTACCGCTGGAGTAGCATTTACCATCAGTATAAGCTAAATCTTGTCCAATAAGGATTATTGGGTTGCATCCCATAATCCTGGCTGAAAATAAAGCGCACATTGATACTGTGCCTTTGTTATTGTAGTCATCTATATTGATTCCAAAGAGTTTTGCTAACCATTTTGCAGTAAAGTCATTGTTAGGAAGGTAATTAAAGTGTCTTTTAGCAGAAAGATCGTGGAAAGATCTATGAGTCATAGGTTGTAATATTACATTTGTGTTTGATACGTCAGTACCTATGATCTGAAAGGAGCAATCTTGAGCCTCCACAACTGTCAGGAAATCCGGTTCAATTTTATGGTTCAAAGTGGTTTTTAAGGCTGTTCCAACACAGAAAGTTACAATTTTATCTTTATAATCTTTTAAGATATCTATATTTTTGGTTAAAGAAGGTCCTGCTGATATTATTACAGCAGGTTTATCTTTAAATTTATTTCTTAATGATTCTAAATCGTAATGTCTTATTGTTTCAGGTAAGTGTCTTATGCCGCAATATGTCCAACTATAGCATTTTTCGAAAAGATTATCATAGTTATTAGCATATAGGCTTTTAATAAAACTAAGCTCACTTGTTAATTCATGGATTTTATCAGGATACATTTTGGTATATGACTTTAAGAAACTTAGATTTACGTCAGCGTCTCCAAAATAAAGCTTTTCGAAGTTCTTTTGGATGTCCTCGATGGAATCTATTATCACAATATCATTTCTTCTTAAGTCTTGGAAAAAATCTACGTTCTCCAGAGTTATTCTTAATATATCTAAATTAGGTTCATAAACTATTATTTTTCCTTTACTGCTTAAACAGAATCTCTTAAACAGATATCCTAGACCTAATCCAAATAATATATGGATAGTTGATTTTTTGTTTGATGGTACTTTTCTGAATATGTCAAAGGCTTCTTCTTGAGGATCTATATCGTCATGGAGTAAAACACCATTATAAGATAGATTAATATCGTCACATTTTGTTTCTATAAAATCAATATGTCCGTCTAACTGCTCATGTTCTGCAATTTTATCGGCCAATTTCTTATTATATCTTGAAATTTCAGCAAGATTTTTTTCTAAGAAACTCTCTCCCATTTTATTTCATCTTTCTTTAAAATCAAGTTTTAAACTAAATTTAGTATAAATTTTGCTATGTTTAAATTAAGAATTTCCCATTAATTACTATACATTTTAAAGAATGGGTTTTTTATCGTCCGAAAAAAGTATTTAATTATGTTGAGTTTACGGATATGTTTGAGCTTTATTCTGAAAAAGAAGATTTAAAAGTGTTAACTTAGAATATTTAACAATGTATAGTAATAAAATTTTATAGTAAAATTTAATAACACTTAATTTAAGCTACTGGAAGGAGAAGAGAAATGAAGGTTCTAGTAGTTGGTTCTGGAGGCAGAGAACATACTTTAGTATGGAAGTTAAAGCAGAGTAAAAAAGTAAGTCAGATATTTTGTGCACCGGGTAATGCCGGGATAAGAAAACTAGCTCAGTGCGTGGATATAAGAGTTGACGATATTAATGGTTTATGTCAATTTGCCAAGGATAATAATATTGATTTAACTGTGGTTGGCCCTGAATTGCCTTTATCATTAGGTATTGTTGATACTTTCAAGAAAAATAGTTTATTAATTTATGGTCCAACTCAAGCAGCTGCCAGGATTGAGAGCAGTAAAAGCTATGCTAAAAAATTAATGCATAAATACAAGGTTCCTACGGCTGCATTTGCTGTTTTTGATAAGGAAACTCAGGCTATTGATCATGCAAGAAAGTCTAAATATCCTTTAGTTGTTAAATATGATGGTTTAGCTTCTGGTAAGGGTGTCTTTATATGTGAGACTTTTGAGCAGGCAAGAAAAGTAATAGAAGGATGCTTTGAAAACTTATATAAAGCTGTCGTAATTGAAGAATTTTTAGTTGGAAGAGAAGTCTCATTCCAGGTCATTACTGACGGATATAATGCTATTCCTTTATCACCGGCTCAGGATTTCAAAAAAGCATATGATGGCAATACTGGCTCAAATACTGGTGGAATGGGCGCTTATGCTCCAGTTGATTTTGTTGACACTAAATTAGAGCAAAAGATAGCTGAGAAGGTAATATTCCCAATAATTGACGGTTTGAATAATGAAGGAACACCATTTGCAGGTACTTTATATGCAGGATTAATGGTGGATGAAAAAAATGATCCTTACGTAATTGAGTTTAATGCGAGATTTGGTGATCCTGAAACGCAGGTAATTTTGCCATTATTAGAAGATGATTTATTCCAAATATTATATTCTGCTGCAACCGGAGCATTGAGTGACGATTATGAAACCTTTAATATAAGTGATTCTCATGCCATTACTGTAGTTATTGCTTCTGGCGGATATCCCGGGAACTTTAAAAAAGGTTATCCAATTGAAGGTTTAGAAAATATAGACGATGATGATTTAATTGTATTCCATTCTGGAACCACAATGAATCAGTATGGTGAAGTTGTTACTAACGGTGGCCGTGTTTTGACAGTTACAGCAACTGCTTCAACTTTGCATAGAGCTTATGACAGAGTATATGAATCTATTGACCTCATTAAATTTAAAGATATGAGATATAGAAAGGACATTGCAAAGTCTCAAGTAAAAGACAAAGATTTTTTTGTAAATAAAACTTAACTTCATCTATTTTAAAAACAACTTTAATCATTGTTTTTATTTGATAAAGTATAGGTAGAGCATTTTTAGGATATAAAATGGAAACTACTGATTCAATTAAAGCAATAGTTCTTGCAGCAGGTAAGGGAACCAGGATGAAATCATCAGTTCCCAAAGTACTGCATGATATGCTTGGCAAGACTTTAGTTGAAAGAGTTATAAATCAAGTTTTAAATATATCCAACATTTCTGAGATTTTTGTAGTGGTTGGCCACCAGGCTGATAGGGTTTCAGACTTTATTGATAAAGTTTATGCTGTTAACGCTTGTCCTGTGAGATCTGTTTTACAACAACCTCAATTAGGGACCGGAGATGCAGTATTTAAAGTGTATGATAATTTAAAATCATTTAATGGAACCGTTTTGGTTTTATGTGGTGATACTCCTTTATTAACCTCAGAAACACTAAATAATTTTATAGATTTTCACAGGGAATCAAAAGCTGCACTGACGGTGCTATCTGCAATACTGGATCAACCTAAGAATTATGGACGAATAGTAAGAGATTCCAGTAGAAATGTAAAGCGAATTACAGAAGAAAAAGATGCAAATCAAGAAGAGAAGCTAATAAAAGAAATAAATGCAGGTGTGTACTGTCTAGAATGGGAAAAAGTATCACCTGCATTTTTTGATCTGACTACAAATAACGAGCAGGGAGAGTATTATTTAACAGATATAATTGACTGGTCCTGTAAAAAAGGATTAAAAGTTGAGGCATATACAGTAAGTGATAATACAGAGATCCTCGGAATTAACTCAAAATCAGATTTAGCCTTTGCTGGACGCTTACTAAATAAGCGAGTGCTTAATAATTTAATGGAAAATGGTGTTACTATAGTTGATACTGAAAGCACCTGGATATCTCCTGAGACTGATATATGTCAAGATACGGTGATATTTCCCGGTTGTTATATTGAGGGGCAAAACAGCATTGGCAGCAATTGTGTATTAGGTCCAAATCTCTTTATTGGTGGAAATGTTACTGCTAAGGATAATGTAAAGATTTTTCAATCCAGGGTTTCTAATGCTGTTATATCTGAAAATAGTTCAGTAGGCCCTTTTGCTCATATTAGAGATAGTGTAGAAATAAGTAATAATGTAAGAGTTGGTAATTTTGTCGAAATTAAAAACTCTGTAATTGATGAATCTAGTAATGTTGCTCATTTAAGCTACATAGGAGATTCCACTCTGGGTAAAAACGTAAATATAGGTGCAGGAACTATAACAGCTAATTACGATCCGCTTACCAGGAAAAAGAGCAAGACTTGTATAGAAGATGGTGCAAAAATTGGTTCAAATTCTGTATTGGTCGCTCCAATTAAAATTGGTAGAGGGGCAAATGTTGCTGCAGGATCTGTAATAACTAAAGATGTTCCATCTTTATCACTTGCAATTGCAAGAGGACAGCAAAAGGTGATAGAAGGATGGGTAGATAAAAAACTAAAAACAATGTCAAGGGATAATATAATAGCAGAAAACTAGGTATAATGGAGGACAAAAAATTGGTAATTGAAATGCATTTGCCTGAACAAGAGGGAAGAATAAAACCAACTCACGATATTAAAATTTTTTCCGGAAGGTCAAATCCTGAATTAGCTCAAGAAATTGCAGAACATTTAGGAACAACAGTTGGTCCAATGATCATAAAAAACTTCAGTGATGGAGAAATTTACGTTCAGATTCAGGAAAGCATAAGAGGCGATGATGTTTTCATAGTTCAGCCAGTATGTGATCCAGTAAACAAGAATTTAATGGAATTGCTCATTATGATCGATGCATTTAAACGTGCAAGTGCTAAGAAAATTACCGCCGTGATTCCATATTATGCTTATGCAAGACAGGATAGGAAGAGTGCTGGAAGAGAAGCAATTACTGCAAAATTAGTTGCTGATCTTTTGACTACTGCCGGTGCAAATAGAGTATTAGCTTTGGATTTACATACAGGTCAGATACAAGGATTCTTTAATATCCTTGTAGATCATATATATTCAACACCAGTTTTAATTAAATATATTAAGCAGAAAAAGTTTGAAGCTGAACTTGTGGCGGTAAGCCCTGATGCAGGTGGAGTTGAAAGAACAAGATTCATTGCTAAAAAGCTTAATTGTCCAATTGCTATTGTTGATAAAAGACGTCAGGCACACAATGTAGCTAAAGTTGAAAATGTTATAGGTGATGTTAAGGGTAAATCAGCAATTTTAATTGATGATATTATTGATACAGCTGGTACGATTACAGAAGCAGCTAAACTTCTTATCAAAGAAGGTGCAAAAGAAGTATTTGTATGTGCTGCTCATCCTGTATTCAGTGGCCCGGCTTTAGAAAGATTAGAAAATTCTCCTGTAAAAGAAGTTATTGTAACAAATACTATTCCTTTAAAACCGGGTGCTCCAGCAAAAATAAAACAATTAAGCATAGCTTCATTATTAGGAGATGCCATTACAAGAATTCACGATGATGAATCTGTAAGCTCCTTATTTGATTAGTATTTACTAGAAAAAGTATAATTAAACTCTTATAATATATTTAGGTGTTTGCTTAGAATATAGAATGTCATTGCGAGCCTGCAACGCAGGCGTGGCAATCTATCTGATGAATACTGGAAAGATTACCACGGTGACACAGTCACCTTTTCTAAATTCATCAATCTTGGTAATGAGACTATGATTGTAGACTTTAATGGTGCAGCTTTGCTGCCTCCTCGTAATGACAGTTTGGGCTATTTTTAAAATTTTATTAATGCCATGTAAATATTAGAAATCTTTTACCAACACCTGTATTTAAAAAGGACTCTTTAGAGAGTCCTTTTTGCTATGTTCCCTGTTTATTCTTGATATCTAAAGCTGCATTGTGTGCCAATATATAGACAGCGCAGGTTTTATAGTTTTTCATATACCAGGCACAATTTTCTTCCGCACATATTTGTGGAACATCGGTTTTAGAACTCATAATTGGACAAATTGGAGTTTGATTCATACTTCTATCCTCTATTTTGGAGTAAATATTACATTGATTCAGGAGCATTAACTCCTAATAAATTTAATGCATTATTTATTACTTGTTTTGTAGCATAAACAAGGCTTAATCTTGCTTTCATGACAGGCTCTTCAATATTTAAGACTCGTGTAAATGTGTAGAAATAATGAAAATCACTTGCAAGCTCTTGTATATATCTTGTTATTTGGTATGGAGCTCTAAACTTAGCTGCGCTGAGTATAAGATCCTGGAATGATTCGAGTTTTAGAATAAGAGCTTTAGTTGATTCAACTTCTTTTTCGCTATTTGTGCTCCATAAGGCATTTAACATTACAGAATCAAATTTCTCAGGTTTAATCATATCATTTAAGTCTTCCTGAGCTATGAATGGAGGTAATGTAGTTCTTGTATCCTGATCAAGTCTTTCTGATGTTGCAGTTCTTAAGATACTGCAAGCTCTGGCATGTGCATATTGAACATAATAAACAGGGTTTTCGTCGGAACAGGATTTTGCCAGATCGACATCAAAATCAAGAGTTGTGTCGATACTTCTCATAATCATCCAGTAACGAGTTGCATCAACACCAACCTCGTCAATAAGTTCTTCTAATGTGAGCATTTTTCTTCTTTTGCCCATTCTAACCTGCTCACCACTAATTATCAGATTAACAAGCTGGCCAAGTAGAACTTCTAAGCAATTACTGTCATATCCAAGAGCTTCTATAGCTGCTTTTATTCTGGCAACATACCCATGGTGGTCTGCACCCCAAATGTTTATTAACCTTTCATAGCCTCTTTTTAACTTATCATAGTGATAAGCTATATCAGCAGTCAAGTATGTATATGATCCATCTGATTTTATAATAACTCTATCCTGATCATCACCGTACTGTGCAGATTTAAACCAGGTAGCATCTTCTTTATCATAAAGTTCGTTTCTTGTTTTTAATTTTTCAATAGTTTTTGCGACTTCGCCTGTTTCATGAAGAGAAGTTTCGCTGAACCAGGTATTAAAATGGACTCTAAACTTATTAAGCAGATCTTTCTGCTCTTGGAGTAAAATAGCTTTTGCATAATCTGACATTTCTTTTATAACTGTGTCAGATGGCTTATAGGGATCGGGGTTATTTTTATATAATTCTTCAGCTTTTTCTTTGTTTTCTTTGATATAATCCTGAGCCAGGTCTATTAAATATTCTCCAGGATAATAGTTTTTAGAGCCTTCTTCTTCTGTTTCAGGAAGTTTTGCGTCATAGCCAAGAGCCTGTAGGACTCTTAACCATAATGATCTTCCAAGATTATTAACTTGATTACCGGCATCATTTATATAAAATTCCTGATCCACATCATATCCTGAAAAGCCGAGTAAATTGGATAAAGCACTTCCTACAGCTGCCCATCTTCCGTGACCTATATGTAGTGGTCCTGTTGGGTTTGCTGAAACGTATTCCAGAAGCACTTTTTCTGAATTACCAAGATTATTTCTTCCATAGTCTTTGTTCTCGGTAATTATTTTCTGGATGCTATTATTTAGCCAGGATTTACCAAGCTTAAAATTGATGAATCCACTAATTACATTTATTTCTGTGTCTTGTAAGTCTATATGTGACACTATTGCTTCTGCTATTCTAGGGGGTGGCATTTTTGCAAATCTTGCTAATGGTGAAACATTAACTGCATAATCGCCAAATTCAGCATTTCTTGTCTTTTCAATTGCTATAATGCCAGATATATCTTCACTTATTTGTCCTAAATTTCCAGCTTTAATGGCTTGATTAATTGCGTATATAACTTTGTCACAAATTATTTGCTTGATCATATTTCCAACTCTATTTATTTCTTTCTTGTTCATTATAATATAAAAAATTAATCCATGAATATTACTAGTACTCTATTAAATAAATTATATAGGCTGGAAAGTTTCCTCCGTCGCTGATGCACCTTAAAATTAACATGGTGCATAGGCTTCCTTCGAAAACTTTCCAGCCTATAACAACTTTAACAAAACTAATTTAACATAACACTAATAACGCAAAAGATATGACGCATGAGTGAGCATATTCACTTTGTCTAATATGAAAAATTTAATTATTGAGACTAATTGTGATTTTTATACAAGGAATGAAACAAGTAAAAGAGCTACAATGTTGAGTATTTTTATCATAGGATTAATAGCTGGACCCGCTGTATCTTTATATGGATCACCAACTGTATCCCCGGTGACTGCCGCCTGATGAGCAAAAGATCCTTTGCCACCGAGATTTCCGTCTTCAATGTATTTTTTGGCATTATCCCACGCTCCACCACCGGTAGTCATGGAAATAGCTACAAATAAGCCTGTAATGATACTTCCTACTAATAATCCGCCTATCATTTTAGCGCCAGGATATGCTTCATAAGGTAATAATTCAGTAATTACCAATAATCTGCCGATAATAAGAAGAATTATAGGGATTAATACAGGAAATAATGCCGGAGTCATCATTTCTTTGATGGCAGACTTTGCAACAATATCAACGCTGGTAGCATAATCTGGTTTTGCTGTACCTTCCATAATGCCCGGGATTTCTCTAAATTGTCGTCTTACTTCTTCTACTACTTTGCTGCCTGTTTTGCCTACAGCTTCCATTGCGTAGGAAGCGAATAAAAATGGAATTAAGCCGCCTATGAACAGACCCACCAGTACATAAGGGTCTGCCAGGTTAAAAGCAGTGGTAATTCTTATAAGATTTTCCAGCGTGATTCCGCCAGCTTCAAGGGCTGCATCTTTAAGATCTTGAATATATGATGAAAATAACACTATTGCAGCTAATCCTGCTGAACCTATAGCATAACCTTTAGTTACGGCTTTAGTAGTATTTCCAACAGCATCTAGCGGGTCAGTAACGTTTCTTACTTCATCTCCCATTTCTGCCATTTCTGCAATACCGCCGGCATTATCTGTTATTGGTCCATAAGAATCCAGTGCTACAATTATTCCAGCCATAGATAACATTGCCATTGCAGCAAGAGCAACTCCATATAAACCTACCAATGAATAAGAAATTATAATGCCAAGTGCAATAAATATAACAGGTAAAGCTGTTGCTCTCATACCTACAGCTAGCCCTGCTATTATATTTGTGGCATGCCCTGTAACAGAAGATTTAGCAATATGGCGAACTGGCTGAAAGGCTACAGAAGTGTAATATTCAGTAGTTATTACAATTAATGCAGTCACCAATATGCCTACAGTAGTAGCAAGAAATAGGCTAATAGGTGAATATATTGTACTGCCTAATGCTAATCCATCTGGAAATAATGCAAATGTTACTCCAAGAAATCCGATTAGAGAGATAATTACAGTAGTTATTAAGCCTATATATAAAGCTCTCATTATTTTATTGTCTTTTCCTAGTTTTACAAATAATGTACCAATAACCGTTGCTAAAGCTGAAATTCCAGCTAAAATCAGTGGATATGCTACGACAGTAGGATCGCCAAAAATTATTGAGCCTAATAACATAGTAGCTATGGCTGTCACTGCAAATGTTTCAAACAAATCAGCTGCCATGCCGGCGCAATCACCAACATTATCGCCAACGTTATCCGCAATAACAGCAGGGTTTCTTGGGTCATCTTCAGGAATACCGGCTTCTATTTTTCCTACAAGGTCTGCGCCGACATCGGCAGCTTTTGTAAAAATACCTCCGCCTAATCTGGCAAAGAGGCTTATTAAGCTTGAGCCAAAGGCCAATCCTATTAATGGTCTAACTGCATCAGTAGTATTATCCGGGTAGAAGAAAGTACTAAGAATAATATAATATCCGGCAACCCCAAGAAGTCCTAAGCCAATAACCAGTAATCCTGTAACCGTACCACCTTTGAATGCTACATCTAGTGCTGGAGCAAGGCCACTCCTTGCTGCTTGTGCTGTTCTTACATTAGCTTTAACAGATACAAACATTCCTATATATCCTGCTAGTGCGCTTAAACTTGCACCAATCAGATATCCAACCGCAATAAGAATACCAAATGTCCAGCTTTTTTGTAATCCAAATACCACTAATAATATCGTGAACAGGATAATCGCAACCATAGCTACAGTTTTATACTGTCTATTCATATAGGCTTTAGCACCTTCTTGAATGTATGATGCTATTTCCTGCATTTTTGCGGTTCCAGCATCAAGCTTGAGAATAGATCTTCTTATTATTAGTCCGTAGCTAATTACAATTATGGCGCTGAGTATTGTAAGAATTAGATAAAAATTTGAAGGGTTTTCTTGTGAAAACATAAATTATCCCCCTAACCTAATTTTATCCGTTATATATGTTTTATTAGCCTTAAGTTTATATTTTAAGGCTAATAATTTTGATTTTTGAGAAAATATAAAAAGATTTAATCAGAAATAACAGTAATTTGAGTAAGATGATTAAGAGCTTTTAAGTGTGTTTCTTTTATTTTTTCTCCTGTTGTTATAATAGGGATTCCTGGTGGGTATGTGACAATAGTTTCTGCTGCAACTAACCCAATACTATCTTTTATATTAACCACTTTTGATTTTTTATGTAAGGCTTCTTGTGGGCTATATATAATTTCAGGTAGGACTAAGGGAGTAATAAAATTTTCCTGCTTTTCGAATTTTTTTAATGATTTTCTTGAATTCATAATAGCAATAGCTAATTTATCTAGTTTTTTCTTGCTGGTTCCTATTCCAGTTAGGGCAAGAATTGATTTATCATTATCCATTTCAACTTCAATATTGTATTTTTCTTGAAGCAAATTAGATAATTTGTATCCTGAAACATCTTTTATCCCAAGTAGTATCTTGGTTTTATCGATATTATACTGGTCAGTATCCTGTAAAAATAAGATATCACTGTATTTTGATAGCTTTTTATGAAATTTATCAATATCATTAAGTAAACTATCCAGCTTTTTTTGACCAGGCTTTGAAGATAAATACTCTATAGTGGCTTCTATACTTGCTAATATTAAGTACGATGGAGAAGTTGTATTTATTATATTTAAGCATTGTTGAAGTTTTCCAGGGTCTATTTTTGAAGAACTGCTCAAGTGTAAAATTGCGCCTTGTGTAAGGCTGGAAGCATTTTTATGAAGAGACTGAACTGAAGCATCAGCGCCTAATTGTATTGCAGGAGTGGGAAGTCTTTCGCTGAAATTCCATAATGATCCGTGAGCTTCATCTACGATTAATAAGACTCCTTTTTTCTGGCATGATTTAGCTATTGTTGCTATATCAGAAATAACCCCCTGATATGTGGGACTGGTAATCCATACAGCTTTTATCTCAGGGTTGTTATTTAGACAATTCGTTATTTCTATAGGATTTACCTGTCCTGGAATATTCCATTCATTAATCCATTCAGTATTTATCCATACAGGCATGGCCCCTGACAAAATTAAAGCGTTAATTACTGATTTATGAGCATTTCTAGCTATTAGTACTTTCTCTCCGGGTTTTACTGTTGCCAGCATTAATGCCAGTATTCCTGAAGATGAGCCATTAACCAGATAATAAGAAGCTTTGCTTCCATATATCTCACTTGCTTTTTGTTGAGATTTTAATATTGCACCTGTTGGGTTTTGGAGATTATCAAGACCTTCTATTTCTGATAAATCCATCTTAAAAGTTTTTTTATTTATTAAAGTTTTGATCTCAGGCAAAATGCCCAGTCCTTGTGAATGGCCGGGTGTGGTAAATAATATAGATTTATTTTTGATAACTTTTTTTAAAGCTTTAATTAGGTACATAAGATAAATTTTTCAACCCGAGTGACTAGAAAAAATCTTATTAAAACTCTATTTATACTAGCATAATTAATTAACTATGTCTGTAAAGGTGTCTAATAAATAATATTTGCTCAAAGTGTTAATATCAGATGATCGAATAGATAAGAATTCAGGATTAATCGGGCTAATCTTAGGGGGTATAATATGGGTTTTTTAGATAAATTTGCGTTATTTTCAATTAGTTTTGTTCTGGGAATGGTAACTACATCAGGTTTTATGTCTTTTCAATATGATAATCTCTATAATCCTTTACTTGATAAAAAGTTCAATTTTGTTCTGGAAAATGGTATTGAATCTCCTTTTTCTAATGATAAAAAGTTGGAGTGTAATGGAAAAACTAATCCATCAAAAATAAGAACTAAAGATTTATCTGAGTTATTAATGCAGAAAGAACTCATTAAATTAGCTGTTTTCGAATCTGTAACCGGTAAAAGCAAGGAAAATCATATTCAAGGCTATTAATTCTATTAGGGATAGAGAACTTTTTTATAGTAAAATTAGGTATTATTGATAATACTTAATTCATTTTGTATGGAAGAAAAATATATTCTATGAATTCTCAGAACTTATTTGATATACCAAAACGAATACAGGAATTTAGAGATAAAATTAATTATCATAATTATCTTTATTATGTTAAGGATGCACCAGAAATTTCTGATGCTGAATTTGACAGGCTTTTTAACGAATTAAAGTCGTTAGAGAAAGATTATCCTGAATTAATAACTCCTGATAGTCCTACCCAGAGGATTGGTGCTATTCCTGCTAAAGAATTTGAGCAAGTTAAACACAGATTTAGGCTTTACAGTCTTGATAATGCTAATTCAGAAGATGAGTTAATAGATTGGCATAAGCGTACCAGTAAGTATTTTCCAGACGCAGGAAATATAGAATTTGTGTGTGAATTGAAAATTGACGGTCTTGCTATAGCCTTAACTTATGAAAATGGACATTTTGTCAGAGGTGCAACAAGAGGTGATGGGGTTACAGGGGAAGATATTACCCAAAACCTTAAAACTGTAAGAAGTATTCCTCTTAAACTATTCCCACTTGATAATGAGGCAATGCCTGAGTTGATTGAAGCAAGAGGCGAGGTTTACATGCCTAAAGCAGCCTTTGAAAAGTTAAATGAAAGAAGAAGGGAATTAGGAGAGCCTGAATTTGCAAATCCGAGAAATGCAGGTAGTGGATCAGTAAGACAGTTAGATTCCAGAATTACTGCTGATAGAGATCTTGATATATTCGTATATGGCGGAGTTATTTTGGGGTTAAAAGGTGAATTACCTAAAACCCACTGGGATTTATTGCAAGTTTTCAGAAAACTAGGTTTTAAAGTTAATAATACAAGTAAGTTATGTAAAAATATAGATGAAGTTCTTGATTATATAAGATGTTGGGATGATAAAAGATTTGATCTTGGTTATGCTACCGATGGTGTAGTAATTAAGGTTAATGATCTCACTAAGCATGATGAGATGGGATATACAGCAAGAAGTCCAAGATGGGCTGTAGCTTTTAAATTTCCTCCAGAAGAGGTTATTACAACATTATTAGATGTTGAATTTAGTGTAGGCAGAACGGGTGCTATTACGCCAATTGCTCATTTAGAGCCTGTCCAACTTGCAGGAACTACTGTTGCCAGAGCCAGTTTACATAATGCTGATGAAATTCAAAGATTAGACCTGAGATATGGTGATAAAGTATATGTAAAAAAGGCGGCTGAAATTATTCCTAAGGTTATTGGAGTTGATAAATCTCAAAGAAAAGAAGATAGTGAGCCTGTAAGATTTCCACAGTATTGTCCATCTTGTGGAACCCCTCTAGAGAGAAAGGAAAATGAGGTCATAAATTATTGTCCTAATATTTTAGGTTGCAAAGATCAGCTAAAAGGTCGCCTTGAACACTGGGTCAGTAGAGAAGCAATGGATATTGATGGTGTTGGATCATCTTTAATAGCACAATTCGTAGATAATAATTTAGTAAAAGATCCCGCTGATCTGTATACTTTAACTAAAGAAAATATTCTTTCTCTTGAGAGAATGGCTGAAAAATCTGCTACAAATATTATTGAGGCAATTCAAGCTAGTAAAGACAGACCGTTAAATCGTTTAATCAATGCTTTAGGTATTAAATATGTAGGTAAAGAGACAGCAGATGTTCTAAGTAAGAATTTTTATTCGATCGAAGAACTCAAATCGGCTACTTATGAACAATTAGCCTCAATTGAAGGCATCGGAGAAAAAATAGCACAAAGTGTTATAAGTTATTTTGCTAACCCTGATACCATTATAATGATTGATAAATTAAGACAACATGGTGTTAAACTGGAAGAAACAAAAGAAGAAATACAAAGTAAGCAAGCTCTTGCCGGTAAAACGTTTGTACTTACAGGTACTTTAGAAACCCTGGATAGAAATGAGGCAAGTGATATAATAAAAAAATTGGGTGGAAAAGTTACAAGCAGCGTGAGTAAAAATACTTCTTTCGTTGTTGTAGGAGAAAATCCCGGATCAAAATATAACAAAGCTGTAAATTTAGGTGTTAAAATTATAAGTGAGAAAGAATTTTTAGAGCTCTTGAATACCCTGGAGGTTAGATAATTAGAATCTATGAATAAAAATTTTAAGGTTGTTCAAATTCACGGTTTATCAGGCATTTTAATATTAGGATTTGTATTAACAGGCTTAGTCTGCGGGTTTGTGATATTTCCAATCTGGGTAATTATGAACGCCTGGAATGCTATAGCTGGTGATATACTAGGTGGTCCTGTTATCAATTATTTTCAGGCATTCTTATTATGGTTGGCTATAGCTTTAATATTTTATCTTGTGTTAAAAAATAGTATTTCCATAAAAATTCAAAAAGAAGAATGCATTGATTCAAGAGATATAAAAGATATAGTTAGCGAGATTAAAGAAGAAAAAGATACAGAAGCTGAGGATATAAGAGAAAAAAAAGAAACTAGAAGATAAAAAAATGAGACTTGCAAGAAAGCAAGTCTCATTTTTTTATCTTCTAGTAAATTGATATAGACTCAAGGTTCTTTAACCTATGTTATAGCGATTTGAGCAATAGATTTAATTGCTGGCCAGTCAAATCTCCATAACCCAGAAGCGTCAAGGGCATAATTTCCTACACAGGATAGCTTGCAATCCTTACAAGCATTGGCCACATCAAGAAATTCCTTTGCTCTTAATGCTTCACCTAATGACATTTTACGTAGATTTATGCCTTCTATAGGTTTTCTATCAGTGCACCTTAAGATATCGCCATTAGAGTACACAACTGTTGCTATTCTTGGCCAGTGACATTCATAATAAGACTTTTTATCTATTAAATAATCCATAAAGTAGTATGAATTTCTAATAGGATATCCTTGTTGTTTTAGGGATTTTATACCTTTAAATATTTCAGAAAGTTTTTCGTTCTCGTATTCAAGCTCTTTTAAGCCGTCTTTGCCTTCCCATTCTTTAAAATCCTGATTGCTCTTATTGACGGTGAAGTATAAGAGGATATCGAGGTCTTTGCAGAGATTTGCAACTTCAGTTAAATCTTCAAGAGTTGTTGCTTTAGATACTGTGCAACAAACATATATTCTCATTTTTGGATAATGTTTTTTATGAAATTGAATACCGCTTATACACTTATCAAAAAGGCCATGCATATTTCCACGAACTATATCGTGTTTTTCTCCGATAGCATCAATAGATACAAATATTAAATCAGTATAACGCCCAAATTCATGGTTTTCTTCCAAAAACCAACCATTTGTGGCCATTTTGGTGTACATGCCGTTATCGTGAGAAGCTTTAGCTATTTCAGTAAAATCTTGTCTTAAAAGCGGCTCACCACCCCAGAGGATGCTGTTCATATAGCCTTCTTTTTTAGCTTCAGCGTATATTCTTTGAATTTCAGGAAGAGTTAAATCTTCGTTATCTTTATGATGTTTCCAGAAGCAGAAGCTGCAATTGCAGTTGCACTTGCTGGTTACCATATGTGAAAAAGTAAAAGGTCT
>Ga0156446_1030_pt1 | contig 18013 bp, 18 predicted proteins | sample RifOxyA2_FD_108089 | JGI IMG/M metagenome (GOLD analysis project Ga0156446, IMG submission 108089) | Candidatus Melainabacteria bacterium RIFOXYA2_FULL_32_9 | reverse complement strand
ATTTAAAATTGCTTAATTTTAAGAATAATTTTTTTGATCTTGCACAGAAAAGTCTAAAACCTTTTATTGTTGTTAATAATATATCAAAAACGGATAGGTAAATCAGGCATTTGAAATATTTTTGTCTTTACTTTGTTTTAGTTTTTCGACATCTTCCTTGATGGTTTTGATATGGTAAATCAAGTCATCAATCGACATTTTTAAATCTGTTCCTACGGCTTGAATATTGGCAATATCCTTATCCATAATAATAATCCTTTCATTTATGCTATGATTAGTTCTTGAGGATACAAAAACCAACCCTAATTTGTTTAGGGCGATATTTTTTATTATTTACCTTTGAATAAAAAATGATTTTCTGCATTCTAACTATAAACGATATAAAGAGACAAGTCAAGTTCAAAATTTCTCAAGTATAAAAACTTAACAAAAAAGGGACAAAATGCTTATAATTAAAGCTAAAACAGATAGTATTTTAAAAAATAAAGATATTTCTTACTACAAATTAAGTAAACTTGTAGATTATGATGATAGTTATCTCAATAATATTTTTAGAGGTAAAAATCCCTTTCCTAAAGACCTAATAGAAAAACTTTTGCCCATTCTGGAAGTATCAAGAGAGGAATTTGAGGGATGGATTCTTGCTGATAAATATCCAAGAGAAATTATTGAACGTACTATCCAGATAAAAAAAGAATTTCCGTATAAAAGAAAGTCTGTTCTTACAACCAAAATTGATGAAATACTTCAAGAAAAAGATATGTCCAGAACCGCTCTTGCAAAACAGATAAATTATAGCCAGAGCAGTTTAAATCAAATTATTACAGGCAAAAGAGGCATGCCTAAATCTGTTCTGGAAAAAATTTCTCAGACTCTTGAGAAATCTCAAGATGAGATTTTAAGCTGGATTCTGGTCGATAAATATAGTCTAAAAATTTTAGAAACAGCTCTAAAAGAACTTTCTAGACATGCTGGTACACTTTAAATAAAATTAGACAGATACCTCAAATAACTAAGGAGTATTCCCATGATTAAAACAAATAAAACACTTTTAGCTTTATCATTAATTACTGCTTTTTATTTATGTATTAATTTAGCTTTAGCTTATAGTGATAGGTCTTTGGAAAATTGGGATAATCCTTATTCTCATGATCAATTAACGATTACCTTACAAAATAGTCCAACAGGTTACAAATTACAATTTATGCTAAAAAAAGATGAAAGTGATAATAATAAACTAACAAAGATAGAATTTCTTGATAAGGATGGACAAATTATTGAGACAGGTAATGTTTCAAAAACAGGAAGTGATACAAATCATGCGAATCATTGTAGAAGCACTTATCCAAGAGACATATCGCTTTTACATAAATGTCTAGCAAGCCCTCCATCAAATTCTTCATATGATAGTAATAAAATCAACTATTATTCAGTAGGAGAAACTTACTGTTCCTATAATAACTACTATAAAATAAAATTTTGGCGTATAGCTAAATAATAGCTATTTAACTTCAGTCACTAGTTAATTTGAGTAAAAATTCTCAAAACACCCACCCACAGCCACCCATTGGTAGCAAAGAGGCTTCGCCTCTTTTGCAGTTCTCTATAATTTTTGAGAATTTTTACTCAATATTCATGCTGATTTTAGCTAACTAGCGACTCAGGTTATTTATTGACAGGCCTTACGCAGATTGTCCTAAATATAGAAATAAAGATAAATAATTTCTAAAATTCTCTAAAGAAGTCATTTATCTTGGATTTTAGCGAATGACATTTGCTAGTAATCTTAGAAATCCTTTTCAATTCTAAGCTATAAATGATAATTGGATAGATGCCGGATCAAGTCCGGCATGACATCCTGTTTGCGCAAGCCCTGTTATTGAATATTACAATTAAATAACTTTAATATTCCCATACATTTAATCTCCATATTTCAAAATTAAGATAAGCTGCATAAGTTACCCATGCAATATATGGAAGAAGTAATATAGTTGCAGCTCTAGATATAACTGAAAATATGAATATTGTTGTAAATATAGCAATCCAGAGAAGTATAATGACAATTAACCCTCCGGTTATAAAGTGTAAACCAAAGAAAACAAGCGTCCACAAAACATTTAGCCCAAGTTGAACTCCAAAAAAAATCAAAGAAGTCCTGATCATAGGTTTATTCAGACCCTGATTCCAAACTAAATATAAAGAAATACCCATTAAAGTATAAAGAATCGTCCAAACAGGCGCAAAAACCCAATCAGGCGGAGTAAAATCAGGTTTAAAAAGGTCATTATACCAACCCAAAGACCCAGAAGTTGTAAATACACTACCTAGTAATCCGGCAAACTGACAAATAAGGATACTACCTAACAACCTTGCAGCGTTTAACCATCTTTTCTTCATAAAAAACACCTCTTGCATATCAGGGTATTATATTTTCATTCAGCCGTATTGTCATGCCAAAAGTGGTGAATAATGATAAACTCATCCAATCTAATTATAAAGGTTTTCAATCATTATGATAAAATACATTTAACTCCAATACTATAAATAAGGAATGAAATATATGTCTAATCAGGAAATTACCAATAAATTAAATCGAGCATTAGAATATCACAAGGCTGGAAGGTTCCCGGAAGCAGAAATCATTTATAGAGGTGTATTGCAGGAAGATCCAGATAACACAAACGCTTTAAATTTATTTGGAATACTTTTACATCAGCTTAAAGAATATGATGAAGCTGTCAAATACATAAAAAAAGCCTTGGAAATAAGCCCTTCAGCTTATTTCTATAAAAATCTTGGAAATGTTTATATTGATAAAAAAGAATATCAAGAAGCAATAATGAGTTATAAACAAGCCTTAATACTTGCGCCCGAAGACTTTGGGTTATATTTTAGTATAGGATTAGCATATAGAAGTATTAACGACATTGATCAGGCAATAGCCTATTATGAAAAAGTTTTGGAATTAAATCCAGATCAATTGGAAGCTCATTATAATCTGGGAATTGTTTATAAAAATAAAAATGATTTAGATAAAGCCATTTATCATTATGAAAAAGCTTTAGACATAAGCCCAAGAGATGCTGACGTATGCGTTAACCTTGCAAATGTGTTAAAAGAAAAAGGTGATATGGATGAGGCTATATTCTATTACAAAAGAACTCTGAAATTGAAGCCTACATACGAAATGGCCTATTTTAACCTTGCTAAAACTTATATCGACAAAAACGATCTTGATAATGCGGTAAAATGTTTTGAAAATGTACTGGAAGTAAATCCCCGTAATGCTAAAGCACATTTTAATCTGGGTAATATTTACAGAGATAAAAATGAGTTAGATAAAGCCATAAACTATTATCAAAAAGCTCTTGAATTGAATCCAAATTATGCTGAAGCATATAACAACCTTGGTATAGCTTTTTTCACCAAGGAAAATCCTGATAAATAAAACTCCATAAACTTTTATAGTTTATATTATGTATCTTATCTATTATAGACTCAAGTTGCTACCTACATAAATTTATTGTTTAGAGATTGCCACGCAAGAATAATTGATGCTGGCTATCCACGATTCATGGCTCGCAATGACATTCAAAATTATTTAAGTAGCAACTTGAGTCTATTACATTTACTTTTTTAATTTCTAATTTTTATAATATGATTATATTGTTGGAATTAAAGGAAATTTTAAAATGCCTCTTGAATTCAAAAAATTGGATATTCCTGAAGTTATTCTAATAAAACCAAAGGTTTTTTCTGATAGCAGAGGTTTTTTTGCAGAAACCTATAAATATTCAGAGTTTCGTAAAAATGGAATTCCTCAAATATTCGTTCAAAACAACCACTCCAAGTCTTCAAAAGGAGTTCTAAGGGGATTACATTACCAAAAGAATCCCAAAGCTCAAGCAAAACTTGTTAAATGCATTAGAGGTGAAATTTTTGATGTCGCAATAGATATCAGAAAAGGTTCTCCAAGTTTTGGAAAATGGGTAGGTGTTATATTATCAGAAGATAATAAAGAAATGTTGTTTATTCCTGAAGGATTTGCTCATGGTTTCCTTGTTTTAAGCGACGATGCAGAGATTATTTACAGCGTCACAGAAGAATATTCTCCTGAAAACGATAGAGGAATAAGATGGGATGATCCTGAAATCGGTATAAACTGGCAGATTGATAATTTTATTATTTCGGAGAAAGACTTAAAACAACCTTTATTAAAAGATATAGATAATAATTTTGTTTATTAATAGGAGAATTCAAGATAATGAAACTTCTTGTTACAGGCGGAGCGGGCTTTATAGGCAGTTGTTTTGTAAGGCATATTCTAAACAAATATCCTGATTATAAAATTATCAATCTTGATATTTTAACTTATGCAGGAAATTTAGAAAATCTAAAAGATATAGAAAATAATCCTAATTACACCTTCGTTCACGGAGATATATGTGATAAAAAGCTTGTAACATCAATTATGGGAGGAGTTGATTGCTGTATAAACTTTGCAGCAGAATCTCATGTTGATAGAAGCATTACCGGACCTGAAATATTTATCCAGACAAATGTTCTTGGAACACAAACTCTGTTAGAAGCTGCAAAACAATTCAGAATAGGCAGATATATACAGATATCAACCGACGAAGTTTATGGATCTCTTGGACCAACAGGGTATTTTACGGAAAATACTCCATTAGCGCCGAATAGCCCATATTCAGCGAGTAAAACAGGTGGAGATCTAATAGCAAGAGCATATTTTGAAACTTTTAAAATGCCTGTTTTAATTACAAGATGCTCAAATAATTATGGTCCATATCAATATCCAGAAAAACTTATCCCATTATTTATAAGCAATTTATTGCAGGATAAGCAAGTTCCAGTCTATGGTGATGGCATGAATATCAGAGACTGGTTGTATGTTTATGATCATTGCAGTGCGATAGATGCAGTATTACATAAAGGTAAAGAAGGTGAAGTTTACAATATTGGTGGAAATAACGAAAAACCAAATATTGAAATAACAAAACTCCTTCTTAAAGAACTTAACAAGACTGAATCTTTGATAAATTATGTTGAAGACAGATTAGGTCATGATAGAAGATATGCAATAGACAGTTCTAAAATTCAGAATGAACTTGGATGGAGTCCTAGTGTAACCTTTGAAGAAGGAATAAAACTAACTATCCAGTGGTATTTGAATAACCAAGAATGGATTGAAAACCTTCAAAATAAAAAAGAAACAGCCGTTCTTTAAGGAGCCAAAGTTGAAAAAGATTCTAATTACAGGTGCAAAAGGAATGTTCGGGCAGGATTTAGTTGCTTTATTAAAAGATAAAGGCTATTTAGTCATTGAAACTGATATTCATAATATGGATATTACTAAATATGACGATGTAAACACCTTTTTTCAAAATAATACCTGTGATGCTGTAATTCACGGAGCCGCTTATACCAATGTTGATGGCGCAGAGAGTGATCCTCAAACAGCTTTTTTAATAAATGAAACGGGTACAGAAAATATAGCTAAAATCACAGGAGATTTAGAGCTTCCTCTTGTATATATAAGCACTGATTATGTATTTGATGGAACTAACAATACTCCTTATGAGCCGAATGATAAAACAAATCCCCAAAGTGTCTACGGAAAATCAAAGCTTGCAGGGGAAATTGCTGTTCAAAAATATAATCCAAAACACTATATAACAAGAACGAGCTGGCTATATGGACATAAAGGTAAAAATTTTGTTGAAACAATCATAAAATTGGGACGGGAAAAACCTGAACTAAAAGTAGTTAATGATCAAAAAGGTTGTCCAACCTGGACTGTTGACCTTGCTGAGGCTGTTATTAAAATTTTAGAAGAAATATATCCTTATGGAATCTATCACGCCTGTGGATCAGGTGAGACCACCTGGCATGGATTTACAAAAAAAATATTCCAACTTATGGACATCAAAATACCAGTATTACCTGTAACTACAGATGAATTTCCAAGACCCGCAAAGAGACCCGCTTATTCTGTTATGAATAATGAGGGAATTTGTCAACATTGGGAAAAAGCTATTGAACAGTATATAAAAATAAGGAGTGAGGTATGAAGGGGATTATACTAGCCGGAGGGAGTGGAACAAGACTTTATCCTGTTACAAGATGCGTATCAAAACAGCTCTTACCTGTTTACGATAAACCAATGATATATTATCCTCTTTCTGTTTTAATGCTTGCTGGAATTAAAGAAGTTCTTATCATATCCACCCCTGAAGATACACCCCGTTTCGAGCAGCTTCTTGGTACCGGAAATGAACTGGGTTTATCCATTTCTTATGCCGTTCAGCCTTCTCCTGATGGCCTGGCTCAGGCTTTTATCATTGGGGAAGAGTTTATTGGAGATAATAATGTAGCTCTTATTCTTGGAGACAATATTTTCTACGGCCAGGGCTTCTCAAGCATGCTCAAAAATGCAGTAAATAGAGAAAACGGTGCTACAGTATTTGGTTATAGAGTAAAAGATCCTGAAAGATTTGGAGTAGTCGAGTTTGATGAAGACGGGAAAGTCCTATCGCTAGAAGAAAAGCCTAAAAAACCAAAATCAAATTACGCCGTAACTGGATTATACTTTTATGATAATAAAGTTGTAGAATTTGCTAAAAACCTCAAACCTTCACCAAGAGGAGAATTAGAAATCACTGATCTTAATAACATCTATTTACAACTTGGAAAATTAAATGTTGAGATATTCGGACGTGGTTTCGCCTGGCTAGATACAGGAACTCATCAATCCCTTCTTGAAGCAGCTCATTATGTAGAAACCATAGAAAATAATCAGGCATTAAAAGTAGCCTGTCTTGAAGAAATTGCTTACAAAAAAGGTTTCATAGACAAAGACCAACTTTTAAAACTTGCTACAGCTCTGGAAAAAACGGATTACGGCAAATATCTTTTAAATGTTGCTAATGAATAATTATTCTGCTAATTCTAATTTATTAAAATGTGCTTAAGAACTCAAACCTAAAATATATAAAATATCTCCAGTAGTATTAAAAATGAGTAAGTCAGATGCCTAAGCTAAAAGAATATCCAATCATATTTCGAGATTTTGCTGTTGATCTTTTAAAAGGAGATTTTAATAAAAGCAGCATAAAGCTTAAAAGTGCCTGTATCTCATTACTTGATAAAGCACTGAGTTCTGATAGCTCAATCAGGTATGCTATTTGGAAAATTAATAATTATAATAAAAGCATAAATCCTATTGAAAATTCTCCAACAAAGTTTGCTATTATCTACTTTTTTGAGGATAGCTTTAATAAAACAGATTTTAACAAACTAAAAAACATTCTTAATAAGCAAGTTTATAATAATTATGAAATTTTTGTTAGTAGCGAAAACCTTATTGACGAAATTTTAGAGAAAAGTTTTACCCACATCTGCTTTGTAGAACAAAAAGATGTAATTTCTTCTTTTGCTTTAAATTCCATAGCCAATCTGATAAATCAAAAACCTGATTATGATATCATTTATTCTGATAATGATATCATAAATTTACTTGGTATCAGAGTTAAACCTTATTTTAAACCTGAATATTCTCCTTTATTGCTACTTAGTCATAACTATTTTAATGGGCTTTTAACTATAAAAATAAATGATATCTTAATAAACGAGCTTAGAAACATTAAAATAACTAATCAAGAGATTTATAAACTTGTTTTAAAGCTTACAAGACAGGTGTTAAAGATAAAAAGAGTTCCAGATATTCTATATCATAAGCATTTTTCTAATCATAATCGATCTAAAAATATTTCTACAATAAATATTGTACAAAATGAGCTTAAAGAGCGTGATTTAAATGCAAAAATTCTTGATTACAAACAAAAAAACTGCAATTTAATTAAATTTTATCCTGAAAACCAGCCTTTAATCTCGATAATTATTCCTTTTAAAGATAAAGTTAGTTACCTAAAACAGTGTATAAATAGCATTGAATCAAAATCAACTTATAAAAATTATGAGCTAATTCTTGTTAATAACAGAAGCAATGAGCCTGAAACTCTGAATTATCTTGAAAAAACAAAACACAAAGTCTTAAATGCTAATATCGATTTTAATTTTTCAAAATTAAATAATATGGCAGCCGAAATTGCTAATGGAGAATATTTATTATTACTGAATAATGATACTGAAGTTATCACTCCTGATTGGCTGGAATCTATGTTAGGACTTTCTCAATTACCTCAAATTGGTGCGGTTGGTCCCAAATTACTCTATCCAAATAATAAAATCCAACATGTAGGTATAATTACCAGAAAAAGAGGCACAAATCATATTAACAGCCTTATGGATTGTAAAAAATCAGGTTATAAAAACTATAATGACTTGCCAAGAGAATGTAGCTGCTTATCTGGAGCTTGCATTATGATTTCTAAAGATAAATACGAGGAAGTTGGAGGGCTAACAGAAGAACTGGCTGTAGAGTGGAATGATATAGATTTTTCTCTAAAGCTTATTAATAAAGGCTATTACAATGCATTTTGTCCCCATAGTCTTCTTTATCACTATGAAAAAGTTTCAAGAAGGGGTAAACATAAGAATTCCCTTAATCAAGAAATAAAATATTTTCTTGATAACTGGGAACAGGTTTTACCAGAAGATCCTTTTCATAATCCCAATTTTTCAGGTAAAAAAACCGGATTTGCTATAAGAATTGATTAAATTCCAGGATAAACTCCAATTGCAAGCCTGTGTTAGAACTTTTCTATTTGAATTAAACTATTTGATAATCTTCCTCTTTATTTTTAAATTGGGTCAGGTATAGGGTTTTATAAGCTCCATTCTCAATTTGCATTAATTCATCGTGATTTCCGACTTCCACAATCTGTCCTTCATTAATAACGGCAATTCTAGTGGCATTTTTAACAGTGGAAAGTCTATGTGCTATTACAAAAACGGTTCTATTTTGCATTAAACTTTCTATGGCTTTTTGTACAATAGCTTCTGATTTATTATCAAGGGCGCTTGTAGCTTCATCAAGAATAACTATTGGAGCATTTTTTAATAAGGCTCTTGCTATTGCGATTCTCTGTCTTTGTCCGCCTGATAACAGAACACCTCTTTCACCAATTTCTGTATAAAGTCCTTTTTCTAGACCAGCAATAAACTCTTCTAAATAAGCACCTTTTACTGCTCGTTGTATTTCTTCCTCAGTTGCATCAAGTTTTCCTATGATGATATTGTCTTTGATTGTACCTTCAAATAGTACATTATCCTGAAAAACTATAGCAATTTTATCTCTTAAGGATTGTAAATCAATATCTCTTACATCTATTCCATCAATTGCAACTCTGCCTGATATTACATCATAGAATCTTGGGATTAAAGTAACAAAGGAGGTCTTGCCACCACCCGAATTTCCAACTAGAGCAATAGTTTCACCTACTCTCACATTTAAATTTATGTCTTTGAGAACAGGAGTACCTTCATTATACTCAAACCATAGATTTTCAAAGCTGATTTGTTGATTTATAGAGCCAATTTTTACAGCATTAGGATTATTTTTTATTTCAGGCTGATGATCGAGAATATCAAAAACCCTTTCCATTGCTAATAGTGCATTTTTAAGATCAACATAAGTATTACCAAGGCTCTTAACTGGTTGGTATAAAAGGAGTAAAGCTGTTATAAATGATACAAAATTTCCACTTGTAATTTGCCCTGTAACAATAAGATGGCTTCCATAACCAATAACACTAGCTATTCCTATTGATGCAACAAAATGGGCAAGAGGAGTCAGCCATCCTGTACTTTTTATCATTTTCATACTTAGATTAAACGCTTCATGCAGGAAATTATTATATCTTTTGTATTGATAATCCTGCAAGTTATAAGAAGTTATAATTCTATTTCCTGCAAACGTCTCATTATATCTTGATATTATCCTTCCTCCAATTTTGACATTTTCGTTAGAAATATATCTCAGTCTTTTTCTAATTAAATAAACAGGTGCAAAAGCACCTCCAAGAATAACAACAGCAATAATTGCAAGCTGCCAAGAGTTGTACAAAAGCACTCCTACAAGTGAAACAGACGAACAGACTCTTGTAACAAGAGTCTTTATATTACCTATTACACCTGATGAAGCTAAATCAGCATCACTGGAAAATCTTGTAATAACAAGTCCTGATGAACCTTTGTCAAAATATCTTGATTCAAAGGATAAAAGTTTTTTAAAGAGTTCAGCCTTTAATCCTAGAGTAATCTTACTTCCTGCCCAGGTATTCATATATGTGGAAATATAGTTCAAAATTGCTTGAACAGCAGTAAAACCTACGATTGCAAAAGGTATATAGTAAGAAAGCCTCATATCTTTCTCTACCATAACCACATCCATATAAGGCTTTAAGGACAATGCAACTACTGCTTCAAGAGCACCTATTGGAATCGCCAATATTAAACCTAATACAGCTCTGAATAAATATGGTTTAACGTATGGGTAAATTCTTTTGTAATAATAAACTAAACGATCTTGTTCTTGCATAAAAAACTTTCCAGTATTTACTTTACCCTAATATACAACAAAATTTAATTCGGGTCAGAAAAATACTGTTTATCTTAAATTTCTCTTAAAATAATTAAAAATCTTGATCACTATCATTCATCCGAATTCTTATTAACTGATAAACGCATTATTGTCAAAAATCCAGTCAAAGAATAGATAAAAGTCAGCATCTAAACCCAACTGAGATAATTTTGCAGCAGAGCACAAATTCTAAAAATCCATTAAAATCCTTGCAAATAAAGAATGTGCCTGGGGGGATTCGAACCCCCGACCTACAGCTTCGGAGACTGGCGCTCTATCCAACTGAGCTACAGGCACAGATTAGATTTATATCAATTTTAGCATTTAGCTGATTTATTAATTTAATATTTCAAAATAAATTATAACTCATCAACTTTTTTATAAATAACCTCTGTTTTCTATACTGGAAAATTTAATCCTGTTTATCAGGATAAAGTCAAATAATTTTAGAAATTATAACCTCATGCCTATTGATAAATATCGATAATAACAATAGCATGCCTTACTTAAATATACTGGCAAATTATAATCAGAGGGTTTGAGAATGCTAAAGAAAAGGCTAATCAATGTTATTGAGTTTCTTAATACAACCCTGGACGATTTTATTTTAAAAACACTAAATCCTGCCACAAATAATACTACTGTTTGCCTTGAGGATCGTACAATAGGAGATTCCCTTTTAAAACTTCCTTATTATTCTCAATTAACAGATGAAGATATTTTAATTCTTTGCGGTAAGAATGCTGAAATATTCAAGCATTTTTTACCCAAAATCAAGTCTGTTGATATTCAGGTTGAAAGCTTTTTTAGAAGCCCTAAATATAGATATACAAAACTAAATGAGATTTCTCCTAATAGAACTATACCTAAAAGATTATTGGTTACAATTCCTTATAGACCAACAAGGTTTATGAAACTTGCTCAAAGGCTACCTATCAACGAAAAACTAGCTTACCAAGGAGAATCCCTACTTTCAAATTCTATTGATTATTCTTTTGATAAGAATTTTAAGATTATACATAATGATAATTTTCGCATTGCTGGTAAGTTCGATACTCACTTTAGCCAGCATATAAAAACTCTGTTTGAATATGCCTTTGACAAAGAGCTTGAAGTGACTAAAGATGATTATTTAAACTTTTTTAGCAGTTCAATTGTAAAAAATTCGAGCCTTAAAGACTATATAGTTATAATGGCAGATTCAGCAAGGTATTTCAGAAAATATCCCGACTTAAACTGGCAAATCATATTGAATAACTTACCTAAAGATCTAAAAATTATAGTTCTTGGTACAAGTGAGGTAAATTTGCAGCATCCCAATTTAATAAATATGATAAATAAAACAACTCTTTTAGAAGCAATAAGACTTATTCAAAACGCAAAATTGGTTATTGGAAATGAGACAGGACTTACACATTTAGCTTATTTGTCAGGAATACCAACAATTTGCATACTTTCAGGAGGACATTTTAAGAGATTTTTACCCTGGGATGATTTTAGTGACATCGTTGAATGTATCTATAAACCTATGAATTGCTTCCAGTGCAACTGGAACTGCAAATTCGCTAATATCAAAGAAAATGATATAACACCTCCTTGCTTGAATATCTCCCCAAATATAGTTTTAGAAAAAATAGAGATATTTAACCAGAAATATAACATATTTAGCCAGAATAAAATTATATAAATAAGGTGCTTGCTTAGAAAATATGAACATGTATCAATAATATAAACATGTCATTGCGAGCCTGCAACGCAGGCGTGGCAATCTATCTGTTGAACATCGGAAAGATTACCACGGTGACACAGTCACCTTTTTAAATTCATCAATCTTAGTATTAAAACTATGATTATAGACTTTAATGGTGCAGCTTTGCTGCTTCCTCGTAATGACAGTTTTAACGATTTTCAAAGTTTTATAAGTACTGAAAACTGCAAATATTGGAAATCTATTACTAATCATTAAATAATTCTAAGCAAGCATTATAAATAATGTGTTAACTGCTAGTAGTATCCTTCTTACTGTTAAAATATTGTAAAATTCCTTTTCCAATTGCTTTTGCTATTATATTTTGCTTTTTCTTGCTTAAAAGCTTATATCTCTCATTTTCATTTGACATATATCCAATTTCAACAAGTATTGCAGGAAAATTAGCATTACGAATTACATAATATCTGGATCTTAAAGTCATTATATTACTATCAGCTAATGCCATATTTATAAAACTTTTTTCCACTCTTTCTGCAAGGTGCTTACTTTGAAACGTATTCCAATAAATCTCAACGCCTTCCAGACTTCTATCCCAGGATGAATTTGCATGAATACTTATGAACATATCAGGCTTTTCAGATTTAGCAATACTCACCCTTCGTTTTAACGAGAGAGTTCTATCATCTTCTCTTGTCATAACAATCTGAAAACCCTGTTTTACCAAGTGGTTTTTTAATTTTTTAGCAACGGAAAGATTTATATCCTTTTCATAAATACCACCCTGGGTTGTCCCAGGATCAACTCCCCCATGTCCTGGATCAATAACGATTTTAAAATTGTTACCAGGATAAAATATCGAGTTTAACGTATTTTTAACAGATAATAAACCTGAATCGATATTATTTATTAGAATTAATAGATTGAATTCTGATAATACATTAAAACTTTCACTGCTAAAAAATAGACTTCCTGGCTTTGTCTCAAAATTCCCAAGCTTAACTAAAGGTTTATTTGCTGAAAAAGTAATTATATTGGACAAAAAACCTATAACTAATACTATAAGTGTAAATTTAATAACCTTTTTTATCATATTTCTTATGCTTAAAAATTTAAATACCTTTATATCACATATAAATATAAAACAAATTAAGTCATTTAACTGCATCCACTAGATTAATTATTTTATGCAAGATTATTCTTATTGTAATTAAAGAATTTCAGAATATTGTCCCATTGTTTTCTGATTTAAACAGCTAAAAACTCTAGTTACTAAGAGTTGGTTTAAAACCAGTATTTACTAAGGACAGCGTAAAAAATACTTATGGATTTTGATGAAAAATCCAATAGGTATTTTTGTAGGTGACTCAGTCACACTATTAAAGTCTTTAACTATTTCAACCTTATATATGTGCCTTTGGCACTTCTTATAACCAGCAAATAATCTTTTCTTAACAAATTTGCCCCTGCAAATCCATATTGATATTGTTATCTTATCTAAGGAGTATTTGAGGGAATTTTATGAATATAGAGTACGTTACATTAATTACAGACTATAAACATGACAAGAAAAATGAAATTAAAAAATTATTGATCGAAATAGAAGATAAGCTGGTTTGCGCTTTATGTGTGGAAAAAGTAACTAAAGATTTTAAAAGAATCAAAAGACAAGAACCTTTTGCTTATCAAATGGTCTGGAATTTAATATAAAATTATAAATGATTTTAAAATATAACCCGTAAGAACCCTTTTTATTAGCCTTTTGTGCGTTGAAATTTACCTGAGCAACATTAAAAATTTGAAAATTAAGGCTAATAAAAGGAGAATATTTTATGACAAAATCCAGAATAAACCCAGCCTGCTTAGTAAAAGTTATGACAAAAGCAGGTTTACTTATTATAATTACAGCTGGAATATCTCTAAATCAGGCTCAAGCCCAAAATAATCAAGCTTTTGGGATACCAAAAATACCGGATATAGTTAGAAACACTCTAAACACAATTCCTACTGTAAATCTAGGCACTACTCAACAACAATTGGAACTTATTCGTTCATTTATAACCAATTACATTAATGTAATTCCAAATCTTACTCTTTCACAAGATCAAATAAATGCTGTTCTTTCATATTTTGATGTTGATCCATCAACACTTAGAATAGGATTAAGTCCTCAGCAATTGCAGGCTGCTCAAACCTTCTTTATCAACAATTATAATCAATTAGCTAATTTAAGATTATCAAATCAGGATTTAAGTACTGTTATATTGGTTCTTACTAATAATGCTCAGAATATTTCAACATTATTAAGAATTAATCCTGAAATAGCAACGTTAATTAGAAGTGTTGCGCCGCAAATTAACCAGTTAACATCAGTAAACCAACAAATAAATACTATTGTGACTCTTCTTAGAACTACTATTCCTGAAATAAACACATTATTAACGGTGTAAAGTTAATACCATTTTAAAAGAATGGTTTGTGCTGTAAAACCAGGCCCAAAACCTAGCATAAGCCCATATTTAGTTGTATTTATGTCTTCTTGCAAAAATCTTTCTAAGATAAATAATACAGTTGCACTGGACATATTTCCGTGAAATCTCATAATTTCTTTTGATTCGGTAATTTTCTTGCCAAATTTATCCAGTAAATCTTCTAACATTAAAGTTATTTTTTTCCCTCCCGGGTGAAATATAAAGTTATCAATATCTTTTAGAGTTAGATTATTTCTTTCAAGGAAAGGAACTGTAATATTTTCAAAGTGCTCGATAATTTTATTGGGCACTTTTTCACTTAAAACGACTTTAAATCCACTATTTGTAAGATCAAATCCAAGAATATCCGTTGTATCTGGAAAATGATACATTTGAGTATCAATTATTTCCGGCGCAAATTTATTAGTTGGACCAAGAATTGCACAAGCTGCTCCATCGGCAAAAACAGCTGATCCCACAATATTATCTATAGAAAAATCATTATATTGAAACGTAATACTTGGTATTTCAACTGAAATAACTGCTACGTTCTTGTCGGGATAGGCTTTCATAAAGTGATCTGCATAAATTAAACCTGCAACACCACCAACACATCCCATTTCTGTAACGGGAAGCCTGTGAACATTTTGTTTAAACTTAAAATTATTTATTAAATATGCATCAAAAGAAGGTATCATATACCCTGTACAACTTGTGGTTATAATGTAATCAATATCTTCTGCTTGCAATCCAGCTTTTTTTAAAGACTTATCAAGAACTTTTGTGCCCAAATTAATTGCTGAATTTATATAGTGCCTGTTCTTTTCTTCTAGTGACATTGGAGAAAAGATTTGATCTATCGGTAAAATACTATATTTTTGATCTATTTGAGCTCCTTCAAAGATTTTAATGATCTTTTTTTGGTATAACTCTGGCTGATTCTTAACCCATTTTCTCACATATTCAATTATTTCTTCTGATTTATATCTGTAATCAGGTGTTGCTGTAGCTACAGAAATAATTTTATGTATCACAGTTTTCCTTTCAATAATTCAACAATATAAAGATGTTATAAAAATTAATATTATTAGACAAAAAAGCAGAATAAATTATTCTTGTGATTAATATAATCGAGTATTTTATTCTGCTATAAAATCTTAATAGTGCTACAACGAAAACCAATAGCTTTAAATTATGTTTGTATGTTTAAAAGAATGCAGCGATGACTTAAGTTAGGTAATGGATATTACCAAAAGCCTTAAATTACTTTTCAAGAACTAGTAATATATGGAAATAAAAATTGTTTTAACTTTTTGTATAGCCGTACTTATAAGATTAATTAGTTTCTTAATCTCAAATAAAAATGAAAGAAACCTAAAACTTTTTGGTGCTGTTGAATATGGAAAATCTCACAGTATTATTTTGATGTTTTCCCACACTATATTTTATTTTTCAGCGTTTGTTGAAGGACTTATAAGAAAAACCTCATTCGATACTATAACCCAGCTGGGAATAATAGTTTACATAATTTCAACTCTTTTTCTTTGTATTGTAATATATCAATTAGGCAACTTTTGGACATTTAAATTGATAATAGCTAAGGATCATTGCTTAAATAAAGGTTTTATTTTCAAATATTTTCGTCATCCTAACTATTTTCTAAATGTTATACCTGAATTAATAGCAATAATACTAATATGTGAGGCATGGATAACCCTGACCATCCTATTTCCAATTCATTTAATATTTTTAATAAGAAGAATAATACAGGAAGAGAGAATTATGAGACATAAATTTGCCGGTTATTAGGTTATTTCTTTATAATAATCCTGATATAACATTTTAAAATTTATTTTAAAATTAATATGTTTATTTTAATAATCAATATGTTGTAAAATACTTAAATAACAGTTAAATATTTTTGAAAGCATATGCAAACGTCAGAACCTTTAAATAAGTCAACAGAAAAAACTGTAAATGACTACATAGAACTGATTGAAACCATAGCTAGAATAGAATATACAAGGTTGAAGACATCGTCTCACCTGATTGACTATTCGGAACTGGTTAATATTGGTGCGATCGCTGTATATGTTATTCTTACTAATTCTAAATACAATGATTTTAATATTTCTTATATGTCAACAGCCATAAAATGGGCTATCAGAAATGAGCTTAGACGCAGATACAAGTGGTATGCATTCAAACATCCATCTCATAAAGAAGATACAAAAGAAGTACTTGAATCTTCTGGTGAACTAGAGGAATTAGACCAATCTGAAATTAGAGAAGTTATTTATGGAGCTATACTTTCTATAGATGATCTTGCAGATGCAGAAAATCCAGTCCAAATAAAAGATTCTTCTTTAACTCCTGAAGAAAGTCTCGAATTTAGAGAGCTTAATAAAGCTGTTAAAAATGCTATGAAATATCTACCACCACGAGAAAAAATGGTTCTGGAAACAAGATTTTATAAAGGTAAAAAAATAAAAGAAATAGCAGACGATTTGAAAATCTCTTCATCCAGAGTTTCAAGAATTATTCAATCCGGTCTTGATAAAATAAAAGAAAATCTTAGAAAACAGGAACTAATTTAACCTTTTATTTTAAGATTCTGCAAAAACCAATTTACTGCTTTATTAATAGCATCTGCATTTAATAAATTTCAACTATTCAGATTATTGGGTGGATCCTCAATACTAGTATATAATAAGGACGTAATAAAAAATGCGTAAGAATTTTTTATTACTCGTTTAATAGCTGAGCACAGGAAGCAGCCTACAAAAATCACAAAAGATTTTTCATCAAAATCTTTAATGATTTTTTCCGCTGTCCTTAGTAAAAAACATATTTAGAATATATGTGTGGATTTCTTGAAAACTGAAATGAATCTAATTGATCGTTTAAAAATTCATCTAAAATTTATTGATACTATTACAACAAAACTCTTAACTCTTGTTTTGTTTATAACCGTTATTCCACTTATAGTTGTGGCGAATTTCTCCACAACTATTATTAATCAGAATATGTTTGATAGTTCAAAAAGTGAGCTGAACTTTGGTGCTTTAGTAGTAAAGCAAAAATACCAGGAAGAATTAAATAATTTAAGACAGCAAACAATTCAAGCTTCAAAACTATATATAGCCCATTATTATGACGAATACCTTATTACAAAAAATAAAAATACTTTATTAAATAGTCTTGATACTTTTAGAAATACTTCTAAACTGGATTATTGCCTATTAGTAGGCAATAATGACTTTATACCAG
>Ga0156446_1007_pt1 | contig 18315 bp, 16 predicted proteins | sample RifOxyA2_FD_108089 | JGI IMG/M metagenome (GOLD analysis project Ga0156446, IMG submission 108089) | Candidatus Melainabacteria bacterium RIFOXYA2_FULL_32_9 | reverse complement strand
CAAGACATGTCCCCGCTACCAATCCTACATACCCCGTTCCTATTACGCTGATTTTCATTCTTTCCTCTCCAAATTAAAATTATTTAGTAGTACTCAAAAAACCTCTAATTACTGATATAAGTTAGGTGATTCACAATTATTTAATTCTACCATCTTTTCTAAGTTTGTTCTCAAAATATTCTATAGTCTTAATTAAGCCTTCCTGAAGTTCAACTTTTGGCTCCCAGTCTAGCTTTTTATTTGCAAGTGTGATATCTGGACGTCTTCTAACAGGATCATCCTGCGGTAATGGCATGTGAATTATCTTGGATTTACTGTCTGTAAGTTCAATAATTCTTTTTGCAAATTCTATAATTGGTGTTTCTACAGGATTGCCAAGATTAACAGGACCCATAAATTCCTTAGGAGAATTCATCATTCTAATGAATCCATCCACTAAATCAGAAACATAGCAGAAGGATCTTGTCTGATTACCATGCCCATACACAGTAATATCTTCATTTTTCAAAGCCTGAACGACAAAGTTGCTTACAACCCTACCGTCATTTTCAGCCATTCTTGGCCCATAAGTATTAAATATCCTGACAATTTTAACATCTACACCATTTTGACGATGGTAATCCATGGTCAAGGTTTCTGCTACTCTTTTTCCTTCATCATAACAACTTCTAATTCCTATAGGATTAACATGCCCCCAGTAAGTCTCTTTTTGTGGATGTTCAAGGGGATCACCGTATACTTCTGATGTTGATGCCTGAAAGAATCGAGCTTTTACTCTTTTTGCAAGTCCTAACATATTTATAGTTCCAAGCACGTTGGTTTTTACGGTTTTAATAGCATTATATTGATAATGAACAGGTGATGCAGGGCATGCCAGATTATAAACCTCATTAACTTCAAGCAAAATTGGCTTTATTATGTCATGTCTGATTAATTCAAAACTCTTATTATCTCTTAAGTGATTAATATTTTCTTTTGAACCTGTAAAAAAATTATCAAGACAAACAACTTCATTGTTTTCATCTAATAATCTTTCACATAGATGTGATCCTATAAATCCAGCTCCACCTGTTATTAATATTCTTTTCATTGAAAAATTTTTCCTACTCTATTTTACCCAAAAATCACTATTATCATATCTCAAAAAGAACTAGTATCGTCTATTTGTCTCCCAATACCATGCTGATTCTATAATATCTTTTATGTCTGTAAAAATAGGATTCCAGCCTAATTCTTGCCTGGCTTTTTCATTACTGGCCACAAGCTCTGGAGGATCTCCTTCTCTTCTTTCAACAATCTCTTTATTTATGGTCTTTCCTGATACTTTCTCGCTAATTTCTATAATTTCATTCACAGAATAGCCTTTTCCTATACCAAGGTTATAGAAATTACTTTCTGAACCTTGAAACAATTTCCCTAAAGCCAATCTATGTGCCTGTGCTAAATCATTTACATGAATGTAATCTCGAATACACGTTCCATCAGGTGTATTATAATCATTACCAAACACTTTTATTGAATCCCTCTGACCCATTGCTGTTTGCAAAACCAGAGGAATTAAATGTGTTTCAGGGTCATGACTTTCACCAATATTTGCTTCATTATCAGCTCCAGAGGCATTAAAATATCTGAGCATCATATATTTCATACCGTATGCTTTATCATAGTCTTTTAAAATATTTTCTATCATTAATTTTGTTTTACCATAAGGATTTATAGGATTCTGAGAATGTTTTTCATCAATAGGCACATAAAGAGGATCCCCATAGGTAGCACAACTTGATGAAAAAACAAACTTTTTTACATCTTTTTCAAGCATTACCTTCAGTAAATTCAAAGTATTTACCACATTATTATAATAATAATCCTGAGGTCTACTTACAGATATACCAACATAACAACTGGCAGCAAAGTGAACAACTGCTTCTATTGGATATTTACTAAAGACACCCCTGATATCATCAATGTTTGAAAGATCGCCCTGATAAAAATGCTCAGTATTAACAGCTTCTTTATGACCTTCTGATAAATTATCAAAAACTACACAGTCATATCCTGCTCTTGAAAAATCTAAAAGACAGTGACTGCCAATATATCCTGCTCCACCTGTTATTAGGATCATTTGTTTCTCTCCCATAATCTATTATTTAATTATTGAAACTATTACTTAAATAATTATCAATTGGCCATTTCCCCAAATATGCAATTATCTTTTATCTAATCATATTATAAAGTTATTTTCTATTCTAAAAAAATTCTCAATTAACCAAGAAGTTCATCTTATGGAGTATTAATAAATGTCAAAATATAAAATTGGTTTTTTATTGGATGAGAAAGATCTCCCTGATCATCCCGATAAAGAGTTATCAAGCTCCTTTTTAATATTACAGGAATGTTTGTTAAGAAATCATGAAATATATATATTTCCAATTGAAAATTTATTTTTAAATAATAACATCCCTAAAGCGTTGGCTTATCAAGTTAAACATAATTATTTTGAATTCACAAAAAAACCGTTCAATATAGATCTTAATGACCTTGATATAATACTTATCAGGCAAAATCCACCAATTAACACTAATTACATCTTTTCCACTCATATACTTAACTATGTTGACCAATCTAAAACAATTGTTATCAATAGTCCTTCAGGAATAAGAAAATGTAATGAAAAATTATATATATACAATTTCCCTAAACTGGCTCCAGAAGGTATAACAACCTCAAATATAGATTTAATACAAAATTTTCTTAATGAACATAACGAAATTATAGTTAAACCCCTTGATAATTATGCAGGAAATGGTATTTTCTATCTTAAAAAGGGAGATAAAAATTTAAATTCTATACTTGAAGAGACAACAAATAATGAAAAGACATTGATTTTAGCTCAGAAATACCTGAATAAAGCAAAATATGGAGATAAAAGACTTATCTTGCTTGGAGGAGAACCTGTGGCTTCAATAATAAGACTCCCCTGTAAAGATGATTTCAGGGCAAATATGTGCAAAGGAGGCCATCTGAAAAAAAGTGAAATAACAGATGAAGATAGAGAAATATGTAAAACTATTTCAAAAAATCTTTTAGAAGACGGCTTATTCTTTGTTGGTTTAGATATAATTGATGATAAATTAATTGAAATTAATGTAACCAGTCCAGGTTTTTTTATTAGAAAAATTAATCCAATGTTCAATATAAGACTTGAAAAAAAGATTGTAGACTATATGGAGAGACTCCTAGTGGACTGTTTTATAAGTTTAGGAGGGTAAATTCTCTCCGTCGCTGGTCCTCGCTGTAATAATTAGAGTGGTCTTATTGGAATGATTGATGACTAAGAAAAGTGACTCTGTCACTCCTGCGAGAATATACCCTCCTTCAACAATCATCATTATTTTTGAAACATAGCACTAGAAAAGTATTTTAGCCGGAGCATAAAGGAAAGAAAAAATGGTCAAAAATATTATAGATTATAGAAAAAAATACCAGGGCTTTTTTGAAATAGCAACAAAAATACCTATTAAAGATTCTTATTCTCTCAGCCTGGCCTATACTCCAGGAGTTGGTAGGTCTTGTATGGAAATCAAGAATAATGTGGATAAATCTTTTGAATTAACAAATAGGGCAAATTCAATTGCTGTAATAACAGACTGCTCAAATTTCATTGACTTTGAGAATATTAATCCACTCTGTGCTATCCCTGTTGTAGAAACAAAAGCGATTTTCTATAAAGAGTTTGCAAATATTGATGCATACCCAATAGTTGTAAATACTCACAACATAGAAGAAATAGCTCAAATTATATCAAATTTAACACCAACCTTTGCAGGGTTTGATCTAGATGATTTTTTGCCTGAACGTACAGCCATTCTGGAAAATTGGTTTAATGACGATCTTAAAATGCCTATTTTATACAGTTATAGAAAGCCCAATATTTTCCTGGCTGAAGAATGGGCTAATCTTAAAGGCAAGATAAATCCAAATATAATTCTTCCGGCAATATTCAGAGGCGCCCTTGATGTTAAAGCTTATATGATCAGTGATGAAATGTATGGTATTCTTGGAAAAGCCCTTGAAGATATTGCAGATTCAAAGCTTGTATTAGAATGTTCAACCGATGAGCTAAATTTAAGAGCAGCAGCAAGAATTGCTTATCACGTGGCAAAAGTAGCAGTAGATACTGGAGCAGCTCAATTATTCATCGCTCCTGAATCTGTAGAAGAGAAATATCTTGATTTCCTATATGAAGGCAAAAATTCATGGTTTGAAAAACCTTTACCCGACTATAAAAGTAGCGAGCATACTCTGGAAGAAAACTCTCTTGAGCTACATAGAAGAACCCATGGAGTAATCGAAACCAATTCCAAAATTAAAATTACAGCTAAAAATGATATTGAAATGTTTTATTCCCCAGAAAAAGTAGACCAAATAACAAAAGAAATTGAACTCGATTATTTAAAAGCTTACGAATTAACACCAAAAGGAAATCTTGTAGCTATTATAAGTGATGGTTCAGCTGTATTAGGCTTTGGAAACATTGGAGCAGAAGCCGGTCTTCCTGTTATGGAAGGAAAAGCTGCATTATTCAAATCTTTAGCAGGAGTTGATGCTGTTCCAATATGCTTAAGAACTCAAAATCCTGATGAATTAATTGAAATTATAAGCCGTATTACACCAATATTTGGCGGAATTAACTTAGAAGACATTTCATCACCAAGATGCTTTGAAATTGAGAAAAAACTCATCGAAACATTAAATATCCCTGTTTTCCATGATGATCAACACGGAACTGCCGTTGTAGTACTTGCAGGCTTTATCAATGCGTTAAAACTTACCAATAAAAAACTTGAAGACTTAAAAGTTGTTGTTAATGGCGCAGGAGCTGGAGCTATAGCAGTTTCAGAATTATTACTTCAAAATGGTGTAAAAAATCTTATTCTATGCGACACAACCGGCGCAATTTATGAAGGTCGCCAGGACGGTATGAATAAATATAAAGAACTTATTGCTCAAAAAACCAATCCTAATAAAGAAAAAGGTGAACTTGCAACTGTAATAAGAGGCGCTGATTTCTTTATCGGGTTATCTGCAGGAAATATAGTAACATCTGAAATGGTAAAATCTATGGCAAGTAAACCTGTAGTCTTTGCTCTTGCTAATCCAATTCCTGAAATAATGCCAGATATTGCCAAAGATGCAGGAGCATTCATTGTAGCCACAGGCAGATCAGACTTAAAAAATCAAATTAATAATTCTCTTGCATTTCCTGGAATATTTAGAGGAACCCTTGATGTTAGAGCCAGAAAAATTGACAATGCGATGAAAACAAGCGCAGCTTTTGCTATAGCAAATCTTATCACAGAGAATGAGCTCAATCCTGATTACATAATCCCACATGCACTTGATCTAAGGGTTCCACCATCAGTAGCAAAAGCCGTTGCAAAGTCAGCTATAAAATCTGGTTTTGCACAAATTGAAGCGGACCCGGACATGATTTTTGAAAGAACAAAAAATTATTTGTATGAAGGTTTCTTAAGAAATCTTTAAATTTTTAATAAAATTTAAAGAAAAATATGCTAAATATTTCCATTAAATTTAATATAAAATAAGGTATATATTTAAAAAGGCTGACTTATATTGTGTAACCAGCACTATAATAAAGAAAATACACCTTATTACTTTATATATTCATTATATACCAACATTAAGCGGTTAAATACATTTTGAAAATCATTACAATAATTATATTTAACCCACTTATAGTTTTTTTTGTTTTTGCCAATCTTTACAAGATTGGCAAACTATTGAACAATAGTTTAAGTAAATGAAAAACTAAAAAGGAAGGTGTTCGTCTTGAAATTTAATTCTAAAATTACAACATTTGTAATACTAACATCACTAATAGGTATTCAATTCTCAGGAATTCAAGCAGCTTTTGCACAAAATTATGATATAGTTCCACCTGCAATAGACCCCAATGATGATTTATTTAATCCAAATATTGATGGTCTTCCAGCTATAAAAGTCAATCCAGCATCTAACGTTAATCCTAATCAAATATTACAAGGATCTATATCTACAGTCCCTGTAGGTGCAGCTTTTGAACTAGCAACCAGCACAACTGTTGGCACATCTATTAATGAAATTGGAGATATTTTTACCGCTACATTAACAACCCCTGTTGTTGTAAACGGCAATGTAGTAATTCCTGCCGGCAGTGAAGCAATCGGTCAAATTACTTACATAGAAAATGCGGGAAGACTCGGTAAAAATGGAATTATGGACATTAAATTTACACACCTGAAACTTCCAAATGGTCCAAAAGTTCCTATTAGTGGAAAAATTATAACCGTAGATAATTCTGGTGTTTTAAAAGGCGGTTCACTTAAAAAACAAATTGTAACCACAGTTGCAACTGGTGCAGTTACTACCGGAGCTGGAACACTTGCCGGCCTAAGTATAGGTGGCATTGCAGGTGGAGTCGGCACAGGTGCAGTTGTTGGAACTGCAGCCGGTGGTTTTATTGGATTAGGATACATTATAGGTAGAAAAGGTAAAGAAGTTACATTACCAGCAGCTACAAAATTAAATGTGGTTCTCGAACAACCTCTTACTATTAGCAAATAAAAGTTGATCTTTTAAGTCTGATAAAGTAAAAACAAGGCTATCTAGCCTTGTTTTTACTTTATCTTACATAGATATAATGCTATTAAACGAGTAATGGAAAATAAGAGACTAAAATCGATGAAGTCATTGCCAACCTCATAGCAAGGATGTTTTCTAAAATCGGAGTTGTGAAGCAATCTCAAAGTATATAACGTTATTTACATTGAGATCAGCATTTACTATGACTTCTTTATATTTAATAACTCGTGATGACTGGTCAGCCATTATCCAGATTATACAGCAATATTCGAATTATCAGCCGTTTCTTCAGGAGTATATTCAAGACCTGTAAGCTCTGATATAGCTTTTGTCCATTTTTCAATAGCTTCTTCTGCTGTTGCAGGTGCAGGTATTGGTTTTCCTATTTTTACTATTAATTTTCCAAAAATAGGGCAATGTTCCCTTTTTAAGATTATCCCAAATGGCAAAATGTCAGAGCCCGTAGCTTTAGCTAAATACCCAAAACCTTTATGAATAGTTCTAATTTTACCCGGCTTTATTCTTGTACCTTCAGGAAACATTCCCATATGCCAATTAGTAGAAGACAAAACAGTTTTTGCTGATTTAATCGTAGCTATTTCTAATTTTTTTCTATTAACAGCAAAAGCTCCAAGAATATCTATTATTTGAGATAAGACAGGAACCTCAAATAATTCTTTCTTTGCCATAAATGCGACCGGCCTTTTTATTCCAAGAGCAAGAATAACCGGATCAAAGTTTGATGTATGATTAGCTGCAACTAGTATGGATTTATCTTTTGGAATGTTTTCTCTTCCATGCACCTCAACCCTAAAAAATATTTTGAAAAACGGATAAAGTATGAAGTATATAACCCAGTATTGCGCCAATGCACGCCACCAATTATAATGACTGGCTTCTACCTTAGCAAAGTTTCGTGCCATTTTATTAGCTCCTTGATTTATTACACCACTCTTAATTTTTCAAAAATTTCTGTAAATTCAGGGAAAGAAATATTTACCCAGTTGAATTCATTGATTTGTATCGGACTATCAGCTATTAATCCTGCAACATACCCTGACATAGCTATTCTATGATCATGATAAGTTTCCAAAATGCAATTTCCTTTTAACTTTGTCTTTCCATGAATTATAAAACCGTCTTCAGTCTCTTCTATTTTAGCACCAAGTTTACTCAATTCAGAATAAATAGCCTTAATTCTGTCGGATTCTTTATGACGTAAATCTTCTGCTCCACGTACAATTGTTGTTCCTTCTGCTTGAGTAGCAGCAACAGCAATTATTGGAAGCTCATCTATAACCCTTGGGATAATATCCCCTTCTATCGTAATTCCTTTTAAATCAGAATAATTTACCTTAATATCCCCAACTTCCTCCCCACATTCGAGTCTTTGATTAAGAATCTCAATTTCTGCACCCATATTTTTCAAAACATCAATTATACCGGTTCTTGTAGAATTTAAGCCCACATTCTGCATAATAATTTCAGAATCAGGCACAATTGCACCTGCTACCATGAAAAACGCAGCAGATGAAACATCGCCAGGCACTGTTATGGGTTTTGACGTTAAACTTGATCTTTGAATCCTTACTTCATTGCCATTTACTGAAATATCTGCATCAAGATAACTTAAGAGTCTTTCTGTATGATCTCTTGATTTAGAAGGCTCGGTTACAATAGTCGTACCATCAGCTGATAATCCGGCAAGAAGTATAGCGGATTTCACCTGAGCACTTGCAATTGGAGAATTATAAGTAATACCTGATAATCTTGATCCTTTTATACTTATTGGGGCTTTTGTATCATTATCTTTTGCCCAGATGTTTGCACCCATCTTCTTCAGGGGAACGATGACTCTTGCCATAGGTCTTTTTCTTAGACTGTCATCTCCGGTAAGCACACTATAAAAATCAAGCCCTGATAATACTCCTGCCATTAACCTTATAGTTGTACCTGAATTACCTGCATCAATAATATTATCCGGTTCTCTAAACTTATTTTTGTTTGAGATTATAATACCTTTTTCAGATTTATAATCAATCTCTACTCCAAGTCCTTTTAAAACATTAAGAGTACTTTTACAATCAGCACCACCAGAAAAATTAGCAATACAAACCGTTCCATAAGTTAAAGAGCCAAATATTGCAGCCCTATGAGAAATAGACTTGTCAGCAGGTATGACTACAGTCCCCCTCAAAGGAGTTTTTACAGGCACAACTTCTTTTAAATTTTTAACTTGAACATAATTCATATTTTAGATTACACTATAAAAGGATAGGAAAATTCTACTTTTGTAAAAAAATGTCTAATAAAATTTACTATCCAAAATTTAGCCTTAAAGCTATAATCATTGCAAATTAAGGTTTTCGGCTTTATTAAAATATATATAAAAATAAACAAGTTTTTCGAAAACCTTATAAAAATGAAGAAAAATTCTTTTTTTATAGAATGTATACCATGATATTCATTCTATAGTTTTAACTTGACAGTGGTTATTGTTAAGGCTATTATTTAGTCTACATGTTAAGTAAAGGTGAAAAACAATGGGCGTAAAGAAAAACGATAGATTAGTGATTTTAGCCTGTGGTGAATGTAAACGTCGTAACTACACCACAACGAAAAATAAGAAAAATGATCCTGGCAGAATAGAACTCAATAAATACTGTCCATTCTGCAATAGTCATAAATTACACAAAGAAACCAAGTAAGTTTAAGCATGTAGGAATGCGCCTTTAGTTCAGTGGTAGAACGTCGGTCTCCAAAACCGGATGTCGTGGGTTCAAATCCTACAAGGCGCGTTTCTAATTAAAATACAATTAGCTATTTTCAAAAAATATAGGTTGAGGACAAAATTGTGAGCAATACCAAAAAAACCGAGAAAACAGACAACTTTAAACAAAACGTTACTAAATATTTTAAAGGGGTCAGGTCTGAATGGGGCAAGATAATCTGGCCGGAAAGAAGACATATTCTTTTTCAGTCAATTGTCGTTATTGTTGTTGTTTTCTTCTTTTCAGTGCTAGTTTATGCGGTTGATATGGCATTTTGTTTCGTTCTTCATCCTAACCCTAAAGGAATATGTCAATGCTTGCATCCAAATCAGCCTGAAAGATGTAAGTAAAAAAATTAACAGTGTTGGAAGTTTGGTTACAGAGGAAATCCGATAGGTAGGGTAACGTGGAAAGTAATCACAAAGCAAAAAGATGGTATATAGTCCATACTTATTCAGGACACGAAAACAAGGTAAAAGTTAACCTTGAAAAACGTATCGAATTTATGAATATGGGACATAAAATTTTTAGAATCGAAGTCCCGCAAAAAACCGTTACAAAAGTCTCTGGTGGTAAACGCCAAGAAAAAGAAGAAAAGATTTTCCCTGGATATGTGCTGGTAGAGATGGTTATGGATGATGATAGTTGGTACGTTGTTAGACATACACCAGGAGTCACAAAGTTTGTCGGTGCTGAAAAAAGACCAATTCCTGCACGCGATGCAGAAATAAGAAAAATAATTCAAAGAACTCAAGTCCAAGTTGCAAAAGTAGAACTTGATGTTAAAGTTGGCGATAAAGTCCGCATTATTAGCGGTCCTTTTGCAGACTTTGTTGGTGATATTACAGAAGTTTATCCCGACAAAGAAAAATTACGTGCTTCAGTATCTATCTTTGGTAGAGACACCCCCGTTGAATTAGAATACGGCCAAATTCAAAAAGTATAATTAAAGTTAGACTAGGATAAGAAAGGTAAGAACGTGGCAAAAAAGGTAGCAGCTAAAATAAAGCTCCAAATATCAGCAGGAAAAGCAACTCCATCACCACCAATAGGACCTGCTCTTGGTCAGCATGGTGTAAACATTATGGATTTTTGTAAGCAATATAATGCTAAAACATCTGATCAAGTTGGTATGATAGTTCCCGTAGAAATTACTGTTTTTGAAGACAGATCATTTACTTTTGTTTTGAAAACACCACCCGCAGCAGTTCTAATTAAAAAGGCTGCAGGTGTTGAAAGAGCTTCTGCAACTCCAAATAAAGATAAAGTTGGCAGCATTACCCAGGTGCAAGTAGCAGAAATTGCTAAAGCAAAAATGCCTGATTTAAATGCTACAACTCAAGAAGCTGCTGAAGAAATGATTCGCGGAACTGCACGCAGCATGGGAATCACAATCGCAGAATAGGTTTATGTTATTTAATAATGTGGCAGGGTAACAGCTGAGCATCTTGAATATCGAGAGCATATGACAGTGCGAAATCACTCCACTATAATCGAGGTATTATTGGAAGGATAAGTAATCTGAGAATGTGGCTTAGCCACCCCGATATGACCACAAGGAGGAAAAAATGCCAAAATTAACAAAAAAACAACAAAAAATGTTGGAAATGCTGGAAGAAATTGAACAACCTACTTCAGGCATAGATGCGATTAAAACACTAAAGAAGATTTCTGATGAATTATCAAAATTTGATGAAACATTAGAATGCCATATGAGACTTGGTATTAATGTAAAACACGCAGATCAACAAATCAGAAGTACAGTTGTACTACCTTCTGGTACAGGCAAAATAGTTCGTGTAGCTGTAGTTGCAAAAGGAGAAAAGGTCAGAGAAGCAGAAGAAGCTGGTGCTGACTATGTAGGTGCTGAAGATCTCGTAGAAAAAATCCAGAATGGATGGCTCGAGTTTGATACATTAGTTGCAACACCTGATGCTATGGGCTTACTTGGTAAATTAGGTAAACTTTTAGGACCTAAAGGCCTTATGCCAAACCCAAAAACAGGTACTGTAACTTTTGATATTAAAGGTGCTATAAAAGATATCAAAGCAGGTAAGGTTGAATTTAGAGCAGATAAGCAAGGCATGTTGCACGTTCCTATAGGGAAAATGCGTTTTTCTCCAGAGGAATTAATGAAAAACTTTGCAGTATTAGGTGATGCTGTTTTAAGAGCAAAACCTTCAGCGGCTAAAGGTACATATATGAAATCTGTTTACCTTACTACTACAATGGGACCTGGTGTTAAAATTGACACAAAACAATTACCACTTGAAATAAAAGAATGTCTTGGTCAATAAGATAAAAAACCAAAAAGAAAGCCAGCTAATAGCTGGCTTTCTTTTTATCTAAATTAAATTATTTTCTCTTTCTTTACATAATCTCTCTATATCAGAAATTATTTCAAATTCGTTGAATAAATCAAGTAAAATTCTTTCAATATATGTTTCTGTTAGATCATCTAACTCAATATTATAACGAGTTAATGTCTGCTTTCCTGCTTTAATCAAACAACGCTCTATTTTTAAATGATCTAAACCAGGATTAACAATTTGCAAGATATTTTCGGTACCATCATAAATCTCTTTTATTGAAAATTCACACTTTGCATCTGTAGCAGAATAATCAATTATAATACTTGTCGGATATTTTTGCTTTAATTTATTACTCACTTTATAGAATGTTGGAGAAACAAGATTATTTATTCTTTTTATAAACTCTTTTTTAAAGGATTCATAGCTTCTTTTACTTGTTTGAATTTTACCAATCCAGCTTTTTGATAATTCTGGTTTTAAAGATTCAGACTCCTTCTCTTGATTTTGCTGAGAAAGATTTCTTCTTGAATCTGCTTTAACTTGCTCCACATTATATACACAAACTCTGTTTCCACCATTTGAAATAGCATCAGATAATGCTTTTAAAGCTAAATCTTTAAGGGATTCGTAATTAATTCCTTCCTGATGCATACAAATACCAACACTTATTGTAAAATTGTTTCCTAAATTTGCAACTATCTTATTATGAAGAGTATGAACGCCTTTTAAATCTGTTTTAGGTAAGAGGATATGGAAGTTTCCTTGTTCCCAAAAACCTATAGCATCTGTGGATCTAAGTGTTTTCTTAAGAACTTTAGCCAAATAATCATTGTTAATTTTATTTTTATACGGAGAATCTATACAGATCATCATAAATACTAGAGGATATTTATATTTTTTAGCAATATTAATATGAGAATTAAATCCTATATGAACATATTTAGGCAAATATGCGCCAATATTTCTATCTACCACTCCTAAATCTTTAAGTAGTTCTTCTTTAATCTCTATTTCACGCATTAATTTGCTTTTTTCGAATGCCCAATTTAAATGTGCCAAAATATCGACCTTTTTTATTGGTGCAATAACATAATCACTTACACCTGCATTAAGACTTTCAATGACAAATTCTTCATTGAACCGATCATAAATAAAAATTATAGGAATATGTTTAAGTAATGAATCTAATCTTAGTATTTTACATACTTCAAATAATTTAGCAGTTCTTTCATGGGCAAAAATTATTACAACATCAGGAAAGTTCTTACGACAATATTCAACTGTTTTATCAAGGGTACAGCTAATAACTACATCCATGGTTCTGGAAATAGTTAATTTAGATTGTATTTCTACTACATCATTTTGCCTATCAGTTACAATAAGCGTAGTATAACCCGCACCCATAAATCGACTCCAAAAACTTAAACCTAATAACCCTTAGGTAACATATTATTATATTACAATTATTTAATGCTAATATCAACGTTTTTCACCTTAAACTAATTTATTTGTATGTCTTATATATACTATTTAGTGTTTATAATTAGTTTTTATAAACACATAAACTTGATAAATTTTAAAAAAATCAGGATTAATTATACAAGATTAATTATAATAAAAATAAGATCAAAATCAGGAGTCATCAAAATTATGAGTAATTATTCCATAGGCGTAGATTTAGGGGGAACAAAAATATTAGCTGGAGTTGTTGATACGAATAATGGTACAGTCATAGACTCAGCAAAAAAACGCACTAAAAAAGAACGGGGCAAAGATATAATTGTACAAAGAATAATTGAAACAATAGAAAAGGCTATATGTAAAGCTCAAATACAATTATCTCAAATTGATTCAATTGGAATTGGTGCAGCTGGTCAAGTAGATAGGGAAAAAGGTATTTTAATTGCCGCTCCTAATCTCGATTGTTATGATGTTGAATTAAAAACAATTCTGGAAAATCATTTTAACATACCTGTATATGTTGGAAATGATGTGGAAGTTGCTACTCTTGGAGAAATGAGGTTCGGTAGTGGAGTTGGTTATGATAATTTTGTATGCATTTTTGTAGGAACAGGCATAGGTTCCGGCATAGTACAAAATGGTAAAATTTATCAGGGATCTTCAGGAACAGCAGGTGAAATAGGACATATTATTGTAGATTCAGGAGGTAGGCTTTGTCAGTGTGGTGGCCATGGTTGTCTTGAAGCATATGCCTCAAGAACAGCTATTGAAAAGAAAATTCTTGCCTCACTTAAAAAAGGACACAAGTCTGTTATTTCTGAAGTAATAAAAGAAGATGGTTGTTTTAGATCTAAACATATTAAATACGCGCTCGATGCTGGCGATGATATAGCAATGAATTGTATAACCGAAGCTGCGGAATATTTAAGCAGCGGACTAGCTACTATTATCAATTTTTATAATCCTCAACTCATTATTCTTGGTGGAGGATTAATTGAAGCAATAGACTTTTTCTACGATATTAGCGTTAGAAAAGCAATTGCAAAATCATTACCTACCCCATCACGCAATATAAAAATTGAAAAAGCTGCTTTACAAGATTTTTCAGGAATAATAGGAGCAGCATTATTACATCAGGTTTATAAATAAATTTAAAAAATTCTCTATTTTTTTATAATGACATCCAGACTTCCTCTTTTATCAAGCACGTCTATAACTAATCCTCTTCCAGATCTTCGAAATTCAACATCAACTGAAGCTTCTCCAACACGTAAATTCTCAATTCTCAAATAGGTAAGCCAGTCAGGAATTTCAGAATTAAATATTCTTAATTCTCTACTTTGAGCATCAGGGTTAATATTCAATATCGATTGAATCAATAAAAATACACTTGCAGCTGCCCAAGCTTGTGGAATACAAGCAACAGGATATCTAACAGGAGGATCCTGTATTTTAAATCGTCTTGAAAATCCACAAAATAACTCAGGCAATCTTTTATACGTCATTAATCTTGCTGCATCAAAAAGCGCTGTTGTCACGTTTATAGCAAGATCTATTCTATTAATTCTTGAAAGACCATAAGCAATAATACTATTATCATGTGGCCACACAGAACCATTATGATAACTCATTGGATTAAAAGACAATGTTCGCATACTTAAAGTTCTTATACCCCAACCACTAAACATTTCAGGACTTAAAAGCTTATCAGCAACAATATTTGCATAATAATCATCAAAAATACCTGTCTCAAGAACCTGTCCAGGATTAGAAGAAACAATTTTCATCTGATTACCATATTTATCAATACCCATTGCATAATATTGAAGTTCTTCTACCCAAAAATCATTGTGGAATCTGCTTTTAAATTCTGTAGCTTCTTTGATCAATCTAATATTGAGTTCATTATTCCCCATATAACCAGCTAACTCAGCAAGCTTCATTTTTGCGGCATAAAAAAAACCTTGAACTTCAACAAGAGCAATAGGAGCCTCAGCAATACTACCATCAGCATGTATACTTGAATTCCAGGAATCTTTCCACCCTTGATTATCTAAACCTTCTTCACTTCTGGTTTTATAAGCAGCATAGCCATTATGCATAAGAGCATATTCATCCATCCACATAAGACAATCAAGAGCATTTTGCCATAAATTTTCAAGTGTTTCTCTGTCATTAGTCCATTTAAAGTAATCATATAATAGCATTATCCATAATGGAGTTGCATCAACAGTACCATAATAAGGACTATGAGGAATTCTATTACTTCTTGCAAGTTCACCAAACCTTATTTCATGAGGAATTTTCCCTGGCTCTTCATCTCTCCAATCATTAATTTCTTTTCCCTGAAATTTTGCTAATGTTTCGAGAATACTTTTAGCAAGTATAGGATTCAGCAATAAAGACTGCCGAGCAGCAATAATACTGTCCCTGCCGAATAATGTCGTGAACCACGGAATTCCTGCTGCAATGTATTCTCCATAATATGCATTGGTTCTAAGCATATTAATGTCTTTTTGTCCTCGATAAATCATTTCATTAAAATCTTCATTATTTGAAATAATTTTTGCTGTATGATTATACCAGTTTTCATCATCCCCTATTGCCTTATCAAAAGCTTCTTCAAAATCATAAGCCGTTATCCTTTCAGGCAATGAAGCTGTGGATCTTAATTTAACCTGATATTTAATTGTTTTTCTTTCATTTGGACTAAGATAGAACTCAAAAGAAACATCTCCTTCCTTTGTTTCTACCGGCTTTTCCTCAATAAAACTAATTTCTGTGGTTAAAGTAGCACCCGTTATATCATTATAGATAAATTTCAAGACCCCTTCTTCACAAACAGGCTCCTTTTGTATACCTCTTACCAAAGCAGAAATATTTCTAACCTCAAAAATATCAAGAAAATCTGCTTCAAAGAATAATTCTAACTTTATTCCAACCTCAAAAACATTATAATTAACAACCGTAATTGTTTCAAAATAAGAACCATATATAATACTTTCTCTTTTAACCTGTACAGTTTCTTGAAATATGCGTTTCGTATCGTTAAAAGCATCAAACATTATAGGGTTAGTACCTATAATAACTGATGAATGTCCTGCTTCTGTTGATGAAGACAAATTAACAGGATCAAATCCATTTAGTTTCAACTCCAGCCTGCTTAAAAATCTTGTATCATCAGTATAAAGACCATAACCAGAAGTATTATTACTCAAAATATTTCCGTTTGAATCAGTTACAAGAAATATATTATTATTTTTAATTGTTCTTTTTACCGGGTTAAAGTTTTCACCCATTATTGTAACTGACATCTCATCACCTTCTGACTTAATAAAAGACTGTTTATCTAATAAAACAGCCAAATATTATTGAAAATAATAATTTTGGCTTTATACACTCAAGCAAAATATACTCTTTTTATGTTATTTATCAAAATCAATAGTGCTACAACGTAAATTGATAGCTTTAAATTAAGTCTGCCTGTTTCAGTGGCCATAGTCTATAACTTAAGTTAGGTAATTGATATTACCTTAAATTTTAGTATTATTACCTTTCATTAAGTTAATTCTTGAAGACACTTCTATGCCTAAATTAATTTTTGCTGGTTTTTGGGCAATTAATTTTTTATATGTGGCCAGATAACCTTCTGCCATTCTATGAGCTGAAAAATTTTCTTCAACATGCTTTCTACAAGCATATCTATCTATTTTTTCTATATCTTTAACGTGCTTGGTAAGAGAATCAATGTCATTTTCTACATAACCAGTTACGCCGTTTTTCACTACTTCAGGAATAGATCCTTGATTTAAGGCTAAAACAGGAGTTCCACAAGCCATTGATTCAGCCATAACAAGACCAAAAGGTTCAGGCCAGGTTACAGGATGAATTGTTGCATAAGCACCTTTTAATAATTCAACTTTTGCATCATGTCCTAATTCACCAATAAATATAATTTGCTTGTTATCAATCAGTGGTTTTACCTGTGTTTCAAAATATACATGATCATGAACATCTACTTTTCCTGCCATTATCAATTTCCAACCTGTTTTTTTAGCTAATTGAATGGCAAGATGAGGACCTTTTTCTTGTGACATTCTTCCTAAAAAAACTAAATAAGGCCTGTCAATTATAGGTTCTTTTTCAAACTTATATTTATCAACCTGAATGCCATTATAAACAGTAGCAGTATAATTAAGGCCTGGTGATCCGTTCCTTTGAGAATCACTTATAGATATATACGGCAAGTGTTTATACCGTTCATAACATTCATTTTCTTCTTGAAAAACAAATGCCCCATGTAAGGTAGTAACAATAGGTATATTAACAAGATTTACAAAGGGTAAAAACTGATAACCCATATGATTATGTATAATATCAAACTCCTGCCAACATTCTAAGAGCTTTGCAATAGCCTGTAGCTCATAATTAAAAGGATTTTTAACCTTTAATTCTCTCATTGATTTCTCGATTATTGGCATTAAGGTTGCAGAGGTTTTTGAATCACCCGAAGCAAATAAGGTTACTTCGTGACCTCTTCTAACAAACTCTTCACATAAAATATAAACAACTAACTCTGTTCCCCCATATGCTTTTGGTGGTACAGTTTCCCATAATGGTGCCATTAGAGCAATTTTCATTGATCAATCTCCTCTTCTGGACTGTATCAATGCATTCAAGTTTTTTGAGATACTCCATAAACAACCTGAATACTGTTTTATGATATATACTCCATAATTTTTTACCTATTACAAAGTAAAAAATACTGTAATACAGAAGTTACAGGATATTTAATTAATTGAAAGCCATATACATTCTATATTTTGATATTTAAGGCTAACAATTTGCTATATCAAACAAGCTATCTGACTTTTATGTCTTATTCCGCCTACAGATTAACATAGATGGCTTATTTCCATCAATTAGCCACTAAGAGAAATCAAACGATTATGCTTAATCATTCATTAATCAAGTAAAGTTAGAAATAAAATTTCTTTCTGGTTAGATAAAAATTAATAAATAACCCGAATAGCTTGTATGTTAAATAAAGAAAAATAAAATCAGTAAATTAAGTAAAATATTCAAGTTGGTGGGAATAAGGCCGATCGAATTGCGAGTCATAAAGGCTG
>Ga0156446_1008_pt1 | contig 18392 bp, 13 predicted proteins | sample RifOxyA2_FD_108089 | JGI IMG/M metagenome (GOLD analysis project Ga0156446, IMG submission 108089) | Candidatus Melainabacteria bacterium RIFOXYA2_FULL_32_9 | reverse complement strand
AATGTTTAATTAAACTACAATTAAACTCTATATAATAATATAATAATATGCTAATATTATTCTTGAATTAATATATAAGTATTCTATATAACACACGTTTATATTTAATTTTATCGTACCTGGTAGAGTAAGAGTGAGACAAATATTATGAAAGATAGTTCAGTTCAGATGCAAGAAAATGTGGCTTTAAATCCAGAAAAGCCTATGTTTCCAATCAGCGTAATAGCAAACATTCTACAGGTTCATCAAAGAACACTTAGAATTTATGATGATGAAAATATTTTAGTTCCATCAAGATCACCTAAAAATCGTAGATTATATTCTTTTAACGATATTGAAAAAGGCAAATTTGTACAATTTCTATCCAGAGAATTAGGAATTAATCTTGCTGGAATTAAGATTATTTTCCATCTTTTAGCTCAACAGCACATTGCACCAAGCAGATATATGGAACATATCGGAAATGTAGCAAAAGAGTTGAATATCTCTCAAGAAATTCAAGAAGAAAATAGAATTAAACTTTCAAGAAGAGGCAGAAAAGCTAATCCTGCTAAAGTATAATAAGCTTATTGCTTCAAACTAACTTAATTATTGTAATAAATCTGAAACAATTGATGATTTATTACAATAATTTGCTATATAATAACTTGCGTCTGGATTTTAACCCATACAACTATGCAAATTATTATATTTACTTATTTAGAAAAATTTGTGTTACTTAATTTATCTGATAAATATGCAAAAAAAAGTATCTAAAAGAAAAAAAAACTATATAACAAATAAAGAAAGATTTTCTTCATTAAAAGATCAAAAATCACTTTCTAAAGAAGAATTTTTTGCAGAATATATCAACCTGCTTTCTGATCTCAGAGAGAGAGAAAGAATTACCAGACGAATAAGTAATCAAATAAGAGAATTTCTGGATTTAAACCAGGTTCTTAAGACAACAGTTGAAGATGTAGGTAGACTATTTAACGCTGATAGATGCTTAATTGCACTATTTAATCCTGAAACTTCAAAACTTTACTCTGAAAATGAATACAGAATAAGTGGAAATATTCCTTCGATTTTATATACACAGTTACCACTAGACATACCACATAACTGGCAAAAAACCTTATTTATAGATAAAAATTCTGTGGTAATTAATGATGAAAAGTCTAATTTACTAAATACTGAAGAAAAACAATATATAAGCCTATTCAATATAAAATCCCTGTCTATCACTCCAGTTGTATATAAGGGCGAAATACTTGGAGTAATTACTGTTCAGAGAATACAATCGGACAAGCAATGGGAATCAAAAGATATTGATATTCTAAAAGATATAAGCGACCAAATTGCAATAGCAATAAAACAGGCTGAATTATATTCAAACATAAAAAAGCAAGCAGAAAGAGAGAAACTTTTAAGAAAAATCATTGAAACAATTAGAAGTTCTTTAGATATTGATGATGTGCTTCAAATTATATGTAAAGAAGTAGCTGAATTATTTGATGTGGAAAAGGCTTCTATTGTTGAAATTAAGACTGATATTCCTCAAGGTCCACAATTTATATTTAAATGTGCATATAAAACTAGAGAAGATATTCTGAGTTCTACAGATATTGATTTTGATTTACGTACTCATAATTATTGGAAACAAGTTATACTAGATAATCAAGAAATATTGGCTATTAACAATTTATCTGAGTCAAACACTCCTGATTACTTCAAAAAAACCTATGAATTATTAAAAGTAAAATCTATACTTGGTATAGGAATAAAAAAAGATGATGATAAATGGGGTGGAATAGCATTACATAAAGTAGATAATTATAAAAATTGGACAGAAGATGAAATAAGCCTTCTTAAAGTAATTGCAGATCAGATTTATATAGCAATTAAACAGGCTGAACTATATACTGAAACTAAAAAACAAGCAGAAAGAGAATATTTATTACGAAACATCATAAGCACAATTAGAAATTCTTCTGATATAGATGAAATAAAGCAAACTATAGTAAATGATATAGGCAAGACTCTTAATGCAGACAGATGCATAATATATGATATACCAACAGGCATTGATTCTTATAACTATACAGAATATCTATCATCTCAAGATTTAAAGAGTCTTAAAGGGGTTGAGGCAAATTTTATTACCGAAAATAAGCAAGAAATAGTTATAAATGACACAAAAAAATATTTAAAAGACCATAATCTAGCAGAAACTCAAACAGCAAAATATTTAGAAGAAATGAATATTAAACCAGTGCTAAGTATTCCAATCATTTATGCTGATGAAGTTCTTGGTGCCTTTGTGGTTCATTTTACTAGAAAAAAAATTGTATTTTCATACAAAGATCTGGAATTTTTCAGAACACTCGCAAATCAACTGGGTATTACTTTGCAAAAATCCAGGCTTTATCTTACATTAAAGCAAATTGAAGAACGAGAAAAACTGTTAAAAAAAATAATTAATACAATCAGAAACACTCCGGATATTAATAAATCCCTCAATACTATATGTAAGCTAATAGCAAAGTTATTTAACGTTGAAAAAGTATTAGTCGTAGACTTTCCAAGCAGAAAAAATTTTAAAGAATATTACATCAAACAAGAATGTAAAACTAACAAACATATAATAGGTATAAGTGATATCAGAATTAACAAAAAAACTATCGAATATTGGGAAAATGAAATATTTGTTAAAAAATCTAAGGTGATTATTAATAATATAACTAAATCTGATATACCTGATCAATTAAAAAAAACTTTCAAACAAATCGGTATTAAATCAATTATCGGTCTACCTATAAAAAAAGCAGATGGAATATGGGGTTCGATATCTTTATCTCAATATAATTATTATAGAAACTGGACTAAAGAAGAGATAAGACTTCTTGAAATAATCGCAGATCAAATATATCTAGCATTCTTACAATCAGAAATGCATACAACAATTAAAAGACAAATTGAAGTAGAAAGCCTAATCAGGTCCGATAATAGTATTGTTATCAATAGAAACCTAGCCCAAAACATAGGATTAAATTGTGCTATTTCTTATTCAGCCATAGTAAAAATTTATCATTATATTAAAGATGAAGGAAAACTTGATTCTGACGGCTATTTTGTTAGTACTATGGAGAATCTAACTTCCAGTACATATCTATCTATATCTGAACAGAAAAACGCCCTTCAAGAATTAACAGATTTAGCACTAATTAAATATAAAGAAGATAAACAAAATAAAATTTATATAAGAATTTTAGAAGATGAAAATATAATAAAGAACTATATATCGGATCCAAAACTCCCTCATATAAACAAACAAGGTATAAAGCCAAAAAGTACAGAAAAAATATTCTACAATATCTCTGAATTATATAGCATTTATTCAAAATACTATCCTAAAAACTGTGTTAATTCGGCAAAATATTTTATTGATAAAAGTAAATTAACTCAAAACATAGAATCCACTAAGATTACAAAGCAGTATTTTGCTGTTATTTCTAGAACAATGCATGATTTTATGCAGCAATATTCTCTTAACTTTAATAATATGAGATCCATAATTGACGAATGGTTCAGTAAGAATCCAAGTAAAGCAAATCACCAAATTATTAAATTTGGATTATCAAATAAAATTCTTGTTAATAGACTCGAAAAAACTTTGTTTTATAGATTACAAGAAGCACGACTATTAATTACTGATTGTGGCTCGAAAATGGACTTTTACTCAAATACTAATCTGAATTTGTATAATAAAATAGATTCAGAAAAAGATGAAGATTAAATTTAAGTGAATTTAAAAACTTATTTTTTTATTAAAAAGCTAAAAACCAATATTAAATTTTGCTAGAATTTAATTAAGGACAGCGAAAAAAATCATTAAAGATTTTGATGAAAAATCTTTTGTGATTTTTGTAGCCTGCTTCTTATAACCAGCTATTAATCGAGTAAGAAAAAATGCGTAAGTATTTTTTCTTACGTCCTTAGTTATCTCTAAATTACAGGAGGTTATAATTATGAGTAAAAATTCTAAATTTCTGGCTACATTAGGAATAGGATTTATTGCTATTTTTTTAGGCTCGCTAACTGCTGTATTTCTAGTCTTTAGCCATATTATAAAAACCACAAATGTCTCATATATAAGTGTTGATTCACTTTTTGATAATTTATCTAACTTTAATTCGTCGAATACCAGTATTTTTAATGATATAGACAATCAAATTAATAAAATATTTAAAGAGGTTCAAACTCTTCTGCCATCATTTAACTTTAATGCCAAATTAAATCTGTCAAATTCACCAACTATAAAAACAGAAAGCACACCAAATGAATATAAAATCACAGTCAACCTAAAAACTTTAGGTGAAGATGAAAATAACGTAAATCTTGAGATTAAAGATAATATAGTTAATATTTCAGCAAAATATGAAAACAAAAAAGATGATAGAATAATAAGCTCATCAAGCTTTTATCAATCATTTACTCTGCCTGAAAAAATTGATTCTTCAAAAATTAAAAAAGTTAAACAAGGAAGCAATTTAATAATAACCATACCAAAAGTTGAGCCGCCAAAAAACTCAAATACCAATGAGAATCAAGCCTTAGATAAGAATTTTATCTAAACTTCAGCTCTCTTTATGATTGATTTTAGTTAATAAAACCGGACAGGGGGTTTCATACATAACCCTTCTCAGGATATTAGCATGAGGAGGAGCTAATTTCCCATGCCAGGCCATTGCAATCAGATCATTATTATGATCTTTTGAGAAATTTATTATATGTTCTGCCGGATCACCTGTTGATACAAAAAATTCAACTTTAAAATGGTTTTTTAAAGTTGGGCCAAATCGCCTGAGAAACTCTTTTGACCATGAAGGCCATTCATGTTGAGGATGATCTTCATAATACGGCACAGTGTACATACCCGATTCAGCAGGATGTTTCATTTCAGATACAGATATATGCAATAAGTCTATTTCAGCATTAGTTTTGGATAAAATTGCCATAGTAGGTTCAAGCGCTTGTGCTGCACCTGGAGAGCCATTCAAAGGAATTAAAACATTTTTTGCTTCCCATAAATCATCTTTTTGCTGAATTTTAATATTTGGCCTAATTAATAATACTGGGGTTGTTGAATTTTCTATAACTTTTGTAGCTGTACTACCACTAATTTTCTCAGGATCATATCCTTCCCCTTGGGTACACATAACTACATATTCAGCGTTTTTAGCTTCTTCTAATATTACCTCAACAGGATTACCTTTTTTATGACTAATTATACATCTTGGAAATTCTTCCATTTTTATCCTGGTTTTTTTAATTAATTCTTCTTTAGACAAAGTTTCATCTGATACATATAATATATGAACTATCATATTCAAAAGAATAGCAATGCTTTTAGCCGGTAATACAGCCTTCAATGAAATATCTGATCCATCCAACGGTAATAGTATCATCTTTCCCTGTTTCATTTTATTTATCTCCAACACCATTTATGAACTTTATGAGCTGAATAAGTGTTATTCGGATCTAATTCTCGCCAATTATCAAAACCAACACTAATATTTACCTTCTTATCACCGATTATTTCAAGAATTATTTTATCTTTATTAATCTGCAAATTTACTTTTTGCCCATGCCAATATATTGAAAATTCTAGATTTTCCCAATGGTCTGGCAAGTGAGGATCCAACATTAAACCTTCATCATAAATATACATACCCGCAAATCCCATAACAATAGCCTGCCATACTCCACCCATAGCTGCCATATGGATTCCCCCGGATGCATTACCCATATTATTATATAAGTCAACCTCAGCAGCTTGCTTAAAGTAATTATAAGCCTGGTCAATTTTCCCTAATCTTGCGGCTACTGCACTATAAATGCTAGGACTTAAAGAACTACCGTGACCTGTACGAGGTTCATAAAAGTCATAATTAGCTTCAACTATGTCTTGAGGGAACTTATCTGCTAATAAATATAAAAACATTAGTACATCAGGTTGCTTAATAACCTGTGAATTTCTAGTCCTTTCTCTCCCCAAAATCACATCCATTGGTGTGGTTCTATCTTTATAGTCTTTAACATTTATATATTCAAGATCAAAATATCCTGCAAATTGCTCATAGAGCTTGCTTTCAGGATCAAAATTTATATAAATCTTGTCTTTTATTCCTGACCACAATTCAAGCTCTTTATCCTGCAAACTTATCTTTTTTTTGAGCTTTTCATATTCATCTTTATATTGATTATTCAATAATTTTGATAATTTTAACGCAATATCAAAATTATTCTGAACAATTATGTTTGTATATGCATTATCATCTACTAATTCATGATATTCATCAGGTCCAACAACATCATATATATGATAATAACCATCTTCATTTTCTGATAATAAACTTTCACAAAATCTGGCAGTCTCAAATACAATCTCGCTCCCATAATTCACAAGAAATTCATCATCACCGGTTACTTGCCAATATTGCCAAATAGCATAAGCAATATCAGGAGAAATATGATTTTCATACTCACTGGTATATATGTTTATTACCTGACCAAAAGGGGAAATGGCTTCCGTTGGAGCTTCTTCAATGCCACTATCTGTAGATTCCCACGCAAATGATGCGCCTTTCACTCCTTCATTCTTAGCGTTTTTCCTAGCACCAGGCAGTGTATTATACCTGTACATTAATAAGTCTTTTGCAACACTAGGATCTGTAAATGTAAAAAATGGAAGCATGTATATTTCCGTATCCCAGAAAATATGCCCCTTATAAGCTTCACCAGATAAATTCCTTGCAGGTATAGATGTATAATTTCCACTGTATTTTCCTGAATTGATTAAGTGATAAATAGCAAAATTAACACACTTTTGGCTATGCGAATCACCGGATATGGTTAAATTTATGTTATCCCAATGCTTATCCCAACTTTGAATATGTGATTCTTGTACAGAAACATAAAAATTATCTTTACTCTGGAGCAAGTTTTCCATATATTCCCTGTTATTTTTTATAGTCATTTCATTGTTAACACCATAGAAAAAAGTTACAAGACTGTTTATGGAATATTCACAATCGTACTCTGCAACCCACTCCCATTCTTCATAATTCATTTGATCTTTATATTGCTGATCATATTTAACTTGCTTCATTATTGGCGCATAAAAAGAACTGCTTGGTGATATTTTAGCAATTTGACTCTTATTACAGGAAAATTCACTTACTTGATTAACTATAACTAGTTGATTCGTATCTTTTGGCATCATACCAAGTGATAATAAGCCATTGGACTCTCTAGTTTCTGGTAGTGGAAAAACCAGCTCCATATTTTTCCCATCAATTCCTGAAACTACTCTTATTTTATCTGTATAATTTTCAGGCTTAATAATTATGCTTTTAAAAGCAGCATATTTATTGGCTAATGAAATAAACTTTACTATTGCAATATTGGTAATTCGCCCACTTGAATCTTTTGTCTTCCATCTCCTACTAACTATACCCCTTTTCATATCAAGATATCTTTTATGCTCTAATACTTCCAAACTATTTAAATTAATAACCTCATCTTCAAGAAATATTTGTATCCTTGTCCAATCAGGAACTTTTGCTAATTCTTCATTTTGCTCAGTGTCTGTAGGCTTATATACTCCAGCTACAAATGTAGCTGGATCACAAAGATCATAAAATTCCTCTAAACTATTTCTTGTTCCAATATATCCATTGCCAAAAGATTGAAGTGATTCCACCTCACGCTCTCTGATGGGATCGAAACCATCATAAATAACAAACCAGGGGTCATCATAGATTATACCGGGATATTCCTCAATAAAGGTTCTTAAATACATTTTCCTAATTTTCTACTTATTATTTTTGAGCAAATTATTGAAACATAAATACCAGTTTAAATTGCAATTTAAACTGGTTCATTGATAAGTTGTACAAAATTACTATTAATTTTTTAAGAAGCTGTCTTGTTAAAAAATTAATAGTCCTACCTAAGCAAGGCGCTTACAACTTTAACCGCAGATTTTTCACTAAATAACTATCAAGAAAATTAGTCTTTCTTAGTTATCTCAATCTCACTAAGCTTTTGCAATATATGTTTTCTTGTCTTTATAGAAATTATATTTACGCATGCATTCCAGATATAAGTGTATTCCCAAGCCTTTGAACCTTTATCTATATTATCAAACAAACAATATCCTTGCTCACCGCCCAATTTTGAGGCAATACTTTCATTTAGCTTGAAATATCCACAATTAATACATACTTTTAAATTAAATCCGTGCGCCCTTAACTTTTCTGATATTTCTTCAAAAGCAAAGTCAACTCTGGGTTGTTTTGAAGAACTTAATTTTTTTCCGTTAAACATAAAGATTAATTGTGAATGAGTGTCATTCTGCCTGATTTCTAACTGACAAGGCAGCTCTTTTTTTCCATCAGATACAGTAGCATCTATAATCTGTTTATGAAAATCTTTATTAATCAGAAATTTCTTAGGCAAAGTAAACTTAAATGACATATTTAGTCTGATTCCCTGCAAAAGAGACAGAGAAAACACTATGGGCATAAATAATAACCAAAAAACAGCATTTTTATACTCATTAAAAGAGCATCTTGAAACCAGCATAGCAAATAGATTACTACAGGCATAGCCAAGTAATAATAACAAGATAACTTTGATACTTATAACTTGTGAAAACACGGTATTTGTATAGAATGAGACGTTAAACAAGAAAAATGCCAGTATAATAAATAGCATGCTGGACGGATAAGTTAATGATAGTATTAATTCTTTTGCTTTAAAGCTTCTCTTATTAGTAAGTAAATATAAGAAATTATTCTTTATTGTTATAAAAGCCTTGTATCTTCGTTTATAATCACTTAATGCTATGCTTCTTAAACTTTCTGATATATGTTTATAACAGTAAAGCTGATAAGAGTTAGATACAGGAATATTTGCATTAGCTAGTTTAATAGAGAATTCATACTCTTCAAAGCCGTAATCTGTAATGGCAAATCTAACTTTCTCAAGAATGTCCTGCCTTATTGCGCATACATCTTCATCTAAAATAGAACCTAAAGAGGCATAATATCTACCATGAGTTATAACTTTATTCCTGATTTTGCTTCTTAAATTAGCTAAATTGGTCATTAAATTGAGCTCAGAATTTGCAGGCAATACTTCACCCATCAAAACAGGATTATCATATATAGCTGCATTAACTCTGGCTAAAAAGTCTGGTTTTACAATACAGTCAGCATTTAGGAAAATAAATGCATTTGTATTCTCACTTGATAATATTCTCTCAAGTAACCAGGCTATGGATTTATTTTTACCAATAGGCTTTATATCGGTATTAATACGCCATAATCTTGCACCACCAAGGATTTCAAGAAGCTTTGCACTATTGTCATCGCAATTATCTAAGATTACATTAATGGAATATCTTTCCTGGCTGTATTCTTGTCTTTTTAGCGATTCAATAAGGTCTATTATGGTGGAAGCATTATTGTGCGAGTAAACTATTACATTTAAATTTTGCTCAAACTTAACAGCATAGTTTCTCTTTTCCACATCGGCTATTTTGCCTTTTGAAGAGCAACTAATAATATATAGCTGATTCATTACGTAGAAAGTTAAAAATAAGAACAGAATCCAAGATATAAAATCAAGAAACAACATATCAATCTTTCATATATAACTAGATAATCACATTAAATGTTCATAATTTAACATTAATATAGTTTTACCATAATAAAGAATAATATTTAATAGGCAAATATAAATTTAGTATATTTAAAAACGGTTACTGCCAATGTTTCCCAAAAAATTTATTCTAAACAAGAAAACACAAAAGTTAATAGCAATTTGATTTCCATATAAATTTTACTAAGATTTTAGCATTTTTACTTTATAAAATATGATTTTTAAGGTATGCTATTGCCTAAAAGCAATATTTACTGGAGGAACTTAAAGTGCCTGAATTACCTCAATCTATTATTGATACAAATAGTTCAAATACAGAAAAAGTTAACTATGTTTTTATGGATGGAGAATATGTTCCATACGAAAATGCCAAAATTAGTGTAAGAACTCACGCATTTTTATATGGAACGTCCGTATTCGAAGGAATAAGAGGCTATTGGAACGAAGAAGAAAAGCAGGTATATATTTTCAGGATGAGAGAGCATTATGAAAGAATTCATAATAGCTGCAAAATCATGCATATGACCCCTAAATACTCTGTTGATGAAATGTGCAACATCACTACTGAACTTATGAAAAAAAATGCTCCGGAAACAGACACATATATGAGACCAACCATATATAAAAGTGCAGAAGTAGTTGGGCCTAAACTAATAAATAATATTGACTCATTTCTCATTTTTACAACACCATTAGGTAATTATGTAGATATTTCTAAAGGACTAAGTGTTTGTGTATCCAATTGGAGAAGAACAGATGATAATGCAATTCCTCCAAGAGCCAAAATTGGAGGTTGTTATGCTAATACAGCTCTAATTATAACAGACGCTATTAAAGCTGGTTTTGATGAAGCTATAGTACTTTCTCATGACGGGCACGTTACCGAAGGAAGCGCTATGAATTTATATCTGGTTGAAAATGGCAAACTCATCACAACAAAAACAACTGATAATATACTTGTAGGTATAACAAGAAATACCGTTAAAGAAATAGCATTGAGAGAACTTGGTATAGAGGTTATTGAGAGAGAAATTGACAGAACTGAGTTATATATAACTGATGAAGCATTTTTCTGCGGAACCGGTGCGCAAATAAGTCCAATAACAAGTATTGATCACAGACTTGTAGGAGATGGTCAAGTCGGGCCTATCACCAAAAAACTCCAAAATCTTTATTTTGATATAGTAAAAGGCAAAGTAGAGAAATATAAAAACTGGTGCACACCTGTTTATGATAACTAATTTTATTGGTCAATGCATCATAGTTTTATTCCAGGCCGTTAAATGTATTTTTAGCGGTAAAATCAATATAAAAAACACCCTTATTCAATCATCAATTATTGGATTTGATTCAACTGCCATAGCTTTAATAATAACTCTGATAAGCGGATCTGTTCTTGCTCTTCAAGTATCAAAGCAATTTGTTCTATCAGGAGCCGAGGCTTATGTTGGAGGTTTAGTCTCAATAGCTCTAGTCAGAGAAATGGCACCTATATTTGCCAGTCTTGCAATAGGAGCACGAGCTGGCACTGCTATTGCAGCAGAAATTGGTAATATGCAGGTAACTGAACAAGTTGATGCAATAAAAGTTTTAAAAGTTGATCCTATAGCACATCTGGTAGTCCCAAGACTTATAGCAGGCATCCTAATGGTCCCTCTCATTACCATATTGGCAGAATTAATAGGAATATTAGGCGGCATGTTTGTAGCAAAAGCCACTGTAAACATTCACCCTAATATATACATAAATTCAGTATGGTTATATCTGGGTATTTACGATATCAAAGTTAGCCTTGTAAAAGCTGCAATATTCGGACTCTTAATAACATTAATCTGTAGCACTCATGGGTTATTAACAAAAGGTGGAGCTAAAGAAGTAGGTATTGCAACTACAAAAGCTGCAATATGGACAGCACTTACTATTCTGGTTTTTGATTATTTTTTAACCTGGATATTTTACGGTTAATAATTGATTAAACGAGTAATTAAAAATGCGAAGAATTTTTAATTACTCGTTTAATAGCTTTGCACAGGAAGCAGCCTACAAAAATCTTTAATGATTTTTTCCGCTGTCCTTAATACCAGTTTTTATTCAATTATTTTAATCCATACTCTACATCAAAGGGGTTTTCTTTGGAATACCAGCTTTTCTTGGAAAATTAGCCGGAGTTAACTTGGTTTTCTTAATTAAAATCAAATTTCTTTCTACTGATTCCTCATTAGGTAAATCGTAAGAGATTGTATTTATAACTTCGCCTCCCAGCAATGATATTGCTTTTTTAGCTTGACTCACCTCAATTTCAACATCCCTGGCCTTATAAGAAATAAAATACCCGTTTTTTTTCAAAAAAGGTAAGCAATACTCGGATAAAGTATTCAATTGACTCACGGCTCTGGCAACAACGATATCAAAATTTTCTCTTTTACTTTTGTCACCAGCTAAATCTTCAGCCCTGGCATTAATAACACTTATTCTCTCAGATAATCCTAATTTTTGGGCCAGTAGTTCAATAAATTTAGTTTTTTTACCAATAGAATCAACTGCATATAAAGTCCAGTTAGGATTAGCAATGATAATTGGAATACTAGGAAATCCGCCGCCAACACCAATATCAATTATCATTTTATTCTCATCCCAACCGATTTGATCTTTTATTAATCCTATAGACAGAGAATCTATAAAATGTTTCTTGATTACCATTTCCTGATCTGTATTACTTACAAGATTTGTATGCTTATTATACTCGTCAAGAAAATGCCAATACTCCTTAAACAGATTCACTTGATCATCGCTAAGGTCTAGATTATACTCCGCTGCTTTTATTTGCAATATTTTCCAGTTCTTATCCATATTTCCTTTTTATATTTTCTATCAAAATATTAAATTTAATCTCACCAACTTCAGACATTATTTGTTTAAAGCGTCGGTCTATTTTTTCCTTGCTATCAGTAGATATCGTTTTACCTACATTTTTTTTAGCCAATATAAATGATCTAAGAGCCTGCTCATATTGCATCTCGGACAAATAAAAATCGCCAATATCCATATAGCTCATTGCAATAACATATAAATCATCTGTCAATCTTGCAATAGAGACCTCTTCACGGAAATAGCCTAAAGCTTTATCCTTAACATCTAATCCTGAATATATGTTACCCAATCTTGATAAACTATTACATTGCCCTATATAATTATTTGTAAGTTTATCAATTTCAAGTGATTTAGAATAGTTAATTATTGCATTATTTGTATCATTTATATCCTCATATAATGCAGCAATATTAGCATATGACGAAGATAGATAAGGATTTAAATCAGGATTATTTGTAATTTGAATACTTTTTTTATAATGATCGATTGCGTTATCAATATCATCAAAATCGTCATAAATTAATGCTATTTTAAAACATAATACTGATATATTTTTTAGGTCATTTGCCTTTTTAGCTATTTCAAGAGCTTCCTGATAATATTTTAAAGCCTTATCCATATCCCCCCGATAGTCATATACGTCACCAATGCCTATCAATACATCGATTTTCAGAGCAGCTTGAATATTATCAGGACCAAACTTTAATATTTTATTGTAATATTGAAGAGCATCACTATATTTCAGGTTATCCCTGTATACATCAGCTATCTTAAATAAAGTTAATTGAATATTTATTACATCATTTAGCTCAGTATATAAATCTAATGCTTTATTTAAGTAGCTTAGTGACTCATCATACTTTTTAATTGATTCAAGTATGTTAGCAATCACCCTTGAAACTTTGGCCATATTAACTATGTCCTGAATTTCCTTAGCCACATTAAGAGCTTTTTTATAATAATCTAGTGCCAGACTTAAATTTCCTTTTTTCTTTGAAATAACAGCATTTTTAATATACTTATCCCTAATATTTTCAGGAAGGTATTCAAGTTCTTTTTGCTCAGTTAATTCTGAAGAATCACTGATTTGAGAAGTCTGCTCTTCATCTGACCCGTCATCCCGGTTCAGCAAGTCTTTTTCTTCTTCAGTTAACTCAATTTTTAAATCTGGATCTAAATTTACTGACTCAATTTGAGCTTTATTATCCGTTTGCTGATTTAAATGAGTATCAGTCTCAGACTTTTCTTTTTTTGTTCCTATTAATTCATTTAATATAGTACTTTCATCCACCGTTACCTGGGCTTCATCACCCATAGAGAGTTTATTCAAGTCATACTTACTGGCATAAGAAGAAACAAGAGGCATATCTGAGGAATATTTATTAAATTGCTCATTTAAATTGGTATTTCCTTTATAGTTATTAAAACTTAAGTTATGATAATGCTGCTCATTGCTTAATGATTTCCTGGATAATGAGATAATTCTATTTTCCAGGCTATTTGATATTTGCTCAGCATATAAATCACTAAGGAATTGATGAATTTTAATTTTTTCATTTACCGGAATATTATTATAAACAAAATGCTTTAAATGATCTTTTATAGAATATGAATTGCCATAGACGTTAAGTAACTTGTTTAAAACTAAATATTCTAAGCTATCATCAAGCTCACGGCCTAAATTAAGCTTATTAAGAGTATCAGAGTTAACAGAATGACTCATGGCCGCAAAAGGCCATAGAACTTTCTTTACCAGGACAGGAATTTTTGCGTATATCTTTTTAATGATATAACCTTCAAAACTCTCCTGATGAATTGAATATTCTTTAATAATATCAAAAGGTGAAAGCTTAAGTATATTAACTGCTGATATAAACAAATATAAGCTTTCCGGATATCCGCGTGTTATTTGGTAAGCTTGATATAAGACATTTTCATAGCCTTCAAGATGATTATCTTTCAATATACGGATTGCTTCTGCTTCATCTAATCCGGATAGTTTAAACTGAGCAATTTTATTTTCATCAATATTAAACTCAGACGAAAGAACTTTTCTTCCTGATATTATTAATTTTATTGATGTAAGAGATAATAAATAATTTAAAAAACGTAAAAATTCCTTATCAGAAATCGAAAAATCATCGCTTACACAATTCTCAAATCCATCAATAACTACCAGTAAAGGTCTCTTTAAATTTTTTAAATAATTAATTAATCTTTTATCAATTGATTTAATTCGTGATTCGCTTTTAAGGCTTAAATATTCCTGATCTTTCACTAAATATTTGTCTAAATAACGATAAAGCGAGAGAATTATATCATCAAGATTTGAAGATTGACTGCATTCATAGTAAAAATTAAGAACATTATCTTCCAATGCAAGTAAAGTCGCTCTAATTAACTCAGTTTTACCTGTTCCCTGAAAGCCGTTAATCAAAATCAACTTATTTTCATCTGAATTTAATGCATTAAAAAAATCACTTAAGTGTTCTCGTCTGTTAATATAGGTATATACCGTTTCTCTTGGTATAAAATCAAAACCTAAGAAATCCTTAAGTTGGCCCTCTACATTCTCAAGCGAATTTACAGAGAACATTAATCTATCAATTATATTATTTTTAACATAAATAGCTTGATTCATATTTTAAATTGTACAATAAAACTTAGGTTTTATAACCTACTAATTTTAGGTAGAAACGATATTAACCAGATGAAGGATAACTTAATATTCTATTAAAATGTCAAAAAATATAATGGAAAAAAAGCATTTATATGAGATAATCACTAAAAATAAAGTTTGTATAATATGAATTTATTTAAGGATATATCAAATATGGCAGCAGAAACTAAGAAAATTAAAGTAGCAGTATGCGGTGCATGCGGTAAAATGGGCCAGGAAGTGGTCAGAACCGTCAATAAGGAAGAAGACATGCAATTAGTTGCAGCTATAGATATAGCTAATGTTGGCAAAGATATTGGTGATATTATAGGAAATAAGTCACAAGGTGTCATTATTACTGAATCACTTAAAGATGCACTTACTAAAAATCAGGTTGATGCAATTGTTGATTTTACAAGTCCTGAATGTATTTTTGAAAATGCTAAAATTGCGCTTAATTGCAATATTAGACCTGTAATAGGCACTACTGGTTTATCTGATGAGCAATTAAAAGAAATAGAAAAATTATCAAAAGAGAAAAATATATCAGCATTAGTTGCCCCAAATTTTGCAATTGGCGCAGTATTAATGATGATGTTTGCAGCAAATGCATCAAAATACTTCGATCACGCAGAAATTATAGAACTTCATCATAATAGGAAAAAAGATGCCCCTTCAGGAACTGCTATTAAAACTGCCCAACTGATGACAAAACAACAATCACAATTTGGAGCAGATAATACCCCTGAAACAGAATACTTTAAGGGCTCAAGAGGCGGAGTCACAGAATCTAACATTCATATTCACAGTGTTAGATTACCAGGCTTTGTAGCTCATCAGGAAGTTATCTTTGGAGCACCGGGACAAGCCCTCACTATACGTCATGATTCCTTTGACAGAGTAAGCTTTATGCCTGGTGTCGCATTAGCAATCAGATATGTAATGCAGCATAATAATTTTGTCTATGGACTAGAGAATATTTTGTAGCGAGGAAAGTAGAAGATGAAAAAACCTAACATTGCTGTTTTAGGCGCAACTGGAGTAGTTGGCGGTGAGATTTTAAGTATACTCGCTGAGCATAATTTCCCTTTTAATAACATAAAATTCCTGGCAAGCGCTAAGAGTGCAGGAAAAGACATTAAATTTCAAGATAAAATTTATAAAATAGAAGAAGCAACTCCTGAAGCTTTTGAAGGCGTAAATATCGTACTTTCTTCAGCAGGAGCTACTACTAGTAGAGCTTTGGCTCAGGAAGCAATAAAAAGAGGCGCTGTTGTAGTTGACAATACCAGCGCATTTAGAATGGAAAAAGATGTTCCACTCGTTATAGCCGGCGTAAATGATGATGACCTGAAATGGCATAAAGGTCTCATATCTAATCCTAACTGCTCTACATCACAATTAATGTTAGCTTTAAAACCACTGCACGATTATGCAACTATTAAAAAATTAGTAGTAAGCACATATCAGTCAGTTAGTGGTGCGGGTAAAAGTGCCATAGATGAATTAATTGATAATACAAAAGCTGTTTTGAATGATCAACCATTTGAAAATCAAGTATTCAAAAAAAATATTGCATTTAACTTAATCCCACAAATAGATGTATTCTGCGACAATGGATACACAAAAGAGGAAATGAAACTCGTTAATGAAACCAAGAAAATATTACATTTACCAGAAGAAACTCCAATTGCAGCAACAGCTGTTAGAGTTCCTATAGTTATAAGTCACAGTGAATCTGTAAACGTTGAATTTGAGAAGCAAATTACTCCGGAAAAAGCTAGAGAAATTCTATCAAATGCATATGGAGTGGTTGTAAATGATAATCCTGCAAACTTTGAATTCCCAACCCCAGCTGAAACAGCTGGCAAAGATCCTGTTTATGTTGGCAGAATCAGAAAAGACCTTGCAAGTGATAATGGTATTGCAATGTGGGTAGTAGCTGACAATCTTAGAATTGGAGCCGCTCTTAATGCCGTCAGAATTGCAGAAAAGCTTGTAGAAATGGACCTGGTCAGAGTTCCTGCATAATTTAAATCACTTAACTTTTTTAATAAGGAGTGTCCTATGAATATTAGATTTGATTGTGGCGAAGTTATAACAGCTATGGCAACGCCTTTCAATGAAAAATTAGAAGTTGATTACATTGCTGCTGAAAAGCTAGCAAAACATTTGGCTAATAATGGTTCAGATGCCATTTTAGTTGCAGGTACCACAGGAGAATCACCAACTTTAACCCATGAGGAAGAATTAAACCTATTAACAGTGGTTAAAGAAGCTGTTGGAAATAAAGCTAAAATTGTTATGGGCGCAGGCTCAAACAGCACCGTAACAGCAGTTGAAATGAGTAAAAAAGTTCAAGAAAAAGGTGCAGATGCAATTTTATCAGTAGTGCCATATTATAATAAACCTTCTCAAAAAGGATTGTTAGAACATTTCGGACAAATCGCAAGTGCTACAGATCTTCCTATTATACTTTATAATATTCCTGGAAGAACTGGAATCAATATGCTTCCTGAAACTATAGCAACCCTTGCACAACAATACAGCAATATTATTGCAGTAAAACAAAGTAATCCTGATCTGGACCTTGTTACTGAAATAATAGATAAATCTCCAAAAGATTTTATTGTTTATAGTGGTGATGATAGCTTAACATTACCAATGCTGTCATTAGGAGCTCATGGAGTTATAAGCGTAGCATCACACTTAATTGGCACTGATATTAAGGAAATGATCCAAAAATTCAAATCCGGAGATGTTAAAGGGGCACAAACATTACAATACAAGTGCTTCCCATTATTTAAAGCACTATTTACTGCACCAAATCCAACTCCACTAAAAGCCTGTCTGCAAGAATGGAACATTATTGAAGAATACGTCAGATCTCCATTAGTAACATTAACAAATGAAGAAAAGAACAAATTGTTCAAAGTATTGTCTTTATATCAGAAAATAAGCGTATAATTCAGAAATACACAATAAAAGTACAACTTAAGTTAACTTAGGTTGTACTTTTATTTAATAGACTTCAATTACAACAAAATATAGTAAAATTTAACTAAGTAAAAGACCACCGCATAACTCAAATATTAAAAAAACCCAAAAATTGGTAGCTGTTTTTTATGAATAAATTTTGATTTGTTTATTG
>Ga0156446_1004_pt1 | contig 18703 bp, 18 predicted proteins | sample RifOxyA2_FD_108089 | JGI IMG/M metagenome (GOLD analysis project Ga0156446, IMG submission 108089) | Candidatus Melainabacteria bacterium RIFOXYA2_FULL_32_9 | reverse complement strand
AAATGCATGAAGCACAAATTACTAATGGGGCTTTAAGAGTTCAGACCACTATTAGAATTGATGACAGACGTGATAAAGAATGCTCCATGTCAGAAAAAGTTGCTTCACTTAAGGCGAAATTATAGATGTATAATAAAACAAGATCTTTATTAGAGTAGATATTTGGTGCTTTCTCCTGATACGCCCATCCCAAATATAGCAAAATCGTATTTAGCCGGATCTTTTTTATCGAATTCCTTTAGATTTTCGGTTATTTCCTCTGCTGTTTTCCAGTCATCGACTTTTCTGCTGGTTAAGTCTAATTTTCTTGATAATCTTGCAACATGTACATCAAGAGGGATTATTAATCTATCTGTTGGAATTTCTTGCCATAGATTTAAGTCGACAGGGCCCGGTCTGACCATCCATCTCAGGAACATGTTTAAGCGTTTACAGGCGCTGCCTTTTTCTGGGCTTGGAATAAGAAAATAAAAGCCTTTTGCCTCTTCTTCTGTTGGTAAATATCCTCTTATTGTGCATACAAAACTAGTTAAAGCAGGCTTTATATTTTTATCACTTATAGAAAAACCGGCTAAAAAGCTGTTTTTTATTCTGCTATATTCTTTTAAAACACCATTTAATGCAGATATCAATAAAGCTATGTCTCTTCCCGAAGTATATCTGTGAATAAAACCGTTAAAAAGCTTATTATCTTTGTCAAAATCAAAGTTTGTTACAAAATTATAGGGTTCAAAATCCATAATTTTTAGTATTTTTTCTACACTTTCAAGAATTTTATCCCTTTTTCCATAGGCTAAAGCTGATGAAATTAACCCTGCGATTTCCTGATCCTGAAAATTATCGAACATATGAGGAAATTTTATAGGATCATCATTTATGAATTCAGGAATTTCATATTTTTTAACCAGACTGTCTAAAAATTTCTTTTTTTCGTTATTATTCATGATTTCCTCGTTGTTTGGAAAAGAAATTTTTTAAGACTCTTCGGCATTCTTCTTCCTGGATGCCACCTATAATTTGAGGTTTAAACTTTATAAATTCTGTCATATTCATAGCTGAGCCTAAAGCTCCATATAAAGGATCATAAGCCCCAAAATAAATATTTGGAATTCTGCTGTATAATATTGCGGCTGCGCACATTGGACAGGGCTCTAGAGTTATATAAATTGAGGTATTATCAAGTCTCCAATTACCTGTAGCTTTAGATGCTTCTTGAATTGCCAGTATTTCGGCATGAGAAGTTGCATCATTTTCTAATTCTTTGCGATTACAGGCTCTTGCTATGATTTTATCATCTTTTACAATTATCGCTCCAACAGGTACATCTTTGGAGGATTTCGCTGCTTCTTCCAAAGATATAAGCATATACTTATCGTGTTTATTACATACTTCACTCATAAGAGAATTTTAGCTCTTCTTAAATTATTTTCAATGCCCGTTTTTACTTATTCTGTTATAGATGCAGGATTAGCTGGTAAATTTGAATTTGCTTCTAAGGGAAGTGTAAAGCATGCCTCAAAACCGTTTTTAGCAGAAAGGACTATTTTACCTCCCATATTTTCAATTAAACCTTTTGCAATGAATAATCCCAATCCTGTTCCTCGTGTAGTCCTGGTAAGATTATCATCAATTCTAGTAAATTTATCGAATAGTGTATTTAAGATAATGTCTGGAATTGGCTCACATTCATTTTGAATTTTTATAACTGCTTTATCATTTTCCTGATAAACGTTGATATTGATTTCAGAATTTTCAGGAGAATATTTTATAGCATTATCAAGCAAATTGATGATTACCTGTTCAACTCTATCAGAATCAGCATATGCAGTAGAATCTTCATCTATAGATAGACTTATTATTCTTGTCTGCTTTTGTTGAATAGATAAAATACAGGATTCAAATATTTCTCTTAAGTTTAATTCAGTTGGAAATAGCCTTATTAATGATGATTCAATATCAGGTATAACCAGGAGATCTTCAACTAACCTGCTTAACCTTTCAGTTTGCTGCTTTATTACTTTAAGAGACTTGATTTTTGTATCTTCATCTACCTGAATATCACTTCTGAGCAATCTTGAAGTATACCCTTTAATGCAGGTAAGCGGTGTTCTGAATTCATGACTTACTGTATCAATAAGATTGGATTTCATTTCATCCAGCTTTGAAAGCTGTTTATTGGCTTGCTGCAATTTTTGATAAGATTCATCGACTTTTCGTACCATACTATTAAATTCATTTATTAATAGTACAAATTCATATGGTGCAAAAAAGTCTTTTATAAGCCTGACTCTCTTTCTGTAATTCCCTTTCTCCATTGCAGAAATTGCTTTTAAAAGCTGCTTTATGCTTGTATTTAAAGAAAGTGAATACCAAATACCAATTATAATAATTGAAAGAGCTGCTATCATAAGAGCATGAAGTATCTTAAATCTGGCTTTTGAGATTCCATAATTCGTAAGGTTCTTTGGGGTGAACACTACTATTGCCCAATTAGGATCTTGTAGCTTTAAAAATACATGTGGCTGGTTTTTATGTTTTCCAAATATAATAGGTTCGCCAATTTTATATTTATTAGGAAGATCTAACAGGATTTTTTTAAAAGTAGAATCATTACGATTATAGGACATAACGATATTTTTATTTGAATCGATAATATATACCTGTCTTTTATCATTAACTATAAACTTGAAGACCTCATTCTGAAGCTTTTCTAGATCAATAAATTCCCTTAAATATCTATCATTTGATAGTTTAGCATATACTATCAAGGCATTATTTTTTGGATAAGGGATTATATCTGTATTTGAATTTGTAAAATTAGGAATTGGAGTGCATATATCATTGTTTTTATTTTGATTAATTATATCAAAATTAGGAATTTCAGTCGAAGAACTGGATATTTTTTTTAATAAGCTGTTGATTTGATTAGGTGATTTTATATAATTTGAACTTTCTGCAATATATGAAATAGCTAACTTTCTCGCCTCTATACTGCTTAGTAAACGGTGATAAACACTGTCAGCAGTAAGGTTTGCAGAATATCTTATTTCTTCTCTTACGGCATGCTGGTTTACATTAATTACAATAAGTGCAGCGATACATAAGGGTAAAAGTACCGCAACCAAAAAGACCATTAATAATTGTTCATATATTTTAAGTTTTCGCATTTCAGACTATTTTGATATTCAATTATCTAACCAGGGAACAAGTTTGTAACCAACATTTGTAACAGTTTGTATGTATTTAGGAGATTTAATGTCAGGTTCAATTTTATGTCTAAGTCCTCCCATATGTACCCTGACCATTCTAACATCATCTTCAGCATCATATCCCCATACTTCTTTTAGAAGAGTGATTAGGCTTACGGCTTGGTTGATATGCTGCATTAAACAATACAAAATTTCAAATTCAGTCGGAGTAAGTTTTATAATTCTTTCTTTTATTCCTGCCTCAAGAGAATCAGGAAATAATTTAATATCTCCGGCTTCCAGAACTTCCTTAACTGAATTTTGTACTTGAGGAGTATTTATTCTTCTTAATAATGCTCTCATTCTCAGGAGAAGTTCCTGAATATCAAAAGGTTTAACCAGATAATCATCAGCACCTGAGCTGAAACCTATTGCTTTATCCTCGATAGTACCTTTTGCAGTTAACAAAATTATAGGAATATCCTTTGTTTTAGCGGAAGTCCTTAAGTTTTTACAAACCTCAAATCCATCCATTTTAGGCATCATAACGTCTAATATTATTAAATCATAATTATTTTGCTGAGCTTTCTGTAGTCCACTTAACCCATCATTTGCATTATCAGTAGAAAACCCACTTAATTTTAGGTCAAAGGACAGCCAATCCATTATTTCTGGATCATCATCAATAATCAGGATTCGATGTGACATATAAATACCTTAATCCATAATTTATTTTACTTTTTATTTATTTTAGCAAATAAGTAATTCAATGAAAATGTAATCTGTTTTCTGCTTTTAGACAAAGTTTTTGAGATAAGATATAATTTATCAAGTTTAATTTAATATTGAAGTTTCTATTATTTTATAGAAAATAGTTTATTAGAGAAAACTTTTTAATTTTAATCCTAATTTATAATTTAAGTTAAAATATTTCATATTATATAAGGAAAAGAGGTTGGGAAAATGGAATTTTTTCGTAAGAATAGTAAAATTATTATAATTATAATTGGAATAGCATTCATTTTTTGGACAGTGGGTACTATGCTATTGCCAATATTCTATTGATAGATTGGTTCTTACTTATTTTAAATAAGAAAATTCTATCTATTACTGATGAGAGGAATTTATGCATTTTAGATTTTTATATAAGCGTGTTGTAGCAGTATTTTTAGTTGGTTTATTTTTTGCCAGTTCAATCATATGGCCTGATTTGTCTTATGGAAAGTCAGATAATGAAGTCAAATTGAATGGCGTTAAAAGCTCAATTGAAGCTAAAAGAAAAGCTGCAAAAGAAAAAATAGATGAATTAAAGAGAAAAGAAAAAATCGAAATAAACAAGTTATATATAAGTCAAAGAAAATTAGAGGCAACAAAAAATGATATTGAATATTGTAGTGTTAAGCTTCATACAGCTAAAAGTAAACTTACCGTTTTAGAATCACAGTTGAGTAATATTTCTTATGAGCAGAATATAAGTGCCAGGCGTGCTGGAGAGAGAATTAAGCAGATTTATAAGGGTGAAAGGATCAGTATCTTGCATCTTATATTTGCAGCTCATGATATAAACACCTTTTTAGATAGAGTTTATTATCAACAAAGACTAGCTGACCATGATAAAAAGTTATTACAGGATTTGAGACTTAAAACAAGAAGATTGGTAAACGCTAAACAAGATATTGAGTATCAAAAGAACAGTATCGTAAGTACTATAGGCGTAATGAATCAGAAAAAGAGCCAAATTACAAGTTCAATAAGTGTAAGCCAATATATGATTAGTAAGCTAAGAACGGATAGGTCGACATATGAAGCTGCTGAAAAAGAATTAGCAAGACAATCTCAGTCAATTGCCAGCATGATTGGTAAGAGTTCGAGAAGATCTTCTATTCGTACTACCACGGACTTTTTGAGGCCAGTATCAGGAATGATAAGTTCACCTTTTGGATGGAGAAGACACCCCATATTTGGTAGCAGAAGTTTTCATTCAGGAGTGGATATTGCAGGCAAAAACAGATCACCTATTCGTGCTTCAAACACAGGAGAAGTAGTGTTTACAGGTTGGTATGGCGGATATGGTAAGGTTGTAATTGTTAATCATGGAAAATATAAAGGAACTAGTACTTCCACATTATATGCTCATTTATCCAGTACTGCTGTTAGTGTTGGACAAGAAGTAAAACAAGGTCAAACGGTAGGATATGAAGGTTCTACTGGCTATAGTACTGGGCCACACTTGCATTTTGAGGTTCGTCTTGAGGGTAAGCCTACTAATCCGTTAAATTATATTCCTTAATTTAATTTCGAAATATAAGTGAGAATAATGTAGAAAAGTAAAAAATGATTAATCTTAGTTAATATCAGCTGGTAATTTAATATTAAACATTATTTAATAAGATAAAAATAATGAGGGTTAATAGTTGGGATTGGTGAAAATAAATTTGAATAAAAAAATAATAGTTTTTATATTATGCTTCATGGTCTTAAGTCCCAATTTGCCGGCATTTGCAGCTGATCCTGTATTTATCAACACACCTGCGACTATTAATCAAGGAGATCAAGAAAAAGATAAAACTAATAATTATACAACTCAATTGCGCGGAAGCGCAGTTATGATTGATATAAACAGTGATAAGCTGGAATATTTTGAGGAGCAAAACCAGTTTGTTGCTACAGGTTCTGCTGAAGTTGTAATACCTGAACAGAATTCAAAATTAGAAGCTAAAAAAATTATTTTTGATCAAATTCAACAGCAAGTAACTGCTGAAGGTGATGTTAAGATAACGAAAAATGGTAAAGTTATCCACGGAGAGTACGCAAAAATTGATTTAGACAAAGAATCAGCTTTAATTAGTGAGCCATATACCACGATAAATCAAGTAAAGATTACGGCAAATACAGCAAATGTCTATCCTAAGAGTTTAGAAGCTTTAAAAGGTAAAGTTAGTGTAGATAACAAGGATCTTAGGCTATTATTAACTTCAGGTGGTTATTTCCCTGGTGATACAAGCAGTTCTGATATGCAGAATGCAGATATTGATCCTAATAGTAAGCCAACTTATAAAATTGTATCCAAGGAAATAATAATTGATAGTAAGCAGAATTTAAATGTGATAACACTTAAAAATGCTACTGTATGGATAGGAAAAGTTAAAATAGCAAGCATTCCATCATTGACATTGAGTACTGATAAAGATATAGAACGAATTGAAACAATGCTTCCTGAAATAGGGCATACAACGGAGCTTGGAACATATTTTGGACCCAGTCATGTGTTTTATATGCCAAATGGAGCAACTTTAAAGATGTCTCCGGTAATGTCATTTGGTGATGGCATTGGTGGAGGTGCTATAGCCAGGTTTAAATCCGACACAAATAAAACAGAATTAGGTTATACAACTAATATGAATAAATTTGTTCTTAATGGGGAGCAAAGCTTATTAACACCAAATACCAGATTGCTTTATGGCACAAATTCTTATATGGATGATGGATATTTAAATTATAGTAAAGCAAAATACCTGCTAGAATTAGTAGATGATAGAAAACTTGCATCAGCTTTTAATTTCGATCTTTATTCTAGACTTAGTGCTGGTTATGCTCAGGATTATGCGAGTGTGAATTATTATAATGATAATCCTGGCCTTGATTATTGGGATTCTAAAAATTCTTTTGGTACAGCCAGATTCAGAATTCAGGGTAATCTCATTAATAATAAGCCAGTTTTCCAGGTGCAAGATGATTTATTACAGTTAAGGCTGCAATCTCAATTTGGGATTTCTGCTTATGGAACAGGAGAAACAGTTGGTATTGTTAGAGCAGGCCCAAGGCTTGATAGTAGAATTGGTCCGGTAAGATTATCAACTACATATTTTCAGGCAGGTGTTCATGGAGAATCACCACTTATGTTCGACAGATATATGCATGGCAAGAGTAATTGGCTCGTATCTGGCGATGTTAAGCTGCACAGATATTTAAATGTGGGCCATCTTAGAAGCTTAAACCTTACTAAAGATAACTGGGAAGGTCGCCTTTCCACAGAAAATCTTGTTTATGCTAGAGTAGGTCCTGATGATGTTAAGTTTAGGCTGGGTTATGATTTTGTGAGACGTCGTTCAACTTTTGGTATAGACTTATTACTAGGATCTGGAAAATCTGCGCTTGAATTTGATAAATTAAGAGCTAATGATTTAGAATAAATTTATTAATAAAGGTATAAAATAAGTTTTAAAATATTTTAAAGAGGAAAATATATGAGTTTAAGAGACTGGTTTGCAAACAGGAAAAAAAAGCAATTTAATACGGCATTAATTGAATCAAAAATTTCTGGAGATGATTTATGTAAGCTGTGGGTTAAATGTTTTAATTGTAATGCTAATTTTCCTAGAAAAGATCTGGAAAAGAATTTAGCCGTTTGTCCGAAATGTGATTATCATTTTAGAATAGGGGCATATGAGCGTATAGAACAATTACTGGATGAGGGGTCTTTTCAGGAAATAAATTCCGGTATGTTTCCTTCTGATCCATTAGATTTTGTTGATACTGCGCCATATAAAGAAAGGCAAAAAGGTGCTAAAGAAAAAACAGGCTTGAATGAAGCTGTTGTTACAGGAATAGGCTCCATTGATGGATGGGAAGTTGCTGTAGCTATAATGGATTTTGCATATATGGGCGGTAGTATGGGTAGTGTTGTTGGTGAAAAAGTTACTCGCCTTATTGAATTAGGAATTGAGAGAAAAGTTCCCATTATTGCTATGACTTCATCAGGTGGTGCAAGAATGCAGGAAAGTTCACTCAGTTTGATGCAAATGGCTAAAACCAGTTGTGCTGTTGCTCGTGCAAACGAAGAAGGAATTTTGTATATAACTGTTCTGACTGAGCCAACATTTGGTGGTGTTACAGCTAGTTTTGGTACATTAGGTGATATTATAATTGCTGAGCAAGGTGCTAGAATCGGTTTTGCAGGAAGAAGAGTTATTGAGCAAACAATTAGACAAAAATTGCCGGCTGATTTCCAAACAGCTGAGTATCTGCTAAAGTATGGACAGGTTGATCTGGTAAGTCATAGAAAAGATTTAAAAGATACTTTAGAAAAAATTATCAGAGTTCATACTAAAAATACTTCCAAGATGAAGCAGACAAAAGCGAAAGAAAGTGTAGGTTAAGTGAGTAATGAGTACAAAATTTACACCGTTAGATTTTGAAAAATCAATATATCAAATAGAAGATAAAATAGATGAATTAAAGACACTTAGTTCTGAAACAGGGATTGATCTTCAGGACCAAATACAGACTTTGACTAAACAGGCAGAAGAGTATAAGGAGCAATTGTATTCTAACCTTGCTCCAGCTCAAAAAGTACAAATCGCAAGGCATTCAAAACGCCCAACTTTTCTTGATTATATTTCGATGATGTCAACTGATTGGGTAGAGCTCCATGGCGATAGAGCTGGAACCGATGATAGAGCTATTATTGGTGGGATTGCTCAAATTCAAGATAGGCCTGTAATGATTATTGGAACCCAAAAAGGTAAAACTACTAAAGAAAATATAGAATATAACTTTGGCATGCCACATCCAGAAGGTTATAGAAAGGCTTTGAGGCTTTTTTATCATGCTGATAAGTTTAATCTGCCAATAATAACTATGATTGATACTCCCGGAGCATATCCAGGTATAAAAGCTGAACAAACAGGTCAGGGTACTGCTATTGCAGTTAACCTTAGAGAAATGGCGAAGATAAATGTTCCTATTATTGCTGTGGTTACTGGTGAAGGTTGTTCAGGTGGGGCATTAGGATTAGCCGTTGCAAATAAAGTATATATGCTTGAACATGCTTATTATACGGTTATATCTCCTGAAGGATGTGCGTCAATCCTTTGGAGAAGTGCGGAACAGGCTAGTATTGCCGCAGAAGCACTTAGGATAACAGCTTCAGATTTATTAAAGTTAAATATTATAGATGGGATTATTAAGGAACCTCTTGGTGGTGCTCACTATGATCCTGAATTTACTGCTAAATCTCTTGCAGATACAGTAATTAAGACTATTGATGAATTGAGTCAAAAATCAGGAAATGAACTGAAGAAACTTAGACACGAGAAGTTTCGCAAATTAGGGATATTTCTTGAGTAATATTTAAGACAATTTTAAAGGTGTGTTGTCAGTTATGGAATCCATACTCATGGATTCAAGGTTGGTGTGTTTATGACTAAATATATTGAATTAAGTGTTGAAATAAATCCAATTTGGGCAGAGTATGTATCTGATGTTCTAATAAATCAGGTCGGATGTTCAGGAGTTGTAACTGAAGAATTAGAATATAAAGATGAGAAAGTAATAAGTGCTAAAACTGGTGTTGTAATAGGGTATTTATGGCTTAATGTGAATCAAGCTCCTAATATTGAAGAAATACAGGATATATTAGATAAAAATAAACAAAAACTAATTAATTCTAATATTAAAGATAAAGAGCTTGGTAGCTGGAAAGTTCATATAGATGAAGTTGAAGATGAGGAATGGGCTCATAGTTGGAAAAGATTTTGGCATCCTCAAAAAATTGGCTCAAAAATAATTATTTGTCCAAGCTGGGAAACTTGTGATATTGCTGAAACTGAGATAAAAATAGAACTTGATCCCGGTACTGCATTTGGTACAGGAACTCATCCTACAACCAGGCTTTGCATAATGGCTCTTGAAAAATATGCAAAAGAAGAAGATGAAATTGCTGATATTGGCATGGGATCAGGAATTTTATCGATAGTTGGAGCTAAACTTGGTGCTAAGAATGTTGTTGGGGTTGATAATGATCCTTCTGTTGTTGAAATTGCCATAGAAAATGCTGTGAAAAATAGTGTAGATGATAAATGTTCATTTTATGAGGGCTCGGCAGAGGATGTGCAGGGTAAGTTCCAGATTGTAGTAGCTAATATACTTGCTGAAGTTATAGTTTCAATTATGGATAATTTAATCTCTCTGGTAAATAAGGAGGGAAGGCTAATATTAAGCGGAATAATTGTAGAAAAAGCTGATATGGTTAAGCAAGCCGTACTTTTAAAGGGATTTAAAATAACTGAGATTTTAGAAGAAGATAATTGGGTTGCTATTATTGCTGAAAGATAAAAGTAGAGAATTCCATTTAAATGGAATTCTCTACTCCTTGTTAATAGTCTAACTTTTAAATTAAACTAAGGGCAACACTAGGGGCTTGGTTAGCTTGAGCTAATAAACTGGCAGAAGCTTGTTGTAATATTTGTTTCTTGGTTAATGTGGCAGCTTCTTTAGCAACATCAACGTCTCTGATTCTGGATTCAGCTGCAGCCATATTTTCGTGTTTGAGCGCTAAACTCTGAATAGTAGATTCGAGACGGTTTTGTAAAGAACCGATAGTAGATCTTCTATTTGAGATTGTAGAGATAGCACTATCGATTAGAGAAATGTAACTTGAACATTTAATTGAACTAGCGAAGCTAGTGGTCAAGAATGTGCTGGTTGTGGTATTAATACCTAATGCTGTAGCATCAGCTTGTCCTAAAGGTGAACCTATTGTTAAAGAGTTTAAGGTTACAGCTGTTGAGTTAAAGTTAGGACCGATCTGAAGTGATAAGCTTGTTTGAGTTCCATCTAATAATTTAATAGAATTAAACGCTGAACTGGTTGCTATCCTTGAAATTTCTTTAACACGTTGTTCTACTTCATCTTTAATAGCATCTCTTTCAGTTGTGCCATTAGTGCCATTAGCTGCTTGAATTGCTAAATCTCTGATTCTTTGAAGGTTTTCTTGAATAATACCAAGGTCACCTTCAGCTGTTTGTAATAGGTTTACACCGGCTTGAGCGTTGGATGCTGCTACAACAGAACCTCTTGCTTGTGCTTTTAATGCTTCAGAAATTGTAAGACCTGCTGCATCATCTGCTGCGCGGTTAATTCTGTAACCAGTTGATAATCTCTCAAGAGACTTGCTCATACCAGATGTAGCGCTGGATAAACTTCTTTGTACTAGAAGTGAGCTAACGTTTGTGTTTACAACAATACCCATTCAGATTCTCCTTATCTGTTAAATAAATACATCCATGTCCTGCTAGCGATGTGGTTGCACTAGCATAAACTACACTGTTATATTAAGGCTTATTAAGTAGATAATTAATTCTAATAAAGTTAGATCTTTCTCATACTGAAGTATCAAAATGTTAAGAAATTTATATTAATTGTTGATATGTATATTAATCTCATTTTGCAATGAGGTTGTAACAGCCTGTTTATTTAGTATTTAAAAGAAAACCGTATTAATCATATACTAGGAATGATAAGAAATTTTAAGAAATAATGGGGTTTAAATATCATGATTAAAAACCATGCAAAAGACCTTTGATTCATGGCTTTGGGGTGTTATAGGAAACAAAATGCATACTCAACTAAAATGTATACTATACAAATATTTGTATTATTCTGAAACATCATCTATAATAATTCTTGAAATCAAGTTAACTGAAAGTTGAAGCACAAATAATGTGTAGTTAAAGTGAAAGGGGGAAAGGTAAAGACCTTTAAAGGATATTTTGGGTAACCAGATATGAGTAAAATTCCAGAAAATCTACAAGTTATAAAGAATAAAATAAACACAGAAAAGGTTAGAATAATCGCTGTTACAAAATATGTAAGTGTAAATGAAATACTCGAACTTTATAAAGCTGGAATTAGAAATATCGGAGAGAATAAGATTCAGGATGCAGAGAATAAAAAACAAATTCTTCCTGAAAACATAGAAAAAGATATAAACTGGCACTTTATAGGTCATTTACAGACAAACAAAGTTAAAAAGGTAGTAGGAAATTTTGAGTATATTCACTCGGTAGACTCTGAAAAATTAGTAAAAGCTGTATCAGAAAGTGCTAAGGCAAAAAATATAACACAAAATATATTGATTCAGGTCAATATAGCAGAAGAAGAAACAAAATACGGATTCGATGTCAATGCAGTTAAGGAGGTATTTCCGGAAATATTAAAATTCGATGCGGTTAATGTAGTAGGTCTAATGACCATGGCACCCTATACCTTAGATGAAAAGTTATTACATACGGTATTCAGAACTTTAAGAGAGCTAAGGGATTATTTAGAAGAAAAGTATAATTGCAAACTTCCTGAGTTATCGATGGGAATGAGTAATGATTACCAGATAGCAGCTGAAGAGGGTGCAACAATGATAAGGTTGGGTCGAGTTTTATTTGAATAGTTTAATTAGTTAATAATAAGAATGTAGTTATAGTAGTTATTGGGGAGGAGTAGGAATTGTCAGGTTTAGTAAACAAAATTAAAAGTTTCGTAGGTTTTGGACCAGAATTTGATGATGTAGAAGAATTTGAAGAAGATTTTTACGCTGCAGAAAATGAATATGCAGATACTACTGAGCTTTCAAATTCACGTAAAAAATCAAACTTAAAAGTATTAGCTCATCCAAGTGCTAACACTTATGAAGTAATGGTCATTGAACCAAGATCATTTGAAGAGTCTCTTGAAATTGTTAATAATTTAAGAGAGAAAAAATCAGTTATTTTAAATCTTCATTTATTAGATGCTGAGCAGTCACAAAGAATAGTTGATTTCTTATCAGGTGCTACTCATGCGGTTGATGGTCATCAGCAAAGAATTGGAGAAGGCGTTTTCATCTTTACTCCTTGCAATGTTTCAATTTCATCTGAAACAGAAAAAGCAAGAGTAATTAGAGATGCTTTCTGGAATCAACCTCACTAAAAAGTATTGACAGCGAATGAGGGTAAGGCGGTATTCAATACCGCTTTTTTTTTATAATTTTACCAGGGTTCTCTTGAGACTCCTATTTTATATCCGATTATATTTACTATTAGATGAAAAATAGGAGTTAGTATCAATGCAGCAAAGATAATTTCGACGGTGAAATTTTGAAAGAACCATTGTCCTGCAAAAATTATTGTTATTAGCCAGGCCCCAATTGCAAAATCTAATTGATCAACAAGTGGAAATGCCTGCCCTCTTTTTAAATTTAAGCGTCTTTTTAAAAAGCTTGCTACCACATCACCCAGCATTGATCCAACTGGTAAGGCAATTATTGCAGCTGTGTTAAATTGCGGCATGGAATCTTCTAAGAAGCGTGTGTTTATTATATTTTCCATAATTGCAATAAAAATTCCAAATACTATACCTGTAATGAAACCCTTATAGGTTTTTCCGTTTCCCAGGATTCTTTTGCCCTTATATTGCTTTCCAAAATCTATAGGTCTACCTGGTGAACCTATTTTTGCGCTAATAGCTGCTGCCGGATTTGCTAAATATGCCGGCAACATGAGCCAGATCATTTTAATTATTATTCCTAGAATATCCATAACCAGATTTCAAGATTTGAATTTATTGTAAAAAGTTATTTTATGTTGATTAGTTAAAGTTAATTATATAAGTACTCTACAAGTTTTTCTATTGACCTGGTATAGATTCTTTGTTTTGATAAGATATAATATTAATTGGTTGAGAAAAGAAGAGAAAAAAAGAATGATTCCATTATCAAGTATTAAAAAAGAGCAAAACCAGCCAAAACAATTATATATTGATTTGAATTGTGATATTGGACAGAGTTTTGGTGTATATAAAAATGATTTAGAGTTTAGTCTTTTACCTTATGTAAGTTCAGTCAATATTTCTTGTGGTTGCCATGCCGGTGATCCAACAACTATTATGAATGCTTTAAAAATAGCTAAAGAGCATAATTTAGCTATAGGAGCTCATATTGGATATCCTGATATTCAAGGGTTTGGATATCGTAGTATGAAGCTTAGCGATGAAGAATTACAGGCTGTAGTACTTTATCAGATTGGAGCTTTAAGTTCTTTAGCCAAGTCTTATAATCTTGTTATTGAGCATATAAGACCCCATGGCGCTTTATATAAAGATGCTGCTTCTAATCTTGATATTTCAGTTTCTATTGCAAAAGCTATTGCTAAATTCGATCCATGGCTCATTTATGTTGGAGCTGCTGGTGAAAATTTAAATAAGGCAGGAGAAGCTGCTGATATCAGGGTTGCCCCTGAAGTATATCTTGATAGAAAGTATAACTTTGCAGGAACCATTGATTTTGAAGTGGATAATGTTGTTGATATTCAATATTCAATCAGTCAATTGGAGTCGTTAATTAAAGATTCTACTTTAAAAAACAATCAGAATGGTAAAACCAGAGTTAATTTTAAAACCATACATCTAAATATGAAATCAGAAATTTCTATTGAAATTGCTAAAAAGGCAAAACAGTTAATATCTCATCCAGTACCGGTTGCTGCTGCTTTAATCGGCAATAATGGTTGGTTGCAGTAATATTTAATTAAATGTGCACAGATAAAGCCTCTATAATAGAGGCTTTATCTGTAATAAGTCAGATTAAGTCAGTTTTAAGAGATAAGCAGAGACTTTCTATAGAGTATTTTGTTTCAATTATACCTTCCTTGAAATCCAGAATGTTCAATAGATGAGCTTTATACAATATATTTATCACTGTTTCATCGTTTCTAATTCCTAAAATTTTCCAAAAGTTATTTTCAAGAATAGCTTCTATATTTATCTTATCCGGGTAGGGAGCAAAGATTTTATGTAATAAAAGCATAAAAGCAGTTTCAGGAATTTTAATATCATTAATTTGCCAGTAAACTTTATTTTTACTGATGAATCCAAGATCTCTTACTGTGCTTTGCAACCACCAGGAAAGGTTTTCTATTTCTTTTCCATATACCTGCTTAATATAGTCACTGAATATTTTAGGTGGTAATCCTTCTTCTGCTGGTTTATTCAGGATATGATTTGCAACAAAATCTGCTATTATTGGTTCTTGATTTAAGAGTTCATAGCGAATAATCTCTCTTAACAGCTCTTCATCTTGATAAATTTCCCAAATCTGTGGCAAGAAATTATATAGTTTTTTGTCAGGAAAAAATCTATGTAATATATTATTAGCTATTCGGATTCTGGATTTCTTTGATTCCTGCGGCAATAACAATACAAGATCATTTTTGAAGCTTTCATAAGAAAGAAAGTCCAGGCTGGATTTTATAGCAAGGACAGTTTCTTTATAAAATAATTTTTGAAACCATTTTGGGTTTTCTGACATATTTAATCTCTAATTAAAATTGGTATATATCTTTATAATAAACGATCTCAGGTTCTTTATTAAGTATAATGCCTATTGCATCAAATCTATAGTTTTTAAATTTTAAATCAGGATTTTCGTTTAAATAAGCTCCTGCAAGAGTTCTAATTTTATCGATTTTGCTTTTAGTAATTGATTCTACAGGGTGTCCGTAATTAACTGTACTTCTCGTTTTAACCTCTATAAAAACTAAGGTCTTTTGATCAGTAGCAATTATGTCGATTTCTCCATAGCGAGAATAACGCCAATTTTTTTCAATGATCTTAAAGCCTCTTTTTTCGAGATATTTAGCTGCTATGTCTTCTCCGATTTTACCTTTTGCTATATTACTTTTCATAAATAATTTCCAATTTGTGGCTTATTTTATGTTTATATCATAAAACCTGTAAGCAAATAAATATAAGCAAAAAAAAACCGGCTTTTGCCGGATAAGTCTACCACATATTAGAGAGAGGAATTAGAGAGAGAATGTTGAAGGAAGATTGCTCGCCAGTCATATCATGTATTTTCCACATTTCATTTTTTTTAAACGTTAAACTTACAATTTATTACAAAAAGTTTACATGGTTTTATGGGTTAAAACGGTAATCACTACTACTTTTCTATATTTCGTGACTTTCCAAATAATTATTTTTAGTACATCTCGAGTGTTTTTAAATAAATATAAATCATTAAAACTGGATTTAAGGGATATGCAAAAGTTGATTATTAAAACATAATCAGCTTTTTAGGTGTACATTTAATATTAAAATGCTAATTTATAGTTTGAAAATATTGTTAAAAAAGCTAATGAGATTTCGAGGTTTTTAAAGTAAAATAACTTTTTTAATTATTCAATTAATATCTGTCTGAAATAAATCTTGAGATTAGGAGGAAAAATGTTAGAGTTATATCAATTTGAACAATGCCCTTATTGTAAAAAAGTTAGAGAAAAATTAACGGAATTAAATCTTGATTATATATGCAGAAACGTACAAAAGGGCACAAGAAAAAGAGGAATATTACTTACTCTTGGTGGTCAAGATCAGGTGCCATTTCTGGTAGATCAAGATAAAGAAGTTTATATGTATGAATCAGACAAGATTATTGAGTATTTGGACAAGAATTATGGCTAGAGACTATAAAAGACCCTTTTAAAAGGGTCTTTTATCTTGTTATTATCTTTATACTTTTATTTGAGTTTCTGATTCTTCCATTGTTCCTGCTTGTCTAGATTGAAGAAGATCGTTAACTCTAAATTTGTGAGCCTTTAACATTTCTTTTTCAAGATCGGTTTTTCTAACGTTTACATAGCTAAAGTATATTATTAGTCCTACAGCAAGACAGGCAAGGTACATAACCTTTGTTTGAATAGGATTTGTCCAGATTAAGCCTGAACAAGCGAGCATAGCTAATGGACAGGTTATTATTGCAAACGGAACTTTAAATGGCCTATGTAGATCAGGTCTTTTAACCCTTAAAACCAGGATTTCAAAGCTTATAAGCGTAAATGCAGTTAGAATGCTCATGCTGCAAAGTTGTGCTGCTTGTGCAATATCGATAAATAAGCTGCCAACCATACAGATACCACCTAATACTAATGTAATTAAATATGGTGTACCAAATTCAGGATGTATTTTAGCAAGTTTTTTGGGTATTAACTTATCTCTTGACATTGCAAATAAGATGCGGCTTGTTCCCAACTGCATTACGAGTAATACGGATGTTAAGCCTGCTATAGCTCCTATTGAAATAAACCCTGCTATCCAGCTCATTCCAACGGATGACATTGCTGCTGCTATTGGAGCTTTAATATCAATTTGATTAATAGGAACCATACCTGTTAATACTGCTACAACTGCAATATATACTAATGTGCAAACAGCTAATGAAGTAATTGTTGCTATTGGCAAACTCTTTTCTGGGTTTTTGGCTTCTTCTGCGGCAGTGGAAATTGCATCAAAGCCAATATAAGCGAAAAATACAGTTACTGCACCTGCGAGAACCCCTTCAAGACCGTTTGGTAAGAAAGGTGTCCAGTTAGCAGGTTTTACATAAAATGCGCCAATCCCAACAAATAAGAGAATAACGCCAACTTTTAACATTACCATTAAAGTTGCTGCCTTAGTGCTTTCTTGTGTTCCTTTAATTAATATTGCTGTAATTGCTGCAATAATAAGAATTGCTGGCAGGTCAAGGCAGATCGGTATTGGACCTAAATGAGGAATTGCCGTTGCTGGATTAAGTCCATGATCTCCCAGTACTTTAATAGCTGAAAAATAGTCATTTACAAGCCATACAGGCGGATGTGTAAGCCAATCAGGAAGGAATGTGAAACCTTTTATAAACTTCATCAAATATCCTGACCAACCATGTGCTACAGCAATACAGCTTATCGTATATCCTATAGCTAATACCCACCCCACACACCAGGCAAATATTTCTCCAAGAGAGGCAAAAGTATATGTATAAACACTTCCTGCAACCGGTATCATAGATGCAAATTCAGCATATGATAAAGCTGCAAGAGCACAGGCTATACCTGCAACAATAAAAGATAAAATTAATCCAGGACCTGCTCCAGGCGTAATGGCAGTACCAACTGCAGCAACACCTGCTATTGTAAATATGCCTGCGCCAATAATTGCGCCTATTCCTAGTATTGTTAAATCCATTGTAGATAGTGTTTTTTTGAGGGCATGTTTCTTTGAGCCTTCAATCAATTGCTCGGGACTTTTTTTGGTTAGCATCATTTGTGCTAGTGATAACTTTAAACCTTCCTCGGTGGATCTCCCCTGAGATTTAGCCATGGGATTAGTGTGTAATTCTGCCATCAATAATATCTCCAATATGTCTAAATTACTTTTATCTTAGATTTTCTATCGAAACAACTATACTATAAACGCGATTTATAAATTCATACTTAACTGCCTATTCATATAAAAAATTAACAATTATTTAAGTGCTATTTTTATTGTTGAATTTTGAATAATTTAACATTTATTTACTTTTTTAGTATTTTAGTTTTCCTTCATCATTTAAGAATCTCCCTGGTTTTGAAGGACTTAATAATGAAATAAATTATAATATTACATTTATTGAGAAAATATTAAAGCTATTATAATTCTGCATTTAGGATAATTCGTTCTGGTTTATACAAGTTTTCTAAAATTTGTATATTAAATTAGCTGGTTTAACTAGCTGAGAGTGGGATAAAATCTGCTTTTTAGGAAATTATACTTTGAGTATGATTTTTTAGTGTTTTTAATTCCTATAATATGATAAAGGTAAAATAATGGAACTGGATGAAACATTAAATATAGTCTGTAAGGATATATTGAGCTTTTTTGATATTGATAGGGTTGATATAATTCATTAT
>Ga0156446_1171_pt3 | contig 19228 bp, 14 predicted proteins | sample RifOxyA2_FD_108089 | JGI IMG/M metagenome (GOLD analysis project Ga0156446, IMG submission 108089) | Candidatus Melainabacteria bacterium RIFOXYA2_FULL_32_9 | reverse complement strand
AAATTTACTGTTATAAATGTATGTAGAAACATATATTATTTAAAAGGAGTAGTTATATATGGCAAAAACAATTGGTATAGACTTAGGCACTACAAACTCCGTAGTTGCGGTTATGGAGGGCGGTAAGCCAACAGTTATTGCAAACGCTGAAGGTGGTCGCACAACTCCTTCCATAGTTGGTTTTTCAAAAAATGGGGAGAGATTAGTAGGTCAATTAGCAAAAAGACAAGCAATACTTAATCCGGATCGTACTATAATAAGTATTAAACGTCATATGGGAACTGACTATAGTGTAAATATTGATGGAAAAGGTCATGCTCCTCAAGAAATCAGCTCGATGATTTTAAGGAAATTAGCTGATGATGCTTCAAAATATCTTGGAGAAAAAGTTACATCAGCAGTAATTACTGTTCCGGCTTATTTTAATGATAGTCAAAGACAAGCTACAAAAGATGCTGGAAAAATTGCTGGTTTGGATGTATTGAGGATTGTAAATGAACCTACAGCAGCAGCCTTAGCGTATGGTCTTGATAAAACATCTAACGAAAAAGTACTTGTCTTTGACCTTGGTGGTGGTACTTTTGACGTTAGTATTCTTGAAGTAGGCGATGGTGTTTTTGAAGTTCTCTCTACAAGTGGCGATACACGTCTTGGTGGAGACGATTTTGATGAAAAAATTATTAATTGGCTCAGTGATGAATTCAAAAAACAAGAAGGTATAGATCTAAAAAATGATAAGCAAGCAATGCAAAGATTAAAAGAAGCAGCAGAAAAAGCTAAATGTGAGCTATCATCTGTCATAGAAACAAATATCAGCTTACCATTCATTACAGCTGATGCTAATGGTCCAAAACACCTTGAAATGTCATTAACCAGAGCAAAATTTGAAGATATGAGTCGTGATCTGCTTGAAAGATGTAGAAAGCCTGTACAGCAAGCTATATCTGATGCTAAATTGTCACCAAGCGAAATTCAGGAAGTTGTTCTTGTTGGTGGTTCAACAAGAATCCCTGCTGTTCAAAATTTAGTTAAGGATTTAACTGGAAAAGATCCTAATCAGAGTGTAAACCCTGATGAAGTAGTTGCAGTTGGTGCTGCAATTCAGGCAAGCATTCTTACTGGTGAGATAAAAGATATCGTTCTTCTTGACGTTACCCCATTGACCCTTGGAATTGAAACCCTTGGTGGGGTTATGACTCCGTTAGTACCAAGAAATACTACAATTCCTGTTAGTAAGAGTCAAGTGTTCTCTACAGCAGATGATAATCAGACCGCTGTAGATGTTCACGTACTTCAGGGTGAAAGACCAATGGGCCGTGACAATAAGTCTCTTGGTATGTTTAGATTAGACGGAATTCCACCTGCTCCAAGAGGTCTTCCTCAGGTTGAAGTTACCTTTGATATAGACGCTAACGGTATTGTAAACGTTAGTGCAAAAGATAAAGCTACAAATAAAGAACAGAAAATAACCATTACAGGTACATCTAATCTCAATAAAGATGAAGTTGATAAAATGGTTAAGGAAGCTGAAATTAATGCGACTGAAGACCAGAAGAAAAAAGAAGAAGTTGAAATTAGAAATAATGCAAGCAGCTTAGTTAATGCAGCGGAAAGACTGGTGAAAGATCTGGAAGGCAAGATTTCAGATTCTGATAAAACCAAACTCAATGAGCAAAAAGAAGAACTTGATAAAGCTCTTAAAGACAATGCTTCTGTTGATGCAGTTAAGTCATTATCAGAGCAAATTCAACAAACTATGTTTGCAATTTCCTCTGCTGCTTATCAACAAGCAGGAGCTGCAGGACAAGCTGATTCTGAAGGTACTGAAGATTCTCAATCACAAAACTCTTCAGATGAAGATGTTATCGATGCAGAATATTCTAAGTCTTAATTTGATTTAGCAAATTAACATTAGATACTAAAGCCCTCTGTTAACACAGAGGGCTTTAGATTATTAAAATATAGTAAGGTTTATCTGATAATTCCAAATCCTAATAGGATAGAAGAAACAATAAATATGGTTGAAATTATAGCTGTAAATTTATTTAATCCTGCTTCAACACTTCTTTGACTTGAAAATAACTGTGCTGCATCACCAATTGCGGCTAGACCTGCTCCTTTTGGTGAGTGAAGTAGAATTAATAATATGAGCAGCGCCCCTGAAATTACTTGTACAGCTTGAAAAAATCCTAACATTTAAGCCTCCAATACTTTTTAATGTATATTTTATCATGAATATATTTAACCGATAAGAATTTATTGTAAATTAAACTTATAAATACTAATATATTTGTTAATTTAACAAATATATTAGTATTTATAAGCATAAATTTTGGCGGCTAATTCTTCAGGATTACCTTTAATATAAAGGATTTTGTTTTTAGATTTTTCACCGCTTATTATATTTATTGATGTTTTAGGAACTCCAAGTAATTTTGATAGAAATTTGATGCATTTTTCATTTGCTTTTCCTTCAATTGGAGGTACATCAAGTTTTATCCTCAAGCTATTATCGATAATGCCTGCAATTTCACATTTTGAAGAATTGGGAATTATTTTTACACTAATTTTGATCCCATCTGTGAGTTTGGTTATCTTAAGTTTTTCGTTATCTGAGTTATTCATATAGCTTTTATTTATAATAAAGAGTAAAATATATAAGGAAAAAGTTGTATTTAGTAAGAAATTAGTAGTTTTGACCATATGGACAATAGATCATTATTTGACCAATTAGATTCTATAATAAAAGAGCAGCATAGAACAGAGGAAGATGTAAAGAAAATTCGCTCTGCTTACGATTTTGCTGCATCATGGCATAAAGGACAGTATAGGATTAGCGAAGAACCATATATTGTGCATCCTGTAGAGGTCGCAACTATACTTGCGAATTTACAAGCGGATACAGACACAATTTGTGCTGCATTATTGCATGATATTCTTGAAGATACAGAGACAAAGCCTGAAGAGATCAAAGAAAAATTTGGTGAAGATGTACTTAATCTGGTAAATGGTGTTACTAAATTAAGTAAATATAGTTTTAGTTCTAAAGAAGAAAGACAGGCAGAGAATTTTAGAAAAATGTTCCTTGCTATGGCTGAAGATGTAAGGGTTATTTTCCTAAAATTGGCCGACAGACTTCATAATATGAGAACTCTTAACTATATGTCCCCTCATAAGCAAAAAGAAATTGCTAAAGAGACTGTAGAGATTTTTGCTCCACTTGCAAACAGGCTCGGAATGGGTAGAATTAAGGCTGAATTAGAGGATTTAGCTTTAAGATACATAAATCCTGAAAAATATTTTGAGATTGCTCAATTGGTGGCACAGAGTAAAGCTGAGAGGGATCTAACTGTTCAGGCTATTATTGATAAGATAAATTCAAATCTTAAAAGTATGAGTATTCAAGCTGTAATTACCGGAAGAGCTAAAAATTACAATAGTATATATAATAAAATGGTTAGACAGCAAAAATCATATCAGGATTTATATGATATAACTGCCGCTAGAATAATTGTTGATTCTGAAAAAGAATGCTATGAGGTTTTAGGGGTAATACACTCTGCATTCAAGCCAATACCTGGCAGGTTTAAAGATTATATAGCTATGCCAAAGAACAATCTTTACAGGTCGTTGCATACTTCGGTCATTGGGCCTAGAGGAAAGCCTCTGGAAGTTCAAATCAGAACTCACGAAATGCATGAAATTGCAGAATACGGTATTGCTGCTCATTGGAGATATAAGGAGTCAGGAGGATCAGTAAAATCCAATTCTGATGTTGATAAAAAGTTTTCATGGTTGAGGAAATTAATAGAATTTCAGCAAGATATAAAAGATGCGCAGGAATATGTAAATAGCGTAAAATTAGATTTATTTTCTGATCAAGTATTTGTATTCTCACCTAAAGGAGATGTTATTGACCTTCCAAATGGTGCTACTCCTATTGATTTTGCTTATAGAATTCATACTGAAGTTGGTCATAAGTGTGTTGGTGCATTGGTTAATGGACGTATAATACCTCTAGATAATAAACTTAGAAATGGTGACATAGTAGAGATACTGACCAGTAAACAGGCAAAACCTCGTCTTGGTTGGATTAATATAGTTGTAACAAATCAGGCTCGCAATAGAATACGGCAATGGTTTAAGAAAAATCTTAGAGATGAGAATATTTCTCAGGGTAGAAGTAACTTAGAACAGGAGCTTGGAAAGTCAGCATTTGAGGAGCACGTTAAATCCGGAAAAATGCTAGAGGTTGCAAATCAGCTTAATTATCCAAGTGAAGAAGATTTATTTGCTGCTTTTGGCTACGGAGAACTCTCTATTACAAAGATAACTAATAAGCTTAAGTCCAGTGAAATTCTTCCTAAAATGCGATTTGCAAGGTCTAAATCCGGGAATACCAATCAAGTTATTGAAGGCCTTGAAGGAATGTTGTATCACATATCTAAATGTTGTTCACCTGTGCCTGGGGAATCAATTGTGGGTGTTGTAACAAGAAGTAGAGGCGTCAGTGTTCATAGAGAGGAATGCAAGAGTCTTAGTACGGTTGATCCTGAAAGAATAATGTACGTTAATTGGGCTCAAACAAATAATTCAAAAGTATATGTGACAAGAATTCTGATTGAAGTTATTGACAGACTTGGTGTATTTAAAGATGTATTAGGAAAAATTTCTGATAATAGGGCAAATATTACTCGTGCCAACATAAAAACAAGGGATAAAGCATTTGCTTTAATTGAAGTAGAATTAGAAATTACTGATATTGAAAATTTGAATAAAATCATCTCAGGAATTACAAGTGTTAGTGACGTTGTTTCCGTAAAAAGGCAGCAGACTAATGCTAGTAAAATTAGTTAACCCGAAATCGATAAAAAGTTTGATATGACTGATAGAGATGCAGAGGCGGGTTTTCGAGAATTTTGGCTAGAATTAACTTGAATTGACAGTAATATCTCTAAAAAATTCATAAATAATAAAGTATGGTTATTGCGAGGTGACAAAGTCACTTTTCTCAGTCATCAATCATTCCAATAATACGCACAATCATTGCGAGGTGACAAAGTTACTTTTTTAAGTCATCAATCATTCTAATAACACGCACTGTCATTGCGAGCACCGAAGGTGCGTGGCAATCTATCTGGTGAACATTAGAAAGATTACCACGAAGCCACAGACCCATCATCAATGATTCTTGTATATTAAAGAAAGATTGTTGACAATGTGATTGTGGCTTTGTCACCTCTTAATGACAGTTTAGGACGATTTTTAAAATTTTATAAATACCGAAAATTATAAATATTAGAAATCTCTTACTAATCATTAAATATTATTCTAATCAAGTACCTTATCAATTAGTCCAAATCATACTTAGATTATGAATTTTTTGTCGCATCTTTAATTAAGGACGTAATAAAAAATTCTTACGCATTTTTTATTACTCGTTTAATAGCTGAACACAGGAATGAGCTTGCACAGCTCCCGCTTCGCGCAGGAAGCAGGCTACAGAAATCACAAAAGATAGAATGAGTTTTGTTTTCGGTCCAGACCAGCGAAGCTGCTCTTCCCGAAAATTTCACTCCCGCTTCGCATTTTTTCATCAAAATCTTTAATTATTTTTTCCGCTGTCCTTAATCAATTTATTTTGGAAAGAATAGGAATTAATTCTCTTAGAGAATCAATTCCTATGAATTACTTGCTAATATTACTACTAAGGTTACTTATATATAAGGGTGTGGAAGCTATGTACGATGGTGATTTCTGGAATAAGGTCAGGGAAAAGGCTTATTATAAATATTTAGACAGGATAAATCAAGGTTTACCTGGAAATTCGGAACAGGATTGGGTAAATGCTGAAATAGAGCAGAAAATTGAAGAGAAAATTAACGAAGAAGCTTATTATCATTATTTAAATTATGGTGATTATCCTCTTTTAAATTGGCTTGTTTCTAAAAGAGAAATTACAGAAAGATTGCAATTTTTAGCTTTTTATTTGCATGAGGCTGATATAAATAAATCTCCACTTGAAAATTGGTCAGAAGCGCAGAAATTATACATTGAACAATTTTAACTTTGCTAATAAAAAAGTGTATTAGGAATCTTGCTTTTCTGGGATATCACTTTTATTTATTATGTTATTCTGTAATTCATTTAATCTTCTTGATTTTGAAAGACGTGCAAGGATTAGCATAATAGATAAAATTAATATAACCAGTATAAAATATAGTTTATATGCCCCCACAAAGATTGTAGCAATTGACCCAGCAGCAATACAGAGTAAATAAAATACCATTACAGTACGATTATGAGAAAGTCCTGCTTTTAGGAGCCTATGATGAATATGATCAGCATCGGCAATAAAAGGATTGCTACCTTTGAATAATCTTCTGGATACTGAGTATGATATATCTAATATAGGAACCGCAAGTATCATAATAGGTAAGAGCATAGTTACAGCTACTGTTTTAAGTACTCCAGTCACCGATAAGGCTGCTAGTGTAAATCCTGCAAATAATGCACCTGAATCTCCCATAAAGATCTTAGCAGGGTGGAAGTTAAATAATAGAAATCCCATCATAGCTCCTGCTAAAATTGCAGCAACAAGGGCACTTATAGGCTGATGAGTATAAATAGCAACTACTCCAAGAGTTACTGCACTTATTGCTGAAACTCCGCCAGCTAATCCATCCACACCGTCAATAAAGTTCATAGCATTGCTAATCGCTACAATCCAGAATAATGTAATTGGAAAACTCCATATTCCAAGAAGTATAGGATCTCCAAATGGATTAGAGATAATTTCTATTTTTACTCCTAGTAAAAATGCAACCACAGCAGCCCCGAATTGGATGAACAGTTTAAATTTTGGGCTTAGATTGTAGATATCATCTACCAAACCCAGTAAAAATATTATGCTACCACCTACCAGTATTCCGGATAGTCCGTTTCCATGAGGGTAATCCCAGCTTAGCAAAACTAGAATTGCAAAAGTCAGTAGAGTACAAAGCCATATAGCAACACCACCAAGCCTTGGGATAGGAAATTTGTGGATTTTTCTGTCATTGGGGATATCTACAAATCCTCTTTTTATACTGTAATACCTTACCAAAGGTACTATGATGATTGCTAATAAAAAGGATATGAAGAAACCGTGGATATGTGAATAAAATATGCTATTAATAGCTTTAGCTCCAATCTAATTATTTTGCTGTTCTTATTTTACACTATATCGGGATATAAAGGATATTTTTTGCATAAGTCTATAGATTTTTGTTTTAATTCTGATAATTTTGTTTCATTGTCGGAGTTTTTGACTGCTTCAGCAATTATTTCGCCAACAACCTTCATATCATCAGTTTTGAAACCTCTTGTGGTGATAGCAGGAGTTCCTAATCTAACGCCACTGGTTGTAAATGGACCTTTAGGGTCATCAGGAACGGTGTTTTTGTTTGCGGTTATATGAACTTTTTCTAATAAATCGCCTACTTCTCTTCCTGTTTTATCCATTTTTCTAAGATCAAGAGTCATTAGGTGATTATCTGTGCCGCCACTGACTATGTCCATTCCATTATCTAATAATGAACCGGCAAGAGTTTTAGCATTATCAATGATATTTTTTGCATATTCTTTGAAAGATGGTTGGAGTGCCTCATGAAGAGCAACAGCTTTAGCTGCAATAATATGTTCTAATGGGCCTCCTTGAATTCCAGGGAATACAGCTTTATCTATGCCTTGAGCATGTTCGGTATCGCATAAAATTAGCCCGCCTCTTGGACCTCTTAAAGTTTTATGTGTGGTTGTAGTGACAAAATCTGCCAACCCAACAGGTGATGGATGGTATCCTGTTGCTACCAGTCCTGCAATGTGAGCTATATCTGCCATTAAATAAGCGCTGACTTTGTCTGCTACTTCTCTAAATCTTTTGAAATCAATAATTCTAGGATAATTGCTTGCTCCAGCAATTATTAACTTTGGTTTATGCTCAATAGCTAATTTTTCAAGCTCATCGTAATCAATTAAACCGTCTTTATTAACTCTGTAGCTTACTACATCAAAGTATAAACCTGAAAAATTAACCGGTGATCCGTGAGTTAAGTGTCCGCCGTTTGATAAATCCATGCCAAGGATTTTATCACCAGGTTTTAGAGCATATAAAAACACTGCCATATTAGCCTGAGCACCGCTATGGGGTTGCACGTTGGCATGTTCAGCGCCAAAGAGTTTTTTTGCTCTTTCAATTGCTAAAGTTTCGATTTCATCTATTATTTCACATCCGTTATAGAAGCGTTTTCCTGGTTTGCCTTCAGCATATTTATTAGTAAGCACACTTCCAGCTGCAGCCATTACTGCTGGGCTTGTAAAGTTTTCACTTGCTATTAGCTCAATAGTGTTTCTTTGTCTGTCTAGTTCTTGTAAAATTAATTCTGCGACTTGAGGATCAGCTTGTTTAATTGTTTGAATTTCCATTTTTTACCACCCAATCATCTAGAACAATAATTTATTTCCATGAAAATCATAACAAATAAAAAAAATTTTTACTTAAAACCTGTGAATTAGAATTTATTATTGTTAATAATTTTTAATGGAAGTTTTATGAAAATTGGCTAAACCATATATTATTAAAGATTATACAGAATATAATTCTCCAGGCTTCAGTATAATACAATTGCTTTTTGTTTCTGACTCAATTTTAGCTTTAAATTCTTCAGGATTAGCCTGAATAATAGGGAAAGTATTATAATGTATAGGTATTACTTTAGAGCTTCCTAACCATTTAGCAGCTATAACTGCTTCATTAATACCCATAGTATAATAACTACCTATTGGCAAGAGTGCAATATCAGGTTTGTAAACCTCTCCAATCATTTTTAAATCATAATGTAGCCCTGTATCTCCGGCATGATAGATAGAAACTCCCTTGATATTTAATAATATACTTGCAGGTGATCCGCCATAATTTCCTTCTGGAGTACTACTACTGTGAGAAGCAGGTAGCCAGTATGCATATCCCCAGGAAAAAGGAACTTTACCGCCAAGATTTACACCATTAGCATTTACCCCTTGTGAAGAACAGTAATTAGCAAGTTCAAATATTGCTGTAATAGTGGCATTTTTTTCTTTTGATATTTCTATACTGTCTCCCAGATGATCTCCGTGAGCGTGAGTCAATAAAATATCCTGCACATTTAACTCATTAACTGATATGGGACTGTTTACCAGAAAAGGGTCGATAAGTATAGAATGATCATTATGAATTATAAGAAAAGCGCTGTGACCTAAGTATTTTATTTCTACAGTCATAAAGCCTCCTAAAGCTATTTGCATAATTTTTGAAACAAAGTACTGGACCGTTTCATAAGTTTTATGAGTATTGAAAGGGGTAAATTATTTCCGTCGGTGCTAATGCACATAATTAAGTCCTCACTGGAATAATTGATGACTTAAATAAGTGACAAGGTCACCTTCAAATTGACATGGTGCATAGGCTCCTCCAATAATATACCCCCTTCATCATAATTTTTTGGAACAGAGTAGCACTAGGTTAAATTACTTAATAACTATATTAATTAGTCTGTTAGGTACAATGATTACTTTGATAATCTCTTTATCCTGAATATATGATTGCACTTTAGGATTTGATTTTGCTGTAGCTTCTATTTCTTCATTTGTAGAATTTACAGGCATAGGCAATTTTTCTCTAACTTTACCATTTACTTGTACAACAATCTCAATTTCTTCTGAAATAGTAAGAGATTCATCGTACTCAGGCCAATTTGTTAAATGTATAGATTCCCTGCCGCCAAAATCATGCCATATTTCTTCTGTCATATGGGGTGCTATTGGTGACATGAGTTTTATTAATGTCATTATTGCTTTACTTAAAACAGTTTTATCTTCATCAGTGTAAGATTCTTTATTGTTTACGTAATCATATATGTAGTTTACAAATTCTCTGCATTTGCTTACTGCTGTGTTGAATTGGAATTCATTACTAATATCCAGCGTGATTCTCTTGATTGTCTTATGTGTTTCTCTTAATAAATCACTGTTCTCTTTGGTAAGAGCTTTAGGATCAGGTTCCTGATAATCAAAAATTATGTTTTCTTGAGAATTTTTGATTAGACGCCATACTCTGTGTAAGAATTTATAGCAGCCTTCCACTCCTGTATCAGACCAGTCAAGGTCTCTTTCTGGAGGAGAATCGCTTAATATAAATAATCTTGCTGTATCAGCGCCGTAATTTTGGAAAATATCATCGGGATCAACAGTGTTACCTTTTGATTTACTCATTTTTGCACCATCTTTTAATACCATTCCTTGTGTTAAAAGATTTTCAAATGGTTCATCGAAATTAACTAATCCACGATCTTTTAATACTTTTACAAAGAATCTTGAGTATAAAAGGTGTAAAATTGCATGCTCAACGCCGCCCACATATTGATCAACATTCATCCACTTGTTAACCAGATTTGAGTCGAATATTTTTTGGTCATTGCGTGGATCGATATATCTCAGGTAATACCAGCTGCTACAAATGAATGTGTCCATTGTATCGGTTTCACGCTTAGCTGGTTTATTACATTTCGGGCATGTGGTATTTACGAAAGTTTTTGATGTAGCTATTGGTGATTTACCCTGAACTTTAAAATCGACGTCTTCAGGTAACAGTACAGGAAGCTGGTCATCGGGAACAGGAACAATACCACATTCTTCGCAGTAAATTATTGGAATAGGAGCGCCCCAATATCTTTGTCTGCTTATAAGCCAGTCTCTTAATCTATATTGAACCTGGCTATGACCCGCATTATTTTGCTGGGCCCATTTAGTAATTTTTTCTTTACCTGTTTCACTGTCTAAACCGGTAAATTCACCTGAATCAACCATTACACCTGTTTCAACATAAGCTTCTGTAAGAGGTCTTTCTTCTTTTTTATTTGGATCTTTTATAACTTCAATAATTGGAAGGCTATATTTTTTAGCAAAGTCAAAATCTCTCACATCATGAGCAGGTACACCCATTACAGCCCCGGTTCCATATTCTACAAGCACATAATCACCAGTCCAAATTGGAACCTTTTTGCCGTTAAATGGGTTTATCACATGTGTTCCTAAAGGAACCCCTGTTTTTTCCCTTTCTGCTGATGTTCTTTCCAGTTCACTAATTCTTTTAGCATTTTCTGTATAGTCATATACTTTTTCTTTGTTTTCTTCAGTAATTAATTGATCTATTAAAGGATATTCAGGCGCAACTACGAGATAACTTACGCCAAAAACGGTATCTGGTCTTGTTGTGAATACAGGAATTTCTACATTATCAAGTTCAGCAACTTTAAATTTTAATACAGTTCCATAAGACTTGCCGATCCAGTTTTTCTGCATTAATTTAACTTTTTCCGGCCAGCCTGTTAATTTATCTAAATCCTGAAGTAATTGTTCTGCATAATCGGTAATTTTAAGGAACCATTGAGAAAGTTTTTTCTTATCCACAGTTGAACTACAACGCCAGCATAAACCTTCTTCTACTTGTTCATTAGCTAATACAGTAGCGCAACCAGGACACCAGTTAACCCCAGCTTCTTTTTTGTATGCAAGTCCTGCTTTATAGAATTCTAAAAATAACCATTGAGTCCATTTATAATAATCAGGTTTGCAGGTGGCGATTTCTCTGTCCCAATCATAACTTAGGCCAAGTGTTTTTAGCTGATCTTTCATATAATCAATATTTGAAAGTGTCCAATCAGCGGGATTCTTACCGGATTGTATAGCCGCATTTTCTGCTGGTAATCCAAAACTATCCCACCCCATTGGATGAAGGACATTAAAACCTTTCATTTGTTTAAAACGAGCAATAACATCAGTAATTGTGTAATTCCTAACGTGTCCCATATGTAATTTGCCTGATGGATATGGAAACATTGATAAAGCATAATATTTAGGTTTATCTGATTCATTTGAAGTGTGATATATATTGTTTTCTGCCCAGTTTTTTTGCCATTTTCTCTCTATTTCTTGTGGAATATATTGCTCTCTCAAGACAGTTACTCCTTTTTTGCACTATATTTTCTCACTTATAACCTATATATTATAACGAAAAAATATTTTTAGAGTAAAATTAAGCATAAAAAGCTATTAATCCATAGAAACTTGTTGTTTTGATAATATTATTGCTATTTTTTCAATAGTGTCGTTGTCATTAAGTTTATCAGAATTAGAAAGGGTGAAAGATCCGTTAAAGGTAATTCCGTCTTGTGATATGACTCTTCCTGCAAGACTGGAACCGTTTTGCCTGAAGCTTCCATTAGTCCAGAATAATGCATTAAAGCTTCTGCTTCCATTTAGTGTTATGTCATCTTGACAGGCAAATATTGTATCAACTTTTCCTGTATGTGACGTTGCAATATCAACACTTCCGTTAACTGTTAGAGCCCCTGATGATATAACCATTACGTTTGATAAGTTAGAAATACCATTGGCATGGATTGTTACATCTCCATCAACAAAGATAGTTTTGCCTTGCATATTACCGTATAATGTTATATCACCATTACTATTTGGGGGTTTATCTTTAGGTTTAACCAATAATATACCTGAAGATTTATAATATGTAGGTATAAAAGTGGCTTTTTTATTTGAATAATGGTTATTTGTAAACTTAATACCTTGATTATGTAGGTTTGCTATGGATTCGCTAATGTAAATATAGCTGCCAGCAGGAGCATTCATTATTTGTTCATTTATATCTGATTGATTTTTATCTAAAGTTATACCCTGTTGTGCTTTTTGTCTTAGTGTAGAAATTGGAACGACAGGAACGTCAACTATAGGTACATATCCTCCTACAGGGTTGTTAACCGAATCAGGTGTTTCTGCATCAGGGTCTGATGATTGTGTTGCTACAGCATTGTTTGCTGTATTGGTTGGACCACTTAAAGATAATCCATCGTTGCCATGGATGCTCATATTTAGTGTTTTATTGCCATGAATTGTGAGCACCCCATTTGTTAATAGGCCGTAATCATTATATACATCTGGAATTTTCAGAGTCATTCTTGCTCGTATTTTTCTGTGAGCTTTTTGATATTTTCCAACAACACTAACCAATGCTGTTGAATTTGAATTAACATAATTAATAGATTCAATCCAATATGTTGCGCCATTATTTAAGGTTGTTGGGGTATTAGACTTTGGCAGATTTAAGTCAGATAATGAAGTGCCCCAGTTTGATATATCTGAATTGTATAAATTAGTTACTTTTGCTAAGCCCGCTTCTGTCGCATAATATGCTATTTTACCGAACTTTTCGTCTGTGAGCTGCCCAGTATTTTTCTCTGAAGAGTTAAGCATAACTGCGGTAATGAGTAACGCAATAGCTGAAATAAAGATAGCCAACAATAATGATGCTCCTCTTTTAGCAGAGTGCTTTAGGGTTTTCATATTTAATTTTCCTTCAAAAGTTTAAAATACTACACTAATTTAAAACAAATAATCGCTTATTAATAATACCCTATTATAACTGGAATTAAACTGTTTTTAAAATAAAATTCATAAAAATTTGCGAAATTAATTTCTGTAATTAGGAAATCAACAAGCTATTTTATTTATATAGCTTAAATTAAGTATAATAAATCCCTATATTCTTAATGAATATAGGGATTATGGAAACAAGTTTTGATTAATTATTCATCCATAGAGATTTGTTGCCAGGACGAGCGGGACACTTCTTTTTCTATTAAACCATTATCGTGAAGCTTGCCGGATGGCTCAAGAGTAAAATTACCGTTAAAAGTCAGATTTCCTCTAGAAATTACTTTACCTGCAATACTTGAACCATTTTGTCTAAAAGTGTCTTCTGTCCAAAAAAGAGCAGCAAAATTTCTACTTCCATTTAGAGTTATTTGGCCAACTGATGCAAATGTAACATCAACCTCACCGGCATGAGATGTATCTATGTCAACATAACCGTTAACAGTTAAATCTCCTGTAGTAACCAGCATCATGTTTGATAAATTATAAAAACCATCTGCGTTAAAAATAGCATCACCTTCTATGAATATGAATCTTCCCTGCTGGTTACCGTCAAAGGTTATACCTTTAGAGCTAGCCGGCTTTGCAATGTATTTTATATTTGCTTTTTGAAAGCTATAAGCAGGAATTAACATGGCTCTTTTATGATAATATCGGTTATTTGCTAGTATGATGTTGTTTTGAGGCAAATATGAGATAACATTTCCTTGAATGTATATAGGGATATCCGGTGGAGAGTTATTTATTTTTAATTGTAAGTTTGGGTCATTGGCATTAAGAATTAAACCGGTTTTGGCGTATTGTCTTAAATGATCTACTGGTATATCAGGAACTTTTATTGGAGGAATATAGCCTCCAACTGGTTTTGATGATGGGTCAGGATCTCCTGCAAGTTTATTAGATGATTGTGAGGCGGTTGAATTGTTATACATATAATGATCACCTGAGAACGTTAAACCTTTATTTCCATGAGTATTCATTTTTAAATATTTGTCACCAGAAATTGACAGTAAACCGTCTGTTAATAATCCAAAATTGCCAAAGGCTTTTGGTATATCAGTTTCTAATTTTGCTCTTATTTTTCTTGTGGCCTGTTTTGATTTGCCGATGATTTTTACCATAACAGCTTTTCCTGAGTCTACATACTCAACTGAGTCAACCCAATACGATGTGTCATTATTTAAATTTTCTGGGGATGAAACTGTCGGAAAAGGCAGATCTGCTAATGACTTTAACCAAGTACCGTTATAGTCAGCATTGTATTTGCTTATAACTCTCTCTAATCCAGCCATCGCAGCATAATGTGCTTTTTTTCCTTCTTTATCATTGACTAACTGATCTGTATTTTTAGATGACAAAGTCAGCATAGTAATTGTGATAAGTGCTGCAACAATGGCTATAAATATAGTTATTACCAGTGATGCACCTTTTGATGCTTTTCTTGAAATATGCATGTTAAAGTAAGGCATATTCTACCCCCATTGATTTTATTAAGTTTTAGATAACCTAAAAAGTTTATCTGGTATTTTGTACAACTACGCTAGAAACATAAGGTGTATCGTCTAGCTGATTGGTGCCACTTGATGAAGGAAAATATGTAGCTGTACCACCAGGTACAAACCCAAAAGTAATTATATTATTATTTATATCAAATGCATTTGTTCCCATTACAGTCTGATTTGCTGGCTCTAAGTTATCAGCAAGTAAATAAGATGTACCGGAACCCCAATTTATTGTAGCATTTCCTGTTAATTCAAGAGGATCTTCAGAGTTAGTCGATATTTGAGTATTATATATTGTTTCTACAAGAACATACTTATTAGAATTACCGCCATTCCATGTGCTTTGCGGTAATATTGAATATGCTACTCCTTTAAAACTTGTTTTACCTGTTGCATTTGAGTATTCAACACTGCCACTGCTTGTAAATACAGGAACTAACACTGCAATGGCTTGATCTTCAATATTTACGTTAGTAGTAGATGACATTGTTGGTATGGTTAAAGATGTACTATCAGGATAAATATAGCTTCCTTCCCTTATACCACTGGTGATTCTTTCAGTAATATTTAATTTTACTTGCTTGGATTGAAGATTTTTAACAAAATCAGCTTGTGAGATCATCATAGAGGACATCAAATCTATAGTAGGAATAATAAGAATACTCATTAAAACGAGAACCATTATGACTTCTACTAAGGTGACAGCGTTTTTATATGCTTTAAGCATTATTTTCCTCGATAATTAATTTCTTGGACGTGCTATTTCTGTGCTCAATTTGACTAATGGTGAACTATAACCAGTTTTGGAAAAAGTAACATCTAATTGCTTAAGTGTAATTACAGTATTTCCACCTATGCTCTCAGATGCCAGATTTGAAACATTGGTTGTTACGTTAAAGTAACCGTTATTAGTTATGTCATTTGTTATATCAATAGGCGGGTCAGTGCCTGCTTCTGCATCATCATATTGGCCAGTATCAGATAAATCATATTTTACGTTTTCAAAATATTTTTGTGCTAAGTCTGTTGCTTTCGAAATATTTTCTGTTTCTTGAATAATTAATAATGAAGCAGGAATTGATGTTGCAAGATACATTGCTACAATTGCGATAATCAATATGGATAATATGACTTCCAGAAAAGTAAAACCACTTTTAGAATTATGTTTTACTCTTTTTTTAAGGCCAAAAACTTTTTCCATAGAAAATTTTTCACTCTTGAATTTATGTGTAATCTTTTAGGAATTCGGGTGCTTGATTGATTTTTTATAATTATAGCACTTATGGTTTTTAAATAATAGTGTTTTGGGGTGTTTCTTTATGAAATATTAAAAAACATTTCTGATTTTAAGAAATTAAACTAGTATGCGTAAGTGTTAGATTAGTCATTGTTTGTTTAAATTAGATAAAAACTCTTATTCTAGTAATTATTGTACAAAATACAATATTAAGTTATTGCAATAATAAGATAATTTGGTTATTTAGCCCTATTTACTGCTTATTTTCCTCATTTCTGCGAGATTATTAACAAAAAATTTGCTTTAAATATCAACTTTTTTTTTGATACGTTTTTATATAACTGATCGAGGTCGTGTTTTTATGTCAGAGGGTTTTTAAAATATGGGCATTTCAAATGACTATGTTGGGGTATTAAATTCAAAAAAGCTGAAATTTCAGGGTGGTATTCAGGATGCTGTTGGTGACAAGCTCTGTAAAAAGAGTGATTCTGAAAGAATTATTTCTTCAAGGGTTGATGGAAATGACTCTGCTGCAAAGGTAGTGAAGCCAAACGCAGATGTTTTAGCTAATGCTTTAAAAGCGTATCATTTAACTCAGGTTTCAAAACCAGTTCAAGTATCTTTTGGTAGAGCACTTGAAGATCATTTGAGCTATGGCCCAAACTATCTTGGTGATGAAAAAGCTAATTTTAAAGTTATGGCTCCTAAAGCCAAAAAAATGTTTCTTGAAATTGTAAAAAAAGATGATATTGACCCTGCTAAAGATTTAAGACAAGCAACAGGTAAAGAGTTTTATTGGAATTATGAAGCTGATCCTGACGTAAGATCAAGAATCGTTCCATTAAATCAAACTAAAAAGGGGATTTTTGAAAGCACAATAGATGAAGTTAAACCAGGTGATGTCTACAGGTTTATTATTGATGGACAGGAATCAAATGGTAGAATTCAAGGATTAAAACGTAAAGATCCAAATTCAAAATCTGTATTTGATGTATCCGGCTGGTCTGAGGTCGTAGATGATGTTAAGTTGAAAAATAATGTTACTCATAATTGGCCTAAAGAAGATGAAGTCCTAATAATAGATGAAGCACATGTTGGTCTCCTTGGGGGTTTTGAGGAAACAAAGAAAAAAATAGATAAAATTGCTGAAAGTAACATTGGGCAGCAAAAAATTGCTAAAGCAATTGAGATAATGCCAATATCTGAATTTTATGGAAGTAAAAATTGGGGATATGACGGTGTAGATTGGCTTACTGCTGAAAGTTCATACGGTGGAGTAGAAAAATTCAAAGAATTAATTGATTATGCCCATAAAAAAAATGTAAAAGTAATCCTCGATATAGTACCTAATCATTTAGGGCCGTTTGGTAATGTTATGAATGATTATGGTCAGGCTTTCGATCCAATAAAGTCTAAAACACCATGGGGTGATGCCATAAACTATGAAGGCACCGGAAATGAATACATGAGAAGGGCTTTAGTTGATATGTCATTATACTGGTTGAATCTTGGAGTTGATGGTCTAAGACTAGATATGACTAAATATATGTACTCTGATATCGCTTTAAAACTAGTACATAGTGAGGTGAAAAATCATTTTCCTAAAGCAAAAATTATAAACGAGGATTCCAGAAACCTAGCAAGGCTTGTTAGTCCTCTGGAACAGTATGAAATCGATAATCCTGAAAAAGAGTGTTCCAACAATTATATGAAAAGAATTGGTGCAGATGCACAGTGGGACTTTGATTTTCAGCACACTTTAGAGGCATTGGTTACAGGTCGTAGCGGGGGCGGATTTGATCCGAGTGTTTGTGATTTAGAAGAAGAATTTAAAAATGGATTTATAAAACTTGAAAATCCAGCTGATAAAAATCATCCTCCTAAAGCAGATACAAACGTTATATATCATATGAGTCATGATGAATCCGGTAATCATGGGGGCAAACGTACAATTCATAAAGCTATAGCTTCAAAACTGGATATATATAGCAGGATTATGGGTGATGGTAAAAAGGCTGATGCTGCATTTTTTGATTTATTTAAAACATATCTTAAAGGGGCTAAAGAAGGATGGACAAAAGCTAATAACGATGAATGGAGAGAAGTCCAAAAGCAGCATAATATTTCTAGACCAATAACTAAGGAAGAATTTTCTAATGCTTATGATCAATCACAAGCTCTTAATCGTTTGGCTTTAGGAACAGTAATGGTACATCCAAGTAGAACTAAAATGATTCTTATGGGTGATGATGAAGGTATTCTTGCCCCATTAAAGTTCTTTGCTGAATATCCTTCAGATGCTAAAGATTACAATGGGATACCGGTATCTAAGAAAGTGAGTGATGAGAAAGGTTATCCTGTAGGAAAACCATCCTTTGATGAATCTAAAATTGATCAAGATGCATATAATGATCCTAAATTTAGAGATGAAACCATAAAATATAAACAAGCTTTGGAAAAGCTGATTGAGGAAAATCCTGCTCTAGCTAATGGCAAAGCTGACTGGGATCATCTGAAAGCATATAACTATAAAGATGCAAAGGTTTTACATTCATTACGTAAAGAAGGCAATAATGAAATATTAGCTGTAATGAACTTTGGTGATAAAGATTTTGGTGTAAGGGGTGAAGGTAAATTCACTTTAAGAAATATTGAGCTTCCTGATGGAAAGTGGAAAGAAATCTTAAATAGTGATGCTAAAGAATTTGGCGGATCAGGATTTACCAATAACGGCCCAGTATCTGCTGGATATGGTCAGCTTGATATTAATCTACCAAAGCGTAGTATGGTAGTATTTAAGAGAGAAGCTTGATTTTATATACGAGATATAAAGAGAGGCTCAATATTATTGGCCTCTCTTTTAATAATGCTTTATTTACTTAGTTTGTACAGTTTCTTGTTTTTGTATCAATTATCATACCTTTTGGAGCAGCAAATGAAGTTCCATAAAAGCAGTTTATGGCAGGAC
>Ga0156446_1036_pt1 | contig 19394 bp, 20 predicted proteins | sample RifOxyA2_FD_108089 | JGI IMG/M metagenome (GOLD analysis project Ga0156446, IMG submission 108089) | Candidatus Melainabacteria bacterium RIFOXYA2_FULL_32_9 | reverse complement strand
ATAAGGATTTCCCTCAAAAAATGTTTTTAACAAAACAGCTTCTAAGCTATAATTAGACTTGTATAATAATCTTAAAGCAATATATTTTCTCTGATTATATCAATAATAAAATAGTGTAAATTCAGGATAAACAAATTAACATTTTAGCTTAATATTAGAGTTGATAAATAATATATTTGTAAAAAAGCAATGGAAGCGGGTAGTGTATGGATTTGATAGAGTATTTGAATAAATTTATAAGAAAAATCCTGGGAAAAGATAATGAATCGTCATTTGAGAAAATTTGTGAAGAAAGAAATTCATTAAAATCAGAAATAAGACAGTCTTTAAAAGAAATTAATTTTACTGATCTGGAAATAAAAGAAGTACTATTAATAGTAGATAATACTGAGAAAAAGATTGATACTTATAAGGCTAAATTGGTTGGTTCAAATATTGGTATGGATTCTCCACTGCCGTTGATGGAATATGTGCAAGGTCAAATTGCAAAGGCAACTCAGCAAATGCAGATTGATCTAAGAAATAAAGTACAAGAAATAATAGCAAGAAGAAATTCATAAATTACAATATTTTATAAAAATATTATTTTTGCGATTTTGGCTGAATAATAGGTTTTAGTAAATCTCATTAATTATATATAAAGTATATAATTAATGAGATTTACTAATTAAATTAAGAAATTATAAATGGATATAAATTGACTCCGTGAATAATTATGAGAGATTCCAATTGATAAATAATTAATAATGATAAACTTAAAAAGATTAATTAAGTGTTTATATTTTGAATATAAGCCAATTTAATTATATGACTATTATGTTAATAATCGTATAGAGCTACATTAAGTTGCTATTTTAGCTACAAGCATTGTTGCAGCTAAAATAATCATATATAAGGCCGAAAGAATTATTTTAATAAAGCAGTAAAAAGAAATAAATAGCGTGATATTGAAATACGAAAACCATTTTAAGTTCATCTCAAGTTTAATTAAGCATTCATCAAACTACTTATTAATATCTTTTCAAACATTACTTATGCCTGATATGAGTGTGTTTACAGAATTCTCCAAAAATATTTTATTAAGATTTATTAAGTATTTTAGCTTATGTAGCAATAATATGCTCAGTATTTACTTTATATATATAAGGTGATGAAATTAAAAATTTGCAAAAAGGAGTTGGTCATCATGAAAGGTTTAAAAGTAAACAGTAAAAAATTATCAAGTGTAGTAAAGGTATTTGATAGTAACGGCAACTCATCTTTTGATGCTAATGGAAATGGAAAATTCGATATTAATGGTAACGGTAAAATTAAATAACTAATAAAAGTTTAAAAATATTAAAAAACACAGTGATGACGAAAGGAGACAACGATGGCAGCTATTAATTCAGTAAATGTAGAAGATCAAATTAAGAAATTAGCTTTGGTAGCTACACCTACTAACACTGCAGCAACAGCTACAACAGCAAATAAAGTCCATGGCTTGACATTTAAAACAACGGATGAAGGTGGCATAGAACAAAATACAGCAGTATTTAACAGCTTGGATTCTGAAGCTCAACAAATTATTAAAAGTGCTATTGGCGATGAAGCTTGGGTAAGACCAGAAAAAATAGCAGAAGAATTGAAAAAAGCTGGTTATCAAGTTGAAGTTGGTGGACATGAAGGCAGTGGCACAGAAAAATATATGGAAGTAACCGGTAAAGACGGTGAAAAATATAGAATCTGGGATATCGGCGGTGACAACGGTATCGGCACTCAAGATATTAACTTTAACGGTGCTTTAGCAGGATTTAAAGAAGATATAGGTTCTGTAAAAACAGAAAATACCTTAAATAACGATAATAAAATAACATCAGTTTATACAACAAATGAAGCAAAACCTGAAGAGAAGAAAGCAGATTTAACAAAAGATGCTGATATAAGACAAATATTAAAAACAAGACTAGAATCAATGGGATATAAAGATCCTGCTGAAATAGAAAAGAAAATTGATGAATTACTAAGATACGGTAATGATATCCCAAGTCTTATTCTATAAAAAGAATCCAAGTTTGATAAAAAGCCTTAACTTATAAGTTAAGGCTTTTTACGTTAAATCGAGTTAAAAAGTAATTTAATATTTCTTATTAAATCAATTTTATATGTAAATATATTAAAGGCTCAATACTTATTATATATATAATTATTTAAGGAGATAATAATATGGTAATTCAATTGAAAGAAAAGCCTAAATTATCTACTACCGTGAAGGTGTTTGATAATAACGGTAATGCTTTTGATTATGGTGGTGGGCAATTTGACCCGAATTGTACCGGGAAAATTGAATTCAGAGGGAATGGAAAGATCTGATTTTTTTACCGTTAAAATCAGATCTTTTTTTTTATAATAATCTAGAAAATTAAGAGTTATAAAAGTTGAGAGGAGAGAAATATGCAAAAAATTAATTTGAATAATGAATGATGCTTAAAAGAAATAAAAGATCTATTTAAATACGGCTTAGCTTCTAAATAAGCCTGTAAATTAAGACTATTCAGGTAGTCTCATCAAAAATCATCTTGGTTATTAGGCTCTATTTTAATTTTGATTTGTGTAAATCAGCAAAATTATATATAATTATTAATAAAAAGATACATATAATTCCATATTAACTTGTTAAAGGTCATATTTGGCGTAAAATACACAGTTTATGTATTGTTAGGAGTGACATATGAAAACCTTATTAATATTTCCACCCCAATGGACTCCGATGAATCCACACTTTTCCATTGCTACACTGGTAGGTCAGTTACGAAAAAATAATTATGAAGTAAAAATTAGAGATTTAAATATAGAATTTTATAGAAAAGTTCTGACAAAAGAGTATTTACAAAAATCCATAGATAAAGCGTTTGCCCTACAAGAATATTTGTTTGAAAGTCTTTTAAAAGAATATACTGATGACAAAATTGAAGCTGATTATTCTGAAGATTTCAAAAAAGAGCTTGTTAGATATACAAAAATAAAAGAATTTAAAGAAAAAAGAATGTACGAGGTTGAGAATATTCCTGAAGCTATTGAGGAATCTGTCTCAATAATGACATGTAAAGAGAAATTTTATGAGCCTGAGTTGTTAATTGAGACTTTAAATAATATTGATAAAGCTCTTGAATTAGCGTCATTACCTTATTACCCAGCATTACTCGAATTTCATAATTATTCTAATCCATTTTTTAAGCTAACTTTTGATAGTATAAAAGAGCACTGTCTTGATAGATCTACTAATATGTTTTATGACTATTATGAAGAAGTGATTCAATCAATAATAGATGAAAATGCTGATTTGATTGGAATTTCAGTAAATTCTTCTACACAGATTATTCCTGGTTTAACTCTAGCAATGATGTTAAAACAGAGAACTAATGCTCATATAAACATTGGTGGAAACTTCTTTGGAAGAGTTGTTGAAGAACTTTCAGGAAAACCTGAATTTTTTGAGATGTTCTGCGACAGTTTAATCATAGAAGAGGGCGAAAAGCCAATTGTTGAGCTTGCTAAGTGCCTAGAAGGTAAAATTGGCATGGACAAGGTGCCAAATCTAATTTATTTAGATAACGGAATGGTAAAAGTAAATGAGAAAACCGTTCCATTAAAGCTAAATGAACTACATTGTCAGGATTTGGACGGATTTCCGCTTGATTTATATTTGACGCCTGATATAGTTTTATCAATACAGTCAAGTCGTGGATGTTACTGGCAAAAATGTTCATTCTGTGATCACTATTTTGGACAAAATGTTAACGTCAAAGATATTGATATATTAATAAACGAGATTAAAGAGGTTCAGAGAAAATACAATATATCTTATTTTGAATTTGTTGATGAATCAATAAGTCCTGGCTATTTAAAATTGATGTCCACAAGAATCATGCAAGAAGGATTGGAAATAAATTGGTTTAACAATGCCAGGTTAGAGACGGAATTTACAAAAGAATTGCTGCAAAATGCTAATGATGCAGGATTAAGAATGGTACTCTGGGGTGTTGAATCGGGTTCAGATCGTATTATGCAACTTATAAATAAAGGAATAAATCTGGATAAAAGGTTTGATGTGTTAAGAGATTCTATTGATTCCGGGATCTGGAATTTTGCATTTATTTTCTTTGGATTTCCTACAGAAACATACGAAGATGCATTAAAAACAATAGAAATGATATGTAATAATACCGATATCATTTGCTGTTATGGTAAAAGTATTTTTACTCTAGGAAAGCATACAAGGTTAAGAGATGATCCTGATAAATTTGGTATAACTGATATTGTAAAAAATCAGGATGAATTTTCACCAAGTTACGAGTTTAAAACTTCCTCAGGATTAACACCTAAAGAAGTTAATCAAGTTGCAGGGCTTTGTACGGAAAAATGTAATGAAGCTTATGGCAATCCTCTTTGGATGTACATTAGATATAGAGAAGTTCTATTCTTATATGTAAGTAAGTATGGAGCAAAGGCTGTTCAAGATTGTAAGATTGCATAAACTTAAAGGGTCCCCAAACGGGACCCTTTAAAGTATCTTGGATAATCAGAAATTAAAGAGATCCAAGCTGGCAGCTAATAGCGCCTAAGCTAGCTGAGCTTACTGTTTTAGCATATCTTGCCAAATAGCCTTTATTAACCTTTGGAGGCACAGGCTTCCAGGATTCTTTTCTTTCTTTAAGCTGTTCTTCCGAGAGAAGTAAATCAATTTTTCTATTTTCAATATCAATACATATTTTGTCACCATCTTGCACTAAAGCAATGGTACCGCCAGCTGCAGCTTCTGGTGCTATATGGCCTATACATAGCCCTCTGGTTCCACCAGAAAATCTACCGTCTGTAATTAATGCAACTTGTTTGCCTAAACCACGTCCAACTATAGCAGAAGTCGGGGATAGCATTTCTCTCATACCTGGACCACCTTTTGGTCCTTCATATCTAATAACTACAATGTCTCCAGGTACAATTTTACCGGAGTTAATTGCATTCATCGTATCTTCTTCGCAATTAAAGGTTTTTGCAGTACCTTCAAATTTGAGACATTCTGGATCTACTCCGGAAATTTTGACAACAGAACCTTCAGGAGCAAGATTACCATAAAGTACAGCTAATCCAGGATTATCTGTTATTGGGTTATCAATAGTACGAATAACATTTGAATCAACCCAGGCCTTTTCTGCTATTTCTTGTATTGTTAAGCCTGATACCCCTTTAGTATTAGCTAATTTCACTTTACTTTTTGATAAATTTTTTATTGTTCCTGGAATTCCACCTGCTTTTTCGAAATCTGTCATTGTTAATGTGCTGGATGGGTCAAGTTTTATTATTTGTGGAATCTGATGACTTAATTGGGCAAAGTCATCTAAGGTAATGTTAACTTCAGCTTCGTTTGCAATTGCAAGTAAATGAAGTACAGAATTTGTTGATCCACCAAGGGCTAAATCAGCTATAATTGCATTTCTTAGAGATTCTTTAGTAATAATTGATTTTGAGGTTATGTTGTCTTTTATAAGATCTACAATTTTAACTCCGCTTTCAAATGCTATTCTTCTTTTGTTTGCTGAAACTGCTGATGCAGCAGCACATCCTGGTAAACTCATCCCTATTACTTCTGTAAGACAAGCCATAGTATTTGCCGTGTATAATCCCTGACAGGAGCCGACTCCAGGACAAGAATTGATTTCTAATTTTGATAACTCTTCTTCTGTGATTTGTCCTGTTCTATATTGGCCTATAGCTTCAAAAGTACCTCTAATAAAAGTCAGGCTTTTGCCTTCACAATATCCATCACTCATAGGCCCGGCTGTTACAACTATTGCAGGTATGTTTAGCCTTACGGCAGCCATTAACATACCGGGGGTTATTTTATCACAATTTGTTAGCAAGATAAGCCCATCGAGCGCATGTGCAGAAGCAACTGACTCAACACTATCTGCTATAAGATCACGAGACGGCAGTGAATATTTCATTCCATCGTGTCCCATTGCTATTCCATCACATATTGCTGGAATACCGAATATGAATGAGTGCCCCCCTCCTGTATGAATGCCCTTTTCAATTGCTCTTTCCAAGTCTCTCATTCCTGAATGGCCTGGTACTAAATCTGAGAAGCTGCTTGCTATACCAATAAATGGTCTATCAAGCTGACCTTTAGCTAATCCTCCAGAATGCAATAAGGCTCTATGTGGGGCTCTGTCTATTCCTTTTTTGATTTTGTCACTACGCACTATTTGTTCTCCTATATACTCATGACGCTGTTCTTTTTTTTCTTAACACAATTATAAACCACTTACTTGCTCTTGTATTATTTTAATTTACTTTAATAAATTTATTATTCTGAATAAAGTTTAAAAAAATATACTCCCTTATTTTTGCTGGTAGCAAGGGAGTATATTTTGCACTTGATTTGCTTTTTTATTTAAAGTTTTTAATAAATATTTCCGTAATAACCATTAGTTGAGTTAAAACCATTTTCAATAGCTGTGAATAATGGTATGAATATGAAAATTAATAAAATAAATGCGATTAATATAAAAGATATTCTTTGCATTTTCATTGCTCATTTATAGTTATGAATTTATTTATATATAATTAGTATATAGCTAATTTTGCAAAAACACAATAAACTTTACGAATATGCAAAATATAATTAAGAAAAATTAATACTGCATAATAAGGACAGCGGAAAAAATCATTAAGGATTTTGATGAAAAATCCGTTATGATTTTTACAGACTGCTTCCTGTAACCAGTCATTAATCGAGTAATAAAAAAAGAGATGGTTTAAAACCATCTCTTTTTTTATTATAAACTCTTAGATTATTCTTGTAATGTTTGTACTGCTATGTTGTTATCAGCGTTTGATGCGGGTAATACTGATGAAGTTTTTATGATTAATCTGTATTGATCTTTATATGAATATGTTGTTGAGTTTGTGCCTACTGATTCAGCACCAGGTTTTTTTCCACCATTAACGTCAACTTTAACAACACAGTTTGCAGTTGCAGGGTCAACACTTGTACTAGCACCACAAAGACCATCAGCCTTTTCAAATTCATATTTAATACCATCAACTGTATAGAAATATGGGGTTGCGGCTGTTCCGTTTTGTGATAAAACATTTAATTTCCCAATGAAGAATTGAGATAAACCAGTTGTGTTACCTCCTCCACAGTTTGTACAGGTAGCTGTATCAGTACTATCTTGTGCAATACTCATAACAACTGCCTGATTAAGAGTAGCAAGACTCTTTTTAAAAGCTGACTTAAATTCAGATTGGTTAGCATTTTGAAGTAATGCAGGAATTGTTAATGCAGCTACTACACCAATAATAACTAAAGTTACTAAGACTTCTGCGAGTGTAAAACCTTTTCTTGTCATAAAACTAATACCTCTTTATTCTACTTCTTACTATTCTTTTACATAAATACACTATCGTTTAATAACTTTAAGGTTAACATATTTTTTTTACTGAGTAAATACAGTTTTTGAAAAGACAATAATAAATCATACTATTATATGAGCTATTATGTAACAGTAATGAGATTCAGGTCGTTGATATAATGCGTATATATTATGTAAAAAATTGTTAATATTTCTTACATACATTTCGGTATTTATTTTTTAACTTCAAGCAAAGCTCCAAACATCATTCCCTTTGAAGCGTGGTTATATTTAATTTGTGGTAGCAAATCTATTTCATGCTTTTTACTCAAAGAGGTAAGTTTTGTGTAAGTAGCATTAGCTGGTTTATTTAAAATAGTATTGTAAAGATATATACCTGCTAAGCTTCCTAAAGTGTTTGCTGCCAAGTCTTTCGGAGATGGTGGTACGTAGCAACCTTCTATAGCAAGCTCCCAGCTTAAATTTACCAGCTGAGATATAATTATTGCTTCTTTATCTGTAGCCCCTGCTGTCTTTAAGCATGTAGCAAGAAGGAACCACTCTAATGGATGTCCTATATAGTTAATCCAAAACTCATTATCATCATATCTCCAACCTGCCCTGGCTTTTTTAAATGGAGTTCTGAAATTATCAATAATATTTTTTGATGCATTGCCATCACGAATCGCTCTTTCTACGTGGGATGTCACTGATAGCCCGCCCACCATCATAAAAGCTGTTGCTTTTGTTAGTCTGTGTGTGGTGTCTACAGGTTGTTCTGTGCTTAAATCTAATGACTTAAATTTGATCATGTTATTCTTGTTTGCTTGATCTAAAAAAAACTCTTCTAGTTCAGTATTTGGGGGGATAAATATTATTACTTCAAGAATTTTATCGGATTGTTTGGATATTCCACCTTTTATAACCTCGGGTTTTATTTCGTTCCCATATATTATTAAATTATTTGATAATAAACTTAGTGCTATTAATGCCGTTGCCAGATGCTTCTTACCCATATTACCCCTATGATATTTTATTTGATCACAAAATTCTACTTTTCGTTTACCAGCTCATTTAGTTCATTAATATATCATGATTAATCTTAATTTTGTTGAATTTTCTCAAACTCTGTTAAGATATTTGGCTTTAACTCAAGCTTTTTGCTAAGTGTAGACAGTCCATAGCAGATTGTAAAATACATTAAAGCAATAAAGATTAAAATTTCAAATTCATGATAAGTTCTTTCATAAATGATTTCCCCAGATCTTGTTAGTTCGATTAAACCTATAGCTGATGCAAGAGATGTATCTTTAATAAGTGAGATAAACTGACTTACAAATGCGGGCGTCATTCTAGTTATTGCAAGAGGCAAAATTACATAGAATAACCTTTGGAAATAACTTAGACCTAAGCTTTTTGATGCTTCAATATAGCCTGTTTCTATAGATTTTAATCCTCCTCTGGTTATTTCTGCAATATATGCTGAGGTGAAAATTATTAATGCTATGTATGTTGATTGGAAAACTGAGGTTGATCCTCCAAATATTGCTGGTAAAAGTCCAAAATGAATGAATACTATAAAAAGAATTAATGGTGTGCTTCTAATTAATTCAATGTATATAACTGAAATAATGTTTAAAGGAAAGATTTTTGAATGTCTTATGATTCCAAGTACAATTCCCAGAATCAAACTGCCTGCAACTGAAATTGATGCAACTTGTAGTGTAATCACAAGTCCATTCATCAGAAAATCAAAATTTTCTATAATATCACTCCAATGCATTAGATTTTCACAGTCCTTCCTTGAATTTTAAGTTTATCTTCCAATATATTAGTAAGAACTGCAACTGTACCGGTTAAAATCATATAAATAACCGCTCCAACCAGGAAAAATTCCAGGAATCTAAAATCATTTACCGATTCTCTATAGATAACATAAAATATATCGGTGACTGCTATAAAGCTTACTAGTGATGAGTTTTTTATCAAGTTAATAAACTGACTGCCAAGCGGCGGTATAATTATTCTTATTGCTTGTGGAAAAACTATTAATGTGAAAACCTGAAATTGTGATAAACCTAGCCCTTTCGCAGCCTCATGCTGTTCATTGGCTATAGAATTTATGCCTGATCTAAGAACTTCAGATATATAGGCTGCTGTATAAATACTTAATGCTAATATTCCGCACATAATGGCAGGTAGATTTACTCCGATATTAGGCAGTCCTTTATACCATAAATATAGTTGTATTAATAAAGGAGTGTTTCTTATTACTTCAACATATATTATTGCAAGCGGTTTTAAGCTGGAGTTATCCTGGCTTCTGAAGTAAGCAATTGTAATTCCAATAATAAGCGCGAAAATAGAGCTTATTATTGATACAAATAGTGTTATTTTTAGTCCATTTATAATATAAGGTAAAGCTTTAACAATTGCATTTACATCAAAATCGTACATTTTTTAGTAAGGCATCCATTTTCTTTTTAGTTTTTCAAGTGTACCATCATTTCTCATACTATCTAAGGCCATATTTACAGCTTCTTGAAAAGATTTAGTCTCTTCACCCTTTTTAAATCCAATTCCGTATGGTTCTTTTGTATATCTTTCTTTAAGCATTTTGTAGTTCGGATCTTCAGATATCAGGCCTGCAATAATAATATCATCAGTTGTCAAGGCATCAGCTCTCTTTGCTCTTAATGTAGAAAAAGCATCTGTATATGTTCTGAATCCTAGAATATTGGCATTTGGTGCCAGCATTCTAATGTTATCTTCAGCTGTTGACCCTAAAATTACTATAACATTTTTGCCGTTTAAATCCTTAACTGACCTAATTTTGCTATTATTTGAAACCATCAATGCTTGTCCTGCTATATAATAAGGCGAACTGAAATCTATTACTCTCTTTCTCTTCTCGTTAATTGTCATAGTTGCAGCAACTAAATCAATTGTACCGGATGTTAATGAAATTATTCTGCTTGAAGATGTAACCTGTTGAAACTCTACCGCATTTTCATTACCAAGTATCCTTTTAGCTATTTCTTTTACTAAATCGATATCATAACCTTGCAGTTTTTGATTTTCGTCAATGTAACCAAAAGGTTTTGAATCATATTTAACGCCAACAATGATTTTTCCCCTTTGAGTAACTCTTTCTAGTAAGTCTTGTTTATATTTAGGTTGTGTACAAGCTGCTAAACCTGTAAATATAGATAAAGCCAAAATTAAAAGAAGAATTCTTCCATATAAATTTCTAATACTTTTCATAATTTTCTCGCTTATTACACTTCCAACTTTAATACACTTCTTAAAAATTCGCGTGTGGCGTCGTTATTTGGGTTTTTGAATATTATATCAGGTGATCCTTCTTCCAAAATTTCACCATTAGATAAGAATACAACCTTATTTGCAACATCTCTGGCAAAGCTCATCTCGTGAGTAACAACAATCATAGTCATGCCTTCTTCTGCTAATTCTTTCATTGTATCCAGTACTTCACCTGTCATTTTTGGGTCTAAAGCGCTGGTAGGTTCATCAAAAAGCATAATTTTGGGCTGCATTGCCAGACTTCTTGCAATTGCAACTCTTTGAGCTTGTCCACCTGATAATTCCTCTGGGTATCTGTCTATTTTATCAAGTATTCCTACTTTTTCAAGAAGCTGTATTGCAAGAATTTCAGCTTTTTCTTTAGGCATTTTCTTCACTTTCATTGGGGCCAGCATTATATTTTCTTTAACTGTCATATGAGGAAATAAATTAAATTGCTGGAAAACGATTCCTACTTCAGCTCTAATTTGATTAAGATTTACATTATCATCAGTAATGTCTACTCCATCAATGAATATTTTTCCCTTTGTAACAGGTAATAATCCATTGATGCATTTTAAGAATGTGCTTTTACCACATCCTGATGGGCCGATAACGGCTATAATCTCACCTTTAATTATCTCAATATTAATGTTTTTCAATACGGTGAGACTTTTGAACGATTTAAAGACGTTTTCTAATTTAATCATTTTTCTTTGCTGATCAGCTTTTGTTATTCTTTATGTTATGAAATTAGGCAATTTGTCATAGATCTTTGGTTGTTTACAATTAGGTAATATTTCCTTAATATCTTAATACATGATCATTTTTAAAGTAAATAAAATATTCGGAGTATTAATACGCTCTTTTCTATTATTAGTTAATAATTTTGAGGGATGAATATGAATATTGAGAAATCTATACAGGTAAAAAGACCCGTGACAATTAAAACTGTAGTAACAGATGGTTTTAAAAAACAAGCTACAGAAGAAATAAATAAAGAACTTCATTTATTGGACAGTCAGATTATGCAGCTTGAGTTACAGAATAAGCAAATTCAAGACCAAGCCGGTAGTTTTGGTGCTGCTTATGGAGAAGAAGGCACTAAGCAAATACAAGACGCTTTAGCTGAGTTATCAGGCAGAATGCAGCAAATGGTTTCATTAAAACAAGAACTGCAATCACAGAGAGACAGTATTAATCATTTAGCTTCTGAGAATATTGTTGTAACTGGAAGTCTTGAAAACTATTTTGAACTCAAAATAGGTGAAAATATTTACGATAAGTTTAAAAATGCTGAAATTATTGTTAGAGATGGTATCATACAAGATATAAGAATGTAGTATAAAGTTGAATCACTTATGGTTAATTGTGGAGTGCAAGTGGAAAAATTACTGTCTATTGGTAAAATTTTAAATTTTCATGGAATTCATGGTGAAGTAAAAGTCGGTTATACTTCAGAAAAAAAAGAGAAACTAACAGAACTTCGTGAAGTTTATACTGAGAAAGACTCTAAGATAGTTAAGTTAACTGTAGAATCAGTTCGTTTTCACAAGAATTTTGCTTTAATTAAGTTTAAAGAATTTTCATCAATAAATGATGTATTAGAACTAAAAGGTGCATATTTAAAAATTCCAAAAAGTCAGATTGAAAGTGAACTTGAGGAAGATGAATTTTATATTGATGATCTCATTGGGCTTGAAGTATATGATGTTTCAGGAAATCGAGTAGGTAATGTTACTTCTATTATTAACTTAAAACAAGAAGAAGATATACTTGCTGTAAAAGACCAGGAAAATCATGAGCATCTTATTCCTTTTGTTAAAGATTTAGTTCCTGAAGTGAATATTGAAGCAAACAGAATAATTGTAAAGAAAATTCCCGGGCTTCTAGATGAGTTACAGGAATAATTTTGCTTATATTAAGGACGATATAGTAGATGAAATTTGATGTAATAACTTTATTTCCTGACTTAATAGAAGATTATGCCTCCTGTAGTATTATAGGCAGGGCTAGAAAAAACAATGTTATCACTGTAAATACGATCAATCCCAGAGATTTTACACACGATAAGCATAGAACCGTTGATGATACTCCTTATGGTGGCGGTGCTGGCATGGTACTCATGTGTGATCCCATTTTTTCTGCTATTGAATCTGTTCAAAAGTTAGAAAACTCTTGTACTATTTTATTAACCCCGCAGGGTAAGCCTTATAATCAGGAAATTGCACATGAATTTAGTCAAAAAGATGAATTGTTACTAATTTGTGGTCATTATGAAGGTTTTGATGAAAGAATACGTCAAGGATTAGAAGTGGTTGAGATTTCCATAGGGGATTTTGTACTTACAGGAGGTGAATTGGCAGCCTTGTGTATAGTTGATTCCGTAACCAGACTTTTACCAGGAGCTTTAGGAAAGGTAGAGTCAGCTTTTGATGACACATTTTCTTCCGGTTTACTTGAATATCCTCAGTATACAAGACCGCCAGAATATAGAGGCATGACGGTACCTGAAGTTTTGTTATCCGGTAATCATAAAGAAATTGACAAATGGAGAAGAAAGCAGGCTATAATTAGAACAATGGAGAAAAGGCCTGATTTATTCGAAAAGTTTGTTCAAAAGGGAATTTCAAAAGAAGATAAGCTTATAATAGATGAATATATATTAGAGCAACAGAGGAATTAAAAAATGGACATATATCAATCAGTAATTACAGGTGTTATTCAAGGATTAACAGAGTTTTTACCAGTCAGCAGTTCAGGGCATTTAGTATTAACATCTTCTATATATAAAATATTAATGGGAAAAGAGTTAGCTAGCGGCGGTAGCGAGGAAATACTTTTTGATATTATGCTCCACATAGGAACTCTTTTAGCCGTATTAATATATTTCAAACAGGATATTGTTCATCTAATAAGTGAATTTTTTAAATCTTTAAAAGAGGGCACATTAAAGACTAATTATGAGGCTCAGCTGCCCATATATATTGTCATAGGGACGATTGCCACAATTGCAGTAGCATTACCATTTAAAGATTTCTTTGAGTCACTTGTGTATAACCCTGCAAGAGTTGGAATAATCCTGATGATAACAGGTATTGTTCTTTATTCTACAGAATTGATGTCCAGTAAGATTACTCAGAAGGTCTCAAATATTACCTGGAAAAAATCGATATTAATAGGCTTAGCTCAGGGGTTAGCAGTTGCACCCGGATTATCAAGATCTGGGTCAACTATTGCAGCTGGACTTGCTGCTGGTTTGGATAGAGTAACTGCTGCCAGATATTCATTTTTATTAAGTATTCCTATAATAATCCTTGCGGCTGTTTATCATTTGTTTGATATTGGCAGTGTCAGTGAAATATTAAGCTATAATTGGACCGCAATTATTATTGGAACTCTTATATCTGCGTTAGTTGGATATTATTGTATTAAATATTTCATAATCTTTATCAGTAAAAATAAATTGAACATTTTTGCCTTCTATTGCTTGATAGTGGGCTTATTAATGTTTTTATTCTTTGGTAGTATTTAGATTCATAAATTTTTGCTTCAAATCTTTCATCATTGCTATTGGTGATGATAAAGAAGGCCCATGAATTTCATGGACAGCTTTTGAACGATGAGAACCATCAGGATCATAAACGATCCTTTTATTCTTATCTACTTTAAGGGCATGGGTTAAGTAATAATCAGCTAACCAGCCCATAGACTTTAATGTTTTTGCCTGAATAGGATTAATTTGGTGTATATTTGCAAGGACATCTATAGGATATAGCTTATTCAATGATTTTGGTGATATTTTGCCCGGCTTGAATATTTCTTTATAGTCCTCATTGTTTGCGATGATATCACCTGCTTTTTTACCTGTAAATTGCTTAATTACAGGCTCTTGATCAGAAACCAAGCGTGCAGGGATTTCCACATTGCCACTTCCTGTGATGTCATACCCAAGAAGAAGATTGTCATGACTTACCGGTGTAATGTTAAACACCCCCTGTTCAAAATTTACCAGCTTATTATCAGCTGAAAAAGGAGACTTTTTCCCTTCAGCATTATATGAACCTACACTTATACAGTCATTTGCTAAGGTAAAAAGATTTATATAATCAGGTCCGTTATCCCCGGCCGGGATATAGACAGGAATTCCCTGCTTAGTTGTTTCCTCAATTGATTTTAGAACTTTAGTTACTTTTTCTGCGATAAGTTTAAATTTATCTAATTCTTCTTTAGCTTGTCGATTAGAATTAGATAATTCCTCAACTTTTTCAGGAATATCAGGATTATTAAAGAAATTGCGGATATCTTTTTTATAAAGGTGAAAGTTTTCCTGTGTTACTGGAATTCCTGTAAAGAAAGCCAAATCATCATAACTATAGTTTATACCCAGTGACATATTAACAGCATTGATTTTTTTGCCATTTTTAACTTGATTTTCAACCTCGTTAAATGCTGATTCAATATTATTCAAAGTATGATCCAGCGAATAATCATAATTATCACTCACATCCAGCGTCATTATGTCTGATTTTGGATATATGCTTTTAGATATTAACTGAATAATATTTCCATGGGTTAAATCAGGTATTCTATCTCCATTAATATCGTATTTTTGGCCATGAAACCTATCTATTAATACTACTGTTGGAATTGTAGTGTTAGAAAAAATACGTCCTGCAAAGCTTATCAATTTTTTATATAGCTGTTGCACCGAATTATTATTTAATATGAGTTGATCCTGCTGAGTAACTGGAATTATATCCCTATTAGTTTCAATATTTCTGGGATACCCTGGAGGTATTTTGCTATGTGATACAGATAGACTATTTATCTTGTTAAGCATTAATTTTTTCTCTAAGGTTATACATTAAAAGTTAAGTATTTAGCCTTAGGATAATTGATAGATTATTTGTGAATGTTAAGATTTATTCACTTTAAAAAAACATTACTAAAGCACCTAAGATTTAATTAATTAGGAGAAAGACAGTATATAGTAGATCAGGTTCATTCTCTATTATCAAAGTCTTCATATTGATCTATTAATTCTGTTTCAGGATACAAATCAGCAACATCAGCAGTGAATGTGTCTGATAATTCATTAAAAGGAGCTCCACATTCAGTACAATATAATACTATTTCTCTTCTATCAGTACCGGGTAAGCTCTCTTCTTCATCCAGTACCATAACTTCACACGTAACGTATTTATGTTCTTCTTCGCAATAAATTTGCTTTTCTATTGTATGTGCCATATTTCATCTCCTTGTAAAAGCCTGGAGTATGTAAAATTTGTTCTTTTTTATAAATTATCACTTTTTAAACTATTTTTTATGCTAGGGAGGAATAATTTAACTACTGTCTTTAAGTAGCATATATATGCTTTTATGAAAGACAAAATATTATGATATTATCTTAATCAAGTAGTGTGGATTTATAAGAGTCGGATGATATATGAGAAAAGCCGTATTTTATGTATCTTTAATATTAATTACGTATTTTTTAACGTTTAGGATTGTTATACCTGATTATGATTTATGGGCAAGGTTAGCTGTCGGCTCCCTTTTCTTTCAAACTGGCGGAGTTTTAAGCCATGATATATTTGCTTATTCACTTGTTAAACCTTTGTGGGTTGATCATGAATGGGGTTCTGGCGTTTTATTTTATAGTTTAACTCGCTGTTTTGGAGAATTTGGAATCTTTGCTTTAAAAGGAATTATAATCTTTCTAATTTTCCTATTGATACTTAAAATTATCAAATTACAGCAAGGGCAAAACAGCAATGTTAAGATATTATATTTTATTCTTATTGCGTTTTCTCTATATCCAAATATAGCTAATACTGTAAGATCACAGATATTTACCTTCCTTTTCTTTATTCTTTGGATATATGTACTGGAAAGGGTACGTAGAGGAGAAAACAGATTATTGTGGATATTGCCTGTGACAATGATATTTTGGGCAAATATGCACGGAGGATTTGTAGCAGGACTTGGACTATTACTTATATATGCATTAGGTGAATTTTTAAACAGAAATAATCCTTTAAAATATATTGGAATTCTTATGCTCAGTATTTTAGTTACAGTAATAAATCCATACGGAATTAATTACTGGCATTATATTGTTGAAGCTACTACTATGACACGAATTGGGTTTGTAGAATGGCAAACAATTAATTTATCAGGTCCGGTTCATAATATAGGTGGTTTTAAAATTCATGTGCTTTTAGGGTTCTTTGTATTTGTTTTATTGACATTTATAACTGCTGTAATCTCGTATATTAAGAGGTATAACCCTGATTGGGTAAAAATTGGGATTGTTATAGTCACTCTTTATTTAAGTTTAAAGCATCAAAGGCACACTGTATTCTTTATACTTGCTATATCCAGCTTGTTATATCACCAGTTTGTTTATATATTTGGGTTATTAGGAACATTTATTGAGAATAAATTCGGAAAAAAATTATTAAGTGTTTTAGATATTAAATTAAACATTGCAATTTGTATTCTGGTAATATATCTTGCTTATCTTGTTTTTCCTATGCCTACTAGATTTGTGGTTAGCCCTGCTGTTTATCCTGTAGGATCTTTGGAGTTTATAAAACAGAATAATTTGTTTGGAAATCTGGCAATTACATATAATTGGGGGAGTTATGCATTATGGAAAATGTATCCACAATGCAGAGTGCTTATTGATGGAAGGTATGAGGAAGTTTATCCTAATGATATGTACTTATTAGCTTTAAAATTTTCTGAGCATATAGGTAATGACTGGGCCAAGTTCTTAGATATTTTCCATACAGATATAATAGTGGCTCCAAAAAGTGCATATAAGCCTCAAGATTTGCAAAGTCTGACTAATTGGAAGCCTGTTTATGAAGATATGGTTAGTGTTGTTTTATTGCCACGAAATAAAGTTAGAGATTTTGAGTTTTATCCTAATTACAGTAATACAATTTACTGGCAGGAAGATTTCTCTAAACCAGTTGATTTAAAATGAGCTAGAAAATGAAAAGGTTTTTCTTTTATTTAACTTTAATATTAATTTCATATATTTGTGCTGTTATTGTTAATCATCCTGATAATGATTTATGGGCTAGATTAGCGGTAGGTTCACTTTTCTTTCAGACTGGCGGTGTATTAAGGCATGATATTTTTGCTTATACTCCGACAAAGGATTTATGGGTAGATCATGAATGGGGTTCTGGTGTTATTTTTTATTTTTTTGTTGACAAATTTGGTGATTGGGGATTGTTTTTACTAAAAGCCATATTATTACTCATGATTTTTGTATTGTTAAGTAAAATCATTAGGCTGTATATCGAGAAAAATTTGCATATTGAGGTATTTTATTTTATATTTCTTGCTTTTTCTATTCTTCCTGGAATCGCTAATCTGTTACGATCACAGATATTTACTCTTTTATTCTTTGTTTTCTGGATTTATATATTGGAAAGAGTACGTAGAGGAGAAAATAGATTATTGTGGACGTTGCCTGTGACAATGATTATCTGGGCAAATTTGCACGGAGGATTTGTTACAGGGCTTGGATTATTGCTCATTTATGCGCTTGGAGAGTATTTAAATAAGAAGGATTTCTTAAAATATCTTTGGATTCTTGGGCTTAGTATTTTAGTCACTTTAATAAATCCTTATGGAATAAATTACTGGTCTTATATTCTCGATGCCACTACCATGTCTCGTTCATTAATTGGAGAATGGATGCCTGTATCTCTCGTAGATGGCCCATTTCATATTATTAATGGGGTTAGCATTCATATACTTTCAGGATTTTTCCTATTTTTATTATTAACACTAATTGTTGGAATAAGGTTATTGATTAATCAGACTAAAGCTGACTGGGTTAAGATTTTACTTATTGGAATAACCCTTTATTTAGGGTTAAAACATCAGAGGCATGTTGTTTTCTTTATTTTTGTTGTTTCAGGATTACTGTATCATCAATATCTTGCTCTATTTTACAGCATATTTGACTTAATTAAAAATAAAATGGGAGAAAAATTCAGTAGATATCTTGTATTGTCGAAAAACATGCTAGTTTATGTATTGATAATTAGTGCTTGTATGTTTTTTGTTCCTACATTACCTAATAAAATAGCAGTAAAACCGATATTTTATCCTGTAGGAGCGTTTGAATTTATAAAACAAAACAATTTGTCCGGAAATTTAGCTACTACGTACGGCTGGGGAAGCTATGCATTATGGAAATTATATCCTCAATGCAAGGTACTTATTGATGGAAGGTATGAAGAAGTTTATCCTAATGATGTTTATGAACTTGCGATGAATTTTTCTGAACACTTGAATGATAATTGGTATAAATTTCTAGATTATTTTCATACGGATATAATTGTTGCTTCAAAATTAAAATATTTGTCAGATGATCTTGAAATACTGGGTGGATGGAAGGTTGTTTATGAGGATGCCGTTAGTGTGGTATTTTTACCTCTAGATAAGATTAAAGATTCTTATATTTATCCAAATTTCAGAAGTAGAATATATTGGCAAGAAGATCTTTCTAAGCCAGTTAACTTGAATTAACATAAGTAAAGAGTTTTTTCTTAATTCACTCTTTTAATAATTTAAGTATTATAATTTTGATTAAATAGTGTGGGTGGAGCTGAATAGTATATGAAAAAGATAATATTTTACCTTGTTTTGGCACTAATTTCAGGT
>Ga0156446_1022_pt1 | contig 19519 bp, 18 predicted proteins | sample RifOxyA2_FD_108089 | JGI IMG/M metagenome (GOLD analysis project Ga0156446, IMG submission 108089) | Candidatus Melainabacteria bacterium RIFOXYA2_FULL_32_9 | reverse complement strand
TTGGTAGGAGGAAACCCAGATGCCAGTAAGTGATATGCTTAAGCAAGGCGAAGAAAAAATGCAAAAAACTATCGCCGAGACAAAAAAAGAATTCACCAGTATTCGTACAGGTAGAGCTAATCCTATGATATTAGATAAAATTAACGTAGATTATTATGGAACAGCAACACCATTAAGACAAGTTTCTAACCTTAGCGTCCAAGACGGACAAACTTTAGTTATTCAGCCATATGATAAAAGCGCATTAAGTACAATTGAAAAAGCTATTTTAAAATCAGACCTTGGCGTTACTCCAAATAATGATGGTGTAAATATAAGAATAACCTTCCCACCTTTAACTGAGGAAAGAAGAAAAGACCTTGTTAAAACAGTTAAAAAGATAGGTGAAGATAATAAAGTTGCTATAAGAAATATCAGAAGAGATATGACTGACGCTTTAAAGAAACTGGAAAAAAGTGAAAATATACCGGAAGACGAAATAAAAAAACATCAAGATCAGATTCAAAAAGTAACAGATAAATACACTAGAGAAATTGACACACTTGTAGCAGAGAAGGAAAAAGAGGTTTTAGCAGTTTAGTGGGATTATTATTATTTTTTTCTAAACCGAGAGTATGGGTGGCAACCATATTTCTCGCCATAACATTAGTAGCAATAATTATAGGGAAAGCTGCCCTGGCAATATTTCTTGGGCTACTTATATTTCTTGGCACAAAAGAATATGTAAATCTTATAAGAGCAAAAGGGTTAAATCCTAGTATTAATGTAATCCTTTTAGTTGATTTCTTATTATTGATATCTGCCACCTTGCAAGAATACGACTTTCTACCTTTAATAGTAACATTTGGTGTAATAATAGCTTTTATTACAATAATGACCAGAGGGCATAAAGCAACTACAAATGATCTTGCAACTACCGTACTAGGATTCTTATACGGTGGCTGGTTGCCAATGCATATAATGCTTTTAAGAAATTTAAACAAATCAAGTATTGAAATATTTGGAATATCTGCACGTGAAGGCTTGGGTTACATAATTCTGATATTTTTCGTAATATCAGCTTCTGACATTGCAGCATATTATATAGGAAAAAGATTCGGAAAAAGACCCCTTTGGCCTGAAATAAGCCCTAAAAAAACCATTGAAGGTTCAATTGGAGGAACTACAGGAGGAGTAATTGCTTCTCTAATTATTGGTCATTTAATTGGGCTTGGTCTCTTCCATTCAATAGTAGCAGGCTTATTATTATCTATAACAGCGCAAATCGGTGATTTGTCAGAATCCATGTTAAAAAGAGATGCCGGATTTAAAGATTCAGGAAATCTTCTTCCCGGTCATGGTGGGGTATTAGATAGAGCTGACAGTTATATATTTACCGGAGCAGTTGCATATTATTACTTTAGTTTATTTGTAATAGGTAATATTGCAATATAAGTTAAAGCTCGATAACCGGGTATAGTTCAATGATTAATAAAAAACGAAAAGCTGATATAAATGAGCTCCTTCAAAAACTACATATAGAAAGCCAGGACTATGAAAGACTGGATACAGCATTAACTCATAGTTCTTACACTTTTGAAAACAAGATCACGTCTCTTGAAAATAATGAACGTTTGGAATTTTTAGGTGATGCTGTATTAAAGCTCATAGCCAGTGATTATTTACAAGAGCGATTTCCCGATTATACAGAAGGTGAGCTAACAAAAATTAGAGCTATTTTAATAAGTGATGCAACCCTTACAAAGATAGCAAATAAAATTGACTTAGGAAAACACTTGAAACTTGGTTACCATGAAGAAAAATCAGGTGGCAGGAAAAGGGCATCAACTCTTGCCTGCGCTTTTGAAGCATTGCTGGGGGCTTTGTATCTTGATGGTAAACTGAAAGATTTGCAAAATTTAATAGTTCAACTTTTTGAAGATGAAGTGACAGAAATAGATCAAAGTGTATCTAAATACAACTTTAAAGCAATGTTGCAAGAATACACACAGGCAAACGGGTTAGAGTTACCTATTTACAGTGTAATTAAAGAAGAAGGGCCACCACACAATAAAATGTTTGAGATAGGAGTAATTATTAACGGAAAACCTTTAGGAATTGGCTCAGGAAAGTCCAAGAAAGAAGCCCAGCAAAAATCAGCTGAAATGGCTGTCATAGAGCTAGGACTCCTTGATCAGGAGGAAAAAAGTGAATAAAGTTATAATATCTCCATCAATTTTATCAGCTGATTTTGCAAATTTGGAAAGAGACATAAAAAGAATAGAAGAGGCAGGAGCTGATTGGGTGCATGTAGATGTAATGGATGGGCATTTTGTGCCTAATATTACAATAGGAGCTCCGGTAGTAAAGGCTATTCGTAAGGTAACCAGCCTCCCTTTAGAAGTTCATTTAATGATCGAAAACCCTGATAAGTATATAAAAGATTTTGTAGATGCAGGTTCTGATATCATTACAATTCACCAGGAAGCCTGCTCAAATAACCTAAAAGAGATTTTAGAAACAATAAGAGTGTTTGGAATAAAAGCTGGGGTTTCAATTAAACCTAATACACCTGTTAAAGTACTTGAAGTAGTAATAACCAATCTTGATTTAATTCTTATAATGACAGTAGAACCAGGTTTTGGAGGTCAGGGATTTATACAGGAATGCCTGCCTAAAATAAAAGAGACCAGAGATCTACTTAATCACTATGAATTGACAGATGTTCATATTGAAGTAGACGGTGGCATCAATCAGGAAACAGCAAAACTTGTTATAGAAGCTGGAGCTAACGCACTTGTAGCAGGTTCTTATATTTATAATTCACAAAACATTCAAGCTGCAATAGACAGCTTAAGATGCTAATTCTTGGAAATAGCTAAATTTAAACCTAATAATTTTCGTTCTTTAAGACTTTTGCAGCACAACCCCATCCATTTGAGGAAGAAATATCTCCTGCTATGCAAATTCTATTTGCTTGATCTCCTGGAGCTCCCCAGGGGCTTATTTTATTTTCCTGTATATGGACATAGAAAATATCTTTACCAAACCTATTAGGATTTTTAAGTCCATTTACATCAATAGCAACCCATCCACATCGTAATATAGTATTAGATGGATGAACACAATCTCTATTATTGAAACAAAATCTAAGTGCGATTCCATTATTTAGAACTATACTAGAAACATTATAAGTTTCTTCAGCTCCTTCTCCAACTAAAGCACGATGGTGCTCTGGCCAACAAACACCAAAGCTTGCATCATTATCACAGGATTTAATAGAGTTAAAAAATGGTTGGTATGCATTTCTAAAGCACGTATGATCTCCATCTGTGCATATACCTTTCATAGTACCGCCATTATTTAGCATAATTTCTTGAGTAGCCGCTGCGATATCTGAAAATGCTGCTTTAAAGGCAACCTTATACTGTGTGTCCTGAACCTTCTGAATAATTGCAGGAATTGTCAATGCTGCTACTATACCTATAATGGTAAGAGTAATCAGCACTTCTGCAAGAGTAAAACCTATTATCTTTTTGTAGTTACCTTGTTTATACATCTTTAAGATACTTCATTATTTAAATTAACTTTGTATATTATTTAATTATTTTACACTATCATTCAAGTTGCTAGCCATATAAATTCATTGTTTAGAGATTGCCACGCAAGAATAATTGATACTGGTTATCCACGATTTCTGGCTCGCAATGACATCCAAGATTATTTAAGTAGCAACTTGAGTACTATCTTAGTTTTTATTGAAATTAACTTCAGGCAGAAATACTTTTTAATATTAGCCTGTTTTCATCTATATTTGCAAGACAACTTTATAATTATATTATAAAACTTTTCATAAATACTCCTTTAGTATGATCTCTAATCCAAATCAAAAAAGGTAATAATTAGTATGGGGAAAATATAATCTCATTAAGGGGAGTCTTGAATTGGGATTCTGGGATAACTTAAATCTTATAAAATTTAATCAGACACATCTGGTACCTAAAATTGACCAGAATAATGATGATGGCCGCCAACAAAAAAACCAGAATATATTTAGTAACTTACTTCAAGAAGTCCCAAAAGACACTTTTGAGAAATCTTATAAACGATTAAACGATACAGACTCAAATATATTAAATAAAAATATGGTTCAGTACTTACCAACTGATTCATTAAGAATAGAATTACAAATTGAAAAAGCTGAAAACAGCTTAAAAGACGTAGATAAAGAAATTAATTCAATTAAATTGCTTGAGCTTGATAAAAATGGAAATAAAATAGCTCAACTTGAAGAAAAAAAAGGACTAATTAATAAGGAAATTCAGGATTACAGGTCCCAATACAGAGAACTGGGACTAATTTATAAAATAACAGATATAGTTACTGACGGATATAATAAAGCAAAAGATAAATTTCAAGAAGCAAAAGTTGCATTTACAGGACGTTCTTTAATCACAAAAGCTAAAAAATTAATACCCGGCTTACAAGAAAGAGAAGAATTAAGAGAAATTCTTAATAAACTTGATGCCCTACAAACAAATACGGAAAAGGTTTTTTCAACAAAAACTAATCCTATTGGAGAAAACCACAAATATTTCAATGAAATTACAATTCTAATGACAAAAGCAAATAAACTTGATGCTCAAACAAGTAAATTCCTTGATTCAACTAAAAAAGCAAAATTAAAAATTACAGAAATAGTTAAAAATACATATTCACAAGTGATTAATTCCGCTAAAAATACTTATATAAAAGCCACTGAAAAACTTAAAATATTAAAAGATAAAATCAATCTACCTTAATACTTTTCAATAGCAGTCAATCTTTTAAATGGTTGATTATTCCAATAATACACAATGTCATTGCGATGGCTGAAAGCCCGTGGCGATCTTTTTAAGGAGGTAACAAAAAATACTTACGCATAAAGTGATATTGTCATTGCGAGGAGGGCTGAAAGCCCGACGTGGCAATCCAAATTATAGCATTATTTAATGGATTGCTTCGCTTCGCTCGCAATGACAGATTTGCGTTTTAAAATACGCAATAATTTTTTGTTTGTTCCTTAATTCTGAATAATAGCTTGTAAAATGGATAGATTGCCACAGATTCCTTCGGAATCTTCGCAATGACAATTGTACATTTATTATTTTCTGGCTAGGTTATTTCACCTTTATCTGTCAATATTTGACCATTACCATTTTTTTAAGCAAAGTGCGACTAACCTGCTTTTTATAAGCATTTTTTTACTCATTATATCCCTAAAAACGAGGCCATAGACTCAGTGAGATCCTTGTATTCTTCAATAGATAAAGTTTCACCTCTTCGGTTAGGTTCAATATGGGATTTTAAGAGTGCAGCAATAACTATATTAGAATCAAAACCAGCATTAGTTAAAGCATTTTTAATGTTTTTTCTTCTTTGCCCAAAAGCAGCCTGAATAACCCTACGAAACAACTTTGGATTACTAATATTTATTATGGGTTCTTGCCTTACTTTTAATTTCAACAAAGCTGAATCAACCTTAGGTGCAGGATAAAAGCTATTTGCCTGGACTTTACATATTAATTCAGTTTCAGCCCAATAATTAACTAAAATCGATAATAAGCCATATTCTTTTGATGAACTCTTTTCATTGGCTACTATTCTTTTAGCTACCTCATACTGCACCATTAAAATAATTTCAGAGATATACTTCCTATTCTTATAATCATACTGATCTATCTCCCCAAGCAGGTGTACCAAAATAGGACTTGTGATGTAATATGGTATGTTAGCAATTATCTTAACAGGTTTATCAACTAATTCTGAAAGATCGGCTTTCAGAATATCCTGATTCACTATTTCTATATTTGAATAAGGTAAAGAACTCAATTCTTTAATCGCATCAGTATCTATTTCAATGGCAATAACTCTATCAGCTATTTTAGCCAGCTCTTCTGTAACAAAACCAAGTCCTGCACCAATTTCTAAAACAGTTTCATCTTTAGATAAGTTAGCTTCATTAAGTATTCTCTGAATAATTTTGCTATCCACCAAAAAATTCTGTCCAAGTCTTTTCTTTGCTCTGAATTGCCTGGCTCTTTTAAAATAATCCAATGTATACCTCTATGCTTCCTTATTTTCCAACATATTTGCTTTATGATAAACTAAACATATTCAATAAGAAAATAATTAATAGTTAAATAGAATAATGGTTATATCTTAATGGAACAAACCATAAAAACAGAAGAACTAATAACTGAAAAATCACAACTTTTAAGCCTTTTTCATGGAGGTATAAAGCCAAAAAGTGATTTTAAAGTTGGCATTGAGCTTGAAAAACTCGGAGTAAATTCAAGTAATTATACAGCTGCACCTTATTCAGGTACAAATGGAATTCTTGAATTTTTAAAAAAATATAAAAAAGTTAATAATTGGGATTATATAACTGAAAATAATACAGTATTAGGTTTGATTAGAGGCTGCGATACAGTAACTTTAGAACCAGGAAGTCAAACTGAACTGAGCAGCTGTCCTCGAGATACAGTTCACGATATTGCAGATCAAGTTAAAAATTATAATACTGAAACAGCGATATTAGCTGAAGAACTTGATATTCATTGGATTGGTTACGGAATCCAGCCACTGTCAATACATGAAAATATCGAGCTAATCCCTAAAAAACGCTATGATATTATGAATGAATATCTTCCAACTAAAGGAAATATGGCTCTTGTTATGATGAAAGAAACAGCAGGAATTCAAGTCTCTCTGGATTATGGATCTGAAGATGATGCAGCTCATAAACTTAAAGTCCTGCTTGGTTTATCACCAATAGTTACTGCGATGTTTGCAAACTCTCCTATAAGAAGTGGGCAAGAAACTGGTTATAAAACCTATAGAGCCATAGGATGGCTACGTACGGACGAAATAAGGTGTGGCCTCATAAGTAGAAGGGTTTTCGAGACAGATTTTAGCTTTAATGATTATGTTGAGATACTTTTAGATCTACCAATGATTTTTCTTGAAAAAGATCAGAATTGGATTAATATGAAGGGAATAACCTTCAGAGAATATATGCAGCATGGCTATGAAGGTTACCAGGCTACTGTTGAAGACTGGAATTTACACAGAAGTTCATTTTTTCCATATATTAGACTAAATAATTATTTAGAAATAAGAAACTGTGACTGTCAAAGATCAGAACTTATCCCTGCCATTCCTGCTTTATGGAAAGGTTTAATATATGATGATAACGCTTTATCAACTGCATGGAATCTTGTAAAAGATCTAACCTGGGAACAAAGACTTGAGCTTAGGCAACTAGCTCCTAAATATGCTCTTGATTCAGAAATAAACGGTTTAAAAGTATTAGACATAGCTAAAGAATTAGTTAATATTGCCGATTATTCTTTAAAACAAATGGCTCAATTAAATGATGATGGACTAGATGAATCTATATATCTAGCTCCATTGAAAATATTAATTGATAAAGGACAATCTCCAGCAGATGAAATCCTTACATATTGGAGCACAAACTGGAATAAAGATGTAAGGAAATTAATTGAGCACGTTAGATTAATCTAAACCATAAACTCAATTTACCCCATATCTAGAAAAAAATATATAATGATTTTACCACCTGACATAAACATAACTACACATTTTCACCCTGAAGATTTGAAAACTCTGGAAAATATAGAAACTTCAGAGAAGATTTTATTTGAAACAACAACGTATTTTAACGAAATAGCAATCACTGAGAATCAATTTGGAAGGTTTTTAAAGTTTGGAGATAGTTATCAGGCAGGCATATTAAAACATGGCCTATATCAGGGTAATTTGCATTATACTAATTACTTTCTGCTTGCTCCTCTATTTAATCAGAATATAAAGAATATCCTAATTCTTGGCATGGGAACAGGAAATTTAGCGCACAATTTTCTTAAATTGATTCCAGACTTAAAGAACATTGATATCGTGGAAATAGATCCTGAAGTAGTCGATGTAGCTCAAAAATATTTTGATTTTAAACCCGATAAAAAGATTAACGTTCATATACAGGACGCTAGAGTATTTGTTAGAAATATTAAAAATAAGTATGACTTAATTATTTTAGACATTTTTACTAGCTCTGGTTTGCCTTACAGATTTATGACAGAGGAGTTTTTAAGAGAAACAAACACCATTTTAAATAAAAATGGAATAATATTCACTAATATGTTTGGTTTACAGAATATAGATTCTGATAATAATCTAATCTTTAAGTCTTTATTAAAAACATATAAGTCAGTATTTAACCAGGTTTTGGTACAACCGGCATTGTATGGCAACATTGAACTATACAGAACACTTTTTGGGCTAAAACATGACTTAACTGAGCTTACAAATATATTAATAATCGCATCTAACAGCAAAACATTATTAAGCAAAAGAAAAATTATTGACAAAGCTCAAAAAATGCAGGATAAATTTAATATTATAGGTATTAAAAAAATAGATAAGTATGCAGGAGACATATTTGAAATAGAAATTAATGTTAATCAGTATAAAAATTTTCTAGACAATGAAGAAGAAGAACTAAAACTCAATTTAAACAACTTAAAAGAATATCTAAAATGCAGTAATCCAAAATAGAGAATGTAAAAGATTGTAAATGAATATTAAACTTAATATTCATTTTGTTCTTTACATAAACTTAATACTAATTAGAGGGTCGGGGAGTAAAGAGTGAATGTTAAATACTTCATTAGCAGGAAGAGTCGAGTGGAATAACCAAGCAAATACTAAATCTATTCTTACACCAGCAGCTACAGCTAATAAAACTCTGAATTATCAACCGCAGGTTTCTTTTGGCAGAGCACTGAAAAAAGATGAGCAAAAAGATTATCAGGAAACAATTCTATCTGCACTGGAAGCTTTAGGCAAAAAAAATCTGGCTTTAACTATTCATGGAACAAGTTTTCCATCAATAGAAAAAGAAGATCCCGGAGTAGGATCACCAAATTCAAATGGAGCTAAAAAATTAATAAAGCTCATTGAGCTAAACGGGTTTAATAACCTTCAGCTTGGACCTGAAGGCAAAACAAAAAATACTGATGCTTCACCATATACCAGCACTGCATTTTCTATGAACCCGTTATTTATTGATATTTCTGAATTAACAAAACCGGAATGGAGCTCAATATTAGACAAGTCAACGTTTGATGATATTGTGAACAAGAAACCTAAGAATGAAGATTTAAATACCGGAAGCAGCAAAACTGCATATGCTTATGTTTATGAAAATCAGGAAAATGCGCTAAAAGAAGCTTATAAAAATTTTAAAGAAAAAATAAAAGATGAGAATAATACAATAATTCAATCTATTAATAATAAATTTAACGCATTTAAAGTAGAAAATAAAAGCTGGCTGGATGGAGATGCCTTATATGAAGCTCTGTCAAAAGAGCATAATAATGATTATTTCCCTAATTGGCCTTCAGAAATCGATAAAAATTTATTTGTACACTTAAATATCCCTGGTGATGCTAAAAAAGAAGCTGCGAAAAATAGAAAAAGTGAGCTTGAAGGAAAATATAAAGATGAAACAGAGCTTTATAAGTTCACTCAATTTGTCGCAGATGAACAAAAAAATAAAATGAAAGGGTTCTCTGCACAACACAATATAAAAACTATAAGTGATGCTCAAGTAGGTTTTGCTGACAGAGATATCTGGGTAAATAAAAACTTATTCCTGCCTGATTGGAAACTTGGATGCCCTCCGGATTACTTCTCAAACGAAGGGCAGTCATGGGGTTTTCCTGTATTAAATCCTGACTTAATTTTCAACCAAGATGAAACCCTGGGACCTGCAGGAAAACTTCTCAAGAATAGATTTGACAGAATATTCGAGAAAAATCCCGGTGGAGTTCGTATAGATCATATTATAGGACTGATTGACCCATGGATTTATCAAGATAATCAATCCCCAAAAAATGGAGCACGGTTACATAGTTCTCCAGAACATAATAAACTGAAACAATATGCTCGTACGGAAATAAATGATTTAAATTATGCAAAACCACCTGCTGATAATGATAGAATCAGATCTGAATCTCTCAATGAAAATAAAATTAGTAAGTATGCTGAAATCATAGAAAAAATTATCATTCCATCTGCGTTAGAAAAAGGAGTTCCTTTAGAAAACATCGTTTGCGAAGACTTAGGAACTTTAACTAACCCTGTAACCAAAGTAATGGGTAAATTAAGAGCAAAAGGCATAGGAGGGACAAGCGTATTACAATTTACAAGTCCTGAACCATCAAATCCATACAGAATGCATAATATTCCTAAAGAAAATACTGCAGCGGTTGGCAATCATGATACGATGCCTACAGCATTATGGGCTGAGAATAAAGACAGAAAACAACAAGCCACACATTTATCCTATGACTTAATTCCTGAAGAAAAAGCATATACAAGACGTGATTTATTCAATAAATTAGTTAAAGATCCTAAAGAACTTGTAAAAGCTAAATTTGCAGAGTTATTTGCAGGACCTGCACAAAATGTACAAATCTTCTTCACCGATTTCTTTGGCATCAAAAAACCATATAATAAACCTGGTTCTAGCGATCCTGACAACTGGCTTCTCAGACTGGGTAATAATTTTGACAAATTCTATTATAAGCAATTGGCTAAAAATGAGGGCATAAATCTTCCTGAAGTTCTCAATATGGCTATTGAAGCTAAAGGCCAAAAGTTTATTGATTCTTTTAAAAGCAAGAAAGCAGGAAACTTTGAAAACATAAATAAACTTGTTGATAACTTAAAAAAATATACTGAAATACTGAAAGAACCGGAAGATGATTTACAAAAAGTAGAATCTGAAGATAAAGCAGTATAACAGCTAATTTGTTAAGATCATTTACAACTAAAATTTGTGATATTTTATGATTGAGCCTGATTAATCTTGATACAACAAGATAACAGGCTTTTCAGTTTAATATTGCATATATTAAGATTAATCAATAGTTGCTAAATAATCGAGAAATCAGATAAAATTGACTATATATTAATATCAAGATGGATAAAATAAACCTTATAGATGATGAATCTATATCGTAAAATCTCGAATAATTAAATTAACAATCAGGATCTTGGCTGGTAGGAGAATTAAAAAGTAAATGATAAATTCTAAGAAATTTTTTACTGGAATCATAATAGCGATTTCACTAATATTTATAGGTACAATTACAGCGAATGCACAGGTTAGCCTACCTTCAATTAACATCAGCATGGGTCAGGCAAACTCCCCTACTGAATTTAGCAAGGGATTACAAATACTCATCTGGCTAACAGTACTAACGTTAGCACCAAGCATTATTATTATGACAACAGCTTTTACCAGAATAGTTATAGTTTTATCTTTAGTAAGACAAGCTATGGGTACAGCACAATTACCTCCTTCGCAGGTAATTGTAAGTTTAGCAATGATATTAACCTTTTTTGTAATGGCACCTACAATTAATGAAATTAATACAACAGCATTCCAACCCTATATGAATAATAAGATCACACAACAAGCAGCACTAAAAATAGGGATTGAACCATTAAGGCTATTTATGTTCAAACAAACTGAGGAAAAAGACCTTGCTTTATTTGTCAGGATGGCTAAAATACCTAATCCCAAAACGAGAGTAGATGTTCCTACTTATGTTTTAATACCGTCATTTATTATTAGCGAATTAAAAACAGCATTCAAAATAGGTTTTATGATATTTATTCCATTCTTAATCATTGATATCGTAGTAGCAAGTATTCTGGTATCAATGGGTATGTTATTCTTGCCACCGCCAATGATTGCAATGCCTTTTAAAATAATACTATTTGTACTGATCGATGGCTGGCATCTAGTAGCACAATCCCTTGTTGAAGGATTTGTCAGATAAAATAATCTGGAGTATTTTTATGACTCAATTAGAATTTATCACTATATTACAGACAACATTAACACTATCATTAATGCTGTCCACCCCAATCCTTCTTGTTTGCCTTGTAGTTGGTTTAATAATTAGCATTTTTCAATCAGTTACACAAATTCAAGAAGCTACTCTAACTTTTGTACCCAAAATTTTAGCTGGAATATTATCTATTATTTTTCTGGCTCCTTGGATGCTGGAAGTTTATATCAATGGTATAAATGAAATTTTCGCCAAAATGGCACACGTAGTACATTAATAAACTATGAATCACGATATATCAATATTATTTTCGATGAAAAGCATGATTGTTTTCATTCTAGTTATCTCCAGAATAAGCGGAATGTTAGCTACTGCACCCTTATTTTCAACTTTCCCAATTCCTATGCCAGTAAAAGCAAGCTTAGCAACACTAACAGCCTTTATTATTTATCCAATAGTGCTTCAATACTCTGATTTCCCAATCCCACACGATCTGATATCACTATCATTGATGGTAACCAAGGAACTTTTTATCGGAATTTTAATAGGTTTTTGTACACAATTAATCTTTATCGGAATCCAGATTGGAGGTCAATTATTAAGCATGCAAATGGGATTAGCAATAGCAGAAACACTTGATCCAGTAACCAGTCAACAGGTTCCTATTATCGGACAATTCTATTTGTATATAGCAAGTTTGGCCTTTATTCATTTAGATGGCCCACATTGGCTGTTTAGTACTATATTCTCAACTTACAAATCAATTCCCATGGGATTAAGCTTTGAATTTACTGCTGATATAACTCAAAAGGTACTAATATTTACCAGTCAAATATTTGCTATAGCCTTTGGAATAGTGATGCCCTTATTCTCAATACTATTTATAATTGATATTGCACTGGGTTTTGTCTCAAAAATAATGCCTCAGATGAATATTTTTATGGTAAGTATCCCATTAAAAATAATTCTTGGAATAATAATTATGAATTTATTCTTGCCAACCACAGCGGTTTATTTAACTAACTTAATATCACAATTATTAGAAACATTAGGAAATATATTTATTTAATGGAGAAATAAATGGCAGGTGAACGTACAGAAAAGGCGACGGACAAGCGACGAGGCAAAACAAGGAAAGAAGGTAACATTCCTAAGAGCCAGGATCTCAACCAGGCTGTAACACTTGCTGCGGGTACATACATAATTTTTCTTTTTGCTCCATCTATTATGACCAAATTTATAGCATCAGCTATAAATACTTTTTCACATCTAGACCCTAATTTGATCAGCAGAGAAGGACTTATTGGCTATTTTACTCCTCATATATATTTGTTGTTTGATATTCTCACACCCATAATGCTGCTTATGATGATTTGCGGTATTGCCATTAATTTTGCACAAGTCGGACCTTATTTCTCATTGGAACCTCTTAAACCGAAATTTGATAAATTAAACCCAGCGGGTATGGTACAAGGATTTAAAAAATTTTTTAATTTAAAAAGCATAGTAGAACTTGTAAAGTCATTTATAAAAATGATAATAGTTGCAGGTATAGCATACTCAGTAATTAACTCATATCAACAGGAGATGTTAGCACTATTAGGCGCAGATGTTCAATTATCGTTATCACTTATAGGTACTGTTATATTTGACATGATTACTCAAATAACCATAGTATTAATATTTTTAGGAATCCTTGATAAAAAATATCAAGCGTACGAATTTGAAAAATCTATTAAAATGACCAAGGAAGAAATTAAAGATGAACGAAAAGATGCTGATGGAAACCCCGAGGTAAAAGCAAAAATTAGAAGCATTCAAATGCAATTTGCAATGCAGAGAATGATGAGTGCTGTTCCAACAGCTGATGTTGTAGTTACAAACCCAACTCATTATGCTGTTGTATTAAGATATGATACTCAAATCGCCCCAACACCTCAAGTCGTTGCAAAAGGAGTCGACTTTGTTGCTTTTAAAATTAAGGAAATCGCAAAACATAATAATATTCCTATAATAGAAAACAAACCACTTGCAAGAACCCTCTATAAAATTGTACCATTAGATGGATTGATCCCTGCAGAATTATACGTGGCTGTTGCTGAAGTGCTGGCATTCGTATACAAAACTAACAAAAATAAGGGTAAAATTAGGTAATGAATAAACAAAAGCTACTTGACCTACTTCAAAATAATGATATTCTATTAGCCGTCGGCTTAGTAGTCGTAATTGGCATGATGATTATTCCATTACCTGCGCCTATTCTCGATGTTTTGTTAACATTGAATATCTCTCTGTCAATAATAATCCTTCTTGTTTGCCTATACACAACAGAACCTCTTAAATATTCTTCATTTCCAACTATACTCTTGGTTACTACTCTATTTCGTCTCGGACTAAATGTAAGTTCAACAAGATTAATATTGCTATATGGTGAAGCAGGTGAGGTAATTTCTGCATTTGGAGAATTTGTAATAGGTGGAAATTACGTAGTAGGACTTGTAATATTTATAATTCTAGTAATAATCAATTTTATGGTTATTACAAACGGTGCTGGCAGGGTAGCAGAAGTAACAGCAAGATTCACATTAGATGCAATGCCCGGAAAACAGCTTAGTATTGATGCTGATTTAAACTCTGGGTTGATTGATGAACAGGAAGCTAAAAAGAAAAGAAGAAAAATCGAAAGAGAAGCCGATTTCTATGGAACCATGGACGGTGCCAGTAAATTCGTTAAGGGAGATGCTACAGCGTCAATAATTATCACCGTTATCAATATTGCAGGCGGTTTTGCAATAGGAATGTGGCAATTAGGCTTAGATTTCCAAACAGCTGCAGCAACATTCACCAAATTAACAGTTGGCGATGGCCTTGTTTCTCAATTGCCAGCTCTAATTATATCAACAGCTACAGGTTTACTGGTATCAAGAGCCAGCGGTGATGAAAAATCATTAAGTAAAGATATTGAAGAACAAATGTTCGATGATCCTAAAGTTCTTGGAATTGTTTCCGGCCTTTTACTCACATTAGGCATAATTCCAGGACTTCCAACAATTCCATTTTTTGCAATTGGTAGTGCAATTGGAGCTTTGAGTTATTTCAAGTTCAATGCAGCTAAACAGAAAGGAATTGAAGAACAAAAAGCAAAAGAAGTTGAAACTAAAGCTCCTGGAAAACAAAAGAAAAAAGCCTCAAAAGAAAGTGTTATGGAGCTATTAAGTATTGAGCCTATGGAAATAGAGATAGGATACAGGTTAGTTCCTCTTTTAGATATAGAGCAAGGTGGGGATTTATTAGAAAGAATATCTCAAATCAGAAGACAAACCGCTCTTGATTTCGGAATAATTTTACCCTCTATAAGGGTGCGTGATAATCTACAGCTTGCACCAAATGCCTACCAGATTAAGTTAAAGGGAATTCCTATTGAAGCAGGTGAAGTTTATGCCGACAGATATCTTGCTATGAATGCAGGTGCTGGACAAAGTGATCCGAATTTAAGAGGCATTTCAGCAGTTGAGCCTGCTTTTGGACTACCTGCATTATGGATAGAAGATAAAGATAAAGAATATGCCGAGTCTAATGGTTATACGGTAGTTAGTCCTTCTGCTGTTGTTTCAACCCATTTAACAGAGGTTATCAAAAAAAATGCAGCAGACATCTTAACAAGATCAGATGTTCAGACACTTCTTGATAATGTCAAAAAATACTCAGAAGCGTTAGTAGATGATTTAGTTAAGGAAAGTAATGTCTCAATCGCCGAAATTCAAACTATTTTGCAGAATTTACTCAAAGAAAGGATCTCAATCAGAGATTTACAAAGTATCTTGGAAACAATAAGCGCATACAGTAAAGTTAGCAAAAATCTGGATTTTCTAACTGAGCAATGCAGGATATCGCTTGCAAGAAGTATTTGTAAACAAAATCTAAGTGATGCAGGAGAACTTCTTGCAATAACACTAGCTCCTGATGTTGAAAACACAATTGCTGCAGGAATAAGCGCTGATGGGCAGAGCTTAAGTCTCGATCCAAGCTTTACTAGAAATCTTATAGATAATCTTAATAGCGAAATAGAAAAAGCCTTAACCAATACCGGAAATCAGCCAGTTATACTTTGCAGTGCGCCAATAAGGATAGCATTTAGACGATTAATCGAAAGAACTTTTCCACAAATAAGCGTTATGTCTTATAACGAAGTAGCACCAAATACAAATGCTAAGTCTGTTGGTATTGTTAGAGTTCCTTCCATTCCTTCATCATTATAAGTCAGTCATAATCGGGACGGATTAGTCCTCTCTCTCATATAAACGAATAATAAAAATAGCAGGCTTTGAACCTGCTCAGTAAGGTATCCTGTAAAAAGGGATTATTAAGCAAATATATTTAAACCATCTTTATTTTCTTTATTAACTTTTTTTCCGGAAGTTTTTATTAATGAAAATGGATTAGAACCTTTTCTATCTTTACCTAAATTATCAGCTGCAAACAATTGTGGAGCATTATTAACTGCAAAAATTGACTTTACATCAGTAAAATTCGGTGCTTCAGCAGGAACATGGATTTTACCATTTACTTTATTTGATAAATCTAACGCTTGTAGATTAGCAGCTTTAGCCTTTAAAGATTCTATAGCGGAAAGAGCGCTTTCAGAAAGATTCACATCATAAGCAGCTCTGTTTACAGCAACTTGCTTTATTACTTGAGAATTAGAAGCTTCAGTACCAAAGATTTTAAGGCCTGTTTCCTGTCCATTTAAAACATTAAAATTAAGTTTAGGAAGATTTTGCTCAGTAAATTGTGCAGATTTTGAGATAGGAGCAGAATTTAAAATTTCATTAGAAATTTGTTCTAATTCAACACCTGAGATTACAGCTTTTGAAAAAACATTATTGCTACTTAAACCACCTATTGTTAAGCCCATTTTTTCCCCTATTTCTCTTTTTTGCCTTACAAAAAATTTATCGGCATGAATTCAAAATATCTTTATAGTTAAAAATTAAATTATTAATCTTAAAAAATTCATAGCGCCAAAATGTATATTATTAGTAATTTTCCCAAACATAAGTTATTTTAAGAAAACTTAATATATGAATGCTTATCTAATTTTCGTTGTAAATACTATAAAGCAGCGCAATTAAAATAATAAATATATCAAAAATATATATAAGATAATTAAAATATAAGCAAATGATGTAAATTTTTCAAAGCAATCTGTTTTTATATTAATAAGAACATATTTATAATTTAAATGGGGGTTATAACATGTGTGTTAAGAATGTTGGTAAAGCAGACATTCAAAAGAATTATAATCTGCAACCTAATAATATAAACCAGAGTGTGGGTGCAGGACAAAATGGTTTTTTAAACTTTAATGGTATTGGAGCTGGTATACCTAATACGACAACAGCTAACAATACAGCAGGAGCTGCTTATAGTCTTGATAATACATCAACTTTTGGCAATCCTGGTTCAAACATATTTAGTCTAGGACGTGTCAATACATCACTAGATGGAGCCTTAGACTCTAACCCATTCTTAGATAATACTTTCAATCAAATTGATACATTCATACAAAATATAGGCGCTGGTATGTATCCAAGTGAAAAAACAAATACACAAACACAAACACAAGCTCAAACAGCACCTACTGGCCTAGCTCAAGCTCCTCTAGCTCAACAAGGAACAGCAGCAGGGGGAATTAATTTCCAGGCAATACTAGGCATGCTGCAACAATTACTAAGCTACTTGGGTGGTCAAGGAGCTACCCAGGCTGCACCAACCGCAGCACCAGCTGCTGCACCACAACTTCAAGGAAATGCAGCCCCAACCCAAAAACTATCATTACAAGAAGGAATAGCTAAATTTAATCAGACAGGACAGCCGGTTTGGAATAAAGCTGAATGCCCAGTCTGTCATGGCGCAGGTTGCAAACACTGTAGCGATTCAGTACCACCTACTACAGGAGCTAATAATCAACCACAAGTTCAAGCCCATTAAATTAATAAATATAATTAAAAGAAGATTCAGTTTAAAACTGAATCTTCTTTTAATTTTTTAGCACCATAAATAAAATTATTAGTAGTGAACGATAACTGATAACTTTAAACTAAGTCATACTGCTTCAGTGGCTAAGCCACATTCTCAAATTAACGATCATTCCAATAATACCTCATTATTTGCTTCAAACGTTAACCTAAGTAATGGATGTTACCAAATTTTTTTACTTTGATTTATGAGCAAATTCATCAACAAATCTTTTCTGTAAATCTGCTGATTCAGGATAATCATTAGTTTCTTTATAATGATGATTAAATACTTTATCCGATCCAGTCACTAATTTAGGATTATCTCTTAAAATATCAAGATCTCCTTCGATATTTTTAACTGTTTCTGGATCAAAAGTTTTTGGATCAATTTTTATTTTACTTGATTTAACCTGAGATCTGCCTAAAACTTGGGTAGGATCATTTCTTAGATCAATATCCTTTTGAATTTCTGGAGTATTAGACTGCTCAGTTTTTTGAATACTTTGTTTTTTTTCTTTTTTATGGCCTAAAGAACTGCCTCTGACTCCATCTGATGGTATATTTGTCATTCAAATTAACTCCTAAAAAATACAACCCATTTAATTTCTTCTCTTATGCTTAAAAACATACTTTTCAAAAAAGTTGCTAATAATAACGAAAAATTATGTATAAAATAGATAAACCTTGTTATACAACAAAATAATAACATCGCTAAAACATAATTGCAATAATAAAAAACAGCCTTGTGGCTGGCTTAAACTATGCTTAATGTTTCTTAATATTTTCTATAAAGCATATTATAATTAAGAATTTAAAAGTAATGGAATTGTTGTCTAATCAATGTTGTTTTTGATTACAGGAGAAAAACTATCAAGAAGGTATTTCATATCCCTTACTGCCTGTTCAAGACCAACAAGAACAGCTTTTGAAACTATACTATGCCCGATATTTAATTCTTCCATATTTTTAATGGCTAAAATTCTTCTTACATTTTGATAATTTAGCCCATGTCCGGCATTAATTCTTAAACCTAGTTCATTAGCGAGATTTGCAGCATTACATAAATTTTTAAAAGCTGGTTCCTCTTCATATTTATTGAAAGCTTCCGCATATTGCCCTGTATGTAATTCTATAAACTGAGCTCCTGTTTCAGCACTTGCTTCAACCTGTTTAAAATCAGGGTCTACAAAAAGGCTTACTATAATACCTTTATCTAAAATAGGCTTTAAGAATTCTTTTAGGTACTCTTTTTGATTAACGACATCAAGACCGCCTTCTGTAGTCAATTCTTGCCTTTTTTCAGGAACCAGGGTAACGCTGTAAGGACAAATTTCAAGAGCAATATTCTGCATTTCTGAAGTTGCAGCCATTTCAAGATTTAAACGTGTTTTTATAGTCTGCTTTAACAGCTTTACATCTCTATCATTAATATGTCTTCTATCTTCTCTTAAATGAACAGTAATTGCATCAGCACCAGCCAATTCAGCTATTGCAGCAGCTGCAACAGGATCAGGCTCAACCCCGCCTCTTGCCTGTCTTATTGTTGCTATATGGTCTATATTTAATCCTAAGGTTACCATTTCTATCTCCTGAATT
>Ga0156446_1014_pt1 | contig 19846 bp, 14 predicted proteins | sample RifOxyA2_FD_108089 | JGI IMG/M metagenome (GOLD analysis project Ga0156446, IMG submission 108089) | Candidatus Melainabacteria bacterium RIFOXYA2_FULL_32_9 | reverse complement strand
AGTGATATTAGTAAAGCATATGAAAAAATAGAAACTGAACTCACTAAAAATAAAGATCTTAAATATGTTATAGAAGAAATAACAGGAAGTGTTGATATTTACGGCGAATTAATAACAAACGTTGTAGAAGAAAATTAAAAACACATTGCACATATAGCAAGTTATGTAGGGTGGGATTTAAGTCCACACTGACAAGATTGTTGAGTCGGGCAGGGTGCGCACTGTGCACCATTCATAAATCCCAGCAAGATTGGCCAATTATTCAAGCAGCATTTTGCAGAATAAAAGTTCTGATATTGTCAATCCAGGAATACCAAGCTTAATAAATTAACTAATTTTTGTAGATTAATTCACAAAAAGATTGTTGGCACCTTTAGGCGCAGACATCTAGATAAGCTCCATTTTTAACCAATTCTTTTTGTAATTTCTTGGTATTAACGCTTCTGACATTACCATCATCTTTAGCAGCAGCAGCTGCTGCTGTGCCTGCTGCTTCACCCAGAGCTGCCAGTGTCGGAGTTGTTCTTATAGCTGCTTGAGCTTCAGGTGTAGCAGAAAGATTTCTTCCAGGAACTAGTAAATTCTCAATATTTTTAGGAATTAATGCACGATAAGGTAAATTGTAATAATGCCCCTGCTTCAACCTAATAAGGGTAGTTCCCTCTCCATCAGGATTATGCATGTCTATAGGGTATCCTGAGTGAGCTATAGTATCTTTAAATTTCCGCTCTTTCAGTAAATCCTCAGCAGTAATAGTGTATTCACCCTCTATCTGCCTTGAGCTTCTTACACCAATGGATGGTCCACTCTGAGTAAATACTGCTTTTTCAAAGCCTGGTACATATTTCTTAAAAAATGCTTCTAATTCCCTGGCCTGCCTTCTTCCTTCTATCTCTGCTTTGCTTAAACTCCAAGGATCAGTACCATCATGGTCTAAAATTCTGGTAGTATTAATTATGACCTCACCTGGATTGTTAGTTTCAAAAAACAGAACATCTTCTCTTGGAATTGTCACTTCGCCCTTTTGTTTTGCCTCATTAAACTCTTTTTCAAACCCTATAACAGATAGCCTAGGTGTATTGTCAATTGTTGAAATATCTTCACGCATAAGAGGAAATTTATCAGGATTTTCTTTAATGTATTTTCTCAATTTTTCCGTATTTACATTATTATATTTCATTATCAGAGTCATAGGCTGAGTAGCTCCATCATTTTCTCTTCCCTTAGTAAATGGAACACCAGACCAGGCACTCAAATCCCCATCACCGGTAGCGTCTATAAACACCTTAGCCTTAATATCACTTAAACCAGCTTTATTTAAGACTTTTACACTCTGTATTTTATTATTAGATACATCTGTACCTGCAAGCGTAGTATGATAAAGAACTTCTCCACCACTTTCCAGAAGCATTGTTTCAAGCTCATACTTCATTGCTTCTGTGTCAAAAGGTGTTATGGAATTTGTTGAATTTAAAATGTGGCCCGGAGACTTTTCTCTCTTCTTTAGCCTTTCTATCAGCTCATCGGCAATGCCTTTAATAACCTGCTTATTTCCTGCATGAAATGACATCATAGGACCTACCCCTGATGCAGTTAATGTTCCTCCTAAGAAACCATTGGGTTCAATTACTAGTACTTTTGCTCCTTCTTTTGCAGCTGCTATACCAGCTATAGTTCCAGCTATTCCACCACCTGCTACAACAACATCAAAATTTTTCACTTCCTGATTTGCTCTATCTGCAACCTGACTGCTTTTCTTTACAGGATCGAGCAAATTTAATTTTTGGGCATAAACATGACCGTTAGAACCAAATGATGGTGATATTCTGCTGATCATAATACTTCTCTATTCCCGCATACATTTTCGTGTATTCTTTATATTTAAGTTCTATAAATAATAAGAATTGCTATTTTATTTTTATTATTTTTTCAAAATTTAAAGTTCTTTACGCTCTGAAAATACGGGCTTTTGGCTAATAAATTTATTTAATAAATTAAGCATATTTAAGTAGTTTTAACTACTTAAATATGCTTAAACTTGCTCATCTTTTACAAAGAGCTCAATTTATTAATTATAAAAAAGGATATCGAATATAAATCTCACTAAGGAGCAGCAAAATCACTTATTTACTGTTACTGCTTCTTCTATTTCCAAATTTACTATTAGCTGATCTTTTTTTATATTTATTAGCATAAGCCTTGTTACGCTCAGCTTTTTCTTTTTTCTGATTATTTTTAGCCAAAATTTTATTCCTTAATAATTATTTCTATAACAATCAGAACAATAAACAGGTCTATCACTTTTTGGTTCAAAAGGAACTGTGGTTTCACAATTACAAGAGCTGCATATTACTCTGTACTGAGGTTTATTATAACCTCCTGGTCTGCTGTTGCTTTGTCCTCTACCTCTTGTGTCGCTTAATTTTCTATTTGCTCTGCATACAGGACATCTTTTTGGAGTTGAATATCTCTTTTGATGATAAAACTCTTGATCTTCTGCACTGAAAACAAATGACTGACCACAATCTGCGCATTGTAATTGTTGGTCTTCAAAATTTTGATTAAACATTTGGAACTCTTTCCTTACATGAATTGTAACTATTAAATTATTCACTAAACAGATTACAAAGTCTACATTATATTTTCAAATTACATAATATTAGCCACCCGGGTTACCCAAGTGATTATTATTTCAAAAGGCTTATAAACAGTATAATTTATCTTGCAAATGTATTGTGAGAACTCTAATCCCTATTAGTTAGAAAAATTTAACCTTTTTATTCTTACTAGTGGAATGACCCATAAGCTTAAGGGGTATATATTATTTCCGTCGCTGGTGCTAACGCACATAATTAAGTCCTCACTGGAATAATTGATGACTTAAATAAGTGACCTTGTCACATTAAATTGACATGAAACATAGGCTTCTCCAATAACATATCCCCCTTCTTCATAATTTTGGAGACAGAGTACTAGGGTTAAGGCTTACCATACAAAGAGAGATTAAGGAGGATGTCCCTATGAGAATTTTACTAGTCTATCCACAATATCCAGATACTTTTTGGAGTTTTAAGCACGCACTTAAATATATCTCCAAGAAAGCCCTCTTGCCACCTCTAGGTTTACTTACTGTTGCATCGATGCTTCCAGAAAAGTTTGACAGGAAGCTGATTGATATGAATGTTAGTAAATTGAAAGATAAGGATATTCTCTGGGCTGATTATGTATTTATTAGCGCAATGATAACCCAGAGAGAATCTGCAAACAAAGTTATAGAAAAATGTAAACGATTAGGAGTTAAAGTAGTTGCAGGGGGACCGTTATTTACAAGTTTATATGAAGAGTTTCCCGATGTTGATCATTTTGTTTTGGATGAGGGTGAAGTTACTTTACCTTTATTTCTAAAAGACTTAGAAAATAAAAATCTAAAAAGGGTTTATACATCAGATATTAAACCTGATATAGCGTTATCTCCTATACCGCAATGGGAATTGCTTGATTCTAAAAGCTACTCAAAAATGCCTATTCAATACTCAAGAGGTTGCCCTTTTGATTGTGAATTCTGCGATATTGTAAATTTAAACGGAAGAATCCCAAGAACTAAAAAGCCTATTCAAGTAGTCAAAGAAATAAATGCGCTTATTAGACAAGGCTGGAATGGGCCAATATTTGTTGTGGATGACAATTTTATAGGAAATAAAGCTAAATCCAAAGAGCTGCTTAAGTCCTTAGTCAGGTGGAAGAAATACGTAAAAAGACCAATTACATTTATGACGGAAGTATCATTAAACTTAGCTGATGATGATGAATTACTTGAATTAATGAGAAGGGCAGGATTTGATAGTGTATTCATCGGCCTTGAGACTCCATCTACAGAAGGTCTAGAAGAATGTGGCAAAATTCAAAACAAAAATCGTGATCTTGTTTCTTCTGTTAAAAAAATCCAGGGCTATGGTATAGAAGTAACAGGCGGATTTATAGTTGGTTTTGATAGTGATGATATTTCAATATTTGCAAGACAAATAGACTTTATACAAAAAACAGGTGTAGTTGTAGCCATGATAGGTCTCTTACAAGCACTGCCTAATACAAGATTATATGAACGATTAAAACAGGAAAACAGACTGCTTAGCTCCAGTTCCGGAAATAATACTGACTTTTCAACCAATTTTATTCCTAAAATTGACACAGAAATACTTATAAATGGTTATAAAAATATCATATCTTCGGTTTATTCTCCACGAAAGTATTATGAAAGAATCCAAACATTTCTAGAAAATTATAAAGCGCATAATGTCGAGAAAATAAACTTTAAATATGCAATTGCACTAATTAGATCAATGTTTGTACTTGGTATATTTCAAAGTGGCAGGAAATATTACTGGCGATTATTCTTTATAAGCTTGTTTAAATATCCAAAATCATTTCCTAAAGCAATTGCAATGGCGGTTTATTATGCTCACTTTCAAAAGATATTTCGAGTAAAAGCAGCTTAATAAAGGATTAATTAAATAATTTACTTCTACCAGTCATGGTAGAAGTTTTTAGAACGTGTTTGAAAAGCTTTAAAAAATAGACGATATTGTTGTCGTAAATGTAAAGAGGGGGAATTATGACAGCAGTATTGGAAAAGAAACGATATCCAAGTGATTTATCTTTTAAACAATGGAAAATTTTAGAACCACTTATACCGCCGGCAAAACAAGGTGGTAGACCTCGTAAGCATTCAATGAAAGATATTCTTGATGCAATTTGGTACAAAGTGAAAACAGGTTGTCAGTGGAGACAACTACCAAATGACTATCCGCCTTGGAGAACAGTTTACGAGTATTTTAACAATTGGTCACTTGATGATACCTGGCAAGTGATTCATGACGAAATTGTCAAACTTGTTCGTAAAAAAAAGGAAAAAACGAATCTCCGTCAGCTGCAATTATTGACAGCCAATCTGTCAAAACTGCAATTGCAAGAAAAGATAAAGGTTATGACGGTGGCAAAAAGATAAAAGGCAGAAAAAGACATATTTTAGTTGATACTCTGGGTTTGATACACAGTTTAGTTGTACATCAAGCCAATATCCACGACAGCGTTAGTGCAAAACTTGTGCTTTTAAAAGCCAGGTACAAAATGCCAAGATTAGAAATTATTTGGGCGGATGCAGGTTACAGAGGAATGTTGATTTGGTATGTGTGGATTATGTTTCATTGGTTCTTGGATATCGTGGAAAGAACCTCAAAAGGCTTTGAAGTTTTACCTCATCGCTGGATAGTTGAAAGAACTTTTGCGTGGATGAATAATTACAGAATACTATGTAAAGACTATGAATATTTACCAAGAAGCAGTGAGAATATGGTTTATGCTTCAATGTTACATTTAATGCTTAGAAAATTAGCCTAAATCTTAACTTTTCAAACAGTTTCTTAAGATATTATTAAGTTTTTTAGTTACTCTATTCAATAATTCATCCCAATTACCGGGGTCTCTTTGCCTAAATAACTCTACACTATTGTACCAGTAAGATGTTTCTCCAGTTAGCCCCCATCTCCATTCAGGCACATAAGAAAGTAATATCCAGGTGGGCTTATTAAGAGCAGCAGACAAATGCGCTACTGATGTATCAATAGTTATAAACAAATCAAGATTTTCTATAGCAGCAGCAGTATCTAAAAAATCATTGAATGTTTCTCCAAGATTTATTATTTCTATTCTTTCAGATATATCTTCAAGCTGCTCTATTCCATAGCCTTTTTGAAAAGAAAACAACTTAACATCTTTTATTTGTGATAACTTTAAGAAATATTCAAGGGGAATTGACCTATTGTTATCATCTTTATACTCTTTCCTGCCTTGCCAGAAAATACCTACCTTAAATTTATCAGTTTGAAAATATTTTTTTCTATAATAATCAACCTTTTCAGGGTCAACTTTTAGATATTTATCTTTAAATGGAACATTTTCAGAGTTAGCTTTAAGACAATAAGGCAAACTCATAAGTGAAATGTGAGTATCGTATGTAAGCGTTTTGTCTGGAATAGAATTATCAATAATTTCTGCTTTAAGATCGCTCTGTTTTAATAATTTTTCTAATCCTTTTTGAGGTTTAAATAATACTTTAGCTCCTAACGAATGTAATAAAGGAAGATATCTTACAAATTGTAGCGAATCTCCAAATCCTTGCTCGTGATATACAAAGATTGTTTTACCTTGTATTGACTCTTTTCCATTCCATTTTGGCTTTATAAAGACTGGTAGATTCTTATTTTTTTTATCGCCAATGGATAATCTATGTTCGTAATATTCCCAGCCTTTGTCAAAATTACCATTTAAGAGATTAATATATGCTAAGCCAAAATAAGCCTCAGAATAGCCAGGGCTAATATCTATAGCCTTTTGATAATATTTTATTGCCTGATCAATGTTCAGGTTATCATAAAAAGCTCTTCCCAGATTGATATATATTTCTGCAAAATCAAGTTTTACTGCGAATTCTTTAACGGCATTACTAGAATTTAATTCAATAGCTTTTTTATAACTCTTGATTGCTTCATCTAATCTGCCTTGCTGACTCAAAGCAAGGCCAAGACCATTATATGCTTCTACAAAATCAGGTTTTACCTCAGCAGCTTTTTGATAATAAAATTGAGCTTTTTCAAATTCGCCCTTTTCCTGTAAAGAATTTCCTAAATTGTAATAAGCTTCTGGATAATCAGGTTTAAGTTGAATAACTCTCTCAAAGCAAACTATGGATTCCTCAATTCTGTCTTTCTCGATAAGCAAGATCCCAAGATTTAAATATGCCTGAAAATGTTCAGGATTTATCTCTACAGCCTTCTGATAGGATTTAATTGAATTATCTTTCTCATTTATTGAGTTATATGCTAGCGCTAGGTTAAAATAGCCATCTGCATATCCAGGATTTATTTCTATAACCCTGTTGAAACATTCTATTGCCTTTTGTGCATCTTTAAATTCATTATAATAAATGCTTCCTAAATGATTATATGCTTCAGCGTCATTGTTATTTATCCTGATTACATTTTCAAAGCTATTTCTAGCTTTCTCTATTTCCCTTACCTGCCAGTACAATAATCCAAGGTTAAAATATACATCTATATCATTGTTATTTAGCTTTATAACTTGCTCATAACTGTGAATTGCTTCATAGTTATTATTTATATCAAAGTAAATATTCCCTAAATCCTTGTAATATTCATATATCGGATTTATATCTATCGCTTTTCTTAAATTCTCTATAGCTATCTCTGATTGGCCAAGTTCACATGCCATTATTCCTAAATAGTACAATGCAACATCATTTTCAGGATTGTTTTGCAGTATCTGTCTATATAAAATTTCTGTTTCCTGAAAGTTTCCTGTTTGATGTTGCTCTATTGCTTGTGTTAACATTTCCTGGTCTTTTATCACTCGCTTAATTTTACTTTAAGAGCATTAACTACTTTTTCCATTACCCCATGCCAATTACGTGGCTCATTTTGCCTGAATAATCTAACACTTTCATACCAGATTGAATCCTCGGTATCGGTTAACCATCGCCAATCACATAAGAAAGGCAGCATAACCCACCCTGGTTTACCTAATGCACCCGCTAAATGTATAATTGAAGTATCAGGAGTAATCACAAGATCCAGATTTTCTATAGCAGCAGCGGTATCAGAAAAATCATTAAATGTTTCTCCAAGATTCACCACTTCCATACCTTCAGGAAGAGAATTTAATTGCTCAATTCCACTCCCTTTTTGCAGAGAATATACTTTTATATTTTCTAACTGAATTAAAGGATAAAAATCACTTAAAGACATAATTCTATCTGTGCTTGAAACTTCTGAAAACCAGAATATACCAACCTTAAAGCTATTATTATCGAAATATTTTTCCTTATAATAATTCACTTTTTCAGGATCTGCTTTAAGATAAGAATTTTTGAAAGGGATATTATCAGGATTTGCCTCAAATGCACCAGGCAAACTCATAAACGGCATTTGGTAATCAAATTCCAATGATTCATCAGGAGTAGAGTTATCAATAATTTCAGCTTTTAAATTACTTTGTTTAAATAACCGCACAAGTCCTGGTTGAACTTTGCACAAAACTTTTGCCCCCATAGCTTCAAGTATTGGCATATATCTGGCAAAATTCATTGAATCACCATTACCAAAACTCATTGAAGCAGGGTATATATAGATAATTTTATCCTGTATTGGTTGGTTTCCGTCCCATTTTGGCTTTAGATTTGGGTCAAACTTTAACTTATGATGTTCAAATATATCCATTCTACTTTCTAAATATTCCCAACCATCTTTAAAATCCCCATTTTTAACCAGACAACATCCAAGATTAAAACGCAAAACTGAATTATCAGGATAAAGTTCTAAACCTTTTTTATAAAAATATATCGCTTTTTCAATATCTTTCTTATCTTGAAAAGCGGTACCAAGATTAATATATAAAGCATCTGAATTTAAATTAAGTTCTAAAGCTTTCTCGTAGTTTTTTATCGCTTCATCTATCTTATCAACATAGTTAAATACAAGACCACGATTAAAATAGGCATCAGCATAATCAGGTTTAATCTCTATAGCTTTTTCAAAACATTTAATTGCAGTAAGAAATTCTTTTTTGAAATTAAAATACAAACCACCAAGCATATTGTATACTGCAACATCTTTATCATTTAACCTTAGTACGTTCTCGAAGCACTTTATAGCGTCATCAAAATTATTTGTTTGCTGATAAATTAAACCAAGATTATAGTGAGTATCAATATCATCCAACTTTAATTCAAGAACTTTTTTATAACAGTATATTGCTTCCTCTGTCCTACTTAAATCAAAATATATATTTCCAAGATCTTTATAGTAATCAAATGTTGGATTTAGCTCTACAGCTTTACTTAAATAACTTATTGCAGCTGCATAATGGCCTAATTGGTTTGCCATCACTCCTAGACAATACAAAACACTATCATTAGTAGGATTATATTCTAATATCTCTCTATAAAGCTTTTCTGCAGCTTCAAAGTTTCCTTCCTGATGACATTGTATAGCTAAATTTAAAGTTTCCTGCTCTTTTACCATTTTCCTCACCCAGACAAAATTATTATAAACTCAAATTACCTTCTATGTAAAATTTTGCAGATTAATGACCTGAGAATATAGGGACATAATTAAGATTACTTGAAGGATTTATCTTACAGTTATACCTTCATTCCAATATTTAATTAGAGGATATATAAAGAATTCGATAATTCTTCTCTTTTTGACTTTTATCTCAGCAGTTAAACTTAATCCGGGATATATAGACTTTTCTTTTCCTTCAACAAGAAGATTTGTATTTAATGGAGTTACCCATATTTCATATACAGGACCAAGTTTTTCATGCTCGATACTGGTTTTAGCCACAGTTTTTACTTTCCCATTTAATATGCCATACTTTTGGAATTCATATGTATCTATTTTTATTGATACTGGCATATCTGGCAAAACAAACCCTATATCTTTATTCAATACAGTTGCTTTTACAACGAGAGGGGTATTTACAGGGACAATTGACAGGAGTTTCTCAGCAGGAGTAACAACACCACCAATCGTATGCATCATAATTGTATTCACATAACCGTTTACAGGAGAGACAATTTTTTGCTTTGCACTTTTAAATGCGGCTTCCTGAATATAAGCCTGTAATTCATTTACCTGCTTTTGTTTATCAGACAATTCTTTTAAATTTTCTGATTTAAAATTCTGTTTTACATAAGCCATTTCTTCAAGTATTTGTTGTTTTTGCTGACTTAATTCTTCCAGCTTATAAGCTGAACTCTTAGTATTAGCATCGTAAGTAGATATATCATTAACTACTTTTTCATATTCATCTTTAGCAATAATATCAAGAACTGGTTTTAGCCTTTTTTCTTTCTCAACCCTTGTGTCTAATAAAGTTTGATAATTATTTTTCTCTGCTTTTGTTGCTTTTATACGTTCTTCAACTTTAGTCAGTTCAATTTCCTTTGTTAATAACTGTTTTTTAAGGCTATCCATAGTTGAAGCATAAATTTCTCTCTGAGTTTTTATTGCATCAGCATTTTGTCCAGCTGAGAGGAATCCTGTACCACCAGTCATAGCTCCTAATCTCCCCATTTCAAGCTGAACATGAGCAAGATTCTTTTGGGCAGATTGTAATTCAGGATCAACTGTGGAGGGATTTATCTCCATTACAACCTGCCCTTTTTTAACAAAATCACCCTCTTTAACAAGAATTTCCTCTACAACACCGGTTTCAAGAGGCTGCAATATTTTAATCTCGCCATCAGGAATAACGGTACCTCTAGCTGAAATTACAACATCAACTTTACCGAAATACATCCATAAAGCCGTAAAAACAATAATTGATATTATTGTCCAGAAGATTGATCTTCCTAAAGGACTCACAGGATTTTCTTCAATTTCAGCAAGTATAGGCTTAAATTCATGAGAATCGTCTTTACCAAGAAATTTATAAACCTTTTCGGATAATCTTTTAAATATTGCAGTTATTTTACTAAACATTACTCAACTCCTGCTGTTTGTATAAATGACAGTAGTAGCCATTTTTCTCCATTAACCCTTGATGATTACCAATTTCTATAATTTTTCCTTTATCAAGAGCAATGATAAGATCGCAATCTTTAACCGTAGTAAGTCTATGCGCAACTATAAACATAGTCCTGCTTTTTTTAATCATATTGATATTATTCTGAATGATTCTTTCTGATTCATAATCAAGAGATGAAGTAGCTTCATCAAATATTAAAATTCTTGGATTAGTTATAAGAGCTCTAGCTATAGCAATTCTTTGTTTCTGTCCCCCTGAAAGAGTTGAACCTCTTTCTCCAACTATGGTTTCATATCCTTCAGGAAGCTGTGCTATAAATTCATGAGCCCCGGCAATTTTAGCTGCTTCAATTATCAACTCAATAGGAGCATCAGGTCTTGGTAAAGCAATATTTTCCCTTATAGTTCCACTAAAGAGGTAACTTTCCTGCAAGACAATGCCAATATTATATCTGAGCCAGATAGGATTAAGATGCCTTATATCCATGCCATCGAGATAAATAGCGCCTTCATTTGGAATATAAAGCCTCTGGATTAGTTTTGTAATCGTACTTTTACCGCTACCGCTTCTTCCAACCAAGCCAACACTCATGCCAGGCTGAATCTCGAAGCTGACGTTATCGAGTACAGTAGGAGAATCAAGCGTATATTTAAAAGAAATATCATCTAATTTAACTGAACCTTTTACTTCAGGAAGAGTTATTGCTTTGCTTGACTGGATTTCAACAGGATGATTAAGAATATCGCCAAGTCTATCAACAGCTAATAAAGCCTGTTGAAACTCATTCCATAAATTCACCAATCTTAGTACAGGAGCAGAAAACTGATTTGCAAACATTTGGAATGCTATTAACTGACCAATAGTGAGTTTATTATCAATTACAAGCTTAACTCCAATATAGAGAATTGTAATTGTCATCATTTTTTGGAATAAACCTGAAATTGCACCGGCAAAAGTCCCCATAAGAGAAAGCTTAAAACTTGAATTTACGTAATTTCCAAGATAGTCTTCCCATTTTCTTTGCATTGAACCTTCAATTGCAAGTGATTTAACGGTTTGTACCCCTGTAACAGATTCTACAAGATATGAATTAGACTGAGCTCCCATCTGAAACTTGTTATTTAGCCTGTTTCTCAATTCAGGTGTAACAGTCAGGTATAATATAGCGATTAAAGAAACAAAGCCAAGAACGATCAGTGTCAATTTAACGCTATATAAAAACATTACCAGTACAAATACAGATGAGAAAAGTAGGTCGATTATTACAGATACTGATTTATTGGTAATAAAGTCTCTAATAACATCAAGTTCTCTAATTCTAGCTATAATGTTACCAACTTTTCTTGACTCAAAGTATATAAAAGGCAAGGAAAATAAATGCTTAAACAGCTTAGATCCTAATTTTGCATCTATCTTGCTTGCAGTATGAATAAAGATATAATTTCTTGAAATGTTCAGTAAAAACTCAAAAATAATCACAGCCACAAAAGCAATACCAAGCACATCCAGCGTTGTCATGCTTCTGTGAACTATAACTTTATCCAAAATTACCTGGGTAAATAGGGGAATTACAAGTCCAAATAGTTGAACTACAAATGAACCCAGTAATACTTCGGCCATTACTTGCTTATATTTGAGAATTTCAGCATAAAACCATTTAAATCCAAATTGTATCTGAGAAGTAATCAATTTATGAGTTAAGACAATAAACTCACCGCCAGCAATATCATCAAATTCCTGAAAAGTTAACTCTTCTGTCTTTTTTTCTTTTGGAGTAAAAACTAAAACCTTGCTATCCTGGGAATTAACCTTCAAAACAACACCGTAACTATTATCTTTATATATAAAAATAGCAGGTAAAGGATATTTCTCTGACAGATTAGCGAGCGGCATTTTCTTTAATTTAGCTTTAAACTCAAAATTCTTAACTACTCTTATTAACTCTTCTTTTGTAAGATCAGAATCTGTAATACCGTACTCTCTGACGATTGACCTCAAATCTACATTTATTCTATTTATTCTTGCTATTAATTCAAAAGATATAAGAGCCGTTTGCATTTTTATTTAATCTCCCTAATTATCCAGGATAAGTTATAAGATATTAATTATCTAATTTGGGTACAGTTTCAGAATCTTCAGAATAGACATTCAGCTTCTTTACTGCTGCTACTCTATTAATTATAGCTTTTTCAAGCTCCACTTTTTGCTGTATAAGATCAGCTTTTTGATTTAGCAAAGTAGGTTTATCTATAAGTTCCTGCTGTGCCATTTTTTCAATCATTGAAAGCTTATTTTGTATTTTGACAAGCAATTCTTCTTGCGTACCGGATTGTCCATTGTAGTATAAAGCTTCTTCATTCAACTTTTCATATCTATTTTTTAGTTCTGCCATTTTTTGATCACGAACTAGTTTTAATCTTTCTATTTCAAGTTCCAATTTTTTTATATTTGCTGAGGTTTTAAATCCATCAAACGGTGTTAATGTAGCAGAGACACCAACAGATACGCTTCTATCCTGAAGATCATTAACAGAATCAAGGAAATCATTTTTGTCAGTACCATAAAAGTTATAACTGGAATACATCCCAAATACAGGCAATCTTTCTCTTTTTAATATTTGAAGTTCAGTTTCTTTTTTCTCAATTTCCAGTTGATAAATTCTATAATCAGGAGTTTTTTCATAATCCATATCACCGATATCTAATTTTGCCTGCTCTTTTACCACTCCAAGCTTAAAAGTTTCGCCTTGATCTTTTTCAAAATTCACATTACTCACGTATGATTCATCTATTTCAGAATAATCAACTAACTCAATGGTATCCGAATCATAATTTTCCTGAGTAAAATAAGATAAATCTTTCAATAATAACTTGAATCTTGTCTTTAAAGCATCTACCTCATCAGCTGTTTTAGCCATTCTTATAGCTTCATCTGCAACTTCAATTTTTGAAGAGGTTCCTGCTGTGTAAAGCTTTTCTTCCATAGCAAAAAGCTCTTTATAAATAGGATATATTTCTTTTTTACTGTTTAATTCTTTGTGAGTTATAAGTGCTCTGGTATAAATATCAATTATTTTTAATTTTAAATCTTTTAAATTTTTATCATATACTATTTTCTTTTCCGAAACATCTTTCTTTGCAATATCAAGTTTTTTCCCTTTTATACCAAAATCATATAAGTTATAAGATAAGTTTAAAGTAAATAAATCCTGATATTTTGTGCTGGAATTTACAATGCTAGTACCAACTGATGAAAAGGTTTGAACTCCATTTGTCATATCGTGAGCATATTCTGAATAAAACTGAGATTTCAAGGTTGGATAATATAATGACCTTGCTTCTTTAACTCCAGATTTACTTATATCTATATCAATATTTGATATTTTTAAATCAAACGAGTTTTCTTTTGCTTTATCAAGTATATAATTGTAGTCAATTTTTTCAGCAAACGCAGTATCTATGCCTATATTGCTCAGAAGGCATACGTAAAAAGTTAATATAAATACGATTTTTTTCATGCTACTCATGCCAATTATTATAAATTGCGCATATAAAAAAAGAAAGAATTTTTGATTCTTCCTTTTCTATAAAATAAGATAATTTATTTCTATACAATCAGGTAATTTTTTCTATAAAATTTTTATGAGTAATATCCATTACCTAACTTAAGTCATCGCTGTATTCTTTGAAATAGGTAGACTTAATTTAAAACTATCAGTCTACGTTGTAGCACTACTATTTTATGACTGCCATGAACCAGCAATAAGATTCATTAAGTGATCATTTGATTGAACATCACTAATGCTGTTTATTGATACACACTTATTAGCCTTATCATAAGAAGCTATATCTTGAATAATCTTATTCACATCGGTATCAGTCAAGAATTCATTACCTAATTGGAATACTTCAATTCCTTTTCTGCCACTAAATTGATGACTAATAGTTACTTCATCACCAGAACCATAAGATATTATTAAATCAGAACCTTTCTTGAACATAGCTATATTTTGTTTTGATACATCTGAACCAAATATGAGTGTATCAACTTCTTGCTTATTATTGCTCACATCACAAAGAAGATCTTTGCCATCACCACTATTAAATATATAGGTATCATTGCCGGCATAATCGACAATGTAATCCTTGCCAGCGCCACCAATTATAGTATCATTACCTGCATAATCATAAATACCATCATTGCCGGTTCCACCTTTTAAGAGATCATTACCGGTGTAATCTTCAATACCATCATCGCCGTCGCCACCATATATGAAGTCATTGCCAGCATAATCCTGGATGTAATCATTACCAGTTCCACCTCTTAAGGTATCATTACCTGCATAATCACGAATCCAGTCATTACCTGCACCACCATTTATGAGATCATTGCCAGCATAATCTTGGATGCCGTCATTACCAGCACCACCTCTTAAGGTATCATCACCGGCATAATCTTGAATACAATCATCACCGTCGCCACCATTTATCAGATCATTGCCAGTATAATCCTGAATATGATCATTACCAGTACCACCTCTTAAGGTATCATTACCTGCATAATCACGAATCCAGTCATTACCTGCACCGCCATTTATGAGATCATTGCCAGCATAATCATGGATACCATCATTGCCAGCACCGCCTCTTAAGGTATCATCACCGGCATAATCTTGAATACAATCATCACCATTACCAGCATTTATAAGGTCATTACCAGCATAGTCTTGGATATGATCATTACCAATACCACCTCTTATAGTATCATTACCGCCGTAATCACGAATATAATCATTTCCTGCTAATCCTAAAATAACCTCACTATCTGCTGTACCATATAAAGCGTCATTACAATTAGTTCCTTTTATTTCTGGTACTGCTGGTGTTGGCGGCTCATTAATATCATCGTTTGTTATATAAGTACCATCAGCAAATTCAAACTTTTCTATCTGGTTAATATCATCAGCGTACCAGTTACTTACAGTTATTTTATCAGTACTATTTTTCAAGCTAATAACAAGATTATTACCATCTTGTGTAAATTCTAAATCTTCTTTAACAATTCCAGTGCCAAATTTTACAACATCATTTCCATTTAAGTCAGAAATAATGTCTTGTCCATCGCCTGAATTAAAATTATAAACTTCATTTCCTGAAGCATCAGTGATGGTATCATTACCTGTTCCGCCTGTATAAACATCATTGCCTAAATAGCCAATCATTGTATTATCAAGGCTATTTCCAATTAAAGAATCACTATTATCTGTACCTAAGATAAGGATACCATCTATAATTTGTTCAATTTCATCTTTAGTATATGAAGTACCGTTATTAAACTGAATAGATTCTATTTTATGTTCATATGAATCAACAAGATACCAGTCTTTCACTGTTATTGAATCTGTAGCACCTTGTATGCTTATAACAACGTCATTACCTACTTTTGAGAATACTGTATTAGTTTTAGTAATGCCATCACCAAATCTTATTGTGTCTGAACCATTATAATCATAGACAAGATCTTGACCATCACCTAAATTGAATATGTAAACATCATTACCTGCAACATCACGAATCCAATCATTTCCAGTACCAGTATTATAGGTATCATTTCCACCATATTCAATTCTTACGGTGTCATCTCCACTAAATAAATCATAAATATCATCTGTAACTGGACCGCTGTAAATATAATCGTTACCCTCTGTTCCGATAAAATCCGCCATTGTTTTCCCTCCTACAAGCCTTTTTATTCCACAAAACTTAAAAATACAAACAAACTTTGTCGAGTTATTAAGATGTATATCCTAATAACACAATCTTAACATTTAAATATTAATAGAAATATTAATATTTAACCTATAATAAATAATAATTCAAATTTGACACAAAAATATAAAAAATAACTCTGCTTTGTCCCTTTCTTGATAACTCCTTTCCTCAAGTCCTCTATCTGATTATATTGAAACAAAAAACTTACCAATAATATTAAGTAAGTTTGATTAAATTAATTTCCTATTTTTTTTAATTTTTCCTATTTTTTTTACAAAAGTTTACCTAACAGTTTATTTTTTAATATCTAAGGACAGCGTAAAAAATACTTATGGATTTTGATGAGCGAAGCGGGAGCTTACAATTTCGAAAACGACGAGTTTTTGAAATTACAAGCTCATTCTAATAGGTATTTTTGTAGGTGACTCAGTCACACTATTAAAGTCTTTAACTATTTCAACCTTATATATGTGCCTTTGGCACTTCTTATAACCAGCAAATAATCGAGCAAAATATTATGATTGATTATCTACTTATCCTGAATAATACATATCAAAACAGCCTTTTAAAAGGCTGTTTTGATATGTATTAAGAAATAAATTAGTTTTATGTAAACTGATCAATACCATTAAATAAATTCTGCAGGTTTTTATCACCATACAAACTAAAGTCCCACGATACCCCACCATAATTAGACGCTGGTAAAGGGCCATTGGTTGTTAGCGAGTCAAGCCCACGAAATAGATTTTGCAGCTTAGTATCACCTTCTGGGCTCTGCAATCCAAAATTCCAGGAAACATCACCATATTTTGTTGCAGGTAGTGGCCCATTAGTAGTCAGTAAGTCCAATCCACCAAATAGTTCTCTCAATTTAGAATCGCCTTCAGAATTTTGTAAACTAAAGTCTAATGATGCACCATCAGAGTTAGTCGGCGATAATGAACCTGAAGTCATAAGAGAATCTAAATTACCAAATAAACCTTGTAATTTAGTATCTCCATTTGAACTTTGAGAATCAATATTCCAGGAAATGTCATTTGTATCAGTTGTAGATTGTTTGCTGAATACATCACTTAAATCGTTAATAAATGGTAGATTTACTAGTGATGTGCCTGAGGTGTTACCGGAATTAAACATACCATCAGTAAGATTAAATAACCTTTGTAAAGGCATATCGTTTTGTAAGCTCATTCCAAAACCACTTATAGATACATAATCTACAGGTTCAAACCTGTTATTAAGTCCGAACATGTCATTAACAGCATTATAGCTCATTGGATTTTTCATCGGATTAGCCAATGTTAAACCGTAAGACAGGCTCGAGCCTGAACCTGATACCGGAATATTATTGCTCGGCCCAAAGATGCTACTTTGCCCAAACATATCATTGATGGCATTGTAACTCATTGGGTTAGTAAATGAGCTAGAATATGGAATAAAACTAGGATTACCAAAATTTGTTAACGGATTGACCATGCATAATACCCCATATTTTTTCCTCTAATTTAGAAATATTTACCCCTATTTATATAAAAACATTTTCATGTTTATTATTTACTTCTAACTTTTCCCCAATTTATTAAATTTAAACCGCTTATTCGCTTATATCTATAGATATAACTAATATATAAAACATACTTATTTCATTAAGAAATGTAAAGCATTTCTATGTTCTAATATATACAATTTCATAAACCAAATTGGACTAAATCCTAATAATCTCGAATAGTATCACTTTTAAGCTAATTCAGTCTTATAGACCAAATTTAAATCCAAGATACTTCATTTGTTTTTTGAAAGATAAAAGGTTTATACTTAATGTAATTAAGTAAGTTTAAATATTTTTTAAATATTAAGTTCAGGCATAAATAGAGGGGAAAGTATGGATTTAAGCTTTTTGGGGTCTTCAAGAAAGACAACTTGTCTTATTTGTTTAGTTATATCTTGTATTTTTAGCTTTCAGTCTTATCAAGCAGCATTTGGCTTTGGGGATATGGAGACAAAATTAATTTACTACCCAATAAAGAAAAACATAGTTCCCCTGAGAATGGAACTTAAAGAGAGGCTTCAAGATACATACTTTTACAGCCTGGATGGCGTAAGGTTAAATGCATGGTATATAAAAGCACAAAATAATAGACCTACAATAATATATTGCCATGGACAGGGGGAAAATATCAGCTTATGGCAAAGTGTGGCACAAGGCCTTGCTGATAATGGTTATGGTGTTTTTATGCTTGAATATAGAGGACATGGCAGAAGTGAAGGGGCACCATCTGAAACTGGGCTGTATATAGACCTTGAATCTTCAATCAAATATTTGAAAGAGTTTGAGCGTATACCACAAAGCAACATTATATTATGGGGACGTTCAATGGGTGGGGCCGTAGTTGCAGACGTAGCTTCAAGAGATAGATTTCGAGGAATAATCCTTGAAAGCACATTTACCAATATTAGAGATGAAGCCATACATCTTACAAGTACAGGAATTCTGGAAGGAGGTGGAGGGTTTTGGGGAAATATGGCAACTAAATTTGTTAAATTTATGCCTTTAACTCAGAAATTCGAGACAGAAAATAAAATATTTAAGATTAATTATCCACTCTTAATCGGGCATTCGGTAAATGATGAAACTGTTCCGGTAAAAATGGCATACGAACTTGCAAAACGTAATCCTGAAGCCCAATTATATATATCAAAAACAGGAAGCCACCATTCAAGTGAATGGTTTATAAGTAAAGCATTGGAATTTTTAAATTCATTAAATCCAAATTTAGTCCGCAACTAAATCAGGACGTAAATTCCTAGCTTCACCAAGATAAATATGTTTAATCTCTTTTTTACTAAGAGTTGTGTTAATTAATATCAGAACTCTTATACATAATGTTATGCTGCCTGGCACAGGGATTTCCTGTGCGCAAATCATTGGTATATCATCCCAACTAAAATATTTTCTGGCAGCTTTAGCAGGAAAATCAGCTGTTAAGTCATTGGTTAATGTAAAAATCACACTAACAATGTCATCTTCAACAACCTTATTTTCATTTAATATACTACTTAATAATTCAGTGGTAGCCTTTTGAATTGCATCACTTGAATTTTTCTCAACTGTTATAGCTCCTCTAATGCCTCTTGTTTTATATTGATCATTCATGACAAAATTCCCTTTACTCTGACAAATCAAAGATTATACTAGATAATCATAAAGCAAATATCGAATAGGTAACAAGAGCTAATGCAATTTCTATTGACTCAAATATAAATTTACTATATTTTTTCCTATACTGAATATAAAATAATCTTATTAATACATTTAAACATCTTTTAGATTAGATAGATATATATGGAAAAAAATGAAATAGTATACGGTAGAAATTCAGTTGAAGCACTTCTTGAAACCAGCAAAAGAAGGGTCAATAAACTTTATTTAGCAAAAGGAATCAAATTTGATTCCAAAATGAGAAAAATCA
>Ga0156446_1061_pt1 | contig 21035 bp, 20 predicted proteins | sample RifOxyA2_FD_108089 | JGI IMG/M metagenome (GOLD analysis project Ga0156446, IMG submission 108089) | Candidatus Melainabacteria bacterium RIFOXYA2_FULL_32_9 | reverse complement strand
GAAACTTAATAAATAATAAACTCTATAATGGAATAAATATACACACAAAGAAGTATCTTGGGGATGAGAAAAATAATAAAGAATTTAATAATTATACTGTCTTTTTTAGTTATAACTAATCCTGTATTTGCACAAAAGATAGAGAAATTAACCGTTTTTCCTGTCGATGTGCCAGTACAGGGAACTAGTATTACTTTATATCCAAATATATTGCAGTTAATTTCAAGCGATATAGTTAATGCTTTAAGTAAATCGCCTTATTTAAATGTAATTGATCTTAATTCTTCCGAAAATATAATTAAATCTTCTGGATTACAGAAGAAATATCAAAAGCTCCTTTATGATTATAAAACTACATATAATATTGATAATGACTCTTGTTCATTAATAGCTAAGAAAATGGGAGCAAGCAAGATTCTTTTTGTTTCCGGTGGGTTCGATTTACAAAGTCAGATAATGGATAGAAGCTTATTATATAAGCTTGATATACCAACTGGAAAGCCATTAGTGCCACATTACAGACTTAATGTAACACTTACTCTTTTCGATCCTCAAACTGGCATTATAGTATGGGAAGAAACTTATAATAAAAACTTTAGAACTGCTGATTTTTCACTTCCATCTCAGTATTTTACTGAAAATGTCGTATCTGTAGAGAAAATTAAAAGATTTTCTTATGAACTTTCAGACAAAGTTGCACTTAAAATGGCTAATATATTTGGTGTCTCTGAGTATACTGAAGTTAACAGCAACATAATTTCAACAAAAAATAATATTAATAGCAATATACAACCCACGGATGGACAAATGACCAAGGAAGGTCATCCTTTACCTGACAATGATTACCCTTTAAACAAAAGAATGGATAACTACAAAAATTGGGTTAAAGAAAAATTACTTGATGAATAGTCAATAACTTAAATAAAAACGTATTAAGGGCCAATTGATAATTGACCCTTAATACGTTTAATCATCATTTTTATTTGCAAATACCTTATTTATAACGCTATATTCTTGATAATAATTGACAGGATCACCAATTGCCGTTTTAAATACATGCTCAACCTGAATAAATGCTCTTACAACTTCAGGATCAAACTGTGAACCTGCACAACGTTTTATTTCTTCAGCTGCGACTTCATGGGGCAATCCCTGTCTGTAAGAACGATTAGAGGTCATAGCATCATAAGTATCAGCTATTGCAATAATTCTTGCAGGAAGAGGTATTTCTTTCTCTTTTATGTTCTTAGGATAACCACGTCCATCCCATCTTTCATGGTGACAACTTAACCAAAAAGAGACATTATTAAGCTTCTTTATTCCGTTTAATATCTTTTTACCACGTTCTGGATGCAATTTGATGATATTATATTCTTCATCAGTTAATTTTCCAGGCTTACAAAGAATGCTTTCAGGAACGCCAATTTTACCAATATCGTGCAAAAGTCCTGTCATCTCTATTTCTTCCATAAGAATCTCATCAAGCCCCATTGCTTTTGCGAGAATTAAAGAAAACAAGGTTACTCTATGAGAATGCCCGTGAGTATAGGTGTCTTTTGCGTCCAAAGCACTAGAAACTGATTTAATGGTAGTAAAGAATAACTCTTTAAGATCCTGTAAAAGAGCATTTTTACTTAGAGTTAATTCATAAGCATTAATACCGTTTCTAATAATCATCTGAATTTCATCTGTATCAAACGGTTTTGATATGTATTGGAATAACTCACATTTATTAACACCATCTATCATAGCGTCAATGTCAGTGTAACCGGTTAAAAGCATTTTTATAATATGAGGATACTTATCGGTGGTTTTAGAAAGGAATTCAGTACCTGTCATACTAGGCATGCGTTGGTCACTTACTATTAAAGATATATCGTTACCAATTTTTTCAACTATTTCCAATGCTTCCTGCCCATTGGAAGCGGTTATAATATTGTAATCTCGTCTTAAAGTTCTTTTTAAAAGTTGCAAATTATCAATTTCATCATCTACTATAAGCACGGTATGCTTAATTTGTTCTTTGGCTATAGTAGAAATGATATGTTGAAACTTCTCAAGGTATGAATTATCAAGTATTTTCTGGATTTGGCTCATTGTGTATCTTTTACCTATTCTCTCTTAATAATTTCTGTTATATTGAAGATATCGGCATACAATAAAAATAACTTTAGGTTATGTTAAGAAATTTGAAATTCTTTTTTAAATTTAACCTTAAAGAACATATTTTTTATCAACAGAATAGAGGAGTTTGTTATGTGGAGCCAGATTTATGAACCAAATAGAACTGTAATCGGCAAGTTTTCTCATAATGATGACTTGATTGAAGTGTTAAACAAGTTTTGCGATGAAAATAATATAAAAGTTGGCTGGATATCCATAATTGGAGCCGTAAGAGAAGCTAAATTGGGATATTACGAGCAAGAAAAGCAGGAATATTCATATATAGAACCAAAAGGGCCTAATGGAGAAAAAACTTTTGAAATAGCTAATGCCACAGGTAATATTTCAATCAAAGAAGGAAAACCATTTGTACATCTTCATATTACTGTTACAGATAAAGACGGGAGAGCTTATGGCGGCCATGTAATGCCTGGAACTATAGTTTTTGCCGGGGAATTTCTGATACAAGCATTTAATGGCCAAGATCTGATAAGAGTTAAAGATGACAAAACAGGCCTACCTCTTTGGCAGTCCTGATTTAAAATAATAAAACTAAAAAATCTTGCAAGCTAATCCTTGCAAGATTTTAAATTTAAAGACAATTTATAATTTAATCTATATTCTTTCTATTACAGTTTTAATCAATTTAGTAAAATTTTGTTTTGTTTTTCTGGATGTTTCAATAACTTCATCATGATTTAAAGGTTGATCTAATATACCTGCTGCCATATTGGTTATACAGGATATTCCTAGAACTTTTAATCCCATATGATTTGCTGCAATTACCTCTGGTACAGTTGACATGCCAACAGCATCAGCGCCAAGAGTTCTTAGCATTCTAATTTCAGCAGGTGTCTCGTATGTAGGACCTGTTACAGCAATATATACTCCCTTTTGTGTAGGTGTATTTAAATCTTTTGCCGTATTTTCTGTAAGTTTAACCAGTTCTTTGTCATAAGCATAAGTTAAATCAACAAATCGTGGCCCCAGTTCATTTAAATTTTTTCCAATAAGAGGGTTATTTCCCATTAAATTGATATGATCTACGATTATCATCAAATCTCCCGGATTAAAGTTTTTATTAATCCCACCGGCAGCATTTGTCAATATTAACGTACTAATACCAAGAGCCTTCATTACTCTGACTGGATATATTACCTCACTGATAGAATATCCCTCATAAAAATGAAGTCTTCCTTGCATTGCTATTACTGTTTTAGTGTTTAATTTCCCTATTACCAGATTGCCTGAATGGCCTGTTACAGTTGAAGCCCTAAAACCAGGAATTTCCGAATAAGGGATTTTTATTCCTTCTATTTCATCTGCAATATCACCTAACCCTGATCCTAATACTAATCCTATATTAGGAATTGCATTTAATTCTGACAATTTAGATTTTATAAAGTTTACTGATTCTTGCATTTTGACTTACCTTAAATCTTTGATATAACTAGTTTAACATACAATCAAAATATAAGGTAGCCTTGTCAAATTTGTAATATCAGAAAGAATTTCAGTCATTATCTTGTTAAAAACAGTTTTTGCTCTTACTTTACAGTTAATATTAATGTTTATAATGGCAAATAGGCAGAATAAACAAGACTGGACCACTCTATATAGTAATTAATTTGTGTTGCAGATGCAGTTGGGATATAAACTCTTTCCTGACTTTCAGGTGGAATGCATATTGCTGCACTTATTGCAGATTGAATTATACAAGGATAGGTAACTATAACTATTCTTTTCTGAAAATTCTTTTTCACAAGCTGATTTATAATATTTTTGACTCTAATATTTAAGTTAATGGTAGATTCTCCACCTTCCTGAGAAAAATTGCAAGGATTTTTCTTGTACTGTTCAAACAATTCAGGATATTTTCCCTCAATCTGCTTCAAGGTCAATCCACCCCAAATACCTGCTCTTCTTTCATACAGGGTATCTAAAATTTCAAAATCATTTTTTGTATTTTTGGAAATAATTCTAGCTGATTGGATCGCTCTAGATGCAGGGCTTGTATATATTGTATCGATTTTTTGATCAGAGTTTCTTAGCCAATTGGCTAATTTATATATTTCTTTTTGACCTTTTTCATTAATTGGCGGATAATCTTCTACTTCATATAGCCTATTCTGGTCTGTATATATTGTAGAACCATGACTTATAAATATGATTTTGCATTTTCTATCAAACATATATTTCCTCAGATTTTATGCCATTTATTTCATTAATTACCATTGAAATAAGTAATTTAAAAGAATTTTTTGATAGCTAATCTAACTAAAATAATAGTATGATATTTCATAAAAGTTAAGTTTAATTATAAAATATATTATCTTCAAAAAATTTTTATTTTAAATAAAAATGCTAAACCTATGTTAGTATATTAAGTAAAATCGGATGATTTCCTTAAATATTGCATATCTTGTCTGAAATTGAGATTTCGTGGATAATAAAAATAGTATAAAAATTTAAAATGGGTTGTATTAAGTTATTTAATACTTTAAAAATTGAGTTAAATACGCACAAAACCTAGTGAAAGAGATAAAATAAAGTGGTTTTTGTTAATTACGCTGATCATAAAGTAAATTGTAAAATTGTTTATTGTGGTACTGGAGAAAGTGGAAAAACCACAAATTTAACATACATATATAATAAGCTTGATTCTGCAATCAGAAGTGAAATGACAAGCCTGGAAGGATTAAATGAAAGAACATTATTCTTTGATTTTCTCTCCATCAATCTGGGTGAAGTAAAAGGGTTTTCTACCAGTTTTAGCTTATATACCGCTCCTGGTCAAAAACAGTATAATGCTGCTAGGAGACTTATATTAAACGGTGTTGACGGTATCATTTTTGTTGCTGATTCAAGACTGGAAAAAAGAGAAGAAAATATAGAGAGTTTAAATGATCTAATTGAAAATTTAAAAGATTATGGTTTATCTTTTGATACAATTCCTATAGTTTTCCAATATAATAAAAGAGATGAGAAAAACATATTAAGTTTGGAGCATTTGGAAAAAGACTTGAATAAAGGCGGACATCCTAGTTTTGAAGCTATAGCAAAAGACGGCAGCGGTGTTTTTGCATCTTTAAAGTCTGTTAGTAATCTTATATTAACTAGTTTGCAATAGTTATTAAGATGAATTATGAGCAATATTTTAAAATATAAAAATGAAGAACAGGATAATAAATCAAATATTTTAAGCTTAAATACGCAAAATAAGCTGATAATTTTTGGTTCGCTGTTAAGCTCTTTACTAATTATTATAACTGCCTGGGTAATTATCGATAACACCCAGAAAACAATCCTTAGCAGTTATAATAATTTTGGCTTAATGTTGGCTAAAACGCTTGCAGTCAATGGAGTGGATTTGATTTCAGGTAAGGCTGAGTACTATAACAGGCTTAAATTAAACACTAACCTTGTTGTTAAGAATAATAGTGATATTGCTTATATTATTTTCAGAGATTCTGAGAGTAATATCATATATTCTACGAGGAATAATGAATATAATTCAGATGATGATAAGTTTACCAATGTAATTGAGGTCAGCCAGCCTATTGTTGCAGATGTTAATAACTCGAAACAGGTTATTGGATCGGTTCAGCTTGGATTAACCGGTAATACAATGAATATTGTCGGTAAGGCCACTAGGAATTTGATGGTTGTAATATTTACAGTAGCCTGGATTTTATCTATTGCTGCTGTTTTAATCAATACATTGCTTATTACAAGACAAATCAAATTACTTGTTGATGGAGTAAGAAGAGTTTCAACAGGAGAATTTGGTTATAAAATTGCATCTAAAGACTTATGGGGCGAAATTAAACAGCTTTTTGACGCTTTTAATGATATGTCAGCAAGGTTGAGGCAATATGAAGAGAAAAATATCGATCAATTAACTTATGAGAGAAATAAGCTTGAAGCAGTTCTTATGAGTATTGCAAACGGTGTTGTTGTTTGCGATAACTACGATAAAATTGTCCTTGTCAACAATTCCGCATTAAAAATGCTGGATGCAAAAATACGTGAACTACTAAACAGCAGAATTATCGATTATTATGATTCTAATGGTGAAGCATGTTTTCAGTGTGACATAAATAAATTCAAAGATACCCCGCTGGAAGAAATTGAATCAGGACCATTTATCTTCCAGGCTAATATTAATAGTGCTGTTGTTGAAGTAATAATATCTCCAATATTTGATTCTCACCATGATTATCTTGGTTACATAATAATCCTGCACGATATAACCAAAGAAGCAGAAATCAATAGAATGAAAAACAGCTTCATATCAAATGTAAGTCATGAACTTAGAACCCCAGTTACAGTATTGAGAAGCTATATTGATACTTTGCATAATTACAATAATGAATTTGATGAAAAAACAAAGCAAGAATTTTTAGCAATAATGAATCAGGAAGCAGATAGGCTAAATAAGACAGTAAATGATATTTTAGATTTCTCTCGTCTTGAAGCTCCTAATATAGTTTTAGAAAAAACCCTATCTGAAATAGGCCCAATAATAGAACTTACTCTAAAATCAATGCAAGTACTTACGGAAGAAAAGAAATTATCATTCTCGCTTATTATTGAGCCCAATTTGCCAAAAGCTATGATTAATCCGGAAAGCATTGAAAGAGTGCTCAAAAATCTCTTATCTAATGCTATTAAATATTCTTTTAATGGCGGCAGAATTAGAGTTAGAGCAGAAATTGATCGTACCGGTAATTATTTACAGATATCTGTTGAAGATAATGGCATTGGTGTTCCAGAAGAACATCTTGGTAAAATATTTGACAGGTTCTATAGGGTAGAAACAAAAGCTCACACTATAAAAGGTACTGGTTTAGGCCTTCATCTTGTCAAAATAGCAATTGAAAAACATCATAACGGACAAGTATACGTTGAAAGTAAGGTCAATGAGGGTAGTATTTTTGGCTTTAGGCTTCCTCTTCAGGACCAGGAATCAAAAGTTTAGCTTTAACTCTTTTACATATGGCTAAAGCTCAATATAGTGTAAAAAGTACCCTTATTAAACCTTAAAAATCAGGAGTATATCCTGAAGTATAAGTGTAAAATTGACAATTTATACGCTATTTGTCAATAAATTACTCTTAAGAGTAATAAGGTTTAATTCTCATGACTAATATCCATTTCTCCTTGAAACGGTATTATCTTAATGGACAAGTGAGGAAATGAACCAAAATTAAAGTTTGAGAGTTAGGAAATTTTATCTTTCTATTTTTTATTTTTAAACAAAACAATTAAAGAGACTATTTTTAAGCTAGACAATAGTTAAGCATGCTAAAAAGCTTAATTCTGCCTCATGATCTCTTCTTCCCTGTTGTAAACGGGGTTTTTTATTGCAAATTTTTCATTACTTAGCCTAAATTGCAACCTCCTTTCAAATTATGTAAAGGAGGCTATTTATTTTCACAATTATTTAACGTAATACTATATAAATATTATGTTATTATCTAAAGAAGATCGATTCATAAGGGGATAGAAATGGAAATAAAAGTTAAACAAGCTTCTTTAACAGATATAAGTTGTGATGTTCTTGTGGTAAACCTTTTTGAAAACACCAAAATTCCCGGAGGAGCAACAGGTGCTATCAATGAAGCACTTGATAATATGATTTCTTCTTATGTAATAGAAAAAGAAGGTTTTAAAGGCAAATTAAATGAGCTATACATTATCCCTACATATGGAAAGATTCCTGCTGATAAAGTTCTCTTAATTGGCCTTGGAAAGTCTGAAGATTTTAGTCTGAATAAAATAAGAGAAGTAGCTTCAACAGCTATCAGGAAAATAAAATCATTAAAAGCCAGGCATGTATGCACAATACTTCATGGAGCCGGGATTGCTGGATTAAATCCATTCGATTGCGCTCAGATGATAACTGAAGGAACAATTTTAGGATCATATAAATTTTCCAAGTATAAGTCTAAAAAGGAAGAAACTGAAGAAAATCCAGAAATAGAAAAATTTGAGATTGTTGAATTAGAGACCTCAAAAATTAACGATATTGAAAAAGGTATTGAAAAAGGGCAGATTATTGCAAATGCTACTAACTTTGCAAGAGATATGATTAATGAACCTCCAGCAATAGTAACACCAACTAAGCTTGCAGAAATTGCTCAATCTATTGAAGGTATTGAATGCACTATAATAGAAAAAGAAGAAGCAGAAAAACTTGGTATGGGAGCATTTATTGCTGTTGCAAGAGGTAGCGCACAGCCACCTAAGTTTATACATATGATATATAGACCTAAAGAACAGACTAAAAAGAAAATAGCTATTATCGGAAAAGGCGTAACTTTTGATAGTGGAGGTTTGGATATTAAACCTGCTTCCAGTATGGTTCATATGAAAGATGATATGTCAGGTGCTGCTGCTGTAATTGCAGTAATGAGTATTTTACCAAAATTAAATCCACAAGTTGAAGTTCATGGACTTGTTGCTGCTTGTGAAAATATGCCGGGTGGGCATGCTTATAAGCCTGACGATATCTTAAAAGCTATGAATGGCAAGACTATTGAAGTGGATAATACTGATGCTGAAGGAAGGCTAACTTTAGCTGATGCAATTTGTTATGCAGTTAATTTAAAAGTTGATCAAATAATTGATATAGCCACACTGACAGGAGCATGCCTGGTGGCTTTAGGTAGGATGGCATCAGGTATTATGGGAAATAATCAGGATTTAATTAATAATCTTATAAAGTCAGCTGATATAGGTGGGGAAAGGTTATGGCAGTTACCTTTATATGATGAATATAAAGAAACATTAAAGAGTCCTATTGCTGATTTTAAGAATTCAGGTTCCAGAGAAGCCGGTGCTTCAACTGCAGGAATTTTCTTAAAAGAGTTTGTTGATGATATACCATGGACACATATTGATATTGCAGGTCCTGCAATGCTTGATAAGGAAATAAAAGAGTTATCTAAAGGTCCATCAGGTGCAGGAGTAAGAACCCTAATTAATTACTTGTTAAATGTTTAGGTGATACAAATCACCTAACTTAAGTCACCAACTGTGGTTTTTGAAATGGATAGACTTAATTTAAAACTATAAGTTTACGTTGTAGCGTTACTAATGTTTAAACTAAAGGATATAAACTTTGGATCATAAACTTATTCTTAATAAATTACGTTCATTTATGAAGGAAGAAAGCCTTGATTTCTTCATAGTTAGTGCTACTGATGAATATTTATCTGAATATATAAAATTAAGCGAAAATTCAAGATATGCTATTACAGGCTTTTCAGGCTCCACTGGTGATGCAATAGTTACTTTAAAAGATGTTTTTCTATTTGTAGATGGTAGATATCACCTTCAAGCTGAAAATGAAACAGATAAAAGTCTGGTTACAGTTGTAAAAGTTGGAATGGACACATCTCCATCTGTAGCTTTAATTGAAAGAATAGCCGAATTATCAAATAAAAGTCAGAAAATAGGCTTCGTTAGTACAAAAATTAGCTATAATAATTTTAAAAAACTAGCTGAAATTTTTAAAATAAAAAGTCTTAAACATCAAGAATATGAATATGACCCAATTTTAAAACTAGCAAATATTGAAAGTGAAGATTATATAGGCTTAATTAGATATATTCCAACAAACCTATCAGGTCTTACAGCACAGGAAAAATTCAGTTTAATAAGAGATAAATTTGATAATATTGGCATTGACATATTTATTTTAGATAAATTGGAAGAAATAGCTTATATTTCTAATTTACGAGGAGATGAAATCCCTTATAGTTCAACTTTTAAAGCAAGAGCTATTTTATATAAAGATAAAATCATTATTTTTAGTGATTTAGATAAAATTCAGACAGATATTAGGCATAAATTTGGTAAGAATTTTGAATTTAAAGAAATAAATTCTTTTCTAACTTGCCTAAAAGACTTAATAAAAGGAGAGGATTCTCTAACTATAGGTTTTAACCCTCAAGTAATAAACTTATTTATATATAGACAGTTTGAAAACACAAAAAATAAACTGATTGAGTTAGATACTAGCCCAATAACAGAAATGATGATTATAAAGAATCAGGCTGAACTTGAACATATGCAAGATTGTTTCAGAAAAACAGATATCGTTGTGAATAGAGCAATAACCTGGCTCAACCAAAACCTCGAGAAAGGCTTTAAAATATCAGAAAAAGACTATGCAGATAAGGTTAAAGCTTTATTTGTCGAAGAAGGAGCTTATGGGCTTAGTTTTGAAGTTATAGCAGCAAGCGGTAAAAATACAGCTATAACTCATTATACTAACCCTGATCCTGAGAAATTTATAAGAATTGGAGAACTAGTACTACTCGATTGTGGCGCATATTTCGAAGGCGGTTATGCTACCGATATGACTAGAACTTTTTTAGCTGGAGGAGCAAAGGCTGAGGCTTCTAATGAAGCAAAAAATATTTATACAAAAGTATTAAAAGCAGTTATTAATGGTTTAAACCATAATGTGAACGAAGAAACGACAGGTTTTGATATTGATAAAACAGTTAGGAAAATAGTAACAAAAAATACAGATGAATCATTTAAATTTGCTCACGGTACCGGGCATGGGGTAGGAATTGCAGTCCACGAATCCCCTCCACGTCTAGGCCCCTCAGATGCATCTAAAACAAAGCTTTATCCAAATATGTGTTTTACCATAGAGCCAGGATTATACAGTGATAAATGGGGCGGAGTAAGGCTTGAAAATACCGTAACTATCATTCAAACAGAATCGGGCAGAAAAATTAAAACTCTAACCAGATCTAAATTTGATGAAAATTTAATTGATTATGATATGTTAAATGAACAAGAAATTGTGTGGCTAAAAGAATATCAAAAAAGAGCGATGGGTTAAAATGCAAGAAATCACCAGTGTTCAAAATCCAATAATCAAGGAAGTTTATTCTCTCCATCAAAAAAAGAGGAGAAATGAACTAGGACTATTCTTGATAGAAGGATATAAAGGAGTTAGTGAAGCTTTAAGTTCGAAGTTACAGCTAAAAGATATCTTCATAAGCAGTGATTTTAATAAACCATTAACAGGTTTTCCAGAAGATAAAATTTACAGAGTAAATGAGCAAATTCTAAAAAAAATCTCAACTACAGAAAGTCCCCCTGAAATCATAGCCACGGCTTATCAGTTAAAATTCTCAATAGAAGATCTTTTCAAGACTGATAATCCACTAATTTTATTACTAGAAAACATAAAAGATCCGGGAAATCTTGGAACAATAATTAGAACGGCTAAAGCCAGTGATGCTTCAGGAATTATTCTTACAGACGAAACTGTTGATATTTACAACCCTAAAACAGTAAGATCAAGCGCAGCTAATCTGTGGAAAATACCAATAATTTATATGAGCACAAAATCCCAAATAAAAGATAAACTAAATAAACTTAAGTCTAGTAATTTTGTAGCAACTGTAGTTGCTGAAAATAAAAAGCCTATTTCCTATTATGAAGTGGACTATAAAAAACCGACTATTTTAATGTTTGGTTCAGAAGCAGAGGGTCTTTCAGAGGAATTAGTAAATCAAGCTGATGAATTAATAACCATTCCTATGAATAAACAGGTAGAATCTCTAAATTTAAGCGTTTCAGTTGGAGTTGTATTGTATGAGGCAATGCGTCAAAGAAGATTTAAACAATAAAAGCATACACTCGGGTTTTATTAATAAAAACTCTAAACCTGTAATAAATAATAAAAATGAATTAAAAATTGGAATTATTTATTCTGCTGTTGCTTTATTATTTGCATTTACTTTAGGACTTCTTCTTTCCGGTTATTTAATTAAAGCTCTTCAATTACAAGTACCATTTACAATAAAGTTTATTCATTTTGCACCTGATGAGATACTTGTATCGTCATTAAAAATAGCAATTTTCTTTGGATTATATTTATCTTTTCCTTTTATTGCCTACCAATTTGCAAAATTTAAATTCCAAAATAAAAGTGAAAACAGGAAACTTTTTTTAATCCTAGTTAGTAGTGGTTTTTTATTGCTTACTTTTGGAATTTTATTCGCTTATTACGCTTTAATTCCCTTAATATTATTCTTTTTATTAGGGTTTAACTCAGATCTTGCAGTTACAAGTCTTAGTATTTCAAAATATGTATCTTTTTGTCTAAATACAATTCTTATTAGCTGTATAGCATTTGAGCTCCCAGTATTTCTTATGTTATTAATAAAAACAGACTTTATAAAGTCTAAAAAACTAACTACATCCTGGAAAAAAGTAATTATCGGATCTTTTATTGCTTCTGTTTTCCTTACTTCGTCAGAACTGTTTACTCAAATATTTTTAACAGGTGTCATTTTGTTTTTCTATGGGTTGGGAATTGCAACAACCAAAATTATTGAGAAATAATCTTTAGTTATTCAGTGTTATAAAGGAGTTTATATGGAAAAAATAACTGTAAAAACACAGAGAAAGAATGATTTAATTGATATTACATCAGAAATTAAAGGTATAGTTGAAGCATTAAATATCCAGAATGGAATCTGTGTTATATTTTGCCCCCATACTACAGCCGGAATTACTATAAACGAGGCTTTTGATCCTGCTGTAAAAGGAGATTTATTATTCAGTCTTAACAAAATGTCTCCTGATTATAAAGAATTCAGGCATACAGAAGGAAACTCCGATGCTCACGCAAAATCAAGTATAGTAGGATGTTCACTTAATTTAATTATCAATAAGGGTAAATTAATGCTAGGACAATGGCAAGGAATATACTTTGCAGAATTCGACGGCCCAAGAACAAGAGAAGTCTTAATACAAACTATTTCAAAGTAATTTAGGCTTTATTCTTTAAAATAAAATTTGAAGGATGCACGGTATGTACTTCAGTAGTATTAGGTTGGGTCAAACTTTTGCCCAACCTAATACTATACTTAATATCTTTTATAAATTAGCAATTTTTTTTATTGATATGTTTTTAAGTATATGAAATTATAAAAAGTTGTGAAAGAAGTTAAGAAATGGACACAAAAGCAATTTTAGGTATTGTTGGTGGTGTAGCAGGTACAGTTGGACTATCTTATGCAAAAGGCAAAGCTAAAGGATTTCAAGAAGGAGTAAAATTAGCTGTTGATACTTACGAAAATAATTTTAGTACTTTCGAATCTAAAGATTTCATATCTCGTCCATCGCTCACATTTGCGTGCTTAAAAAGCTTAAAAGAGCTGAGTGACAAGGGTTTCAATATAACTACTAGTTTAAAAATATAATTTAAATGATCTCTGTAGCGATTTCAAAATAAATTATTGGGGATTATTCCTGACTTTGGTGCAAGTTGCGCAAAGTTTTGTTATTGAACCTGCATTCATACACAAATAAACCACCTGCAAAGGGAATCTTCTTATAAACCTTGCAATCTTTTTCTAATTGTTCTTCCAGAGGCTTATCTAATTCAACTTCAACTGCAAAAAATGCTTTATCATATATTTCTCTAATATTAAAATAGCGCATATCAGGATCTCTCAGGCTCCTAATCATTAAACTTTTTTTATCTTTATTAAATTTATCAAAATAATAGCTGTAAGTTGGCGGGAATTTGTTTACTAAAATAATTGAGTTATCAGCAAGATTGCTAATTATGTAATTGCTTGCACTTCTCCAGTTTTGTTTGTATAAATCATAGTAAAATTTATATCCATTACCATTTATAGGTGATAAAAACGCTATAATTCCAAGCAAAGAAATAATAAAAATATAAATATTTCCTTTAATCTCTTTAAATCCTTGATTTAAAGAGATTAAAATCGCAATCAATAAATAAATAGAAGGGAGTAATATTATCAAATATCTTGGAATTAAAATAGGAGTGTGCACAGATATCAGGAAGAATATTAAAATAGGGAAAAATGATAAATACGATAAGCTTAATGTAGCAGAATCAAGCTTTAACCATTTTTTATAATCTAAAAAGATCTTTGAAAATGATTTTAAGTTAATAAGAAAAGGTATAAATATCAGTCCGATTAAATACTTATTAAAGACAAAGTTCAAAAACTCCATGAAAAATACTATTCCCTGATTGGCAATCCAGAAATTTCCCCCTGTTTTATCTTTAATATAGATAAAATGGTATAGAAACCAAGGCATAAAGAAGAAAGCAATTATAAAACTAAGCAAAAACACTTTTTTAAAGTTATTTTTAAACAATAATGCGGTAAAAATCAGATATATCAATTGAAAAAAGATGAGTGCAACGCCAAAATAGTGCAGATATGATATAATTATACTCATAATGCCATATATTGCAAGCTTACCTACTTGTAATTCAGATTCTCTTATTTTCCCTAATATATCGAGCCACAGTAAAGTTAAAATGGTTGAAAACAACAATAAAATGCTATAAGATCTCGCCTCTTGAGAATAATAAACAGCTGAGCCTGATAAAGCAATTAATATTGTTGCAGAAGTTGCTATATATTTATTAAAGAGCTTTTTAACTCCAAAATACATAAGGAATATAGTTATTATTCCAGCTATAGCACTAGGCAATCTAAATAATATTTCTGAATTACCGAACATTTTAACCCAATAATATGTGAATATGTGGTATAAAGGCGGGTGTACGTCAAGCATTAAACAATAACCAATTATACTTGCAATCTTTGGATATGAAGCAACGGCAGCTGTTCCCAGTTCGTCAAACCAGAAACTCTGAATATCAAGCCCATAAATCCTAAACCATATGCCAAACAATATTGCTGTTACAAGATAAACTTTATACGAATTATCACTCAATAAAAATTTTTTTATATTCATCTTATTAAAATTTTAACTAATAAATCTATCTAAAACTCTTTTAAATCGCTAATTTATATTTTCTTCATACTACCATGGAATAAACCAGTTTAACAAAATCCTGCTTAAATTACCCTTCATAAGCCCATTTTGATATAATTATATTGGTAAAACTTATTTTTTATGGAACTATGAAAACTAATATCTCACTAAAAGACTCACTATCTCTATTACCTGAAGCTCCTGGTGTTTATTTAATGTACAACCAGGAAGATGAGATTATTTATATCGGGAAGGCTAAAAGCCTTAAAAAAAGGGTGAAAAGTTATTTTGCAAAAAACCATGATTCTCCGAAATTAGTAGTCATGGTTCCTCAAATTGTCAGATTTGAGTTCATCATTACTGATTCTGAAATTGAAGCCCTTATTCTGGAATCACACATGATAAAAAAGCACAAACCCAAATATAACGTACTTCTAAAAGATGATAAGAAGTTCCCTTGGTTTGTAATTACCGGTGATGAATATCCAAGGATAATAATTGCAAGAAAAGTTGAAGATAAAAACAAAAAAGATAAATATTTTGGACCATATACCAACTCAAGAGCGATGTATTCAACTCTTGAGTTGATAAAAAAGCTTTTTCCCCTAAGACAATGTAAAAATCCAAGGTTTAAAGATCGACCCTGCATGTATTACCAGATAGGAAAATGTCTTGGCCCCTGTCAAATATTAACAACTGCTGAAGAATACAAGAAAGTTGTTAAGCAAGTTGAACTATTCTTATCTGGCAAACAAGTTGAACTTCTCGCAGAATTAAAAAGCCAGATGGAAGCTTTTTCAGTAAAACAAGAATTCGAGAAGGCTGCCAAATATAGAGATAGTTATTTTGATGTAATGAAAGTTGTTGAAAAACAAAAAGTTGTAACTGATAATACTAGCGTTAATCAGGATATTATTGGATATGATCATGATAATTTAAGAATGAGTCTTGTGCTTCTTAAAGTAAGAGACGGAAGACTTATAGGAAAAGAAGATTTTGACATCAAATTAGATCAAATACACTCACCGAAAGAAGCAATAATAGCTTTTATTCAAGAATATTACCAGATGATTGAAAAAAATGATATTCCAAAAGAAATATTGATCCAGGAAGATCAGGAAGAAGAGAATAGAAGCCTGCTTTCTGAGTGGCTTAGCACTAAAAAAGAGAATAAAGTGAATATTATTACACCTAAATTACAAACAAAGCATGAACTTGTTGAGATGGCTATAAAAAATGCCGCATCACACCTTGAAAATCTCAAATTGTCAGAAATGAGCAAAGTTCAGAATGATTGGAATGAAATAGGGTCTTATATTCAGGAAAAATTAAATTTGCCAAAATTTCCTTATAGAATCGAGTGTTTTGATATATCTCATATTCAGGGAACCAATACAGTTGCCAGTATGGTTGTTTTCATAAATGGTAAAAGCTTCAAATCAGAATATAGGAGATTTAGAATACGATCAACCCATGAAGGCAAGCCCGATGACTATGCTGCAATGAGAGAAGTCATAAAAAGACGTTATGCCAAGCTGCTTAAAGATAATATTGATTTACCGGAACTCATTATTGTGGACGGCGGAAAAGGACAACTTTCAGCAGCAAGAGAATCCCTGGAAGAATTAGGCTTAACAGATCAGCCTATAGTATCTTTAGCTAAAAAGTTTGAAGAAATATATCTTCCCGATGAACCAAAACCTGTTATTTTCCCGAGTAACTCGCAGGCTTTATTCGTATTTCAAAAAATCAGAGACGAAGCCCACAGGTTTGCAATAGCCTATCACAGAAAGTTAAGAGAAAATCAGGCCATAAAATCAATACTAGATGAGATTCCACAACTAAGCCTCACTAAAAAAAAGTTCCTATTAGACCATTTCGGTGATGTTAAAAATATCATGACCGTAACAGAATCTGAAATTGCGAGAGTTATAGGAAAAGCTCTCGCCCGTAAAGTCTATAAGCATTTACATGCAGCTAAATTAAATTAAAAAAACAGCATTATGAGGCTGTTTTATGGGAAAAGGTCAGAATCTAACTTATAGTCATCGCAAGGTGCTTCGCACTGTCATTGGTTAACAACCCTTACAGTAATACGCACTGTCATCGCGAGGTTTCTTTTAGAAACCGTGGCGATCTTTCCAACTTGGCTTATTACCTATAATTGTTATTTGGAAAGATTGCTTCGTCACTACGTTTCTCGCAATGACAAAAATTGATTAATGTTGTACATTTTTATTTCCTGAATATGTTCTTATCCACCTCAGAATGACAGGTTTACCTTTATCAGTCACTTATTTACCATTACCATTTTATGATTTTATTGAAATTACTTATCAAAAATTCTACTGAAAAAACCTTTTTATCTATATTATTTAGTCCTTAAATCAGTTAAGGCAAACTTGATAATATTTTTTAGATGATCTTCTACGTTAGATGCTGCTGACTTACAAGGTGTTTTGGGCGTTATAACCTCTATTGCTTCAGGGATAGCCTGAATTTTTACAGGTGTTTTGTCTATTATATCTCCGTCAGCCTGAACTAATATGTTAGGCCGACATTTGATTTCAACCTCTTTAACCTGATAGTGCTTGATTTTGCTTGATTTTTTGTCAAATTGTTTTGTGATTATTTGCCATAGAATGGGTAAATAATCACTGGTACGCTTTGGTGATATTACTATTACATCTAATAAACCATCTGAGAGTGAAGCTTGAGGTGCAATAGAAAACTTATTTCCAATTATATTTCCACTATTTGCGATCATAACTGTTAATGCTCGTACTTTAATTACTTTTTTATTATCAAGCTTTATCTTAAAAGAAGAGTATTTAGGTCTGATGGATTGCAATATGCCCTCAAAAAAGTAAGCTAACAGGCCATATTTTTTCTTTTTTTCACGGGATGTTTCATTAATAATTTTTGCATCAAAACCACAACCTGCCATAAAGGCAAAATATCTACCGTTTATTTTGCCTATATCAATTTTTTGGGTATGATTTTCAAGTATTATATCCATTGTCCTTGTTATATTTGCTGTTGGGATTCCAAGATTAGCTGCAAGCAGATTCCCTGTTCCGTAAGGTATAATCCCTAGTTTTGCCTTCGAATTTATCATGCCAGCGATGACTTCTATTGCTGTTCCATCGCCTCCTGCAGCTATAATAATGTCAAATTCTTTTTTTACGGCTTCTTTAGCTAAATCAACAGCATGAAGCGATTGCTTGGTCTCCCAAATCTCAAACTCAAATCCTGAGAATCGCTTCAACAATTCTTGCTTTAATAAATTGGTATCTTTATTTCCTGAAGTTGGGTTTATAATGGTTACTATTTTCATAATTATCCAAGACATTATTTAATCTAATAAAATATAACACTTTTTGAAAGCTCCTTAATCTAGACATCTAAATATATTTCAGTTTTATTTTATGTAAAATTTTGAAAAGAAAATTATTTAATCGGGTAAATTTTTATGATTAAATTACTTTAATTATATATGGGCTCTTAAAAAAGGTGGTTTATGATTGATAAGATAAAAGGTGTTTTCCCTCAATTCGCTTCAGTTTCAAATCCTCAACAGGTTCAAAAGGTTGGGTTTAAGCCTGCTGGTGAGGATTATCTGTCTAAAGCATCTGCGTCTTTAACACAGAAATATAATTCTCAGCCGGTAGACTATACTGCATTTAATGGAGCCAGAGAAAAGTTTTTAAATGGCCGTAGTTTATTGCAAGAAGGAGCTCTAGGTAACGAAGGTGCAGTTAATGGCACAGGCGGAGCAAAATTAAACTTCTTTGCTTAATTAATAATTTATAAATAAAAAAGATGTACTTTAAAGTACATCTTTTTTATTTTGATTGATTTAACTTTGCATAGCTTTCTCTATCCTTGAAATAAAGCTTTTTACGAGTTGTTCTTCCTGTAAACTGTTTGAATATTTAAGATATGTATTCAGAGTTTTAATTGAATCATTATATTTGCCTGCTTCTGCGTATGCTATACCTAATTCACGATAGGCTTCCTTAAAATTAGGATTTATTGTTAGAGTCATATTATAGTTTTCAATTGATTGCTGATAATCTTTGCTGTCTTGATAAGCTTTTGCAAGATTGAAATAGAATAGTGCAGCATTATTTTTATCTTTTTTTAGGTATTCAATAGCTTTTAAGTGAATATTTTGAGCTTTAAGATTTGCTTCTAAGGTTTTTTCCTGCTCGATTTGGCTTTTAAGATTGGTTATTTTAGACTGTAAATCCAGATAACTTTCGTGTAATGTCATATTATCGTTAATAAGTTGTGTATTTTTTTGTGAATAAGCAAGAAAGTTATCTTTTGTCTTGTTTAATTCATTAGTTAGATTGACTAATTGTAGAGATAAATCATTAATTTTTTGTTTATGGTTCATTGTAAGAGTTTTAAGCTCATTAATTTCATCATCTTTAGTGCTTAAAATCGCAACTTTATTGTTATTTATTTGCGATAAACTTTGAATTTTCTGCTCATAAGTTGCTATAAGAGTTTTAAGTTTATCTATTTCATTATCTTTAGTGTTCAAAGTTGTAATTACCTCATATTTATTTGGCTGAGATAATTCTTTTATTTGCTGTTCTTTTTGATCTAAAGAGTTTTTAAGCTGGTAATTTGTCTCCTGCAATTTTTCTATTTCATTTTGAGCAGACAAAAGTTGATATTTCATGTCTGAAATAATCTCTTTAAATTCATTTTGGGTATTTATGTTATTGGCTTGTGCTAAATGTTGCTCCGTAGACGGTCTTTGAAATTCAATATTTATTAAATCAGAATTTTTTTGAGGCATGCCAAAAGCCTGAAAATTCATTGTTAACAGAACAAGCAGTGTACCTGACAGGTACTTAGCAGTTGTCATCCAATTTCCTCCCCTAAAAATAAATAGTTTTTGCTACTAACTTGAATAATCAAATATGTTATTTTGAAAGATTGTATTATAATGTTAAAAACCTTACATATATTGTATTAATTGAATAATAAGAAAAATCTGCTTGATTTTTAATTACCCGACTTTCGTAATACCGGTTAAATATTGTTTTTTAAAGGATACAGGTTTGCAATGCAGCGTATAATACCACTTGAATTAGTCGGAAATGATAAGCTGGATTTTGATTTATATGATGAAAATGGTGAGGTCATATATCAAAGTGGAGATAAGTTTACACCTGATTTTTTAATGATGCTGAATTATAAAAAGGTGTATAGGAGAAGCGAACCTGTTTCTCTGGATTTTGAAAATAATCAGCCAGAAAAATCCCAGGGAATTAATGAATGTAAATCTGTTATTTCTGATACAGCAACGGACTTTCTTATTAAAAGTACTAAAAAAGTTCTCAGGGCTATTTATGATAATGAGCAACCTGATATTGATATTTGTGAGGCTGCAAGAAATACAATTGTAGAAGAAGTTGGCAGTAAAATAGAGCAGATCGAGTGTATAAGTCAGCTTAGAATATTTGATGAGTACACTTTTTCTCATACAGTTAATGTTTCTTCAATGAGTACAGCACTTGGAATTATTCTTGGATTTAATGAAGAAGATATTAAAGATTTAGCGCTTGGTGCACTTTTACATGATATTGGTAAAATGGAGATTCCAAAGAATATTTTAAATAAACCCGGAAAACTTGATCCGGATGAATTTAATTTTATGAGAAATCATTCAATACTTGGATACCAATATATTAAGAATAAAATGGGTTTTTCTGACAAAATCTCTCAAGTAGCTCTTGAACATCAGGAAAGATATGGTGGTGGGGGATATCCTAATGGGTTAAAAGGCAAGGAAATCTCATTATTTGCTCAAGTCACTGCCATTGCTGATGTATATGATGCACTTGTGTCAAACAGGGTTTATAAAAGAGCTATTGCATCTTCAAGTGCATTAAAGCTTATGTTATCTGAAGGCAGCAGTTCTTTTAATCCGTATATGCTTTATAAATTTATATATCTGGCAAATTATAAAGACACTGTTAATTTAGTTGTGGATGATAAAGACAAAGTTTAAAGTAAATTAATAGAATCTGCTTGAGAATTTA
>Ga0156446_1158_pt1 | contig 23322 bp, 21 predicted proteins | sample RifOxyA2_FD_108089 | JGI IMG/M metagenome (GOLD analysis project Ga0156446, IMG submission 108089) | Candidatus Melainabacteria bacterium RIFOXYA2_FULL_32_9 | reverse complement strand
CTTCTTTGAAATAATCTTTCACCCAAGTTTCTCTTTTTATTCCTCTTCATAATAAAATAATAAAAAACTAATTAAAGTGTAAGTTTTAGCAAAATTGTAGCTTTAAAACCATTTCTTAGGCTCAGTTATTAGCGGCATAAATAGCCAAATTTTTTACCAGACCCGAAGGGTGAGTACTGACAATAATATAGTATTTTGTAACAAGCTTTTTATCAGGACGAATTTAAAAAATTTGGCGACACAATCGTTCAACTTTTTAAAATCTTCTATAATAATGCTTCTTTTGACGATTTAATGCATGATCCCTGTTATAAACTTATAATGTGCACAAGCAATGGAGAGTTTACTGCCATGGGACACTTTAACTCTTTATATTGATGCAAGTTGAAATATTACGAAGCTTACACTATTAAATATTTAAGGATTTATTTTTAAATTGATGTATTGCTATTGTCACTGTTTTTTTGCTACAAAATTTAGTCCAAAGAAAAAATATTCCCTTAAAAAATCAATTTTTTGAAGATAATTCTGCTCAATATTGATTAAATTGTCATTATTAAAATTATTATATAACCAGGGGTAAAAGAATTTTATGTATTGAAGGTCAGAATCTATTATAAAATTCTGCTTCTCTAATTCATCTCGCCATTCCTTGATATTTCTATAATTCTCATTCCCATATAAAACTTTCTTCTTTAAGTATTCATCATAAATTTCCGTAACTTTTTCATTACCACGTATTAAATATAATCTTAATTGATGAATAATATTACCACCATTTGCTTCTAATATAATTAATTTCCCATTAGGTCTAAGCATCTTATATAAAACACTTAATGCATCTTGCAGAGGCTCCAGATGGTGCAATGTATCCTGAATAATAATAGCATCGTAAGAATTAGGAGAGATTTCAGAGTCAAACAATGATTCACAACTTACCGTAAAAAGATTAGTGTTTCCATATTTATTCCAAAAGCCTTTACGTTTTTCTAAACTAGTAGAATATTTCTCTCCAATAGTAATGCCATGAACTCGAAACTTATTCATTGCCAGAAATAATGCTGTAGTTCCATATCCACATCCACAATCACATATATCTTGAATAGAATCATCAAGATGACTTAGCAAATATCTAAGACGCTGGCAAAAATATGCTTTTCTCATCCTGAACATTGAAGGATCTTTAAGGAACTTATAATATAGTTTTAGCTCCTCATTACTCTCCATTTCTCTTATTAATAATTCAAAGAATTTATTTACATTCATTGAATTAACTTTCGTATTAACTGATAAAGTTCTATTTAACACCATAACAGGCCTCAACCAATTTCAAAAACAAACCTACATTATGAAAATATACAAAATTAACCTTCAGAAATTAATCTTCATATAGGCAGATTATATCGACTAATAAATTCATACAAATTAAACATTATTGATTCCTTTCATACGGATTGATTTAAACAAGTAATAACTTAATTTCTTGATAATATTGATCAGCACACTTTTGCCAGGTATATTTTTTTGCCTGATTATATGGAATATCTTTAAAATCTGTGTTTAAAGCCAGCTCAAGTGAAGCTGAATAGGCATCAATATCGCTTACATCACATAAAATTCCAGCATTACCTATTATATCCATCCTGGATAAATCGTTTGGTGCTACAATAGGCTTATTACATGCCATGGCTTCAAGATATACCAGACCAAAAGGCTCATATATTGAAGGAAGAGTAAATACATCGCAAGCTCTATAATATGATGCCATTTCATTATAAGGAGCATTCATAAGCTTGAATCTATCGCCTAAAACAGATTTACCATACTGGTTGAGATTTTCAATATTATCCCCTGAGGTTAAAATTAATAAACTGCCTTGATTAAGTTTAGCAACTGACTCAATAATAAGTTCTAATCTCTTGTTACTTTGATACCTTGAAGCTGTAAGAATAACTGGTCTTGGCAGATCTATCACTTTAGGTACAACACCTGGATTAAACTTATTAAAATCAACTCCATTAGGAATATACTTAACATCAATATCAGGATAATGCTTCTTTATCCAAAATTTAAACTCTTCTGATAACACAATATATTTGTCTGGCCTGAATTTTAAGTTTCTTGAGGCAATTTTTCCTTTCTCCAAAAACCCGTTATGCTCGGTAAATAATATAGAAGTCCCTTTAATTTGCCTTGCTACTGATGCAACTAAAAGCCCACCCCAATCATTATTAGGGAATATCACATCATATTTACCAAATAATAACCGAAATAAAACGGGAAAAAATGACGATAAGTGCTCAATTACTATGTCAGGAGTAGACGCATGTTTTCCTAAAATTCTATATATTAACTTATATAAAAATAAATTTTTGATAGTTTTATTTCTTCTTGAAAGAGAAAATACAGGTTTACATAAATTATTTTCTTTTTTAGCAGAAAAGATAGTAATATCACACTTATCTTTTAATCTTTCTGCAAGCTCAAGCACAAATACCTGAGAGCCCCCTAATGAGTCCCCGATAGCAGGATGGATAAATGCAATTTTAGGCTTCTTCTGCTCTTTGTTTCTGGAGTACATTTTTAATCTTATTCTCCTTGTTCAGAAATTTCTGTAAACTATCAAGTATAAATTCGTATGTATCCTGAAAAAACAATTTAATAGATAATGCATAAGTTAATACCCCTATAGGCATAAGAATTATCAATATAAGAATATTAGAAAAGTTAAGATTTTTGAGGAAAAGTTTTAATAGAAATATAACAGCGCCCATAATAATAGAACTCAAAAAAGAAGCCTTAAGCGCATCAATAATATCTCCAATTCTCCATTTAAGTTTCCTTACCACTATAGATATAAAGACTATAGCCCAAATAGAACCTACTAAGGACGTAACAAGGCCAATTCCATACAAACCTCCAACCTTAGACCCTAAATATACGGATCCTATAAAGATTGGGGCATAAGCCAGATTACACTTAAGCGTTATATCAGGCCTTCCAACTCCATTCAATAGCGAAGTCCCACACTGGCTAATTGATCTAAGCATAGAATAAATAAGTATCATTTGAAAAATAACAATTGAAGCCTGCCACTTATGCCCAAAAATAGTATTAATATATTCAGGACCAAGTACTACTTGTCCAAAAGCACACGGAAAAGTCAAAATTGATATCATTTTTATAGTCTTTAAAAATCCATTTTTTAGTCTGTCTTTATAATCTTGCAACTTTGAAAAAGCAGGGAAAGATATCATACTAACCGGATAAGTTATGTTATTTACAACCATCATGCTTTTGTCATAAGCAAATGTATAAATCCCAAGAGATGTAGAACCTATCAGACTGCCTATTAAGATATAGCTGGAGTTATTTATAAAATAATCAACTATATTACTAAATAAAACATTCTTTCCATACCTAAACATTTCAATCCAATATTTGAAATTGAACTCTAATTTAGGCCTCCACTTTGTTAAATTCCACAATATTGCTGTACTAATAACAGAAATAATAACTTTTGGATAGATAAAACTCCAAACCCCAAATCCCAATAATGCAAGAATCATATATAAGCTACTTTTTATTATGCCTAATATAGTATCCAGAATTGAAATTTTCTTGAATTCTATATTTTTAATTAAAATAGTTTTTTGGATAGCTCCCAGAGAAAATATGAATATTGCTATGGCAGTAACTCTAAGAATATCAGCAAGCACAGGCTCATGATAAAAATTGGCCACCATAGGTGCTAATAATACCTGAAGACTAACAAATACAGCAGCTGATACTAAAAACAACCAGAAACCTGCATTTAATCTCTCCTCAATATTATCCTGAAAGTGTATAATGGCTGAATTGATTCCAAATGAAGTTATAACCCATATAATCGTGTCAAATGTTATTGCTATAGCTGATATCCCAAAATCCTTAGGAGTAAGTATTCTTGCAAGAACTATGCTGCTTGCAAAAAATATTATTTTTTGAATAATCTGTAGGCTAAACGACCATTTTACACTTTGCCTGGCTTTATCACCTACTTTTTCAACTGTTAAACTGTGCATAATCTTCCCCTTTAACTTGCCTGATCTTTTTGAATCATTACCTACAGAAATAATATTAATTTTGACATTCTGTATTTACCTGTAACTTTTCTTTTTTATAACGTTTATAACAGCAAACTAAAAGGGTTAAAATTACCCAAAATATTACATTAGCAGCTCTATCATAATAAGCGTTACTAACAAAATTCTGAATCATAGTTATAACAGTAATTACAATTATGGATGTTCCGATAATCCTATTATGATTTTCCGGAATACCTTTATCCATAAAAATTGATATCCCTTGAAATAAGAGAAATATAAAAATCATAATAAAAGGAATCAAACCTATTAAGCCAAAGTTGTATGCTGTTTCAAGGTAAACATTGTGGGGTGCATTGGATTCTCCTAAAGGCACAATATTATCAAGAAAATGTTTTGAAGCATTTATTCCCTGTCCTAACAATATATTTCCCTGTAAAATTAAATTATACAGGTTTCTCCACATAGCAAAACGCCATTCAAGAGAGGCTGTATCCATAAATCTTAGAATTAACGCATTTAAAGTCCCTGTATAAATCAAAAACACAGCTAACAAAGTGCTCATGACTGATGAGGCTACAAATAACTGTATTTTTCTTTTCCAGGGTAAAAATAAGCCCATTATCATGAAAATTAAAGCAGTGTTAATTATAGATGTTTTACTGAATGTAGCTGCAAGTGCAATAATATTAAGTATTATCGTGCATATCCAATAAAATTTATGTTTTTTTGAAGTCAATAAGACATATAAAGCAAAACATACAAATAAAGATAGTGCATAGCCATATTCATTGAAATTATAGAATGTTCCTCTAACCCTGTAGAAACCTTCATTTACCATTCCACCAATCCCTGTAGCGTATTGTCCTATGGCAATTACAGCAATGGCATTAAATAAATAACTTAAATACCTGGTTAATTTATGAATATTTTCCTGATCTCTTTCTATGTAATTATGCACAGCCAATATTGAGAAAATAGCAAAAAATATTAGACCAAATGTTTTTGCTAATTCAACAACACTGGTATCCGGCCTAAAATAGTTCAACAATATAACAGCTACATACATTACCATTGCCCATAAATAAAAAGAGGTATTGGAAACAGTTTTAAAATACTTTTTTATAATCCAGAAAACACAGGGAAAAGATAATGAATATAACGCTCCTGTGATAATAAACTTATCATCTAAAGGCAAAATACGTGTGAATGGATATATAAATAACGCAAAAAATAAAAAAAGTTTGGGTTTATCATATAAAATTGGCGTCAAAGCAAGTCCTATCAAACCTAACATTGATAAAACCAATCCTTTTATACCTAAAATAGCTGTTGCAAAACCTGATAAAATTATTAACCCTATTATAAAAAGATAACTATACTGTACTTTTTCTACCTTACTTAAACTGGATATGCTTTCCATTTCCTATATACTCCTTGATAAGTTTGCACTTTATTTATCTCACTTTTGAAACAGTCTATCTTCTTCAATCCACCTATAGACCCGTGAGATTTAACACTTAAGAATTGCGAGTAACGCTGTTAAATCAACGTTACTCGCAATCTAATAATTTATTTTTTAACTAGAGTACTTTCTTCTTGCGGCATCATATTAGAAATTATTTGTTTTATATACTCATTAGACAGTACAGCTTCACTATTTTGCACTTCACGAGCAACAATACCAAATATTGGAATATGATAATTATTAAGTAATCTATTTACTTTTCTTAAAGCTGACTTGGTAGTTTCAAGTCCTGATATTAATATGACGCCATCAACATATGAACTGGTCGTCACTGCATCTGATACGGCCAGAGCAGGTGGAGTGTCCACTAATACCCAGTCATATTGTTCTTTAAGTTTTTGAACTAATATATTAAATGCTGGAGAATACAGGAATTCATTTGGATCAGATATATTAGCCGTATTTGGAATTATACAGAGATTTGGAGCTTCTGATAATTCATGAATAAAGTAAGATAAGTATCTCCAATTAAACTCACCTGTCTCCTTAACTTCTTTTGTTATGCTGGTTAACAATTCAGCAAGACTAAACTGTTCATTTGGTTTTAGACCGAATTCTTTATGAATTGATGGAGTTCTAAAGTCTGCATCAAGAACTATTACAGATCTACCTGCTCTGCTTAATCCATAAGCAATATTCATAAGTACGGTTGATCTTGATTTAGAGAATTCAGTTGAGCTGAAAACAAAGGATTTTGCGCCTGAATTATAACCTCTTATTCTTAAACTGGATACAACTCTTTGATATGCAAGTGAATAGTATGATGCATTATCATCAATAGCCAGCAAAGCATTTGGCTCATTGTATGTTTGCTTATCAAGCCATGGTATTACCCCAAGGACTGGTGCTTTTAATTCTTCCTCAATTTGCTCAACTTCATCATAAGTATCTTTTGTTAGATACATTACCATTACACTTACAATCCCTAACAATGCACCAAGAATTCCAAATAAACCAGCTGTCTGGGTTCTACCAGGAAATGCCGCATATAATGGCACTATAGGATTATCAATTACATTAATATTACTTACTATACCTGATTCTCTAATGCCTGTTTCAAGCTGTTTTGCCTTTAAAGTATTAACAATAAGAGCTAAATTAGCTTCTTCCTGAAGAAGGTGAGATAGAACAAGCTGTTTATTTGGAATAGATGATTTTATTGCTTTAAGTGTATCTATAGCTGAACTTAATACACCACTTTGAGCTAATAAACCTCTATAAGTGGCTTCACTTGACACTAAACTTTCCATCATGGAGGTTCTGACCGGATCAGAAATTAAGATTTCCTCTGCATTTTCTAAAGAACCGCCAACAGTTTGTCTAATTTGATCAGCAAGTTCTGATTTAATTTGGCTAATTCTGGAATTTAAAGCAATTATTGATGGATGAGTCGGAGCATATTTCGTATTAAGGCCGGATAATTCTTCCTGAGCTTCACCAAGTCTGGTTTGTAAAGCTGTTATATTTGCATTATGACCTAAAGCAACAGAATTAATTGCTTTATGCCAATCAATACCAAGTTTTCCTGAAATAGAAGCAACTCTGTTACCTTCTGCTCCTGCTGAGGCAACTATCTCATGATATCTATTTTCAAGATCACTTAACTGACCAACAATACTTGCAGATTCAACTTCTAGATTGATTGTTGAAGCAGCTTGTCTAAATTGTCTAATCTTTTCTCTAACTGTAGCAAGGTTAGTTTCAGCATTTGATAATTGATTGTTTATAGTTTCTTGACTTTGAACAAGTCCTTTTTTAGATTGATCAACATTATTAGCAATATATGCAGCTGCAAACTCACTGGCAACATCTTTTGCTATTTTGGGATCTGACCAGCTGGCAGTTATCTCAATTATGTCGGTACCAACAGGGTTTTGAACATTTATAGCTTTTTGCATTAATTTAGCACCAACTTTAGGATCATCATGAAATTTATATTTTGCACTAATTGTCTGCCATACTTTATCAGATAATACTCCTGAGGTTAAAATCTGCATTTGTGTCAAAGCAGGATTACCGTTCCTGGTTAAAGGAGTAAGATCATTAGCTGTACCTAATGCAGTTACATATTCGGTTTGAGTATTATTTTTAATCAATAACTTTGCAGTAGACTTGTACATCGGTTTAAATATAGCTACTGCATAGAAAACTCCTATCATTAAACCTATTATAGAAAAGAGCAAGATTATTTTAAAATTCTTTCTAAGTATATTTAATACTTTGCCTAAGCTTAAACTCTCCACGGGTTTTCTCCTTATCATTAATATCTGCTACTCGATTATTACCATCTATCATATCTTCTGGTTGGATTAAACATTTCAGCCCAACTGTTATATGAATCAGCAAACCTGCCAAATGGAGATATGATATTTCCCATAAAATCAAATCCTCTTGAGGCCACTGAGGTTGACTTGTCAGCAACTACAACAATATCATTTGGTCGCAAAATCAAGTCATTTGAATTTGGATCTACATAAAAAGTAGATACATTTCCCTGAGGAGTAACTCTTTGAATAGTAACAACCTTTTTATTAGCTTCAGGCATATAGCCTTCAGACGCAGCTATAGCAGAATTTAATCTTGGACTATTAGAGGTAAGTTTATGAACCCCAGGCCTGTTAACTGCACCAATTACTCTGACAGGAAAGTCTGCCGGTGCAAGTGATGAACTGGCAATAAGCATAAAATCCCTATCTGCAATTTGCGCATCAGACTCTAATGTAGGAATATAAACCGTATCTCCCGATCTTAAATAAATATCCTGTGACGCATCTCCCTGCTCAATTAGCTTCATTAAATCTAATTCTTCATTTCTACCCGTTGCATTATTTGTTACTCTAATACGTCTTAAGTCTGCGTTATATTTAATACCTCCTGCATTTGCAACAACACTTGCAACAGTTAACTCTGGAGTAACTGCGGATGTTGTTCCTGCACTTATCTCTCTGCTTGTAACTCTTTCCTGCTGATATAGTCCTGGTTTTTGTACAGCACCATAAATATAAACCTTTGCTGTCTGCATGCCATTAACTTTTAGAGAAACTTTAGGATCTAAAAGATAAGACTTAAATCTTGCTTTAAGCTCTCTGGTTAACACTTCTACATCAGATCCTGCGACAAATATTTCCCCAAAAGGCTCAATAGTCGCATAACCATCAGGTCTGACTAAAATTCCTGGCTGAGTAAATTCAGGTTCACCATAAACAGAGACAGCTATACTATCTCCTGGTGATAATAAATACTTGGTACTTAACGTTTTAACTCTTCCGTTCACATAACTTGAACTTGCGCCAGGAGCTACTGAAGAAATTTCCTGCAATTGCTGCTTAAATTCCTCCACATCCAGTACTTGTGTTAATTCTGCCTGATTGCTCTTCTCATCAGGCACACTGGATAGCTCTTCTGAGTTAGCACAATTCGAATTTAACATTAATGCTAAAAACAATAATGTTATTGCGGCTTTACTTTTCCCCATTTCTAAACACTCCTGTAACTCTACTTGCTAAAATAAACCTGATTATTTTAAATCTATTCATCAATTTGATAATTCGCTTTTATGCTGCCCCTTCCGCCAAAATTACAACCGGGATTGTTTTTAAGAGCAGATAAAAGTCTAATTTTAGATCCCAATTATCAATGTATTGATAATCAAGCTTAACTACCTCATTAAAGTCTAAAATGCCTGATCTTCCACTGACCTGCCACATTCCGGTCAAACCCGGAAGTGTAGCAAACTTAAGATAATGCCACTTACTGTATTTCTCCATTTCTCGATCAAGAGGAGGTCTTGGGCCGACCAGACTCATTTCACCTTTTATCACGTTAAATAACTGTGGTAATTCATCTAAACTGTATTTTCTAAGGAATTTTCCAACTTTAGTGATTCTTGGATCTTCAGTCATTTTAAACATTACATCATTTGTTTCATTCATAGATCTTATCTGCTCAAATTCCTCCTCAGCATCCTGCTTCATGCTGCGGAATTTATACATATAAAATTCTTTTCCGTATAATCCTATTCTTTTTTGCTTAAATAAAATTGGTCCCCTGGAATCCATTTTTATAGCTGTTGCTATTAAAACCAGAACCGGAGATATTAAAATAACGCCAATAAAGCTTGCTACAAGATCAAATATCCTCTTTATTTTCCATTGAAAAGGTCTTCTAAGCCATAAACTATAATTTCTTGCAATCCAGAAAGGATTTACTTTCACAGAAAAAGAATCTTCATTGATAGTTTTGCTGCTTGAAGCTATCAAATGCAAAAGATGGTTTAGCTCTTCTTTTTTACCCTTAACTGTAGTCACTTTTAATTATCCCCAATACAAATCTCCAATAACCAATCTCAAATTATTTAGAGCCTGTCTGACTAAAAATGTAGAAATCAGGCCATGATACAATTACAGGCTCGACTTTTGGACTTAAAGTTGTTTAAAGACAATTCACAAGACGATTCAACTTTAACAAGACAGCTTCTTAATATTTTGTAGAATTTAACCTCATTCATTTTTAAATATTTGTTGCCTATATCTTGTGAAAAATCATGTTTACAAGATATTCGACAGTTGGATATTTTAAAGCTCATCCATGAGTTCAATAAAAATTAACCTATCAATGTGAATAATATAAACCACCAAAAATGGTACTACCATCTGGCTTGTCACTAATATAAAGATAATTCATACCGAAAATTGGTTTTTGATATACTTTTTAAAATAAAGAGGTAATTGGTTAAATTAATATGGATGTAAGACAAGTAGCTTTAAAAGCATTAATAAAAATCATCGAAAAGAGTAACCAGGCTGATGAAATATTGAACTTCTATTCAGGTAAAGTAATTTTTCCATCAGAGTTAAAAAACCTTGTCTCGGGTGTTGTAAAACATAAGTTGACCCTTGATTTTTTCATTCAAAACATTTCAACAAAAAAACTCAAAGATTTATCCTACGAAGTCAAAAATGCATTAAGATTAGCAATATATGAATTAGAATACCTTCATACCCCTGATTATGCTGTTATAAACTCTTATGTAGAACTTGTAAAGCAATATGATAAAAAATCAGGAGCCTTTGTAAACGGAGTATTAAGAAATTTCATACGAAAAAGAAGCGAAATTAATTTTCCTGATGCTGAAAAAAATCCTGTTTACGCTTTTAGCATCAAATATTCTCACCCGGAATGGATGATTGCAAGATGGATACATAATTATGGAATTGAAGATACCAGGAAAATCTGTAAATATAACAACCTTGCCCCAAAACTTGTAATTAGAGTAAATACATTAAAGATTTCTAAGCCCAAATTAATGGATTTTTTTATACATAATAATGTATCTTTTTCCGATGATAGAATCGTTGATGAGTGTATGATTATTCATCATCACAATAGCATAAAAAGCATCCCTGGCTTTGAAGAAGGCTACTGGACTGTTCAAAGTGAGTCATCATCACTTGTATCAATAATTTTAGACCCTAAAGAAAATGAAAGTATCCTTGACCTTTGTGCTGCACCTGGTGGAAAAACCACCCACATTGCAGCTATTATGAATAATAAAGGCAAAATTACAGCAGTTGATATAAACCCTAAAAGACTTGAAAAAGTTAAAGATAATTGTTTGAGATTGGGCGTTAAATCAGTAAATACAAAGGCAGCTGATGCCACTCAATATGTATCTGAAGAAAAATACGACAAAGTATTAGTAGATGCTCCCTGCTCTAATACCGGTGTTTTAATAAAAAGAATAGATGCAAGATGGAGAAAATCTCCGGAAGATATACAAAATCTTGCTAAATTACAATTAGAAATCCTAAATAATGCTGCAAAACTTGTTAAAAATAATGGTATTATCGTATATAGTACTTGTAGCATTGAACCTGAAGAAAATAATCAGGTAATAGAAAAGTTTTTAGAAAGTAATAAGGATTTTAAACCGGATAAAATTGCACCATATTTATCCTGGACAGTTCAAGAAGATAAAGGATATTTTCAAATACTACAATCCAGGCAAAACATTGATGGATTCTTCATTGCCAGGTTGAGAAAAATATAAAGCTTCATTATTTTTGGATATTTGCTCTAAATATGAGATAATATACCAAACTACTAGTCTGGATATAAAAAGAGGAGGATATATGAATAACGATAACGTTATTAACATAGATAAGCTTAATGCTCAGGTTTTTGGCAAATTTAAAAACAGTCCGATTATTCTTTTTTTCATTATAGCTCTGGTTACTATAACTCTGGCAAAATCTATAGTTGTTGTAGAAGCAGGAAAAAGAGTTGCAGTATTTAATTCTTTTACAGGAGTTGAGAAAAGAACTCTTAGAGAAGGCATGCACTTACTGGTTCCTTATATTCAAACCCCTATTTCTTACAGTGTCAGAACAAATACTTATACAATGTCATCTCAAGAGGGGGAAGGTGAGAGCATAAAAGATGATGCGTTGAACTGCTTAACTGCTGATGGGCAGAAAATAAGAATAGATTTATCTCTCAGATATAATTTACTTCCTGAAGAAATTTGGCAAATACACCAGGAAGTCGGTCCTGATTATTTAGATAAAATAATAAGACCAGGATTGAGAAGTATTGTCAGAAACACAATATCTAATTATCCCGTAGTACAGGTTTATTCAGGAAAAAGACAAGTTATTCAAGACGAGATTGAACAAAAAACCAAGGAAGCCCTGGCTAAATATCATATTAACGCCTCTGAAATACTTATCAGAAATGTCACCTTTACTGATGAATTCGCAAAAGCTGTTGAAATGAAACAAGTAGCACTTCAAGACTCAGAGAGAATGCGCTATATACTTGAAAAAGAAAAACAGGAAAAACAACGTAAAATCATAGAAGCAGAAGGTGAAGCTGAAGCTATCAGAAGAAAAGCTGCTGCTTTAAAAGCAAATCCTCAGTTAATTCAATATGAATATGTATCTAAAATAGCCCCTGGCGTAAAAACAATTATCACTAACCAGAATTCAATAATGAATTTACCTTCTGAAATGTTTAATAAATAAGATTATCTAACTTGAATTGATGTAATTTTACAAGATGTCATCGCGAGGAGCGAAGCGACGTGGCGATCCAAACAATATTTATTTTTATTACAAATTTTAAGGCTTAAATACTGAATTTCCTGGATTGCTTCAGGCCAAAGCCTTCGCAATGACAAGTGTTCGCTTTTGCCATATTATTTAGTAATCTTACCACTAGCCATTCGGGTTACATAGAAGAAATTTCAGATAATTTCTCGCTAATTAAAGGATCTATATGGCTATATAGGTCCTTTAATCTTTCTGGATTATTTAAATATAAATAGCCAACTAATGCCTCAAAAGCTGTACTAAGCCTGTGAATTTTTTGATTCGTTCTTCTAGCGGTTGTAACCTGCAAGTTTCTTGCTCTTCTTACAATCTCTTTTTCTTCATCAGTCAAACAATCCTGAATCTTGTACAGTAAATGCACCTGAAATTCTGCATTTACAATACTAATTGTATATTTATGCAGTTTATCAACTTTTGAGGATAACAAAACAGTCTTTTCTCTTGCATAAAGTTCATATACAGCATCACCAATATGCGCATAAGACCTTATAGGAAGATCTTTCATTTAATCATCTTTCTCTTTTTACTTTTAGCTAATCCTTAAATTCCCAGGTAGTTGCTCTATCTTTATGATCTTTTACAGTTATACCAATTTGAGCTAATTCATCTCGTATTTTATCAGATATTTCCCAGTTTTTCTGATCCCTTGCTGTATTACGAACTGATAAAATTACCTCCATAAGCTGATTGGTCAAAATAGCGGTTGGTTCTTCAACTTTTGTAAGATTAAATCCTAATATATCAGATAGTCCTAACAAAAGTGCAACACAGAATGCACATATTTCTAAATTATTTAAATCTTTATGTCTTTGTGCAGAGTTAGCTATATCAAATAAAACAGCTAGAGCTTTTGAGGTATTAAAGTCATCATCCATTGCGTTAATAAAGTCTTTGATAACTTTAATTATATTTTCCATAAATTCAGCAGGTATTTTTTCTTCTAAATGCTGCATTGTATCTATATTATAGAATGGTAAGCGATCTGTTTTAGCCAAATCATCGATCACAATATTTAGAAGATCTCTGGCTTCCTGAATTTTATCTTCACCTAAAATATTTTTTATATCATTATATGCATTTTTTAATCTTCTTACACCAGCTTTAGCTGATCTTAAACCTTCATCGGTAAACTCTATAGGCATTCTATAATTACTTGTCAGTACAAATAATCTAATAGTATTAGCATCATATTTATCCAAAATATCCTTTATAGTCACATAATTACCAAGTGACTTGGACATCTTTTCTTCATTGACAAGAACAAATCCATTATGCATCCAATATTTAACAAATGGCTTATCAAAAGCAGCTTCTGACTGAGCTCTTTCATTCTCATGATGAGGGAATATCAGATCATGCCCGCCGGCATGAATATCAATAGTATCGCCCAAATAACGCTTAACCATAGCAGAACATTCTATATGCCAACCCGGCCTACCTTTTCCCCATGGGCTATCCCAGCCTAATTCATCTTCGGTTTTAACTGCCTTCCATAGAGCAAAATCAAGAGGATCTTCTTTTTTCTCGGAAGTCTCTACCCTGGCTCCCGCTTCCAGATCATCAATATTCTGCTTACTTAAACGACCATATTTTTTATATTTATTAACTCTGTAATACACATCTCCATTTCTTGAATATGCATAGCCTTTATCCACAAGAGTATTAATAATATCAATCATCTCCTGAATATTTTCTGTAGCTCTCGGTTCAATATCAGGATCAGCTATATTCAGCCCATGCATTGCATCTTTAAACTCTTCGTAGTAAGTCTCTGCTATATTTTTTGGAGTCGTACCCACTGCTTTAGCTTTATTAATTATTTTATCGTCAACATCAGTAACATTTCTGACGTAAGTTAGATCATAACCTTTAAATCTTAAATATCTTGCAACTATATCCCAGGTCATATAACATCTTGCATGCCCTAGATGAGGATAATCATAAACTGTAGGACCACAGACATACATTTTTACCTGTTTGTCATTAATTGGGGTAAAGTCCTGAACTTCTTGGGATAATGTATTATATACTTTCATAATTAGAATTTTACCTCTGGATAAATTACTATTACATACTAGGAGCTCTTAAAGCTTCTCTTACTCTTAGCTTAACTCTATCTTTACCTAAAAGTGAGATAATTATAGCGATATCTGCGCCTTTTGTTGTACCGGTCAAGGCTGCTCTTATTGCCCACATAACTTGTTTTGGCTTTAAGTCAGACATAAACTTCCTGAAATCTGCAAGCTGATTATGTATGTCATCAACATTATTATAGCTAATTGAATCAGTGATTTTATAAAATTCTGTTAAAACTCTTTGAGATTCAGGAATATTGATGACATCATTTTGAACCTGCGGATCTATCTCAACAGTATCACTAAAGAAATATCTGACTGCATCAGTAATATCACCTAATGTAGTTAGGGGCTCTCTAACAGCTGCAACCATTGTTTCTAATTGTTCCTGAGTGTACATTGAAAGATCATAAGGTTTAAGATATCGTTTTGCCCTTTCTGTCATTTCAGAAATTGGTAAACTTCTGATATACTGCCCATTCATCCAATTAAGTTTATCAAACTCAAATATTGCAGGACTAGGAGAAACTCTGTTTAAGGAAAACTCCTGAATTAATTCATCTAAATCCATTATTTCCTTACCACTAGCGGGGGACCATCCCAGCAATGCCAGGAAATTAACGAATGCTTCAGGCAAATATCCCTGATCAATAAATTCACTTACAGCAGTTGCACCATGCCGTTTAGAAAGTTTTGTTCTATCAGGAGCTAAAATCATGGCCACATGAGCAAATTCAGGAATATTAGCACCCAAAGCCCTATAAATAAGGATCTGTCTTGGAGTATTTGATATATGGTCTTCACCTCTTATAATATGGCTTATTTTCATTTCCATATCATCAATAACCACTGCAAAATTATAAGTAGGTGTACCATTAGATTTCATAATAACGAAATCCCCAATTAACCCTGTATCAAATTCAAGTTTGCCCCTTATAATATCATCAAATTCAAGGTGTTCCGGTGATACTCTAAATCTAACTACCGGTTTTCTGCCTTCTTGTTCATAGCATTTTATCTGCTCAGGGGTTAGACTCTGACATTTTTCTGAATATGTATAAACTTTCTTTTCAAGCTGGGCTTTCTCTTTTTCTGACTCTAATTCTTCCTGAGTACACCAGCATAAATAAGCTTGACCGGACTCTATTAATTTATCAGCATACTTTTTATATACATCAAAGCGCTCTGATTGCTTGTAAGGCCCGTATGGGCCTCCAATATCAGGCCCTTCATCCCAGTTTAATCCCATTGCTTTTAAGCTGTCATATATATTTTGAGTATATTTTTCCTGAGATCTCTCAATATCTGTATCTTCTATCCTTAAAATAAATTTTCCATTATGTTTTCTTGCAAATAAATAGTTGAATAGAGCCGTTCTTGCCGTTCCTACATGTAAAAAACCTGTAGGACTCGGTGCAATTCTTACTCTTATATTTTGATTTTCCATTGCCAATTCCTCAATTTCTAATGACAGAAATGATGTTACAATAAAAATATATCATTAAGCTTGATTATATTTATTTATTGTAGTAATAAATATATGAATATATTCTTCAACTTTTAAATTTTAAAATAAATATAATATATTGTAAAAATTAAGATTAAGAATTGAAGATTTTTCTTGAAGTGTTATTATCTTATAGCTAACATGCTATCAAATGAGTTAATTGTTTAACATCAATGATATAAGATTAATTAGAAGAGGAAACATAAATGGCATTAACAAACAAACAAGAAATCATTAAAGAATACCAAAAAGCTGCAAATGATACCGGATCACCAGAGGTTCAAGTTGCTATACTAACTCAAAGAATTAAAGAGTTAACCGAGCATTTCAAAATCCACAAAAAAGACTTCCAAGGACGTCGCGGTCTTTTAATGCTAGTTGGACAAAGAAAAAGACTTCTTCAGTATCTTAAAAACGAGGATGCAAGTAGATATAAAAGTTTAATCGAGAGATTAGGACTTCGTAAATAATTTAATAAGAATACAAAGAAGCTGACTAGTAAGTCAGCTTCTTTGTATTCTTGAGCAAAGTTTATGTTCCCATTCTTTTAAAGAACATTTCAGGTATATTGTTAAAATATATAGAAATAAATTTCCACTGCCATTTACTATAAATAATATCTCTATACTTTTGTTGAGCTTTAAAGACATCATATGCGATTTCTTGAGGTTTAGCAGGAGCAATTGTATCTCCATTATTAGCTGCCTTACTCATAACCTCACCTATTTTTACAGTTGTAACGTAAACATCTGATTCTATAAGTCTACTTCTCAAACCTGATAAATAAGTGGTTAATCCTGCTTTCGCACTTCCATACGTATAATTACTGCGTCTGCCTCGATCACCTGTTATTGAGCTTATACCTATTATAAAACCATCTTTTCTAGCTTCAAAATCATTAGCTATAACATTTAAAATCGACACACAACCGGTAAAATTTATATCAATAATCTTTTTAGTTTCTAAAAAATCCTCTTCTGACTCGTATTGATCTCCTAAATAATCAACAGCACAAATAACGCCGACTGGCTTTGGATCCAAACTATTATAGAAATTTTTATGATTGTAGAATTCTAACGCATCAAACTTGAATACTTTTGTTTTTATTTTATACTCTGATTCCAGATTTTCAGCTGCAAATTTTAACTTTTCGGTATCTTTTCCTGCCAGATATATACCGTAACCATTTTTAGCATATTGGGCTGCTATAGCTTTTGCTACATCTGAATTAGCCCCAAGTATAAGCACATACCCCATATTAAATTCCTATCCTCTTAGATTGTAATGATTGAAATTTATTATTACTATCAAATTTATGTTTTAAGGTTTTAAATATTTCACTATTCGGGTAACTTTTCTCAAACACCTCTCTAGTCATTCTAGCATCTTTTGCCAGATTTAATCTTCCCTCGTATCTCAATACTAATTTATCCAGTTCATGTAATAAAAAAAACAAATCAGAATTAACAGGAAAGTTAATGCTGAGAGAATATCCCTCCATAGGAAAAGATAATAACCCATCTTGCTTACCAAAAAAGATTAAAGTAGAACCAAATGGTTGTTGATTACTGCTATTTACTATATCTAGCAACTCCTTTAGGCCTGCATAACCTAATTCTTTAGGGAAAGCAATTTGATATTGAATACATTCATCTTTTCTATCTGCTTTATTTATATTGTCTACCTTATCAAAAGTATAAAAGAAAGTATTATAAGGGATAATAAACTTTTTCTTCTTTTTTAATTGACTGTGAAAATACAGGGAATTATATGTCTTCTGAGATAACAGTCCAGGAAATATAAAAGGCAAATCGTACTGTTTTTTATGATTTAAAGAACTATTCTTTAAATCATCTTTTGTAGCATGCCTGACTCTTCCAACAATTCCCCGTCCAAGATTTTTACCTTTTGATAGACAATCTATCCAGGCTACAGAATAATCAAAGTCTTTTGAATATTCAAAAATATCAAATAAATCTTCAAGATTTCTGGCTTTTATAGATTCTTGATATATATATGGAGTTTCAACTTTTAAAAGTTGAAACTTTGCCCTCAAAATAACTCCTGTTAACCCCATTCCTCCGCAAGTTGCCCAAAAAAGTTCAGGTTTACTCTCTTTTGAGCAAGTCACTATACTTCCATCACCAAGCATAACGTCACAGGAAATAAGATGATTAGAAAAAGACCCTTTTTTATAATGATTTCTACCATAAATATCTGCGGCAATAGCTTCGCCAACTGTAATAGATCGAACTTCCGGAATAACAGGAAGCATCCAGCCTTTTGCAACAAATATATTTAATATCTCTGAAAATTTAACACCTGATTCACAAGTTATAATTCCGCTCTCTTCATTAAATGCCAATATTTTGTTAAATCTAAGCGTAGAAATAACATTAAAGTTTAAGGCATTATCTTCGAAAAAGCAGCCTGATCCTCTAGGAATTAGCTCCTCAGCATTTTGTATAATGGTTCTTAATTCATTTTCCGAAGAAAAATCAAACAAATTTGCGTTAATTTCAGGATGTTTTTCCAAATTAGATACTCGCATATCTGCTTTCTAAATTACTAATACTTTCCAATATAATTCTATCCTTAATTTAATAGATATTTCTGCATTCTGGCAACTGTTCATAATCAATATCCTCTTAAATCCCTTTAAATAACTTGAATCGCTAACTAATTTTAGCCAAAATTCTCAAAAACCCACCCCTGCCACCCTAAAGGTGAATAAAGGGCTTCGCCCTTTATCAAATCTATATAATTTTTGAGAATTTTAATTCAGTTATATCAAGCTTTTTATTGATCTAGCAATTCAGGCTAAATAATAAATAGACAAATAAACATTTTGTAAAATAATGTTTCAATTTCTTAAAAAAAGCATAGAAAAGCTAAAGTAAGTTTTTAAATAAACCGATAAAAATCATGTGACTAGGGATAAATTAAACAGAGGGAAATTAATGAATAAGACAAATAGGCTACCAAGTTCAAATATATCAGAATCAGTATTGTTTTTAATTAAAGGAGCTAAAAAGCGTAGATCCATGGCTGTTGCAAAAGCAAAAATGATCCAAGGCGAATTAGGTGTCATTCCACGTTTAATTGCGATTAAATAACTCAAGTTGCTAGTAAAATAATCGTGTATGTCATTACGAGGTGCTTCGCACTGTTATTGGTTAACAACCTTTCCAATAATACCACTATCATTCGTAGAAAGTGAATACTAGATAATAATTATTGCGAAGTAATCTCAAAGCAAAAATTTCTAGCAACTTGAGTATTAAATAATTCCTAAAAAGGGACCTCCGAAATATCTTGAGAGTTTTAATAATCTGCTAATAGCAGATTATTTTTTTTGAGGAGCAGGTATTGAGGTTGGATTTTTTATAATTACCAGGACTTCGTCCTTTCCAACCATCTTCAAGTTATCTCTTGCCAATTCCTCTATCCCTTTGCTGGATGAATAGCTCTGTATTTGCTTTTTTAATTCTTCGTTTTTTTGTCTTGCAATAGAATTAAGTCTCTCAAGCTTATTAATTTGCTTATTTAAAACTATATATTTAGTAGTATTTAAATAAACTCCTCTAACAGCTTGAATCAGACAAATAATTAGCAATAAAGCGACTAATAAGTAATATAATCTCTTTTTATTAGCCCTCATAATTCTTTCTTTATATATTTTATATCGATCTTTCTTGATAAAATCCATCTTTTTATTATGAACACCTTTATACATCAAGGCTTTCACCTCTTTTTTGGTTTTATAAAAATCATGCCGTATTTTAAGTATATTAATTTTAAAAGAGTCTTTATAAAATTGTCCAGTGCTTTGTTTTATGGACAGCGGAAAAATCATTAAAGATTTTGATAAAAAAATGCAAAGCTGCCCCATTAAACTCTACAATCAAAGTAATAATACAAAGATTAATGAGTTTAAGTTTGTGTCTTTGGCACCTCATTCTTAATAACCAGCAAATAATCGAGCAATAAAAAATACTGAATTAACTATAATCTTCCTTTATTGTTATAATAAGTGTGTTACAAATTTATTTTATTTTTGAATATGTATAACATTCTTGCTATAAGCCCTATAAGCATTGCCGGATCTTTAATAATTAAAGGTCTATCAAAAGGTTTTCAACAACTTGGCAACAATATTTTATATTTAGATATTAGAGAACTTAATTTTGAGATTATTAAAAAATTCAAGCCTGATTTTGTTATTGGATATGATTATGTGCAATTTATAAATCCACAAGCTGAAAAAATCCTTGAGAAACTTAATATCCCTGTGATTCATTATTTTGCAGACGATCCAAACTCTAATTTTGCTCATTCAGGAGATTTAAGCTTATTTAGTAAATTATCTAATTCAGATGGCATAATTTTCTGCTGGGATAAACAATACCTGAACGTATTCAGAAATAAATGCTTCTATTTACCTCTAGGAGTGGATGCTGACTTATATACAGTTCAAAATAACAATACTCAGCAAGCTTTAGATATAGTTTTTACAGGCAGGCCCCTTACAAACATACGATTAACTATATTGAGTGAGATAATTAAAAATTTCCCGGACAAACTTAGCATTTATTCATATAAAAAGCATTTCGATACAAGCATTGAAGACATGCAAAAATTGCTAAATGAAACTGAACTAAACCACTATAAAAACAGTTATAAAGGATTTCTTGAGACAGAAGAACAGCTGGCTGAAGTTTATGCTAATTCTAAAATTGTTCTTAATATCACAATGGATCAGGGTTTAAGCAGTATGAATTATAGAGTGCTGGAAGTTCTAGCAGCAGGAGGCTTTTTATTAACAGATTACAAACAAGATACTGCTGATTATTTTAAAGCTGATAAAGATCTGGTCTTTTATAAAAATAATGAAGAATTAATAAGAAAAATATCTAAATATTTAAATGAACATTCACTAAGAAACCAAATAGCCGAAAACGGTAAAAAAATGGTAATAAATAATAATACGTTTAAACAAAGAGCACAAGAAATTTTAAATAAAATCGGAGAATTACGATTAATTTAGGTGTAAATGTTATTTTTTGTTGAATACAGAGAAAAAATAATATAAAATATCTACAACTGTTTAGTCTTAGGAGTAGCCAATTTATGTATACAAAGTTAAATATAGTTCCATCAAAAAAATTATTAAATTTGCCAACCTACATTTTCGCAGAATTAGATGAGTGGAAAGAAGAGGCACGTTCAAAAGGGGCGGACTTAATTGATTTAGGAATAGGTAATCCTGATGGCGCTACTCCTGCTCCAATTGTTGAAGCTGCAGTAAAAAGTATTCAGGATCCGAAAAATCATGGTTATCCAAGCTTTAAAGGCAAAGACGAATTAAGGCAAGAAATAGCTAAATGGGTAAAAAGAAAATATAATGTCGATGTTAACCCTGAAACCGAAGTTCAAACACTTCTTGGCGCAAAAGAAGGCTTGGCACACCTGGCATTAGCTATGACAGATCCTGGTGATATAAATATAGTTCCTGATCCATACTATCCTGTTCATTCAAGAGGTACCTGGATTTCAAATGGGGATGTTTATCACGTAAAATTAGAAGCAAAAAATGACTTTTTACCGGATCTATCAACTATACCTGAAGATGTAGCTAAAAGAGCAAAAATATTTTTTATAAGCTATCCTAATAATCCAACTTCTGGAATTGCGACTAAAGAATTTTATAAAGACTTAGTAAAATTTTGTACTAAATATAACATTTTATTATGCTCAGACCTTGCATATGCAGAGTTATGTTTTGATGGACATCGCCCATTAAGCATATTTGAGATAGAAGGAGCTAAAGATGTAGCTATAGAATTCCATTCTTTTTCCAAAACATTTAATATGGCCGGATGGAGAATAGGTTTTGCAATAGGAAACAAGGATTTTATTAAAATCCTATATTCTATTAAGACCAATATCGACTATGGAACATCTTCGATTGTTCAAGATGCTGCAATTGCTGCTCTAAAAATGCCAGAATCCTATGTAAATGGAATTGTAGCAAAATACCAGAACAGAAGAGATTTTATGACTGAAGGATTTAATAAACTCGGATGGAATTTAAGTAATCCTAAAGCAACTATGTATATGTGGCTACCGGTACCAGGAAATCAAGATTCTAAGTCCTGGTGCAAAATGGTATTAGAAAAGACCGGAGTCGTATTCACACCTGGTATAGCCTTTGGAAAATATAGTGATAATTATTTCAGAGTCTCATTAGTTGCACCTGATGAAAGATTAAAAGAAGCTTTATGCAGATTAGAATCTGCCAACATAAGATATTGCTAGAAACCAACTTTGAAGGGTGACACAAAAAATCACCCTTCAAAGTGATTAATAAATTCTAAGAAATATTGTATTATTTAGTTATGCTGGAAATATGCAAATTGATTAAGATAAAATCTTTGAAAAAACAAGGCAAGAAAAACAAAAAACAAGCAGCTACAATGGTAGAATATCTTTTAGTTGTTTCTCTCGTGTCAATAGCTGCAGTTGGCGCCCTAATGGTAATGAGCGGACATATGAAGGGCGTGTTTAGTGGAATAGCAGATAAATTACAACCTGTAAACCAGGTTCTTGAACAAGCAACATAATTTAGTAAATTATAATTTACTAATTATAATAACGAAGCAAGTAGAATACTAAAGGAGAGCAAAATGTTAACAGTTAAAAAGAAAAGAAAGGCGCAAAGTTTAGTAGAATATGGACTTATTTTAGCGCTCGTATCAGTCGTAGCTATCGCTGTACTTCAAATAATGGGTACTCAAATCAGACAAACTGTAGCTAATATCAATACCAAGTTACAAAATGCTAACGCATATTCAGGATCATCATCTGCGTTAACAAACTAATTTCATTAATTATCAATAATAAATTATTAAATAAAGCGAGTGGATTTTTAAAAATCCACTCGCTTTTAGCCTAAATTATCCATTTCAAATAAAGACCACCGCATAACTCAAATATTAAAAAAACCCAAAAATTGGTA
>Ga0156446_1145_pt2 | contig 23618 bp, 24 predicted proteins | sample RifOxyA2_FD_108089 | JGI IMG/M metagenome (GOLD analysis project Ga0156446, IMG submission 108089) | Candidatus Melainabacteria bacterium RIFOXYA2_FULL_32_9 | reverse complement strand
ATTATATCAACCCTATCAATATCAAAAAAGCTCAATATATCCTTACAGACTATATTTAATGTTTCATCCAGTTCCATTATTTTACCTTTATTATCTTATGGGAATTAAAAATACTAAAAAATTATACTCAAAGTATAATCTCCTAAAAAGTAGATTTAATCCCACTCTTAGTTAATTTAATTAACTAAGTAGATAACAAAAATTTTTTATAAGTCATCTTAAAAATCATAGGAATACGTATTAAATCGAGAATTTTTTTAAAGGAACATAGTCTCCCTTAAGAAAATTCTCGATTTAAGAATGCTTATACGTATTTAATTTTAAAGCGTACGAATATTAATATTTAGACATGAAGTTCTGTTTATTTCTTCAAAAAATTTTGTTAAAAGAATCTTTAATAACAACGAAATTAGCCATTTTCATTTAGTAATTTAATTGCATGATGAAAACATTGTCTGATATTTTCTGTTTTAGCTCTACTACGTTCTATTTTCAGTATATCTTTAGCTTTTTGTCTAATACTATTAAAAAAACCGTTTTCAGTGGCATTAACAAGAGGCAATGGATCCTGATGAGCTAATTCAGCCAATCTACGTAATTTTCTTTCAGAAACTTCTCTTAAAAAGAAGCTAGAATCTGTACGAAAATGAAAAGTCATAGAAACACCCTCATTTTATAAAAGCTTTTTCGAACCATTAAACTTGCTATATATATAAAAAAAATTTCTTCACGAAAAAATTGCTTTTTTGTAAAATAAGTTAATACTCAAGCCATGTAAAAACAACCAAAAATTAATCATGTATATGCATGATTATTAGTACATTTCAACACTTTCTAGATGGGAATCAAAAAGATAAACCAGATAAAGCCTCTTAAGAAGCCACAAATTCTTCCTGATATGCCCAGGCAGAATGATTGTGAATACTTTCATGCGCTTCACAATCTACTTCGAACCAATGAATTTCTTTGATATTTTTAATCTTTGAAACCACATCTCTGAGAACATCTTCTACAAATTTTGGATTATTATATGCAAGCTCAGTTACGAACTTCTCATCTTCTCTCTTCAAAAGAGGATATACAGGACTGCTGCCACATTTTTCAATTAATTCAACAAGATCCTCAATCCAGACAATAGAATTAACATCATAGCTTATACGTACTTTTACAAAAGTTCTCTGATTATGAGCACCATATTCGGAAATTTCTTTACTGCAAGGACACAAAGTAGTTACGGGAACATTTACCCCTAAAATAAAAGTATAATCTTCTTTATTTTTTAATATTCCCTCAAAGGAGCAATCATATCCCATTGGGCAGACAAGCTCACTTACAGGAGCTCTTTTATCAATAAAATATTTAAAATTGAACTTTAATTCTGCGCTTTCTGCGTCAAGTTTATCTGTAATCTCAACTAAACAACCTTTTAAATCTACACCAAGCAGATTTCTCTGGCCCCATTCACTAAGAATTTCAATAAACCTGGACATATGAGTGCCTTTATAATCTTTTGGTAAAGAAACACTCATAGTAGCTTTTGCACTTACAATTTGCTCTTTATCATTTTTTCTTAGGATATTAAGAGGAACTTCAACATTTCGGACACCAACTTTTTGGATATCTATACCCCTATGATCCTTTTGGTTTTGAACGTCTTTTAGTTTTGATCTTACCATTTAATCGTTATTTTCTTCTTTTTGTTTGATTTCATTTACTAATTCACTCATTTCGCCACGACTAAGCGCATTTAAAAGTTTTTTAGCAGCAGCTATTTGTATATGGGAAGGAGCTACCCTAAGTAATTCCATTGCTTTTATCATAACAGGGTCTCTATCGTACCATCTATTACCTTTCATAAAATATTTTGACACAGATTCATAAACTCTTTCAATAACTTCAGCTGCAACCTGCTCTTTCAACTTCATAATAAAATCTGCAGCTTGTCCTTTTTCTTCTTCAGAAGATAAACTCAATAATTCCATTGCTTCTTTTAAAAGCGGATCTTGATCATACCAGCGACGATTTGTCATAGTTAGTACATCCTTCAATATATTATTACTCGATTAATGGTTGGTTACAGGAAGTGCCAAAGGCACAAATATAAGTACACATTGAAATAATTGAGGACTTAATAATGTGACTATGTTACCTACAAAAATCATAACGGATTTTTTATCAAAATCCTTAATGATTTTTTTCACTGTCCTTATATTTAAGTATAAATGTAGTTTCTAGAAAAATGAACAACTTATTATAATATTTACCCCTTATTATTGAACAATAAACATTCTTTTAAAATTTGCAATGCAAAGCTCAAAAGCCCGAAGAATAAATTCTTCGGGCTTTTGAAAAACTTTTGAAATAGAAAAGTCTATTTGTTTACTAACTCTCTGAATTTTTTACCAGCTGAGAAAGCAGGAACTGTTTTAGCAGGAATTTTAATTTCTTTACCTGTTTGTGGGTTTCTGCCGGTTCTAGCTGCACGTTTGCGAGCTTCAAATGTTCCAAAACCAACTAATGTTACTTTTTTACCTTTAGAAACTGTTTTTTCAATTGTTTCTAAGGTTAAGGAAATGATTTCGGAAGCTTGTTTTTGTGATACTTTAGCTTTTTTTGAAATCTCTTTTACTAATTCTTCTTTATTCATAGGATTTCCTCCCAAATAATAGTTACAACCTTTATTATATAGATATTTTTGAGATTGACAAGCCACAGATCAAATTTAGATAAACTTATCCAATTTTATCTTCTAAATTAAAATCATGTAAATCTCTTTCTCCAAGCTTATTACAGCATTATAATCATTAGTATTATATTGTTAACTTTTGTTACAATACTAATTGTATTTTTATTTAAAACCCTAATTTAAACAATGCTAAAACATAGACAGGATAAAAAGATTTTAAAGAAAGTTATATAAATCAAAGGTCTTTTATAAATAATTTTTCTTGGCTAACCTATAATATTAATTAGAGGTGATTATAATCATGTTAAACAATGGTTTTGGATGCTTTTCTCTTATATTTGGATTTTTTCTTCTCTTATTTTTATTTAAATTCTGGTTTTTAGCTATTTTATTCCTGTTAATAGGATTAATCATTTATAAAAATCTAAGTAAAATCATAAATATAAAGTCTGCATTTAAAAAAAAGGAAGAATTTATAAGCAAACCCGGTAAAATTTATAAAGCTTGTGCTTTCTGTGAAACAAAATCTGAAAGAAATTCAAGCTTTTGCAGTAATTGTGGAAAACCTTTTGAGAGTGTACAATAATTAAGACTTTCAAAATATGGGGGTAAGTATTAAATGTCAGAAACAGTTAAAACCTGGGCAGAATGGCTAAAAAAATCAAGATTTTCATATTTAAATGAAGAACAAAGAGAGCAAACAGTAAGATGGTTGGTTTTAGTTAGGGACAAAATATTAAATAGAGCTAACTTAAGACCTGGAGATACAATTATTGATATTGGTACAGGCACAGGTTTACTTGCTTTTGGAGCTTATGACATTCTTAAAGATACAGGCAAAGTGATAATGTCTGATGGTTATCAGGATTGTATAGATGAATGTAAGAAAATAGTTGAAGCCTGTAATATAACTGAAGGAATTGAATTTCTTTTATCAAGCGCAGATAATATTAATTTATCTGATAATTCAGTTGATGTAGTAGTTATGAGATCGGTTCTTGTTCATATTATTGATAAACTCAGTGCAATCAAAGAATTTTACAGAATTTTAAAACCCGAAGGAAGAATTTCTATTTTTGAGCCTATTATTCAATCTAATACCAGATATTATGAACTTATAAATCCGGCTAATTTTCCAAATTATGAAAAACTAAAAGAAGCTGAAATCAAAATAATGACAAAAGAAAATGATTCTTTAACAAATTTTGATGACAAGAGCTTAATTAAAGATTTTGAAGCTGCCGGCTTTAAAAACATAGATTTAGATGTAAATACCGAACAATCCAGTTATACAGTTACTGCAAATATGATAGATCCATGGTTTAATGTACCTCCAGGACCTGGCGTTTTATCTATGAAAGAAAGATTTTTGCAGTATTTAAGTGAAGAAGAAATGAATGAATACATTGAAAAATTAAAATTAGAATTAGACGGTAAGGTTATAACAGTTAAGTCTTTTTCAGCTTATATTTCTGCTGTTAAATAAAAAACAAGTATTTGTTGGGTCAAAATAATTTTGACCCAACCTACTGGTTAAATGGTGTATTTTTTCTTATGGCTTTTAAGAATTTCTTTCTTAAAGTTCTTTTTCTGCTTGAAGAATGGGTTAAATCGAGCTATTTTTTTGTTACTTTGTTTTTGATTATATCTTTATGGAGCTTTATTGATATAGCTATTGATGTGGTTACTAGAGATGAAATCACTTATTATGACAAAATAATCGTTAGTTTTTTAAATAACATAGCTTCATCGTCTTCAACTACATTTGCCATTTTCATAACAAGATTAGGAGCAGAATATGTAAGCTTTTTGTTAATTCCAATAATATTAGGATTCTTATTCTTTAAGCATATAAAAGAAGCTTTATTGGTATTAATATCCACAGGAGGGGGTTTTTGTTTAAATATAATAATCAAAAATTTCTTTGACAGAGCAAGACCTGTTGTTGGAACTCCTATTGTTCAGGTTGAAGGGTTTAGTTTTCCTTCAGGGCATGCCATGATTGCCATATGTTTTTATGGGGTTTTAATTTATCTCTCGTTTAGATATATACAAAATAAATGGTTAAGAAGGTTTTCTTACATATTTTTTAGTACATTAATTCTATTAATAGGCTTAAGTAGGGTATATCTAGGTGTTCATTATCCATCAGATGTTCTTGGAGGATTTAGTCTTGGAGCATTCTGGCTTGGAATATGTATTTTGATTTACAGGATATTTCCTTTGAAATTGTTGGATTCGAGCAAGAAATAAAAAAATCCTGAATAAAAAAGATGAAATTTGTTTCAACATTTTGCTAGTATTGTTAGCCAGATAGATGTCGGTCTTGTTCCGACATCTTATTAGCGTCGTCTCTTGAGAAAAACCCAAAGAACTTCGGAATAACATGGATATAGAAAAACTAAAAACCCTTCTTTAAAACTATTTAAGCGTGTTCGGGCTTTGGCTCATCAGGGTTAATTTGAGGCTCGTCTTCCAGTTTGCCGACTTGATTTCTTCCATCTCTTTTTGCTCTGTATAAACCCTGATCAGCAAATTCGATTAATTCCATCGGTACTGCTCCATGTTTTGGATAAGTTGCAATTCCTAAGCTAATCGTGACTCCAACTTCTACACCATCAGATAATTTAAATTTCTTTGAATCAATTGTTTTACATAATCTGCTAGCAATATTATAAGCTTTATCCGTATTAGTATTATATAAAATAGCAACCATTTCCTCTCCGCCATACCTGGCAACAAAGTCAGAAGATTTTACTGAACTCTTAAGAATTTGAGCTACAAGTTTTAAGACCATATCACCTGCCTGATGCCCATACGTATCATTGAATTTCTTAAAGAAATCAATATCAACAAATACTAATGAGAAACTTGAATTGTTCTTTTGAGCTTTTCTTATTGCATTTTCAAGATTTTCCTGGAAATATCTGTGATTATATAAACTTGTGAGGCCATCTGTAGTCGCTAATTTATATGTATATTCAAAATCTCTTGATTTCATAAGATATTTAATAATGTACATAAAGATAAATGTAAGAGTAATCACAATTATCTGATTAAAAATACCTATCCAGATAAAATTACGATTGAATAAAATAGAAGCCAAAGCTATATAAAGAGTAGCAATTACTATAACCATTAATGACGAGGTTATTACAGATCGCAGTTTTATTACCAGTATTCCTGTAATAAGACTCAATATAATACAGATTATAAAATCAGTATTTGAGCTTACTTTTCTTATTGTATTACCATCTACTAAGTTATTAAAAGCTGTTGCTTGGATTTCTACACCTGGATATATCCTGCTTAAAGGAATACTTTTAATATCAAACATAGAATTTGCCGTTACTCCAACAAATACAGTTTTATCTTTAAAGTAATCAGCTGGTTTTATAGGTTTTTTACCTTCTTTAATATTATTAATAGATTTAATAACTTCATAAAAAGGTATATATTCAAATGTTCTTTCAGGTCCATACCAATTTAACAGTATTTGACCATCTTGATTTAGTTGTATTTTTCTTTTTCCAAGAATTAATTCATTATTTTTGTTTATAAAAAATTTGTTCGTATCAAGGTTTTCTTTTTTCTTAAGATATTCATAAGCCGCTTTAAAACCTAAATATGGATAAAAATCATCTTGATATTTGACAAATAAAGGGGCATGCCTGCTAATACCGTCTTTATCTCTTAAATAATTTGTTATTCCTATATTTGAAGTAGAATTAATAATACCATCCATAATTAGACGGCAATTCGCATAAGTAAAGTTTGCAAAGTTCACTACCGGACTATGATTTTCTACTTGTATTTTTATTTTATCAGGTAAAACAGGGGATCTATTGTTCTCTCTATCATCAAAATTCATAGCCACGTACACATTATCATAGTTATTTAATGTTTTAATAAATTCCTTATCAATTTGCTCAAGACCATTGTGATAAGAAGTAAACATAAGGTCGAAAACAATTGAATCAACACCACCGGATTCAAGATAATTAATGATTTTTGTATAAGCACTTCTATTCCATGGCCAAACTCCAAATTCATCTTGCAAAATTTCAAGACTTGTGTCGTCAATACTTAAAATAACAATATTTGAATTGTGTTTAACAACTTTATTTGGCATGTTATATCTGAAATCAAGCGTTTTCAACTCTACAGACTCAAAAAACTGGTTTACATTAAAAAATTGCCCAATTCCCCATAAAAGAGAAATCATTGCAGCAATTAATGAAAAATAAATTAAATATCTAAGATTTTTGCTGTTTAAAAACGCTTTTATTTTAAACATCTTCTTCCTCAACTCTTTTTACGCTACTTAAAGGTACTATTGCTTTACCATATATATGAAAATTCACTAATAATTTTGTGGTTACGGGATGTTTTATAAATAATAAAACATCTCCTTCAGCCCCTATAGGGATTGAACCCAATCCCTGTTTAGAATGTTTAATATAAACCACTTTTTGGGGTTTATCAGGCATTAATTAATTTTAATCTCTCTCTCAAACTTTTGTTACTTAAGATAATATTATCATTTTGAATAAAAATAGTTCTTTTTAATTCTTTTGTAGTTAATTCTAATCTTCCAGGATTTTCAAGAAATTGAAGCAGACATTCTTCGTTAACATTCATAAATAAAGTGGCTCCATCCATTCAATAAGATTCTAAAAGTCTCCAGCCCCCAGTTATATATAAGTCTGTCATAAATCCTAGCTTGAAACATCCTCCATGGGATGAATATAAAGGCTTATCAGGGATTTAAACCATCATTCAAATATATGATTTATCTTACTTGTAAATAGTGTAATTTAATTAGTATCCAATAAAAAATAAGGTGGATGTCTGATAAAATGGATTTAGAATTCAAGAAAATTTCTTTATCAAAAGCTGAAAATATTGGCATTATTACTTTAAATCGCCCTGATATTCAAAATGCTATATCTTACGATACTTTTAAAGAACTTGATTATGCTTTAAAATTATTCGAATCAGATGAGAAAATAAGGATTATTTTTCTAAAATCCAATTGTTCTGTTTCAAAAAATAACACTAAAATTTTTTCTGTAGGTGTAAACCTGAAAGAATACGATAAAAAGTTCCAACTTATTGAAGAAAATCCACTGGAATTTGAAAAAATACTTAAACAAACCCGTTCTCTTTTAACGAGAATTGAATCACTTAAAAAACCTGTAATTGCTGGGGTAGACGGTTTAGCTGTCGGGGGCGCTTTTGAGATTATTTTGGCCTGTGATTTAATTTTGGCATCAGATATAGCTCAGTTTAGTTTAAAAGAGATTAATATTGGTTTAATTCCGGGTTATGGCGGAATTCAAAGACTTATAAAATCAATCGGCAAAAAGAAAACTTTTGAAATTGTAGCGACAGGAAGAGATCTTGATGCTCAGGAAGCTTTAGTTGTAGGTCTTGTTGCAGAAATTTATGCAGATTCCGAGTTTAATAAAAGGTCAATGGAATTTTGTAAAAAATTAAGTCATAAATCCTCGCAATCGCTTTGGCTTATTAAAGATACAATTAATCAGCTTACAAGTAAGTTAATAGATGATGAAATTGAGGTTAAAAACTTTATAAAAGCAGTCAGTTCCGATGATGCAAAAGAAGGAATTAGTGCTTTTGTAGATAAAAGAGTTCCTATTTTTAGTTAAATTTAAAATCTCGTTAATTTACCGTGTGAAACTTTTTCCATATTCTCAGCATATGATAATATGCTGACACTTCTTTTTTAAAAGAAAAATCAGGTTGGAGATTTTTATCCCCTTTAATTATTTTATATAAGTCCTATTATTAACTCTTTTTTACTTTAACAATAACAGCATAATTCTGCTGATTTAGATTTTGCTCTGGTTTTTTAGATTTATTCAAGTTTGATACAGCAAGAATGATTGGCTCTTGAGAGTTAACTTTATTTAATTTAAATTCTTTTTGAATGAAAACCTGTTTTCTATTATCAATTGATAACTCTAAGTTTTTTATATTTAATTTTTCTTTAAATTCGCCAGAATGATTGAACTTTTCTGCAACAAAAGTTTTTGCTATTTTATTTGCACTGGACTTTTCAAAGATATGAAAATCAATATTATCATTATTTAGCTTTGTATTAACAGGCATATCAGTAATGAGAATGGTATTAACGGTTATTTTTTCAGAAGAATTTGCTAGATCAGGAGGTAATTTTAAAGAATACATATGTAGGGATTTGTCTTGTATTTGAGAATCTTCAAACAGATAAAACCATTCATTCTTTCTATTTATTATTTTTTTGTTGTTATTAGTATTTAATAATGCTACTGGTTTTACATTATCTGAATCTTGATAATCCAGTTTTTTTGCAATAACCGGAAGAAGCTTTAGCCTCTCGGTAGATTTTGATATATAATTCTCAAATTCAGTGTTATTCATTGATTTACCAGATTCTAAATATCCTATTAAATCATATTTTCTAGTATAATCATGTTTCTTTTTCCAATAAATACTACCTAGCGTAAATAGCCCTGTTCCTGCAGCTGCAATTCCTGTTATTTGTCCACCACTAAGACCAGAGTCTTTTAGATAAGGTATTTCATTACCAAATTCATCTTTACAGGATATTTTAATAGATTCATTCTCTAATATACAATCATTTAAACATAAATTATCGGCTTTCGATGCAGGGGTGATTAAAAACAATATTTGTAGTGCAAGTAAGAAGCTTAAACCCCTTTTCATAAGTCTTTATCTCCTATATAGCTAAAATTATTATTCAAATTCTCTTACATAAGTTGAATTCTAGGTAATTTGTATTAGAAAAATATATTACCTAACCGGTTATATTAGTGGTCTTTAGCAATTAAAAAACAAAATATAGGAAAATCAGGTAATATATTTTTCATCTTTTTAGTAAATTAATAAATTAAGATTTGGAAGAGGGGGGTATTTAATGTGATGTATATTACAAACCTAAAAAGGCAGAATTGTATTTATAGGTATAGCATAGAGTTATATTGCGTATGATCGTATACAAAGACAAGTAACTTGTTAACAGTGATACATTATTTATGTCTGTCATAACGCCTTGAAATATCTATTTAATTGCTTATGTATACTTATTAGTAGCAAAAAGATTTGAATATGAGGACTCTAAAAACCCATGCTGAATTATAATTTTGATCTAGCCATAGCTTTGGCATATTTTAAATGTAAAAATTTAAAGAGATTTGATTATTATAAAAATTTAAAGAGAGTAGATTCTTTAAGTAGTGATTATATACAGGAACTTCAATGGGATAAACTAAAAAAATTAGTTACTCACTGTTATTACAATATTCCATATTACAGAAAAATATTTACAGATATTGATTTTCATCCTCAAAATATGAAATCAAGGCATGACTTTTCTAAAATTCCCAAATTAACGAAACGAAATATCATAGAAAGTCATACCAAGTTAATTGATCCTAAATCATCTGAAGAAAAACTTTTTTGGGAAGCAACAAGCGGATCAACAGGGGAACCATTGAAATTTGCAAGAAGTTTTGATGATCAGGAATACGCCTTTGCACTAAGATACAGATCCAATGCTTGGTGTGGATGGGAACCCTGGCATAAATCTGTTTGGTTCGTCTCCGATACAAGACATATTACCGAGTTAGATAAAATAAAAGGCAGATTATCTTTATGGTTGAAAAGAAGACTTCTTATTGATACAAAGAATATCTCTAAAAATAATATGTTTAAATGGGTAAACCTAATAAAATCTTTTAAGCCCATTCAAGTTTATGGTTATTCCAGCTTACTTGGAGAGTTTTCTGAATTTCTTGTAGAAAATAATATCAATATACAGGGAATTAAAGGTGTTTTTTCTACAGCAGAACCTTTAAGAAAAAGACAGATTATTTCTCAAGCTTTTAATGCTCCCGTATATGATCAGTATGGATGCTCTGAAATTCCCTGTATTGCTCACGAATGTAAGAATGGCAGCATGCATTTAAATAGCGACGAGATACTAGTAGAGTTTGAGGATATTCCAGGTAATTCTGAAATAAAAAAGATAATTTGCACGCCACTTTATATGACAAGCATGCCGTTATTACGTTATGAGATTGGAGATACCGCAGCTCCCACAGATAAACAGTGTGATTGTGGTTTACCCTATCCAGTAATAGAGCTTAAAGTTGGAAGGGTTAGCGATAATTTCCTTGCCTCCACAGGAAAAATAATATCAGGAGTTACATTAGCCTGGTATATTGTTGATGCTACTAAAGGTGTTAAACAATATCAAGTAATACAGGAAAGTCTAACTGAAATCACTGTAAGACTGGTATCTGAGCAAAATTTTATCTCTGAAAATGAACAAAGTATAGAAAAATTATTATATGAATTAATGGGTTCATCAGAGATAAACATTAAATTTGAACATCTTAATGAGATTAAACCCGAAAAAAATGGTAAATTTCGTCCGATAATCTCAAATGTTACGAATAAATCTAATGAAGAGTTTTTAATTGATCCAAATATTACTCAGGACAGTATTAGGCAAATGGCATTTTCTTAGAAATGATAATACTTTTCGATTAATAGAGGAGAAATGGAGGTTTTAAAATGGCTTATATTGTAGGAAAACCCGGATATGAGAGAATTTATGGAACAGCTGGAAATGACACTATAGACAGTAAAGGGGGAAGTGATTTAATTTATGATTTTTCCAACAGCAATGACACCTATATCTTTGGTTATGGATATGGGCAACCTACTTATACCGACGCTGGAGGGTTTGATACCATTACGTTTAAGGACGGTATTAAAGCCCAAGATATAAAATTTTATATTACCAAGGGTGGTTATCTGATGCCAAGAATACAAGATACAACAGATAAACCGGAAATTGCGTTCTGGCCTGATCCAAAATATAAAATAGAAAGATGGGCATTTGAGGATGGAACTATTCTTACCAGTGCTGATGTTGATAGATTGATTGATTACAATACAAGGGTTTTAGTTTATACAGAAGGTAGTGATAATGTTAAAATTGGTCAGGGTAATAACCTAATTTATCTTATGCAGGGAAATGATTACTTTGTCTCAACTGGCGGAAATAATATAATAGAAGCATCATCAGGGAATGATACTGTCATTAATAAAGGCACTGGTAATGATGAAATATATATGAGCTGGGGTATTGATTATACCGAAGATAGAGCCGGTAATGACAGATATATTTACAATGAGGGAGATAGCCACGATACTATTCTTGATATGGGTGGTAATGATACTGTTAAATTTGGCAGATCGATTACACGAGATGATCTTATTTTTAATAAATCTGAAAATGACCTTGTTGTAACATTTAAATATGGTTCTTATGACTCTCTAACTATAAAAAACTGGCTTGTAGCATCAAATTACAAAATAGAAACATTTGAATTATGGGATAAAAGCCAAATCACCTCTCAACAAGTTAACCAGATAATATCAGGAAATAACCCACCTTCTGATCCACCTCCTCCGCCACCGCCTTCTGACTCACCTTCAGGAACTGATCTTGGGCTTTGGGCATCTCAGGGATTTACTCCCACTGTAACAGGTACAGACGGGTATAACTATCCTAAGGGTTATGCCGGTAATGATGTATACTACCTTAAAAAAGGTGGTGACAGAGTTATGGATTATACAGGAAATGATGTTTATCTTTTCAGCAAAGGAGACGGACAGGATAATATAACCGATGAAAAAGGTAATGATGTTATAGCTTTCGGACTTGGTGTTACCAAGAATGATGTTTCTTTCAAGAAAGATCCTAATAATTCTGAAAATATGATAATAAGTATAAATAATTCAAGTGATAGTATTAATATCAATAAATGGTTCAGAAATGCTAACTATCAGGTAGAAAAAGTTATGTTCGCTGATGGAACATATTTTACCAACACTAATATTAACCAGATAATTCAACAAATATCATCTTATTCAGTTAACAGTGAACCTCAAATAATTACATTAGATACAACTAATAATGATCAAAACATTCCTCTGGTAAATAATAATATATAAAATTGCAATTTTAAAATTAATAAAAGAGACTACTTAAGTAGTCTCTTTTATTCGTATAAATCTTTTTATTCTTCTGCTTTAGATTTATTTGATTTTCTGCCTCTTCTTGAAAGCTTAATTCTGTTTTCTTCTTGAGTTTCAGGAGAAATATTTAACTCTTTAGCTATCTCACCTATATGATATGTATAATTAGCCGGATCAATGTGTTGTTGAGCTAAAAGATGGAAGATAATCTTAATTCCAGCAAGATTAATTCCCAATTCTCTTGTTAAATATTGAACAAATTTACCTCTTTCAATATCGTTAAAAGAATATAATCTACGATTTTTAGGTGATCTTGATGGAACTAAAATATTTTCATCATCGTAAATTCTAAGTGTTCTTTGATGAACCTGTAGAATATCAGCTACAACGCTGATAGGAAACATTGGCTTATCTGGATCTAAGCCGGTATTGTCATTTGTTTGAACTAAGTAAGTAGTCATAATACCCCTTTTCATTTTCCCTGTCATTAACAATTTAATACTACACTTTTTAGAAATTTCACCAATTTAACCTTTGTACTTTCCAATGTTTTTTTGTTTATATCTCCAAATAATCTTACTTAAACTATACCTTAACTGCTTTTTGTTTAATTAAATTTATATCTGTTTTTACCATAGCATTTATTTATTTAAAATTTCAATTTTTTGTTTTTTTATTATTAATAAAACTTTAACTTTTACTTTTTATATGTTTTTTATAACCCTTTTTCTAAAATTTGGTTTTTTTACTATTCTTATTATTAAGTAAGAATAGTATTATACATAATTTTGAGATAAATCTGTTTTACGATCCGCTATTAAAATATGGAAATATCCAGTAATTATAATAAGCATAATAAATATGTCTTTAATTTTCAATAAGAATTTGGAATATTATTATAATATTTTTTTTAATAAATATCTAAAAACTTATTAACTTTAAATTGATAGAACAATTATAAACACTATAATATAACTAATAAAACTTAATAAATTATGAACTTTGATTTAAATAAAATTTATATATTTATTCACAAATATATCTGACCAAATCTCTATAAACTGCTTAAATAAACTTATTATTTATGAATAGACATTCCTTTTATTGGAATTATTAAAACAGGGCTTGTTGCATAATCTAATACCCTTTTACTTACACTACCAAGTAAAAAATCAGATATTCCTTCTCTTCCATGTGATCCCATAACTACTAAATCCTGTTTATGTTCTTCGATATAATTCAATATAACATCTGCAGCATTTCCTTCTAAAGAAAAGGCTGATTTAACGGGGATGTTATGTTCCTGAAGAATTAATTTTGTATTTTCAAGAATTTCATTAGCTATTTCTTTTTGTTTTCTCAGGCAGTCCTGAAGCCATTCATTATCCATGGTTATCTCTAAAGGTAATGACTCTGCCCCGGGTCTTATGGTTGTAATCTCAACTGAGCTGTTATCTAAATTTAGGATAGATATAGCTTGTTTAACAGCGTGGTAAGAATATTCTGATCCGTCTACAGCAAACAAAACATCTTTTGTTCCAACAAAGACACCTTTTTCAGGTTCATCAGGAGGCCTGACTATCAATATTGGAATACTTGATTTAGTTACAACTTTTCTGCTTACGCTTCCAAGCCATTTTCTTATTCCTTTTTTCCCATGAGAACCAAGAACAACAATGTCATATCCTTCTTCAGTAATTACTTCAAGAATAATTTTGGCTGGTTTTCCATGAAAATAATCAGCTTTTCTAACTGAATAACCTTCTGCTTCAATTAATTCTATTGCTTTATCGAGAATTTTTTGAGCTATATTTTTTTCTTCAGGATATCTTATTTCTTCTTCTGCCGGAAAAGTTACATAAGTAGGCAAAAGACCCCAATCTATAATATGTATGATATCTATTTGATCATTACGATGTAAAAAAGGTAATGATTTTCTTATGGCATAATAAGATGCTTCAGATCCATCTGCACAAAAGAGGATTTTCATGTTTATTCCTCCAAAATTATCAAAAGTTAAAGCATTATAAAATAAATTTATTCTAAATAAATGGTTATTCTGGCTAGACTATTAAAATATTACTTAAATTCCAGTATCAAATTTATGAATTCGATATCATCATAGTCAATTCTTTTTCTGGAATATAAGTTTTTTCCTGTTTCTATAACTAACTGATTGTGGTTGTTTGGTCTTAAAAGATGTGAAGGTATAAATATTTCTTGATTATCACCATTAATTTTTAATTCTCCTATTTGGTATGAATTCAAATAAATTTTTGTGGGAGAACTAATACCATTTTTAGCTGTTCCTTGATTTAGCTTTCTGGCAATTTCAGTATCTACGCCAATAATTGAACCTATTTTTAAAAAAACATTCTTTTTTTCTTCTAAATTATCAAGGTAAAACTCTTTATGAAAATATGAACCGGTTGAATTCAAGCGAAAATCCTCGGCATTTGCTGATTCATTTGAAAAAACATTATCTCCCAAATGGCGCAGACTAGCATCTATAACTAACTCTTTTCCTGATTCTTTAGTTATACCAATGGTTAATGGTTTTGTTGCCCCATTTTCAGTTATTGTGAGTGAAAAAGGTTTATATCCTTGTGCATTTATCGAAAGAATAGTGGGTCCTTGCAAATTTACATTAAGATTAAATTGGCCATTTTCATTTGTCCTGGAAATAACACCTTTTGAAGGAATACTTACGCTAGCTCCAGATACAGGTCTTCCTGTTAAAGAATCCACCACTGTATTTGTTTTGTCAAATTGTATATAGTGTTCTTTTTCTACACTTGCTGATAGAGAAACAGCAAAACAGCTGTATTGTCCCATGGGATTTAACAATAGAGACATTAAAACAGCAAAATTTAATATTAAGAAGTTTTTTCTCATATCAATCAACTTGTTACCAACTTTTTTATCGAAATTACTATTACCTATTTTTTTAAAAATGTCATTCGAAAGAAGAATTAAGATAATAGAGTTATTAAAAAAACAACAAACAGTCCCATAGCAAGTTATTGTTTTAATGTCATATTGAGTAATGACAAAGATATTTATCTGTCCTAAAAAATCAATAAACTTTATTTTGAGTAAACTTTTAAAACCTGATTAAATTGGAAAATTAAAGGAATTTTATATGCAAGAATTATTTCTGGATATAGAAACCTCGGGTACAGATCCGATAAAACATTCTATATTGTCTATTGGAATTGTAATTTCACTAAATGGTCTTGAAGATTATCAAAGCTTTTATAGAGAAATTAAATATAATGAATTACTTATTATGCCAAGCGCAATAGAAGTTAATGGTTTTGATTTTACAAGTCAGTCAAACAGAATTTCGCTTTTAAAAACAGATGAAGAAGCTGTTAGTTTCATCAAAAAATACTACAAATCAGATATTAAGCCTATTCCTATTGGTTTAAATATCGCAGGATTTGATATGCAGTTTATACATAGATGGATGCCTCTTCTTTCTAACAGGCTTAGCGGAAAAAGCATAGAATTAAACAGTTTTATGTATTTACTTGCCGAAAAACACAGTAAAAAATTTAAAGAACTAAAAGAGGAATTAACAAAAGAAGCTGATAACAGGACTAAAGCTCTTGCTTTAGGAGTAGAAAAACACCATGCCCTCTTTGATGCAGTATTTAATTTAAATCTTTATCTAATGATTAAAAAGGATCTCTTAAGTTTGGAAAAAATTTAAGAGCTTGGCTCAAAAGATATGATATACCCTGATAATTAATTGGTCAGAGTACTAGGGTTATGTTTCATAAGTCTTCAAAATTATTGTGTCAATCTACTTTTAAGATTATTACACCCTCAATAAAACCATTTTTCATACAAAATCAGAATCAAAATTGGCAGCGCTAATTAAGGACGCAATAAAAAATGCGTAAGTATTTTTTACGCTGTCCTTATTATAATTTTTTAGACAGGTTCTAAATTCTTCTTTTTTAATACAAGTTTTTTTAGTATACTAGCTCAATGATCATTGGAGAAAGAAAAGGAGGTTTTTATTTCAAATTATAGCTTTTAAAAAAAGCTACAAAATTAAAATTATTTTGTAGCCAAGAATTTTATTAATATTCTACGTTTATATCTTAAAATTAATAGTTTTACAACAATTTTTGAAAAAATTAAGGCTAATTTTAGTATTTTTTACTAAAAATTATTTAATCTTGTCTCAATTTTTGTCAAATTTTAACAAAATTTTTATGGAGGAAGTATGATAAGAGTTTTTTTTAAACATATTTTTAGTATGCTTAAAAACCCAAAATTTATTATTTTAACTGTTTTAATATTAAGCACTCTTTTTATAACAGGTATGTTCAAGTTTTCAGATGCAGTATTGGCAGCAGATCAATCACAAGTGGGAATGACTACTCCTGCTATAGTAACTCCGCCAAATCCAGCCCAAAATACTACTGCTTCTCTTAAGCTGCCAACTATAGATACAGGAGACACAACCTGGGTTCTAGTTTCTTCAGCTCTTGTATTATTAATGACATTTGGTCTTGCACTATTTTATGGCGGCATGGTAAGAAGCAAGAACGTTCTTAGTACAGTTATGCAAAGTTTTATAGCTATAAGTGTGGTTTCAGCGGTCTGGGTGTTATACGGTTATAGTATGTCATTTGGCCCTGATATGAATCATCTTATAGGAAATTTAACCTGGTCAGGATTAAGAGGAGTGGGACAGGCTCCAAATCCTGATTATGCTGCTACAATTCCACATGAAGCTTTTATGTTATTCCAAATGATGTTTGCAATTATTACACCTGCTCTTATAACAGGTGCTTTTGCTGAAAGATTTAAGTTCAGGACTTATCTGGTATTTCTTGTATTTTGGATAACTTTTGTTTACTGTCCCGTTGCCCATTGGGTATGGGGAGTTGGTGGCTGGCTAAGAAATTTTGGTACACTTGATTTTGCTGGTGGTTATGTTGTACATATCAGTTCTGGTGCCGCTGCATTAGCTGCTTCATTTATTGTCGGAAGAAGAAAAGGCTATGGTGCCGAAGCAATTCCTCCTCACAATCTTATTTTTACCATTACAGGGACAGGATTACTTTGGTTTGGCTGGTTTGGTTTTAATGGAGGAAGTGCTATAACATCAGGTGCACTTGCAACATCTGCTATTGTTGTTACACATATCGCTGCTTCTTTTGCTGCATTATCCTGGATATTTGCAGAGTGGGTACACAGAGGTAAACCTACAGCTTTAGGCGCTGTATCTGGTGCTGTTGCTGGTCTTGCTACAATTACACCTGCTGCCGGTTTTGTTAACTTAACAGCTTCTATAATTATAGGATTAATTGCTGGAATATTATGTTATTTAGCAGTAAACTTGAAAACAAAGTTTGGGTATGATGATTCTCTTGATGTTGTAGGCGTTCATGGAGTAGGTAGTACCTGGGGAGTTATTGCTACTGGATTATTTGCTACAACAGCGGTTAATTCCCTAGGAAATAATGGTTTATTTTATGGAAATCCCAATTTACTTTTTATACAATTCATAACAGCACTTGTTGTCTGGGCTTATTCTTTTGGAGTTACCTTTATTATAATGAAAATCCTCGATATAATAATGGGACTTAGGGTGACGGATGAAGAAGAGTCTATTGGTCTTGATTTAAGTCAACATGGTGAAAGAAGTTATACAATTTAATAAGTTTATATCTAAAGTATAATTATCTCGGCTCGCAGTTTATAGTCGGCTCGATTAATTATATTTCGATCACAAAATTGTATTAGAAATAAATTTAATTACAGGAGAAAGCAATGAAAAAGATTGAAGCAATAATAAAACCTTTCAAGTTAAACGAAGTAAAAGATGCCCTGAATGAAATAGGTATACAGGGCATGACGGTTATTGAAGTAAAAGGTTTTGGAAGACAAAAAGGGTTTACTGAGTTTTATAGAGGGGCAGAATATCATATTCCCTTTATTCCAAAAGTAAAATTAGAAATAGTAGTATCAGATGAATTACTTGACAAAGCTGTCTCAATAATAGTGGAAAAAGCTCAAACAGACACAATTGGAGATGGGAAAATATTTATTTCTTCAATAGATGAAGTAATAAGAATAAGAACAGGTGAAACTGGTATTGCCGCAATATAAAATTTAAGAGATTTGTAGTTTGTAGCAACCCACTATTACTCTGACCAATTAATTATGCAAAGTGAGGTCTACGGGGGAAACCCATGCACCACGTCAATTTGAAGGTGACAAAGTCACTTTTCTCAGTCATCAATCATTCCAATAATACCTCTATCATTGTGAGGTGGCAGAGTCACTTTTTCTTAGTCATCAATTATTCCAGTGATGACTTAATTATGTGCGTTAGCACCAGCAATGTAAATAATTGAAACAAAGTACTAGCTTGTAGCATGGCTAAACTGAGTTCCTGAAATTTGTTTCTTATGACCATCTATATAGTTATACAGCCATATTTTTAGCAATGGGAAAAGGTTGGCGTGATGACCAAATTTTAGCATTTCTGAAAAAGCTTTATCAAAACAATAATTATACTTATTAACCCTGTATATAGCTGTCATTATACCTGTTCTATCTTTACCCTCACGGCAATGAACATAAACAGGCTGGTTAACAGGATTATTAACGATACTTAAAAAATATTGTATTTGCTTAATTCCAGGTGGAACTATAGGGCACATCGGTATACTGATATAGTTTAAACCGGAATTTCTTATTATATTTTCTTGTTTTTGCTTATTGTTCTTGAAAAAGTACCTTAAATCAATCACGGTTTTTACGTTTTTATATTCAATTAAAAACTCAATGCCTTTAATGTTTGGAACAGCACCTCTAAAATATCCTTTGTCTATTTGATGAAAGTTTTTTATGAATTTTTGCGCTTCAATATCTTTATAATCACGGTTATTAACGTTTTTTTTAGGCTGATCATAACTAGAAATTTTAGTTTTTGACCCTAAGCACGAAAAAACTAATGCTGCTAAGGTTTTTATTTCTTGCAGATCAAAAGTCTTATCTTGGTTTTGATCTGCAAAAGAGTTGGTTAGTTTTGTCGATTGGTTAAGACTTTGAAAATCAAATTGGGAAATATGTATTTTTTTTGAACTCATAACCCCTCTGAGACAAAAATTTAATCTTGTAACACTGTTACTTACTTATAAAAAGTATAATTTTTATTAATAATTGCTATTATTTAGGCCTGTATGAATGAAAATTAACATTTATTATTCATGAAAAGGCTAGTATAGACTTAATTTTACTTAAAAATAAGGATGTTAATTGGAATTATAAATGGTATCATTTTGCCATGGAGTTAAATAATTTGTCTGTTGCATAAGAACTTTAAAAGGATAATAAATGCGAATATTTTATGCATCTGATACATCGCCAAATCCAGATTTTAATTCAGATTTATGGAGAAATAACCTGTATTTGCCCTTGGTTGATATGGGACATGAGGTTATTGAGTTTGATTATAATTTAAGAGAAACTTTTAAAAATCTTGATCCGGCGAATTATGAGCAAAATAAGTTTATTCGCAGAAACAGACTCAAATTATCCAAAGAACTTTTAAATCAAATAAAAAAAGCTCATGATGAAAAACCTGTAGATTTATTTTTCAGCTATTTTTATGATGCCTGTGTTTTTCCTGAAACAATAGATGAAATCAAAAGGATGGGGATTAAGACAGTTAATTGGTATTGTAATGGTTCATATCAGCTGCATCTTGTAAAAGAAATATCTCCTCATTATGACTGGTGTCTTGTACCGGAAAAATTTCGGATGGAAGACTATAAAAATATGGGAGCAAAACCTATTTATTGCCAGGAAGCAGCAAATCCAAATATTTATAAGCCTTATGATCTTCCTTATGAGTTTGATGTTACATTTATAGGGCAGGCTTATGGGGAGCGTCCCGAGTATGTCAAGTATATTCTTGATCAGGATATCGATATAAAAGTCTGGGGTTCAGGTTGGCAGAATTATTCTGCTCTTGGACGTATAAAATCTCTATCAACTAAAGGCTTAAAGCATGCCAGTCTTGGAATATTAAGAGAGTTATTGGAATTAATAGAGTCTTCATTTAAAAAAGTAAATGAGTCTGAAATAAAACTTCCGTATAATAGAACCGGTCAGGTTTTGCCTGATATAGAAATGATAAAAACGTATAGTCGCTCAAAAATTAACCTTGGATTTTCTTCCTGTGGAGATACTCATATAAGAGAAGAAAGAATTCTTCAGGTACGCCTTAGAGATTTTGAAGTTCCAATGAGCGGCGGGTTTTATATGGTTGAATATATGGAAGAGCTTGAAGAATTTTTTGATATAGGAAAAGAAATAGTTTGTTATAAAGACAAAGAAGACTTAGCTGAAAAGATAAAATATTACTTAAAAAATGATAATGAACGTGAAGCCATACGTAAAGCCGGTTATGAGAGATGTCTAAGAGATCATACCTGGCATAAACGTTTTGAGATGGCCTTTAAGAAAATGGAATTATAATCAACCCGAATTGCTAATTGCCTAAAACCAGCACGAATATTGAGTAAAAAATTCTCAAAAGTTATAGAGAATTGCAAAAGAGGCGAAGCATCTTTGCTACCTATGAGTGGTTGTGGGTGGGTGTTTTGAGAATTTTTTACTCAAATTAACTAGCGATTTAGGTTAAGCAGCTCTTTTTTGCTTTTGTAAATTTTAGTAAAAAAACTAATAAATATTCTAATCTCTGGAACAGTTTTCCAGCTGTTTATATTTATTAAAATATAAAGGCCGTAAAACTTTCAGGCCGTCTTTATAAGAAAGTATAGATTTGTTGATAAACATTGATTTCCATGATAATTTTATTAGCAATGTCTCAAAAAATGATGAAAGATAAGGAATTAGAACCTTTGTTTATGTAAAAGTAATATGCAGTAAGACCCAGATGTAGTGTATCATCGTATTTTACAAAAGGAGCAAGGGATTGAAGGTGCAAGCAGAATTAGAAACTTTAAAGATAAATCAGAAATGTGCTTATTTAGGACGACATATACTAGCTGAATTTTATGGTTGCAACTCTAATGTACTTAATAATATTGAATTGATAGAAAAAATGATGGTAGATGCTGCTACAGAGTGTGGCGCTACTGTTGTTGAGAAAAAATTCCATATGTTTAACCCTTATGGTGTTAGTGGTGTGGTAATTATTTCTGAATCTCATTTGGCAATTCATACCTGGCCTGAATTGGGTTATGCAGCTGTAGATCTCTTTACCTGTGGTGAAAGTTGTGATCCTAAAGTTGCATATGAATATCTTAGAAAAGAATTTAATGCTCAATCAGCGTCTTATTCTGAGTTAAAGCGTGGCCTTTTAAATACTGAAAATGAAGTTCTTGTTACTCCTTTTGAGATAAAAGAACAAAGATAGCATTCAAATAGCAGTTTTATTGCATAGGAGGCAATTAAGTGGAATTTGATCTCTGGTATACAGAGCGACATGATGATAAATTTGGAATTACCATTAAAGTTAAAGAAACCTTATGTCATGAGGTCTCAGAATTTCAAACAATTGATATTATAGATACAGAGGGCTTCGGTAGAGTATTACTTTTAGATGGAATGGTAATGACAACGGAGCAGGATGAATTTGTTTATCATGAGATGATAAGCCATATTCCTTTACTAAACCACTCAAATCCTGAACAAGTGCTGGTAATTGGTGGTGGTGATGGTGGAACAATTAGAGAAGTTCTGAAACATTCATCAGTAAAGCGTGCTGTATTATGTGAGATTGATGGTAAGGTTATTGAGGTTTCCAAGAAATTTCTTCCTACAATAGCTGGTAAATTAGATGATCCAAAAGTTGAAATTCAAGTACGTGATGGAGTTGCTTATATAGCTGAGCAAAAGAATGTATTTGATGTAATTTTAATAGATTCAACTGATCCTCTTGGCCCTGGTGAAGGCTTATTTACAGAAGAATTTTATACTGATGTTAAAGAATCATTGAAACCTAACGGAATAATGGTAGCTCAAAGTGAATCTCCAATTGCAGATAAAAGAGAAATAAACTTAATGTATGCTTTATTAAGAAAGGTATTCCCTATAGTTAAACCTTATCTTGGACCTATTCCAACTTATCCCGGCGGTTATTGGAGTTGGGCTTACTGTTCCTGTGATGTTAATCCATTTGATAATATAAACGATGCTTTGGCAGCACAGATAGAAAAAACAACAAAGCATTATAATAGAGAAATTCATAAAGCTGCTTTTGCTCTTCCTAATTTTGTTAAGGAATTAACAGGAGAAAAGGATTCAATATTGTGTTAAGCGGTCCTTTCCTATCAAGAAACTGGCCGGGAGCCTGTGAGGATTTTGATAAGTCTAAATGGGTAATGGTTGGCTTGCCTTATGATGGAACTTGTTCATACAGGCCAGGAACCCGTTTTGGTCCTGAAATGATAAGAGTAGCAGCCTGGGGATTAGAAGATTATTCTCCATACCAAAATAAAGAACTTACAGAAGTCGCTTTTTACGATGCAGGTGAACTGGATCTTCCTTTAGGTAATAGAGATAAGTGTTTGAATCTCATAAACCAGGCTACAAGGGAAACTCTTGACGCTGGAAAACAGTGGTTAGGAATAGGTGGAGAACATCTTGTAACTTATCCTGCCATTCAGGCTTATACAGAAAAATATCCAGATTTAGCTATAATCCATTTTGATGCTCATGCTGATCTCAGGGAAGAATATTTAGGTGAATGTTTATCTCATGCCTCAGTAATGAGACTTGTAACTAATCTTATTGGGGCTGAAAACCTGATACAAATTGGAATCAGATCTGGCACCAAAGACGAGTTTGATTGGAT
>Ga0156446_1156_pt1 | contig 24159 bp, 21 predicted proteins | sample RifOxyA2_FD_108089 | JGI IMG/M metagenome (GOLD analysis project Ga0156446, IMG submission 108089) | Candidatus Melainabacteria bacterium RIFOXYA2_FULL_32_9 | reverse complement strand
TATCTTTAGTCGGCTTTGACTCTATTAACTCATTAATTTTATCTTCATCAATAAAAATTCTGTTAGTTATTTCCATATAATCACCTCTTAGTACGGATTCTTAATAATTTATTAGTGCTACAACGACTAATAGCTTTAAATTAAGTCTGCCTGTTTCAGTGGCTAAGCCACATTCTCAAGTCATCAATCATTCCAATAATACCACTTCATTTTGTGATAGCTAAGCCACTGTTTTGGGTCTTTGATTCTTTCAACAAGTACATAAATTTGTGCCTTTGGCACTCGTTAACTTAAGTTAGGTGATTTATATCACCAATAATTTTCAAATTAAATAAGGAAAATTCTCACAATTTAATTCATTAATATTTTACATAAAAAACTACCTAAATTAACCATAAAATCTTAATTTCTCATTAATAATCATATACTTTTAGACAATCAGGGAAAAAATTCACATTTAGTTAGCGTAAATACTGCAATAATCTTAAAAAATAAAACATGCTCCATGAAGTTATACTACAAATTTCGGAGTTGTATTAGGGATGTTTTTGTTTTATCACTATGACATATAGAATTATATATATGCTAAACTTAAAATAAAAAGTTAGTTTTTAGATTTAGAATAGCTAATAAATGGAGAAAAACATGTCAAAGTGCGGATGTCGCTGTAGTTGTGAATCTACAGCTAAAAGAGAAATACCCGAAGATCTTGCGAAAATTTTCGCAAATTATCCAACTAAAAAGAGGGAATACTTAATTCCCCTCCTGCAAGACGTTCAGGAAAAGTATGGATATTTAAGTAGTGATAATTTGCTCAATATAGCTGAGCATTTGAATCTTCCAGCAAGTAAGGTTTATGGTGTAGCTACATTCTATAACCAGTTTAGGTTAATACCTCTTGGTGAGCACATAATCCGTGTATGTAGAGGCACAGCTTGTCACGTAAAAGGTTCAAATCAAATTCTTGAGACATTTCAAACCGAATTAGGAATTCAGGCAGGAGAAACTACAAAAGACGGCCTATTTACCCTGGAAACCGTTGCCTGTCTTGGAGCATGTTCTATTGCCCCTGTGATAGTAATTGATGAAGAATTTTATGGAAGACTCGCTTCCAAAGAAGTTCCTGCGATACTTAAAAAGTTTAAAAAGTAAATTATTAGTTGGATCAAGAATTATTTAATATCTCTAAAGTTGAGAATATTGAGAAGGATTAAATTATGACAGATAAAGTAAGAATTCTAATAGGTATGGGAACTTGCGGACTTGCTGCAGGGGCTCAGGCTGTTTATGATGCTGTAGTTGAGAATCTGAAAAGTTTAAATATTGAGGCAGATATAATTTCTACAGGATGTGTAGGATATTGCCAAAAAGAGGTTATCGTTGATATTCAGAAACCAGGCTTTCCTAAATTATCATATGGCGATGTTACTGCTAATAATGTAGAAGAACTATTAAAATCAGTTCTAGTTGATGGAAAAAATAATACCAGTTTAATCATTGGTAAATATAGGGCTGAAAATGAAGTTGATAAAGAAGATTTATCAGAAATCACTTATATCGATGAGTTACCGTTTTTCAAAAAACAAAGAAGATTAGTATTAAAAAATTGTGGGCATATTAACCCTAAATCTATAGATGAATATTTAAATGTGGAAGGTTTTGCAGGATTAAAGAAAGCTTTTGCAGTAAAATCTATAGATGTTATAAATGAAGTTAAAAAATCAGGCCTAAGAGGAAGAGGCGGCGGTGGATTCCCTACTGGCATGAAGTGGGAATTTGCTTACAACGCTCAAGGTGATAAAAAGTACATGGTATGTAATGCGGACGAAGGAGATCCGGGCGCATTTATGGACAGAAGCGTTCTTGAAGGTGATCCTTTTGCCCTTATAGAAGGCATGACAATCGCTGCTTATGCAATTGGCGCTAATTATGGATACATCTATGCAAGAGCTGAGTATCCTCTTGCAATTGAACATCTAGAATATGCTATTAAAATTGCTAAAGAAAAAAATCTTTTAGGTGAAAATATATTAGGTAGCGGTTTCAATTTTGATCTTAAGATTAAAAAAGGCGCTGGGGCATTTGTTTGTGGTGAAGAAACGGCTCTTATTGCTTCTATTGAAGGTAAAAGAGGCATGCCAAGACCAAGACCTCCATTTCCTGCTATTAAAGGGGTGTTTGGCTGTCCAACCGTAATTAATAACGTAGAAACATTAGCAAATATTCCTGGTATCTTAAGAAACGGTGGAGACTGGTTTGCAAGTGTTGGTACAGAAAAATCCAAAGGTACTAAAGTATTTGCTTTAACAGGAAAAATAAATAACACCGGTCTTGTTGAAGTTCCAATGGGCATAACATTAAGAGAAATTATTAATGATATAGGCGGTGGAATAACAAACAACAAGAAATATAAAGCTGTCCAGATTGGTGGGCCTTCAGGCGGCTGTATTCCAACTCAGCATTTAGATATTAAAATTGACTACGAATCACTAAAAGAAGTCGGCGCAATGATGGGTTCAGGTGGACTTGTTGTAATGGATGAGACTACTTGTATGGTCGATGTTGCTAAATTCTTCCTTGAATTTATTACAAAAGAATCCTGCGGTAAGTGTATTCCTTGCCGTGAAGGAACTATGAGAATGTATGAAATTCTAAAACGTATTACAACATCAAGAGAAAATCTTTCAGAAGAGGAAAACCTGGAGAGATTTAAAGGCGTTGTGTACTTAAACAGTCTTGCGGAAGTTATTAGAGATACATCACTTTGCGGACTTGGCCAAACTGCACCAAACCCTGTTTTAAGTACTTTAAAATACTTCAGAGATGAATATGATGCCCATATTTATGATAGAAAATGCCCTTCAGGCTATTGTAAGAGCTTGTTAACATACTCTATAGATACTGGGACCTGTATTGGTTGTGGTTTATGTAAGAGAAAGTGTTCAAGTGAAGCAATAGTTGGTGAACCTAAAAAAGCACACTATATAATCAGTGATAAATGTGCTAAATGCGATCAATGCAGACAGGCTTGTCCTGTAGGCGCTATAGTAGCTCAATAAATTGTGCTCAGAGATTTAAGATAAATTCATTTCAGAAGGAAATAAATTATGGAAAAGATAAAATTAATAATAAATGGACACGAAATCGAAGCTCTTAAGGGCAGTACTATTTTAGAAGCAGCTAAGTCTGCAGGAATTAATATTCCAACATTATGTTATTTAGCAAATGTTTCTGTAAGTGGCGCATGTAGAATGTGTGTTGTAGAAGTTGACGGAGCAAGAAATCTTGTTCCATCCTGTGCATACCCGATTGCTGAAGGAATGAAAATTGAGACACATTCACCAAGAGTAGTTCAAGCAAGAAAAATTATTCTTGAACTCTTGATAGCAAACCACCCTAAAGACTGCTTAAAATGTGATAAAAGCGGTAACTGCCAATTACAAAGCTTAGCTGAAGAATACGAAATCAGAGATATTCCATTTACTGGAAAAGTAAGAACCAATTTACCTGATTTGGCATCTCCTTCAATTGAACGTGACCCTGATAAATGTATTCTTTGTGGAAAATGCGTAAAAGTTTGCGAGGAAATACAGGCTGTAAATGCCATTGATTTCTCAAAACGTGGATTTGATACAATTGTCACTCCAGCTTTTAACCGCAGCATGCACGAAGCCGTTTGTGTAAACTGCGGGCAATGTATAATGGTATGCCCAACAGGCGCTCTTAGAGAAAAAAGTAATATTAATGTAGTTAAAGAAGCATTAAATGATCCTGAAAAATATGTTGTAGTTCAAACAGCTCCAGCAATAAGAGTTACAATAGGTGAAGCTATGGGAATGGACCCAGGTGCAATATCAACAGGCAGAATGGTAACAAGCTTAAAGAGATTAGGTTTTGATAAAGTATTTGATACTGACCTGGCAGCTGACCTAACTATTATGGAAGAAGGCAGCGAATTAGTTCATAGAATCACAAATAGTGGAGTTCTCCCGATGATGACTTCTTGCTCACCAGGCTGGATTAAATTCATTGAGCACTTCTATCCATCATTAATTCCAAATTTATCAAGCTGTAAATCTCCACATCAAATGCTTGGAGCAACAATTAAAAGTTATTATGCTAAAAAACAAGGTCTTGATCCTAAAAACATATATGTAGTATCAATAATGCCTTGTACAGCCAAGAAATTTGAGTCTCAAAGATCTGAAATGGAAGTAGAGGGATTCGCTGATGTAGATGCGGTTCTTACAACAAGAGAATTAGTGAAAATGCTCAAATCTTCAGGTATAGATTTTTCAAGCCTTGAAGAAGCAGAATTTGACAATCCTCTTGGAACTGCTTCAGGTGCAGGTGATATATTTGCTTCATCAGGCGGTGTAATGGAAGCTGCTTTAAGGTCAGCTTACTTCCTAATTACAGGTGAAGAACTTGAAAATATAGATTTCCATGCCGTAAGAGGTGTTGAAGGAATGAAAGAAGCAACAATTCCTGTTAAAGGCATGGACGTTAAAATTGCTGTAATTAATTCTCTTGGTCAAGCAAGAAAATTAATGGATAAAATAGAAAAAGGTGAAGTTGATTACCACTTTATAGAAGTTATGACCTGCCCTGGCGGATGTATCGCTGGAGGTGGTCAACCATTAAATACTGATATAGAGAGAATTAAAGCAAGATTAAAGAGCATATATGCAATAGATGCTAACAAAAAACTCAGATTGTCACATCATAATCCTGATGTACAGCAATTATACAAAGAATTTTTCCAAAAACCCCTCAGCGAAGTTTCGCATAAATACCTACATACCCATTATAAGGAAAGATCAGGGGTTTAATAATTTAGGAAAAATTGTAATAAATTAGGATAAGGATTAATAAAAATGGAAAAAAATATACTTTTAGTTGATAGTGATGAAGAACTACTTAGTGCTCATAAAGAAGCTTTAGAAGCTGACGGGTTTAATATAATTTCTGCAACAAGTACTAAAGATGCTCTTGATAAATTAAACGAATTAAAGCCAGACCTTATTCTTACTGAGATCATGCTTGAATATAAAGATGCAGGTTTTTCTCTTTGTTACCATGCAAAGAAAAAATATCCTGATGTTCCTGTAATTATTCTTTCTGATGTAGTAAGAAAAACAGGAATCACCTTTAATCTTGGCTCAAAAGAAGAAAAAGACTGGATTAAAGCAGATGAATTCATTCATAAACCAGTTAATAAGAATAGTCTTGTTTGCAGAATAAAAAGACTGATTAAAAATAAAGAAACAGCTAGTACTCTGACCAATTAATTAGAGCATAATCTGTAATTTAAACAACTAAAGAAGCTCTTTTCATATGAAAAGAGCTTCTTTGTATTCTGTAAGGAGGTAACAAAAAATACTTACGCATAAAGTGATATTGTCATTGCGAGCGAAGCGAAGCAATCCAAATTATAGCATTATTTAATGGATTGCTTCGCTTCGCTCGCAATGACAGATTTGCGTTTTAAAATACTCAATAATTTTTTGTTTGTTCCTTATTCCATATTAAGGACAGCGAAAAAAATACTTACGCATTTTTTATTGCGTCCTTAATATGGCTTTTCAGCTTGTTTTAATAGATTACATTCCTGATCCCTATAAATTCTGGTTCTTAAAGTAACTTCTTCAAAATCGATTTCATGAGCATCAAAATCAGGCCCTTCTACACACGCAAATTTTACCTTACCACCGACAGTTACTCTGCAAGCTCCACACATGCCGGTACCATCAACCATAATAGGATTCATACTTGCTACAGTATAAATTTTATCAGGCCTGGTAAGATCAGCTACTGCTTTCATCATTGGCATTGGTCCCACTGTCATAACATGATCAATCTCTTCTTTTTGCATTAATTCTTTAAGAACGTTAGTTACAAATCCTTGTTTACCTAGACTTCCATCATCTGTGGTTATTAAAAGCTCATCACAAGCACTTTTCATTTTATCCTGCCAGAAAATAAGCTCAGCTTTTCTTGCTCCCATAATAATATAAACTTTATTGCCTGCTTCTTTAAAAGCTTTAGCAATTAAATAGCAAGGAGCTGCACCATATCCACCCGCTACACAAACAACTGTGCCAAATTTTTTGATTTCAGTCGGAACTCCAAGCGGCCCGGCTAAATCTTGTATTTCATCACCTTCATTTAATTTAGCCAACTTTTTAGTAGTATAACCAACGGCCATAAAAACTATAGTTAACTCATTTGTTTCTTTGTTAACATCTGCAATGGTTAGAGGAATTCTTTCTCCATTTTCATCCACTCTTAAAATAATAAACTGACCGGCTTGTCCCCTTCTTGTAACATAAGGTGCATCAATAACCAGTTCATATAAATCAGAACTCAATTCCTTTTTTGATAGAATTTTATATCCCACTTGCAACTCCAATTAATGATTTAACTTTCACCCATTCATAATACAATTAAACAGTATTAAATAGCAAGTTTGTTGCTTGTAAAATAATCCCCATGATATTATACAAGCTAAATCTAATTAAGGTCCAATTATATAGCACATTAACCCTGCTTTTAAATAAAATGATTTAAAAAAATAAGGTTGAAAATTTCATAAATTAACAACCCTATCTAATTCAAATAATAAAATTAGATTTAATTAAATTTTTAAATTATTTATTCTTAAGTAATTAATTAATTCTTTGGAACATATAGCCAACGCCACGAGCTGTTAAAATCAATTCAGGGTTAGCAGGATCAACTTCAAGTTTTGATCTTAATCTGCTGATGTGAACATCAACAACTCTGGTATCGATTCTATGATCTGCAGGGTATGACCATACATATTGAAGAATTTCATTTCTAGAGAATGCTTGGCCTGAATTGCTTACTAATAATTCAAGTAAACTGAATTCCATTCCGGTAAGTCTGATACGTTCATTCTTACGGAACACCTGACGTCTACTTGTATCAATTCTAATATTACCGGTGGTAATAACATTTTTAGTAACTTTACCAACACCGACAGCTTCTCTTTGATTTGTTCTTCTTAATACAGCTTTTACACGTGCTTCGAGTTCTTTAGGACTAAAAGGTTTGATGACATAATCATCTGCTCCAAGTTCTAACCCTGTAATGCGCTCTGATACATCTCCTAGAGCAGTAAGAACAATTATAGGAGTCTCGGAAGTTTTTCTGATTTCTCTAACAACCCCATATCCATCTAGTTTAGGCATCATAACATCTAGGATGATAAGGTCAGGGTTAAACTTAGAAAAAGCGTCAAGAGCTTCTTCCCCATCAGCTGCGGTTAAAACTTCATAACCTACCATTTTTAATCTTGTTTCTAGGATTCTACGAATACTAGCTTCATCATCTACTACTAAAACCTTTTCACGATCCTGGTTTTCGTTTTGCATTTCCACGTTTTGCGTCATTTTACTTTGCCCTTACTAATCTTATTATGTGCCACTGTAAAATTATAATTAACTTATTCATTATCTATATAAAGGTTAGATAAAAATATTTTTATCTAATATAGATGTATTCTAGCATAAAAGCTTATTGAGACAATGTATGTGAGGGATATTAATTTATTTATTTAGTTTTACTGATTTAAATTTATATTATCACATTATTAACTTTTTTATCAAAAATTTTATTTTTTAACTTTGATAAGTAGTCTATTAAGAGGGATAAAAAAATTTTATCATAATATTTAAATTGCTATATAAATAATAAAATCAAATAATCTGGTTGGATATTGACTTATATGATTTTTATAAGCCTAAACAATCGAAAAAGTAGCTTATTAATATTAATATCTAGCGAAATAGTTGTTATTAGTGCAATAAAAAAATAAAATTATTAAAAATCTTAATATTATTGACTTGCATCAATAAATCAATATAAAAACGATAAAAACTTATTAAAAATATTTATTTCTGGAATATTTTATAAGGAAAAATATATCGAATTAGAGACAAATTGAGGATATTAAGGACGCAATAAAAAATACTTACGCATTTTTTATTGCTCGATTATCTGCCGGTTATAAGAAGCAGGCTACAAAAATCCAATAGGTATTTTTGTAGCCTGCTTCTTAATATAAATAATTTGCTTTTATCACATCATCACTAAAATGATGTTAGTGGAATATACAATAAGTTGCAGGAGGGTAAATTCTCTCCGTCACTGGTGCTACCGCATATAATTAAGACTGGATTGATGACTTGAAAAAGTGACCTTATCACCTTCGTACAGGCAAGGTTCTTCCGAGAACATACCCTTTTGAAAGTACTAGTAAAATGAGCATATGCCTTTATGAAATCCCTGTGGCTCAATCTGTATAGTCAAATGATGTATCCCGAATTTTTCTTTTATTAATTCATCAATTGTGCACAAAACTTTTGCATGATCAGGTGCGTTGGTTACAACGTGCACACTTAGAGCTATATTTTTAGAGGAAATGCTCCAAACATGAAGATCGTGCACATCATCTACTATAGGCAATTCTAATATGGCTTCTCTTATAGTTTCTACGCTAATATGTGAAGGAGTAGCTTCTAGTAAGACATTTGAGGCTTCTATTACAAGTTGAATTGCACTAATTAAAATAAGTATAGCTATTATAAAGCTTATAATCGGGTCTGCTAAATAAAAATTCCATATCCAGATTATTAAACCTGCAATAATAGTTCCGATTGAGCCCAGTAAATCTCCAATAATATGCAAAAATGCTCCTTTAATATTTAGACTTTCTTTGCTTGATTTATGTAAAAGTAAAGCTCCGATTACATTTATTATAAGCCCCCCTATTGCAATAATAACCATTATTGGGGCTTTGACTTCAGGTGGTGAAGATAACCTTGTATATGCTTCATAAATAATGAATGTAGCAATTCCAACCAAAGCAAGTCCATTGATGAATGCTGCTAAAATTTCGGTTCTGTAAAATCCATATGTTCTTTGGGGTGATGCGGGTTTTGCTGCTAACCAGATTGCAAAAAATGATAATCCAAGCGCAGCTACATCACTTAACATATGACCGGCATCAGCCATAAGTGCCAAACTGTTTGTGAATATACCGCCTAAGAATTCTGCAATCATATAGACAGCTGTTAATATTAAGATTATACCTAATTTAAGCTGGTTTTTTTCCTTAAATTCCGGATGTTCGTGTGGATGTGCGTGTACCAAAATTTATCTCCCGAATTTATTCATTTTCAAGCTGTTGCAAGCTGGACTTGTTATATCAGGGAAAATAATTATTGGGGATTTCTTATCTTCAGAAGTTACAGGGGTTATTTTCCAGTAGTCTTTTACTAAAACCTGGAAACTATGACTGGGCTTGAAATTTTGTTTAGCTAAAACTTCTACTAACTTTTTATTACTTTGATAATATTTTCTAGAATAAACATGTAATTTAGCATTTTCATTCTGTGATTTAACATATCTGATAATATAATTTAAGATATCCTCATAGTAATCCTGATAAGCTAATGAAAGTATAATATCTGCCCAGAAGTTCTCATTATCTTTACTCATAATAAGAACATAACCTTCTATTGAATTTATGCCAGGGTTATCCAGGACGAATCTCTTTATTTTAAGCCCTTTAATTTGATTAAATATTTTATTTTTAAGTCCAAACTTGTAATCGGCAATATTCTTTATTAATGACGTTCTGAATTGAGAAAACAAAGTTTGTGCATCAAGTTCACGTAACTTACTGGCATCAGATATTTTAACTTCTCTTAATAAGCCTATATTCTTAAAATCGGTATTTATTTCAAGATTATCCTTTTCCCATATATGAATGTGGCTACAGCTTCTGAATTTGCAAGCATTTTTAAATAGTGATATGGCTTCCGGGTATTTTTCATCTATTGTGGTAATGAAGGTTTCTACGCCACTGCCACCGTATCTATTGACGACAAAATCAATTAGCTGCTGCCCAATCTCATAAGCATTAATATCTAAGATCAGTCTATTTATTTTCCATCTTGTTTTTTGTTGCCCGTCTGGAACAAGACCAATTAATCCTAGTAAATTCTTGTCTTCAGCAGCAACAAAACATTCTTGTAGGAACCTCATATTAGGTGGCAGAAGGTTATGAAATAAATCCAGGGGAAATAATGTGAAATAATCTTCAGAAACGAAGATTGAAGAGTGTCCAGGTTGGATATATTCTACCATTTCCTGAATTTTTCTTATATCTGCTGGTTTTAGCTTACGGATTTTTATCATGATTTAGGATTTTAATTCTAATCTATTTGGCTTTTAGCTTAATTAAGTCTATTCTTTGAAAGTTATCAGGTATTTTAAAGTATTTTGATAAATGGTTTTTGTCTGGTACTTGTTTATATTCCAGAATTTCTATGAGTATTTGATAATTAGGATTAGAGATAATTAATTTATCAGCAATGTCATTATTGTTAGTCAGGTATTGTTCATAATTATTGTTGTTAAATTTAAATCTCACTACTTTTATTTTAGTAGATTTTCCTTTATTTATAAAGTGAATTTTTACATTATCTTTGCCAATATAATTTTCTATAAGTTTTATATTCTGAAAAATAAATATAGGCGGAGGGATAAATCTGATAAAGTCCTTAATGTTAGATTCAGTTATTGTTTTTTTCCCTTCATTAATAACGCATACTTTTTCTTGGGGTATGTTAATTAAATAATATATTTTATTATTTAAATTAAGTCTGATTTTATCTTCATATCTATAAAAATTAAGAACTTCTGTTCTTGAAGGTTTATTTGGGCTTGTATTAATTACCTTAATTTTTCCTGTAACATAGTTATAGTTAGCATAAGCAGGTAGACATTGTATTATTATTAGTATATACAAAATTATTAAGCTAAATATATTTCTCTTATTTAACTTTTTTCCATAAGCTCTCATTGTTTCAATTGGACAATCATATCTAGTTCTACGGATGCACCCAATGGAAGTTCGTTTACTCCAACTGCTGATCTAACATGCCTTCCTGCTTCCCCAAATATATCTATCAATAAATCTGAAGCTCCATTTAGTATTTTAGGTTGATCAATAAAACCAGGCGCACTATGTACATAGCCTGTTACTTTTATAATTCTCTCAATGTTATCGAGTCCCGCAAGATCATGTATTGTGCTTAAAGCATTTAGGGTGCATAGTTTTGCGGCTTCATATCCATAAGAAATGGAGTTTAAAAAACCTCCTATTTCTTTTGCATATGCTAAATTGCCATTCAGCATTGGTAGTATTCCTGAAGTATAAACAAGATTTCCCACTTTTAATGCAGGAATATAGGCAGCTACTGGTTTAGGTGGTTCAGGTAATTCATATCCCAGCTCTTTAATTCTTTCTATGATGGTCATATATATCTCCAATCAGACCTAAGGTAAACATAAAATTCTAGTTATATTATATAAGCTCGATTTCAAGAATAAAATCTCGATTTAGGGAATTATAGTTATTTAAAATAATTAAATTGTTCAATTGGCTCTTTAATAATTAAATGAACAATTTTATCTTTTTAAAGTTTATCAAAAAATAGGAGTGATAAAAATGAGAAACATATTGAAGATTTGGTTTATTTTACCAGTATTAGCTTTTGGAGCAATAAACTCTGTTAGTATAGCCCAACAGGCTCAACAGCGTCCCATGGCTACTCCAATGCAACAACAAATGATGACTCAGCAAGGAACCATGAGTCCTGCTCAGTGTCCTTATGCGAATCAATGTCCAATGAACCAACAAATGATGCAACAGCAACCTGCAGGCATGGGAGTTCAGCAAAAACAGAGAATAATGGATCCTAAACAATGTCCCAGACTTCAGAGGTAATTTTAGATATTAAGAGAAAGGAGAATTTATATGATAAAAATAGCTAAGATTTTATTAATGTCACTCACATTAATTATTGCAACAATAAATTCTTATTGCCTATCTCAACCCGCTACTCAAGAAGAGCCCGGTTATAGAGTTCCTGGTCAAACTTTACCTCAATCACAAACCCAGACGGCTATGCCACAAATGCATAATGTAAATCTCGGTCAAAGGGTGAGTGGTGATTATATGATAGAATCAGTAGCTCACCAGGCATCCGGTAGATACGAATGGCAAAACAATCAATTAGTTTGGGTACCCGCAGAACCTAATACTAATATACATTTTGAGGTTTTTTTGAGAGATGCAAGAAGTAGAACCATATTACCTTATTCTAATGTAGTTTTAGGTATATATGATCAAAACAATAGGTTAGTTGAATCAAAGCCTATGGCATTTATGTGGCATCCAGTGACTGGTTATCATTATGGAAATAATTTTACTGTTCCTGCAACTGGAAATTACTCAGTAAGGATTAATGCTACTCCACCTGAGTTTGCAAGAGCAAATAAGGCTTTAGGTAACAGATGGTGTCAACCTGTATCTGTTACCTATACTAATGTTAGATTGACGCCAATGGGTCAATTGGTGGAATAAGTTGTTGTAAAATTTATTATTATTAAAAGAGCATTTTTGTTGTTAAGATAAAATGCTCTTTTTTTTATTTGAAATTATGTAATATATGCTTAAAAAAATGATGTTTTCATAAATTTATAGACTATAATTATTAAAAATATAATTATTTTCTGGAGTATCTTTTATGGTAAAAGCTGGAATTATTGGATCAACAGGGTATGTGGGTGAAGAGTTAGTTAGAATACTATTACAACATCCTGAAGTTGAGTTATCTTGTGTGACATCTCAAAGTTATATAGGAAAACACTTTGAACAGGTATATGAAAACTTTAGAGGAGTTTGCGCCCTTGAGTGTCAGGAAGAAGATATTGAAGCTCTGGCTGATAAAGTAGACGTCATATTTATTGCTTTACCTCATGGAATTGCTTCTAAGAAAATTAATTCAGATATACTTAATAAAGTGAAAATTATTGATATAGGGGCAGACTTTAGATTAAAAGATAAAAATACATATGAATCCTGGTATGAAACGGATCATCATAATGAAGATCTTTTAAATCATGCTGTATATGGACTTTGTGAGTGGAAAAGAGAACAGATTAAGAAGACTAATTTGTTAGCTAATCCAGGATGTTATACGACCTGTAGCATTTTAAGTCTTGCTCCATTACTAAAAGAAGATATCTTAAAAGAAGATAGTATTATAATTGATGCAAAATCAGGAGTCTCAGGTGCAGGTAGGTCTTTAAGTCTGGGAGTGCATTTTAATGAATGTAATGAGTCGATAAAGGCATATAAGCTTGCAAGTCATAGACATATTCCTGAAATTGAACAAGAATTGAGTGATGTAAGTGGAAAATCAATTAAAATTACATTTACTCCTCATTTAGTCCCTATGAATAGGGGTATTTTAGTAACTGCGTATGGAACCTTAAAAAATAATACAAATTATGATGATATATACTCGATTTACGAAAAATATTATGGAAATGAGTATTTTATACGCTTAACTAAAAAAAATGTTTTCCCTGAAACCAGATGGGTAAAGGGTTCTAATTACTGTGATATTGGTTTTGCTATAGATGAAAGAACAAATCGCATTATAATAGTTGGAGCTCTTGATAATCTTGTTAAAGGAGCTGCTGGTCAGGCAGTACAAAATATGAACCTTATGTTTGGCCTTGAGGAAACAATGGGACTTAAAAATATTCCTATATTTCCTGTATAAATGAAGGAGACCATGATGAAAATACTTACCGGAGGCATAACCAGTCCAAAAGGATTTCAAGCAACGGGAAGTTATATAGGTATAAAGAAAAGAAGAAAAGATCTGGCAATTTTGTATAGTGAAGTTTCAGCTGTAGCTGCGGCTGTTTTTACAACAAATGTGGTAAAAGCTGCACCAGTACTGTGGAATACAGAGATTATCGATAAAAAAGGAACTGTAAGAGCTATTGTAACAAATAGCGGTAATGCAAATGCTTGTACCGGTGAAATTGGCATTAAACATGCTGAAGAAATGGCAGCAACCCTTGCAGATTGTCTAAAAATAAAAAAAGAAGAGGTTTTTGTATGCTCAACAGGGGTAATTGGAGTACCTCTACCTATGGATATTATTACTAGAGGTATAGAGCAAACTTATACTAATTTGAGTGATCGAGGTGATGCTGCAAGAAATGCTGCTGAAGCTATTCTCACTACTGATACTTTTGTAAAAGAAATTGCAGTTGAAATTAAAATTGATGGTAAGCCTGTAAGAATTGCAGGAATGGCTAAAGGTTCCGGCATGATTCATCCGAATATGGCGACAATGCTTGGATTTATTACTACTGATATAAACATATCCAGAGATTTACTTGAAAAAGCATTAAGAGAAGATGTAGATGATACTTATAATATGATCTCTGTTGATGGTGATACCAGTACTAATGATTCAGTGTTACTGCTGGCAAACGGTTTGGCTGGGAATAAGCTAATTACTCAGGAAGATGAAAGTTATGTACTATTTAGTAAAGCGCTTCATTATGTAAACGAGTATTTAGCACAGCAAATTATTCGTGATGGAGAAGGTGCAACGAAATTTCTAGAAGTTAAAATAAAAGGCGCCTTATCAAAAGTGGATGCAAGAAAGTTAGGTAAGTCGGTTATAACATCTAACCTGGTAAAAACGGCTTTCTTTGGAGAAGATGCTAACTGGGGAAGAGTTCTAGCAGCCATGGGTTATTCAGGAGCAAACTTTGATCCATCAAAAGTTCATATAGAATTTATGAGTCCAGCTGGCTCTGTTGTTATCATGAAAGATGGTAGACCGGTTAAGTTTGATGAAGATCAGGCTACATCAGTTTTAAAAGAAAGAGAAATTCGGATTTTAATAACTCTTCAGGAAGGACAGGCCGAAGCTTGTGCCTGGGGTTGTGATTTGAGTTATGAATATGTAAGAATTAACGGCGAATATCGTACATAGTTGAGGACAGTATGAAAAAGCACATTGAAAAAGCCCAAATAATTGCTGAAACTCTGCCTTATGTTAAAAAGTTTCGTGACAAAATCTTTGTAATTAAATATGGTGGCAGTGCCATGGTTAATGAAAAGATCAGGAAAACTGTGATGCAAGATATTGCGCTATTAAAATTTATGGGAATTCGCCTGGTTGTGGTGCATGGTGGTGGTCCTGAAATTAATAAAGCTCTTCAGGATTCAGGAAAAGAACCTGAATTTATAAATGGGCTCAGGGTTACTGACAAAGAAACTATGGAAATAGTTGAATCAGTTTTGTTTGGCAAAATAAATAAAGAAATTATGCAAGATCTTGAAAAGCTTGGTGCTAATGCAATTGGGATTTGCGGTAAGGATAGCAACACTTTAATTTCTACTAAAAAATATATAAACGGTTGTGATTTAGGGTTTGTGGGGGATATAAGTCAAGTCAACACAAACCTTTTAAATATGTTGATTGAGAGCAATTTTATACCTGTAGTTTCTCCTATTGGAGTTGATAAACAAGGTAATAGTTATAATATTAATGCTGATTACGCAGCAGTTGCAGTTGCAGGGGCTTTAAAAGCTGAAAAGCTTATTTTCCTAACAGATGTGCCCGGAGTACTTAGAGATGTAAATGATAGTACATCTCTAATACCTGAATTATCTGTTGAGGATGTTTCGCAATATATACAAGATAAAACTATTTCAGGTGGTATGATACCTAAAGTCGAGTGTTGTATCGCAGGAATAAAGCAAGGTGTTAAATCTGTTTATATATTAGATGGAAGAATTGAGCATTCTCTTTTGCTTGAGATGTTTACTGATAAAGGTTTTGGTACAATGTTCAAAGGTAATAAGGTTGTAACGGCAATTTAAGGATATTTAAATGAGGCAAGATGATCTGATACAAATAGGCAAACAAAATATAATGAATACATATAGTTACTTCCCTGTAGTTATCGAAAAAGGGGAAGGGTGTTATTTATGGGATGTGGCAGGTAAAAAATATCTGGATTTCGTTGCCGGAATAGCTGTTAATTGCTTAGGCTATAAGCAAAAGGAGTTTATAGATAGTTTATATGGTCAGTTACAGAAGCTCAATCATTGTTCTAATCTATATTATAATCAGCCACAGATAGAATTGGCAGATATTTTAACTAAAAATAGTCATTTTAATAAAGTGTTTTTCTGTAACAGTGGAGCTGAAGCAATTGAGGCTTCATTAAAATTAGCCCGTAAATATGGCAAAAAATCTCATGGGGAAAACTGCTATGAGATTATTACAATGAACCAATCTTTCCATGGTAGAACTTTTGGTGCTATAACTGCAACTGGACAGGAAAAATATCAAAAAGACTTAAATCCGTTATTACCTGGAATTATCCATTCTCCATATAATGATTTTGAAGCTTTAAAGCAAAAAGTAACAGATAAAACCTGTGCGATTCTTATTGAGCCGATACAGGGTGAAGGTGGAATCCGCCCTGCTGAAAGAGAATTTTTGCACAATGTCAGGGATCTTTGTACAAAAAATGATATTGTGCTTATTTATGATGAAGTACAATGTGGCATTGGTAGAATAGGCAAGCTTTTTGGGTATGAAGCTTATAATATACCGCCAGATGTAATTGCGTTGGCTAAAGGTTTAGGCGGTGGATTTCCAATTGGTGCAATGATGGCTGTAGATAAAGTTGCTGATAGCTTTAAACCAGGTGATCATGCTTCTACGTTTGGGGGAAATCCCCTAGCTTGTACAGCGGGAAAAGTTGTTTTAGGCCAACTTCTTAATAATGGTATCCTAAAAAATGCAGAAATACAGGGGAAATATTTAAGAGATCAGTTAATTGATTTGAAGCAAAAACATAATTTAATTGTAGATATTCGTGGAATTGGTTTAATGCAGGGAATTGAGCTTACAATTCCTGTTAAATCTATAGTTGAAAAATGTATGGATAAAGGTTTACTTTTGGTTGGTGCTGGAGAAAAGGTTCTTCGATTTGTACCACCATTAATAGTGAATAAAAGTGAGATTGATGAGGCAATGAGTATACTCTCGAATGTACTGAATGAGGTATAGTAATGAAGGCTAAGATATTACTTGAAGATGGAACGATATTAGAAGGTGAATCCTTCGGGGCAGATAAAACAGTATTTGGAGAAATCGTTTTTAATACAGGCATGACAGGGTATCAGGAAATTCTTACAGATCCTTCCTATGCAGGTCAGGTCGTTGTTATGACTTATCCGTTGATTGGCAGTTATGGGATAAATGAAGAAGACATTGAATCTTGCAAGATTCAGGTTAACGGATTTGTAGTAAAAGAATTTGTTGATACAGAAAGTAACTGGAAAAGCACTAAAAACCTGTCTGAATACCTAATTGAACATAATATTATGGGTATATCAGGTCTTGATACAAGAATGTTGACAAAGAAGATTCGTACTCAAGGAACTATGAATTGCGTTATGACCACTGGTGAAATTACTGAAGAGTTGATAGGGCAATTAAAAAGTTATTCTTTCCCAAAAAATATAGTTACAGAGGTATCAAGAAAAGATTTTTCAATATTATCAGGGAATAACAGGAAAATAGGACTAATTGATTTTGGCGTAAAAACAGGAATAGTAAAATATTTAGCTGAATTATGTTGTGAGATTCATCTTTTTCCCTGGGACGTTCCAGCAGAAACGATTTTAGATTCGGGTTTAGATGCAGTTTTATTATCAAACGGGCCTGGTGATCCTAAAGATGTAACAAAAGCTATTGAAACAACTAAAAAGTTGATAGGTAAAATTCCGTTATTTGGAATCTGTCTTGGTCATCAGATATTAGCTCTCGCACTTGGCGGTGATACTTACAAATTGAAATTCGGCCATAGGGGTAGTAATCATCCGGTACAGGATTTAAGAACGAATAGAGTTGTAATAACTGCTCAAAATCATGGTTATGCAGTGCATGCTGATTCATTACCTGAAAATTGTCAGGTAACGCATATTAATATTAATGATAAGACTGTAGAAGGTTTTTGTTGTCCTGACTTAAAAATAAATACGGTGCAATTTCATCCTGAAGCAGGACCAGGGCCACTTGATGCTAACTATATTTTTGGAGATTGGGTGAATTTACTTGGAAAGGAATACCAAAATGCCTAAGAATACAGAACTTAAAAAAGTATTGGTAATAGGATCCGGACCAATTATTATAGGACAAGCAGCAGAATTTGATTATGCTGGAACTCAGGCATGTAAGGCCCTCAAAGATGAGGATCTTGAGGTTATTCTTGTAAATAGTAATCCTGCTACTATTATGACTGATGATAATATGGCAGATAGGGTATATATACAGCCATTAACAGTAGAAGCACTCGATTATATTATAAATAAAGAAAGACCTGATGGTCTTTTGGCTACATTAGGTGGTCAAACAGGTCTTAATTTGGCTGTAGAGCTTCAAGAAGCCGGTATTCTGGATAAATATAATGTAAAGCTTTTAGGAACATCTTTAGACGCTATTAAAAAAGCTGAAGACCGTGAAAGTTTTAAGCAATTGATGGAAGAAATTGGTGAACCTATCCCACCAAGCAAAATTGTATGCTCAATCGAAGAAGGTATAGATTTTGCTAGTGAAATAGGATTACCAATTATTGTTCGTCCTGCATACACACTGGGTGGGACTGGTGGTGGTATAGCAAATAATATGGATGAATTAAGGGAAACTCTTCATACTGGTCTTATGCACAGTAGGATTTGTCAGGTATTGTTAGAAAGAAGCGTAGCTGGCTGGAAAGAAGTCGAATATGAAGTTATGCGTGATTCGAACGATACTTGTATAGTCATTTGTAATATGGAAAATCTTGATCCTATCGGCATTCATACAGGTGACAGTATTGTTGTTGCCCCATCTCAAACTCTTAGAGATGAAGAGTACCATATGCTAAGAACTTCAGCAATTAAAATTATTCGTGCTCTTAAAATAGAAGGTGGTTGCAATGTGCAATTTGCTCTTAATCCAGAAAGCACGGAATATGTAGTGATTGAGGTTAATCCAAGAGTTAGCAGATCTTCTGCTTTAGCTTCCAAAGCCGCTGGTTATCCTATTGCAAAAATTGCTGCAAAAATTGCTATAGGCCTTCATTTACACGAAATTCCAAATTACGTTACCCAGAAAACAATGGCTTCTTTTGAACCGGCTTTAGATTATATAGTTACAAAGATCCCAAAATGGCCGTTTGATAAGTTTTCATATGCTAATCGTACTTTAGGTACTCAAATGAAAGCTACAGGTGAGGTAATGGCAATAGATCGTACTTTTGAAAGCTCTTTCTTAAAAGCTGTTATTTCTCTTGAAGGAAAATATACGGGATTAAGACTTGATAAACTTGCAGCTCTTTCTAAAGAAAAAATACTAAAATGGCTTCAAGTTTGTGATGATGAGAGGATTTTTGTAGTTGCAGAGGCTTTACGTAAAGGAATTTCAATAGAAGAAGTTCATAAAATAACGAAAATTGATCCCTGGTTCTTGAGTAAAATAAATAATATTGTTCAGGTTGAAAAAAGTCTGCAAACAGAACCTTTAACTGTAGATTTATTAAGGAAAGCTGAATCAATAGGCTTTACTGATGTAGAGATACAGGAATTGTCCAGCGAATCCTCTCATGCCCTTGATATGCTTAGGAGGGTTCATAATCTGTATCCTGTTTATAAGATGGTAGATACTTGTGCAGCTGAATTTGAATCTGTGACTCCTTATTATTATTCTACTTTTGAGAAAGAAGATGAAAATATAATCACTAAAAGAGAGAAAATAGTTGTCATAGGATCCGGGCCAATCAGGATTGGTCAGGGAATTGAGTTTGACTATTGCTCGGTTCATGCTGCCTGGGGTATCCAAGAAGCTGGATATGAATCAATAATAATAAATAATAATCCTGAAACGGTTAGTACAGACTTTGATATAGCTGATAAATTATATTTTGAGCCTTTATATATAGATGATGTACTGAACGTTATTAGAAAAGAAATGCCTAAAGGTGTAATAGTTCAATTTGGAGGACAAACTGCTATTAATCTGGGCCCAAAATTGCTTAGAAAAGGTGTTCAGATTCTTGGTACATCTGTAGAATCTATCGATGTAGCAGAAGATCGTAAGTTATTTGAAAGACTTCTTAGAGAATTAGATATTCCTCAGGCAAAAGGTGCAGCCGTTACGACTTTAAAAGATGCTATCAGAGTAGCTGAAGAAATAGGTTATCCCGTTCTGGTCAGGCCTTCTTACGTAATTGGAGGAAGGGCTATGCAGATTGTATATAATGAGTCTGAACTAAGATCTTATGTAGAAGAAGCTGTTTCTTTATCCACAGAATATTCTATCCTGATAGACCAGTACATTGAGGGAAAAGAAGTAGAAGTTGATGCTATTTCAGATAGAGAAGATGTGTTAATTCCGGGAATTATGGAACATATTGAGCGTACAGGAGTTCATTCTGGTGATAGTTTCTCTGTATACCCTGCTCAAACCCTTTCACAGCATATTATTGATACAATTGTGGATTATACTAAAAGGATAGCAAGAGCTCTTCAGGTTGTTGGGCTTTTAAATATTCAGTATGCTGTTCATAATGATACTGTATATGTAATAGAAGCTAATCCAAGGGCTTCAAGAACAGTGCCTATTTTAAGTAAAGTTACAAAAGTTCCTATGGTGAAGCTGGCTATTAGGGTTATACTTGGCGATAAACTAAAAGATCTCGGCTATGGATTAGGATTGCTTCCTTCAACAGACCTTGTAGCTGTTAAGGCTCCTGTGTTTTCGTTCCAAAAATTAAAGGATGTTGATGTTGCTCTGGCCCCAGAAATGAAGTCTACGGGAGAAGTGCTTGGAATAGACACTGATTATGAAAAAGCATTGGTTAAAGCTTTTTTAGGTGCAGGATACAAGTTTCCTAGTAATGGAACAATCTTAATCTCTCTCAGAGATAAAGATAGAGAAGAAGTAATTGAATTTGCTAAAGAGTTTCAGCAGTTAGGGTTTACTCTTGCAGCTACTGATGATACTGAAGAGGTATTCAGAAGGTTTGGTTTGAGAGTCGAATTGATAAATAAAGACGCACTGGATATTATTCAGGAAAAAATAAAACAAAAAGAAATATGTATGGTTATAAATACTCCAACTCTCGGTAAAGATCCAAAACGCTCCGGTTTTCAAATTCGATCAATGGCAGAAAATTATAAAATTCCTTGTTTTACATCTTTAGATACTGTAAAAGCGTATTTACAGGCAATGAAAGTATTAAACCAAGGTGAGAAGTTCACCTATGAGACAATAGATTTCTATATGAAACCAAAATCAAAAGTTAGTGTGTAATTTTTTCAAGTTATTTTTGATTAAGTAAGCAAGTAAAAAATATGGAATGTTTATGAAGGAACATTCCATATTTTTATATACGCTAAAACGGCTTAAGTCTAAGGTATCATTTGATCTACTGTTAAAATAAGAATTCCGGTTGCACCGAGTTGTTTTAATTTGTCTATACTATCGTAAATCTGCTTTTTTTCAACTACTACGTGAATGGCGACCATCTCTTCATTTCCCAGCAAGCCTATTACTGTTGGAGAATTTAGGCCTGGTAAAAATATTTTAACTTGATCTAAGGCAGCTTTTGGAATATTAGCCATTAAATATTTTTTTTCTTCAGCATTCATAGCTGATTTTAAAGCTCTGATGAATGCTTTAACCTGATTTTCTTCGTTTTCTAATACATCAGGTCTGGCTATTACTACTGACTGTGATTTTAAGATTTCACCAATGATTTTGAGTTTGTTAACTTTAAGAGTTGTGCCTGATGAGGTTATATCAACAATAATATCTGCTAATCCCAGTTGTGGAGTAACCTCAGTTGCTCCTGAGACCTCTGTAATATGTACTTTTTTACCAAGTTTATCAAAAAAACTTTTAGTTAAATTAGGAAATGAAGTAGCTATTTTAGCTCCGTCCGGAATGTCTTCCACGTTATCAAAAGGGGATTCCTCTTTAGTGGCTATAATTAATTTGCAATGTCCAAAGTTCAGATCAAGGATGCTCTCTACATTTGCTTCTGTTTCCTGAACTACATCGAAACCTGTGATTCCAAGATCCGTAACCCCATCCTGGACAAAGTTAGGTATATCCTGAGTTCGGACGAATATTACTGTATAATTGCCGTCATGGGTAGAGGCATAAAGGCTTCTTTCTTTTTTGGTAATAGTTAATCCTGCTCTTTGAAGAAGATCAAAAACATCTTCTGATAAGCGCCCTTTGTTAGGAATAGCAATCTTAAGACCTATCATTTTTTACTCTCACTATAACTTATTCCTAAAGCTTATCATGAAAAGTGGCTTTTTTGAATTTATTGCGGCTTTATATCGAATTTTTTTGATTACAAAAAGAAAAATTCTGCAGTAATGCAGAATTGGATTAAAGGGACATCATAGTATGTAGTAAGTTTAGTGGGCTATATCTGGATGTTTATTGGATTTGGGTTTAGGGTTTATTTGGAAACTTCTATCTCTATATTTAATTTAGCTAAAACTCTCTCTAGATCATATGTTAAATCAGGTTTTCTGTTAAATAAATTTTTATTATTCTCTTTTAAAGTATCTTTTAAAGTTAAATTATCTGAATTAGCTTGACAGGCGTTCATTTGCTATCTCCGATCTATTTAGCTTTCTTAGTGTGGTTTTGTTTTGTCCTCTTGTATATATAAAGTAAATATCTTTTAGATAATTGCCTTTTTATTCTTAAATATTAAGTTTTATTAAAAATAAATGTAAAACTCTTTATTTGTAGGGATTTCTGCGTTTGTTCCGGCAGGCTTTATAAAGAAAAAAATAAACGAGTATATCTTTAATATATAAAGATATACTCGTTTTGAATAAAATTACTTCAAAAATGTCTTAAGGAGTCACTTTTCCACTTAATTGCCCGCAAGCAGCAAGTATATCCGACCCTCTTTCGAGTCTGACTGTTACTTTCTTGCCTGATTGCTCCAGAATATACTTAAATATATTTATTTTTTTAGCTGATGGAGTTTTAAAATCATCTCTGTTAAGGGAATTATATGGGATTAAATTGACGTTATAATTAAGCCCTTTAAGTAAATAACTTATTTGTTTGGCGTGATCAGGGCTATCATTAATCCCGTCAATTAGCATATATTCTATTGTTACTCTTCTTCCTGTTTTTTCTGTTAAAAAGTGAAGAGCTTTTACTACTTCTTCTATATTATATTTTTTTTCTATAGGAATTAGCCTTTCTCTTAGTTCGTGATTTGGGGCATGAAGGGATAAGGCTAGTGTGAGTTGACGGTTTTCATCTGCTAATTTGTAAATTTGAGGAGCGATTCCACTTGTGGAAATTGTGATTCGCCTCATTCCGATTTCTAATTCAGAATTAATTATATGGACTGATTTAAGAACCTCGTCCAGGTTTAATAAGGGCTCACCCTGTCCCATATAAACAATATTAGTTACAATTAATCCTGTATCTCTCTGGATTGTGAGTATTTGATCGATAATTTCTTTTGCGGTTAAGTTTCTAACAAATCCTCTTTCTCCTGTGGCACAGAAAATACATCCTACAGGACAGCCTATTTGACTGCTAACACAGGCTGTCAAATTAGGTCTATTATCAAAACGCATTAAAACTGTTTCTACTACATTGCCATCGGGAAATTCTAGTAGATATTTGATGGTGCCATCTTTACTTATAAGTCTTTGTTTGATTTTTGTATCTGATATTTGAGCTATATTATTTAATTTTGCCCTAAATTCCTTTGATAAATTTGACATATTATCAAATTCAGGCACGCATTTTTTGTAGAGCCAATAATGAAGCTGTTTTGCTCTAAATTTTGGCTCGTTATTTTCTTCTGTGAACTTTTCAAGTTCATTCAAAGTCATTCCGGCTAATATAATTTTTTTATTTACCGTATTCATAGCTTTATCTTAGTCATGATAATTTATTTACTCATATTATCATGACTAAGATAAATAAATATTGTTGCCAATGAATTTATCAGAAAAATTTGTTCTGCATTAGAGTAAAGCATAACTGTACAAAAGAAACAGGCATGGCATCCTAAATTATCACATCTGCAATACTAAAAATTAAATAGATAAACTGCCTATTTAAAATAGAAAAAGATGCTTGCTTAGAAAATGTTAAAATACACTAATAATAAAGAATGTCATTGCGAGGTGCT
>Ga0156446_1154_pt1 | contig 25341 bp, 19 predicted proteins | sample RifOxyA2_FD_108089 | JGI IMG/M metagenome (GOLD analysis project Ga0156446, IMG submission 108089) | Candidatus Melainabacteria bacterium RIFOXYA2_FULL_32_9 | reverse complement strand
GGAGCAAGTATTGATATAACTGAGTTTTGAGAAAAGCATTTATTTGCTACTTCCTTTATATCACTAGGAGTAACTTTTTTGATATTTTCTGCCATTTTCTCATCATAATCAGCGCCAAGTCCCATAATGTCATAGAAACCTAAGTAATGAGCCTGCTGCACATTAGTTTCATGGAAGAAAGCACGTTTACCCAGATAATTACTCTTGGCATCTTCAAGCTCTTTATCTGATACTAGTTCATCCTGTAGTTTTTTAATTTCTATATTAAAACCATCCAAAGCTGTATTGATATTATGTGGAGCTGTTCCAATATAAACAGTAAACAGACCTGAATGCTTTAATGGGTCATAAGCGCTTCTCACATGATAAGCTAACCCTTTCTTATCTCTGAGCTCTACAAAAAGCCTGGAACTTAATCCACTTGAACCTAAAATAATATTTAATAGGTTTAAAGCAGCATAATCTGTGCTTAAAATATCCGGAACTATCCATCCTTTAACGATTTGAGCCTGTGCAGCATCATTTTTAGATATAGTAACTACTTTGTTTTCTTCTATCTTACCTGACTCAAGAGAAATGACCTTTCCTGTATTGCGTTTCAGGTTTCCAAATTTATCCTCAAACATTTTTACAACATTATTTTTATCAATATCCCCAACAACAACTATGGTTATTCTTTCAGGTAAAGAAGCATTATAGTAAAAATCTTTTACAGCATCTAAATTAATAGATGGGAGGTCTTTAACAATTCTTGTATAAGTATGACCATAAGGATGATCGGGATACATGTTTTTAACAAGATTATCAAATGCTCTAATTTTTGGTGAATCAAGATCTACTTCAATTTCACCTCTAAACTTTCTCACCTCTTTTTCAAAATTCTCAAAGGTAGAATGCTTGACTATATCTGATAAAAGGTCTAATGCTTTACCAAAATCTTCATTCAGGAAAACGGTTTTTATCTTAAAATAATCCTGTTTTACGTCTATATTCATTTCTATAGCATTTGAATCAAGTTCTATAGCAAGCTCTTCAGCATTTCTTGATTCAGTACCTTGAAGCAACAATCTTCCTGCTAAGCTTGCTATACCTGCTTTACTCTCATTTTTAGCCCCTGAATCAATAAACATGCAAACTGCTACCCTGGGAGTACGTGCATTTTTTCTGGTAATTAACTTTATTCCATTACTAAGATTATTTATATCAAAAGAATTCATTATCTTGCTTCCCCTTCCTCATGTTCAGGCAATAGAATAGAAATATTAACTTTATTCAAATCAAGATATTTCCTTGCAACTTCAAATAAATCTTGTACTGTTAAAGTATTTAAAGTGCTTAAATAGTCAGTATAACAGGAAATATCATCACATATAGTCATATAATGACCTATTGATTCCCCTATTTCTGAAACTATCTCAGATTCACTGGCAAAACGTCCTTTCATTTTCTTTTTGGCTTTATCAAGCTCTTCCTGTGATACAGGAAAATCAATCATTTTCCTGATTTCAACTTTTAAAAGCTCCAGAGCCTTTCTTCTTTGACTTGGGTGAAAATTAGCCTGGATAAAGAACGTGTTTCCGTCTTTAAACTGATATTGTCCAGTACCAACTACGTTAAAAACAGGTGTTTCCGGTTTTTCAATAAGATTTTGGTGAAGCCTAGAGCTTTTACTTTCTCCAAGAATTATGCTGATTGCATCTATAGCAATTGTTTCTTTTAAGTTACTTGCTTCAGGACCATGGAAACCAAAAATTGTGAATGCAGTATTAAGTCTGCTGGTATTCTCGACTAATCTTGGCTGTGTTTGTGGCGGTTCCTGGGGATGCTTAACCTTTGCTTCAGGCTTTGATTCTGCTGATTTAAACTTTTCTCTGACTAAACCTAAAGTTTTTTCAGTATCCACATCACCAACAATAATAGTGATAAAATTATCTGCTGTATACCATTTCTTATAATAATCAACTATGGTTTGTCTTGGAATAGAAGAAATGATTTCCCCTGTTCCAATAACATCCATTACATATGGATGCTCGGTATACATAATATGATTTAACTCATTATATGTTTTAGACCAGGGTTGATCATCTCTCATTCTTATTTCTTCAATTACAACATATCTTTCACGCTTTTCCTTTACATCAGGATTCTGAAAATCAAAAATCGGGCCTATTTCATGCTCGGGAAGAAAAGCGTTAAGCATCATATCGGCATGAAGATCAAGAGCTTCTTTAAAATACTCATCATTTGGACCTTTAGGTAAAGTTACATAATAGAATGTGTAGTCTTTCCAGGTAGCTGCATTAACTATAGCACCTCTGGCTTCTAAAGTTCTGTCAAACTCTCCTGCCGGATGCTCAGGTGTACCTTTAAACATAAGATGTTCAAGAAAATGTGAAATACCATTTATTTGATCATCTTCATTTATTGAGCCGGTACGTACCCAGGTACTAATGTTTACAAGCTCGCCATGTTTATTTGCAATAACTATAGTATGACCATTTTCAAGTTTATAAATCTCAACAGGTTTATCCAAAAAAGGAAAAACGGCACTTTTGTGCTCTAAAACTTTTGATACTTCTTGATTCATAAAGATTTACTCTAACTCCCAAAATTTCTCAAAACATATTTTTCTATTTTACCAAATATAAAAAGTTTAAGAGTATAAGTTAGTCAGGTATCAAAAAATATATATATGGTCTATTCCTTACATATTTTTGAAAGTTTACAATTCTGAAAAGACTACACATTTTTAACCATTAATGGAGAAAAATTATGATTTTTAGATCAATATTCCTGATTATACTCTGTCTTATTACAGGCTGTGGATTTACAGGTTCAGCCATTTCACAAACACATTCTGCAAATCAATACTTCAAAGCTTTAGAATATCCAAGAATTGGACTGAATCAACTTTCTACCAAAAGAATAAGAAATAATCCAAGCGCTATTCAAGATGCTGCAATGCTTGATATGGTAATTATCAATAAATCAGAGGATCTTTTTGTAGATCAGGAAGCTTCTTATGAAATAGCGAGGAAACTTAAAGCAATAAACCCTAATATAAAAGTTTTACAGTATCTAACCATTTCTGACGTATGGTATTATCAGGATACATATAAGAATTTTGCAAAACAACATCCGAATATTCTCTTGAAAGATAGACAAGGGAATTATATTCATCCTTATTCCAGTAGTTATGGTAAAAAAAGATATATGTTCGATTCAACAGAGCCTATCTGGCAAAACTATTTTGCAGCTAGAATGAAAAAAATTACTGATCAAGGAATGGACGGCCTATTTATCGATAATCTTTGGAGATCAAACTGGCAAAATTTAAAAATATCAGAAGAAAGATTCAAACAAATACAAAGAGGATGGGAAACAGCATTACAAAAAGGTAGACAACTAATAGGACCAAGTAAAATTATATTAGCAAATAGCCCTCCATATGCACTTTATCAAACTAGAGATATTGTTATGCTGGAAGGCAGACTTAAACCAACTAAAAAAAGTTTAGATGAATATTTTAAATGGACAGATCAAGCACAATCTTATAATCAGCTTATTTATGATGCTGTTCAATACGATGCTTATAAAGGTGATAAATTTCACTATGTACCTGAATTTTTCTTACCAGCAGTACTTCTAACAGATAATATATGGGGGGTTTCGTATGAATCACCAAAATGGTTCGAACTTGTCAGAAAAGTAGGCAAAATTGGATACCCAACAGCTTCACGTCAAAGATCGCCCAATGGAGTTTTAGTTAGAGATTATACAAAGGGAAAAGTTCTATTAAATGATACAAATACAGCAAAAATAGTAACTTTACCTCAAAATGTTTATATGACTATTGATAAAGTTTCGATAAATCAAGTTACACTTCAGCCTATGAAAGGAATTGTCTTGAAAAAAAGATAATATACTGATCTCGTAATAATGAGTTTAAATCATACCTTTTATATGTTATCTTAACTTACAGGATTAAACTAAAGTCAATTTCTCAATAATTTCTATCCTTAATAAATCCTGAGAACCCTTTTAAACTCTAAATCAGGAACAATATTTTCTTTTTCAGGTCACCTATAATAGAATATATTATTGGGAGATAAATTCAAAATATAATATTAAGGATAGTAACCCTATAAGTACTGATAACTATACGGTAAGATAAGAAAGGTGATAGCTATCACCAAATTAAGGATAATTCTCAATCATGATAGATTTATTATTAAAAATTCTTGGGGACCCAAACGAAAAAAAGATTAAGAAAATTCAGCCAATAGTAGACTATATAAATACTCTTGAACCTGAAATTAGTGCTCTTTCAAATGACGAATTAAGGGCAAAAACCGCTGAATTTAAAGCAAAATTAGCTAATAGAAACAAATCATCTAATCCGGAAAAAGATAGAGCCTTAGAGCAAGAAGCCCTTGAAAATATTCTTCCTGAGGCATTTGCTGTTGTTAGAGAAGCTGGCAAGCGTGCTCTTAATATGCGCCACTTTGATATGCAACTTATAGGTGGGGTTGTGCTCCATAGAGGCGGTATCGCAGAAATGAGAACAGGCGAAGGTAAAACTCTCGTAGCTACATTACCGGCATATTTAAACGCTCTAACAGGAAAAGGTGTTCACATCGTAACCGTAAACGATTACCTCGCCAAACGTGACAGCGAATGGATGGGTAAAATTTACAATTTCCTTGGACTTGAAGTCGGAGTTGTCTTATCAAATAGATCTTTCAACGAGTTTGAGCACAAAAAACAAGCTTATGCTGCTGATATTACATACGGCACAAACAATGAATTCGGCTTTGATTATTTAAGAGATAATATGTCAGGAAGCCTTGAACAATTAGTTCAAAGACCTGTTTATTATGCTATTGTCGACGAAGTAGACAGTATTCTTATTGACGAAGCTAGAACACCATTAATTATTAGTGGAAGACTTGAAAAGTCAGCAGAAACATATAAAGTAATGGCAAAAATTGCCCCACTACTAGTTAAAGATGTTGATTATACAGTAGAAGAAAAAAATAAAAACGTAATACTTAATGAAGAAGGCATCGACAAAGCTCAGGAATTATTGGGAGTAAAAGATTTATTTGATCCAGCAACCCAATATGCACATCATCTGCTTCAGGCCTTAAAGGCAGAAGAATTATATAAAAAAGACGTAGATTACGTCATCAAAGATGGTGAAGTAATAATCGTTGATGAGTTCACAGGAAGACTTATGGAAGGTCGCCGCTGGAGTGATGGTTTACACCAGGCTGTAGAAGCAAAAGAAGCTGTGGCTATTCAAGATGAAACTCAAACCCTAGCTAGTATTACTTTCCAAAACCTTTTCAGATTATATCCAAAATTAGCAGGTATGACTGGTACAGCTATGACTGAAGAGGCAGAATTTGGAAAGATTTATAGTCTTGAAGTTTCTTCAATACCAACAAATAAGAAAGATGTAAGAACAGATTATCCTGATGTAATCTATAAAACAGAAAAACAAAAATATATTTCTGTTGCAGATGAAATAGAAGAAATGCATAAACAGGGTAGACCTATTCTAGTTGGAACAATAAGCATTGAAAAATCTGAGTATTTATCAAGTCTCTTAAAGAAAAGGGGTCTAAGGCATAATGTATTAAATGCTAAGCATCACGAAAAAGAAGCTCATATCATTGCTCAAGCTGGGCGTTACGGTGGAATTACAATCGCAACCAACATGGCTGGCCGTGGTACTGACATTCTACTTGGTGGTAACCATGAATTCTTAGCAAAAGAAGCATTAATTGCAAAAGGAATAACTCCTGAAAATGTCCCTGCTGATGAATATCAAAAATTAAAAGAGCAAGCTTTAGAAGAATCCTACAAAATAACACAGGAAGAACATAAACGCGTTGTAGAAGCAGGCGGTTTACACGTTATTGGTACAGAAAGACATGAATCAAGACGTATTGATAACCAGTTAAGAGGTAGAGCTGCAAGACAGGGCGATCCTGGCTCAACCAGATTCTTCTTATCTCTAGAAGATAATTTAATGAGAATATTTGGTGGCGATAAGATATTTGCCCTTATGGAAACCTTAAAAGTTGATGAAGATATGGCTATTGAAGCTCCACTTGTCAGCAGAAGTATTCAGTCTGCGCAAAAGAAAGTTGAAGCTTATCATTTTGATATAAGAAAACACGTTCTTGAATATGACGATGTAATGAATCAACAGAGAGAACTCTTCTATCGCCAGCGCAGAAAGGTTCTTGAAGGTGGAAATATTTATGAAGACGTTCTTCATATGATTGATCAGGAAGTTGATCAAATTATGGGTGCTTACATAAATCCTGAAATGCCACTTGAAGAGTACGATGATGAAACCTTAAAGAGCTTGCTTAAATCTCTTCATTCTTCAATGCCTCAATTATCATACTTGACTTTAGCTGACATCAAAGGGCTAAAATACAATGTATTATATGAAAAATTTAAAGAGGCATCTCAGGAAGCATACAAAAAGCACGAAGAAGAGATTGTTAATTTCTATAATACAACCTTGAATCATTCGCCTGAGATAAATCAAGAAGAGTTTCAACCTCAAGAAATTAGTGCATCAAACAATATAATGAGAAGTCTCGAACGAGATATTTTATTAAGAATCGCAGACAGCAAATGGATTGATCATTTACATAACATCGATATGTTAAGAGAAGGTATTGGCCTTAGAGCTTATGGTCAAAAAGATCCTCTTATAGAATATAAACGTGAAGCATTCGATATGTTCAATAATATGATGCATGATATCCAGAGAGAAACTGTAGCTCATTTATTTAGAACTAAATTTGAAATTCAAGTAGTTCATATGCAAGATGATGAGCCTATAAGTACAGACTTATCAAGAGCTGCTGAGAAATTTATACCACCATCATCTGAATCCGAACCGATAAGATCTAATGGTAAAGTCGGTAGAAATGATTCTTGTCCTTGTGGTAGCGGTTTGAAATACAAAAAATGCTGTGGAGCTCCACGCACATCTAAAATTTAGGTAATATCCATTACCTAACTTAAGTCATCAACTATAGCTACTGAAGCAGGCAGACTTAATTTAATGCTATCAATTTACGTTATAGCACTATTAAATTTAGTTGTTCGAGATATCCTGCTGGAATAATTAATAAGATTAATATAGAATTTAGAATGATGTTAAACATCATTCTAAAATTTTCTGGGCTTACTGTTACAATTTAGGCATAAAACATAGAATAGGGGTATTAATATGATTGGTGAATATAGAAGAAAACTGGAAGAAGTAAAAGAAAAACTACTCAAAGTCAGGAGCTGTCTTTGAGTTAGACGAGCTTAAAAAAAGTATTGCTGATTTAGAAGAAAAACTTCAAGATCCTGATATCTGGAATAATCCTCAACAAGCGCAGGAATTATCCCAAAAACTAGGCGAATTGAAGAACACTCTTAATCAATATAGCAACTGGTCAACACAGGCTGAGGATATAGGCGTGTTAATTGACCTTGCGGATGAAGAAAATGATTCTTCTCTCTATAGTGAAATTGAAGCTACCCTGTCCCAGCTTAATATTGAGCTTGACAAATGGGAACTTCAGAAAATGCTCGGCGGCGAGTATGATATTAATGACGCCATTTTGACTGTCAATGCAGGTGCTGGTGGTACTGATGCACAGGACTGGGCACAGATGCTTCTTAGAATGTACATAAGATGGGCTGAATCAAGAGGCTGGAAAGTTGACACTCTTGATATATCTGAGGGAGAAGAAGCTGGAATTAAAAGTGCAACTATAAAAATTACCGGCAAATACGCTTACGGCTATGCAAAAGCCGAAAAAGGCGTTCACAGGCTTGTAAGAATATCACCTTTTAACGCTAACGGCAAAAGGCAAACCAGTTTTGCATCATTAGAAGTCAGTCCCGTCATGCCTGGTATTGAGTCAAAAGTGGATATTAAGCCTGAAGAAATAGAAGTAGAAACAATGAGAGCCGGTGGAGCCGGTGGTCAAAATGTCAATAAAGTTGAAACAGCTGTTAGAATTGTCCATAAACCCACAGGCATAGTAGTAAAATGCCAACAGGAAAGGTCTCAAGCTCAAAACAAAGAATTGGCAATACAGCTTTTAGCATCAAAGCTTCTGGTTATTAAACAAATTGAACACGAAGAGAAAATGGCTCAACTTAAGGGTGCTGCTATGGATGTTAACTTTGGAAGCCAGATTAGATCGTATGTATTCCATCCTTACAGCATGGTAAAAGATCATAGAACTAACCATGAAACTGGAAATGTTGAAGCTGTAATGAATGGAGAACTTGATAGTTTTATAGAAGCATATTTAAAAAAGAACTTAGAGACTTCTTGTTAATTTTATACTTTTTAAAAAACTAGTACTTTGCTAGTTCAATTATGAGGAGTTAATTTCTTCCGTCGGTGCTAATGCACATAATTAAGTCCTCACTGGAATAATTGATGACTTAAAAAAGTGACTGGGTCACCTTCAAATTGACATGGTGCATAGGCTACTCCAGAAATAAACTCCTCATCAAAACTTATTTAACTGAGTACTGGCTTATTTTTCTTTCATCATTTCCTCTACTTCTTCTTCACCATTCTTGTAAAACTCAAATTCTTCGGGAGAAAGTTCTCGTAATACCCGCAGAAATTCGCCGGCATGCTCTTTTTCCTCATTTGCAACATCTATGAGGACTTTTTTAGCTAGTTCATCATCTATAGATTGAGCTATTTGCATATAAATCTGTATGGCTTCATACTCTGCTGCTATGCTAAATCTTAGAGCACGTATTAATTCACCTTTAGTAAGCTTTCTATCACTGTTTAAACCTGTAAACGGACTTGAAAATTCAGGCATAATTTATCTCCTTAAAATATATTTACCTTAATATCAATCAAGTTTTGAAATTATAACAAAAATTATTAAAAGTTAAATTCTACTCTATAGTTAGCAATCCAGACTAATTAAATAGGAAAATCACATAAAAAGTTCTGAACTTTTCATTCTTTTCAGAGTTTTTGAAGTAAAGTTAAATTCTTGACAATGACCACCACATATAGTGTAATGCTGTTATATGTTTAGTACTAAAATTCACTAAAATTACAGGTTTGGGATTAGTCGACTATTGTTGATATATATCAAAGAGATAGAATTAGATAATTTTAAGTCTTTTTCAGATAAGACCATTATTCCTTTTCTGGAAGGCTTTACTACCATATCAGGACCTAATGGTTCTGGTAAAAGTAATATTATTGACAGTGTTTTATTTGCTCTTGGATTATCAACATCCCGAACATTAAGAGCTGAAAAGCTTCCTGACCTCATAAATAATCTTGGCAAGAAAAATGAAGCTTCGGTTAAAATAAGCTTCACTGAAAATGGCAAAGATGTCACCTTTTCAATTGCAAGAAAAATCAAAAGAAACAGTAACGGCTATACAGGCACATATTATCTAAACGACAGAGTCTCATCCCTAACTGAAATCCATGATTATTTATCTAAATATAATATATCTTCGGGTTGTTACAACGTTATGATGCAGGGTGACGTCACTGGCATCATCAATATGACTCCTTTTGAAAGAAGAAAAATTCTTGATGAAATAGCCGGTGTCGCTGATTTTGACAGAAGGATAGAACAGGCAAAGAAAGAACTTGAAACCGTTGAAGATCGTGTAGATAAATCTACCATTATCCTGAATGAAATTGATGTTAGGTTAACTCAACTTGAAGAAGAAAGAACTCAAGCTCTCAAATATCAAAAATTAAAGGAAGAAAAACAAGGCCTTGAAAGTAAAATTTCCATAGTTAAGTACTTTGACATTAAAAATTCTATGGAACGTCTTCATGAAAGCATTCTTGATGCTAATAAAACCAAAAAAGCAGAAGAAGAAAAATTAAATGAGTTAAGAACTAAACTTGAAACCACTCAGGCAGAATTAAAAGAAATTTCTGATCTTGTTAAAGCTAAAGGTGAAGATGAACAGATAGAAATTAAAAAGCAAATTGAAGCTTTAAAAGGAGTTGTAGCAAGAAAGAAAGACGCTATTGCTTATATAGAAAAACAGGTTCAAGATAATAATAGCAATACTGAAAGTGCTAAAGATAATATTCAAAGATTAAAAGAAAAAATCGAAGATACAACCCTAAAAATAGACAATAAAAAAGATGAAATAAGCATCATTGAGCAAAATATCAAGCAGGAAAAACAGGAACTTGACAGAATCACCAGCGAAGTTTCAAGCATAAATAAAACAACAAACGAAAATCTTGAGCAAAGAAGTGCTTTAAGAAGAAATCTTGAATCTAAACAGGATGAAGAAAACGCTCTTATAAAAGACAAATTGGTTCTTGAAGAGAATTTATCAAGATATAAGCGAGATATAGAAGAAGCAGAAAAAGAAATAGAAAAATCTGATGAATCTAAAAAAGAACTCTTATCTAATAAAGATATGCTGGAAGTTCAGACAACTGAATTAAATAAAGAATTAAAAGACTATGAGATCCTGCAAAAGAACTGTTTATTTGAGTTAGATAAAATTAAAAATGAATTAAATGACTCAAACTATAATATTTCTCTGGCTTACAAAAGAGTTGCCCAATTAGAAGCAAATAAAAAAGCCGTAGAAGATATGAATTTCGGTAGGGAAATTGATACCATAATGAATTCAGGTTTAACCGGAGTTCATGCCCCTCTGGCTAAATTAGGTCAGGTCAACAAAGAATATGCAACCGCTCTTGAAATAGCCATGGGCGGTAGAATGAGATTTATTGTAGTTGATACTGATGAAATTGCCAGTAAAGCCATCGAAATTTTGAAATCTGCAAGAGCAGGTAGAGCCACTTTTCTGCCTTTAAATAAGATTAATCCCAGACCCAGAGGACTGAAAGTTCCAAATATAGATGGAATAATAGATTATGCTATTAACCTTATAGAATTTGACAGTATTTACGAATCTGCTTTTCATTTTGCACTTGGAGAAACACTTATAGTAGAGGATATGAACGTAGCAAGAAGATTAATCGGTAAATACCGTATGGTTACCCTTGATGGCAGTCTTCTTGAAAAATCAGGTGCTATGACAGGTGGATCGGTCACCAGATCAGGCTTAAAATTCGCTCAGGCTGACGACGATGAGCTTAATATCTACAAAGAACGAGTTAAAGAGCTGGAAAACAAAAGTATTAGCCTCGAAAGAACAAAAGCTGAAACAGAGAAAAAGCTTGATTCAATTAGGCATGATTACTCAAGCACAATGAATGAGCTTAACAGAAAGAAATTGGAACTTGATAATATTTCAAGAAACCTGAAAGACTTTGATGCGACTTTAGAATCGAAGCGTAATTTAATTGTTGAACTTACCCCAAAAGTTGAAGAAGTCGATAAATCATTAAATATACAAAATGAAAAACTCCAAAAAATTACTGAAATCATTGAAAATATTAGCATCCAAATAGAAAATATAGAAAAAACCTTACCAAAAGACGATTTAACAAAATTAAACGATTTGACTGAAAGTATAGAATTCCAGATCAAGAGCAACGAATCTAAACTTGCCAATTGCCACAATGAAATTAAAGCTCTTAAAATGGAAATAGACTTCAACAATCAAGCAATTAAAGCTCAGGAAGAAAGAATTGAGAAACTTGGTCAGGATAATATAACTCTTGGTCAGGAAAAAGAACTGCATAAAAATGAAATAGCCACTACTGAGCAGAGAATTGCTGAATTAAACGAGAAAATTAAAGAAATAGGGCATGAATTAGTCGAACTTCAACAAAAAAGAGATAGTATTAATGAAGAAGTTCTAAATCTTGAAAAGAGAAAAAGCATTGCTGAATCAAAAATCGAAAGATTACAAGAGCAGGTTGAAGCTTTCAAAGCAAGAAGAAAAGAATTAGAGCCTGAACTTTTTGGAATTAGAGAAGAACTTATTCAGCAAGGTTATGATATAGCAACATTAGCAAAAGTAGATATATCTATCGAAGAAGTAAATAAAGGAATATCAAGACTTCAACGCAAAATGGAAGATCTGGAACCTGTAAATATGAAGGCTCTGGTTGAATACGATGAGGTTCTCAATAGAAAACAAGAGCTAAAAAATAAGATAGATACCTTGTCTAACGAAAAAACTCAGATAATTGAAAGAATGAATGGATATGAAGATTTAAAGTTTAAATCATTTATGGACACATTCAATAATGTAAACGGTAATTTCATAGAAATTTTTGAGCAATTATCTGACGGCATAGGCAGTTTAATACTTGAAAATCCCCATGAACCATTTACCGGCGGTTTAACTATTGAAGCACAGCCAAGAGGCAAAAAGATGCAACGCCTGGAAGCTATGAGTGGCGGAGAGAAGTCCCTTACAGCTTTAGCTTTTGTATTTGCATTACAACGCTACATGCCAGCGCCATTTTATGCTTTTGATGAAGTAGATATGCACCTTGATGGCATAAATGCAGAACGATTAGCACAAATGATTAAAACTCAGGCTTCAAATACACAATTTATAGTAGTTTCTTTAAGAAAACCTATGATAGAATCAGCAAATAGGACTATAGGTGTTACCCAGAAAAATAATGGTGCAACAAAAGTAACAGGGGTGAAGTTCCATGAGTAGTGCTATCACTCAAGACGGAATAGAAATTCTTGTAGAAATGGCAAAAACAGGTAAAATTGAACCCTGGAATATCGACATTGTCGATGTTACAGATAAATTTTTGCATGAATTAGTTGAAATGAAATCTCATAACCTGAAACTTACAGGTAGAACTCTGTTCTTTGCTGCTGTTTTATTAAGACTTAAGTCAGATATTTTAACAGAGCCGATTATAACAGAAATTGAAGACCCTAATCCTTTTGAAGAAACATATGAAGATACTTTAGATTATGATGATATAAATGTAAATAATGTAATCTCTCTTGAAGACGCTCTAGCTAGAAGAACTAGTGTAAGATTAAACAGAAAACGTGTAGTCACCTTAAAAGACTTGATTAAACAACTCGAATTTTATGAAAAAATCGATAAAATTCGCTCCTTAAAAAACGCTCAGGAAAGAGCCAAGACAAGAAGAGCTCGCTCTTATGCTGATTTTACCCCAGAAGACATTCTTGAAATGGCTCACGAAGAATATATCGAAGATGGAATCGAAAAACTTCATGTGGTTTTATTAAAATTATTTGAAACTACTGAAAAAATTGAACTCTCAGAACTTAGCGAAGCAGGAATGGACAAGATATCCACTTATATAACTTTGCTATTTTTAGCAGCTAGAAGTAGAATAGATTTAGTTCAGGATGAATTTTATTCTGACCTGTACATCGTTCCCGAAATAAGTTAATTTTAAATATTTTTGACAGCTTGATTTACAGGCAGTAAAAAGAGAGGTTTTATAAAAATGGGTGAAGGTAATTCTTTGATTAATCTTGGAGATTTATCAAAACCTGTAACTATCTTGGTTGAAAAAATATCTGATGCAATAGGTATTGTTTATGAACCACATCAAATAAAACGCATAGCAAAAGCTGAAGTTGAAGCTGCTAAAATTAAAGCTTTAGGCCAAATGGAATTAAATGAATTAGAGCAAAGAGCGTTAGTACGCTTTGTAAACGAAGAAGCAAAAAAACAAATAAATATGGAAGAAATAATAAAAGAAGCAATACCAGGCATTAATCATGACGCAAAGCCAAAAGATGTAGAAAATGACTGGATTTCTAATTTCTTTGAAAAGAGCAGACTAATCTCGGATAAAGAGATGCAATTGTTATGGGCTAATATTTTATCCGGCGAAGCCAACAAACCCGGAACATTTTCAAAACACACTGTCAATCTCATGTCTTCTTTAGATAAAAATGATGCTATGCTTTTTAAAAATCTTTGTAGCTTTGCATGGGCTTTAGGTCCATTTATATTTGAGCTAGATGCAGAAATATATAATAAAAATTTAATAAATTTTGGCTCATTACAGCATTTAGATAGTATTGGATTGGTAAAATTTAATTATATTTCGGGATATAAATTAACATTAAATTCAGAAAAGGTATTAATGAAATATCATGAGAAATCTTTATTTATCAAGTTTAACAAGACAGAAAACAATAAATTAATAGTTGGTAAAGTAGCATTTACTCAAACTGGAGAAGAATTAAGCAGTATTGTAAATGCTGACCCAAATCTAGATTTTTTTGAATATACAATAAGTCAATTAAAGAAAAATAATCCAAATATAGAAATAATAGATGAATATATTAATTAGTTGAAATCCTTGTCATTGCGAGGAATGAAATGACGAAGCAATCTAAACAATATTATATTTACATATTAACCAATTTTGAAAACGGAACCCTTTATACTGGTGTTACTAATGATCTTGTTAGAAGAATTTATGAACACAAAAACAAATTAATTGACGGATTTTCAAAAAAATATGATTTAACCAAATTGGTTTACTATGAAATATTTGATAATATTGAAAATGCTATTATCAGGGAAAAACAAATTAAAGGTGGTTCTAGAAAAAAGAAATTACAACTTATAAATAATTTTAATGAAAAATGGGAAGATCTATATGATAATATTATTTAGTAGATTATTGGATTGCTTCGTCGCTGCTCTCCTCGCAATGACAGTACTGATATTGGAATGATTGAGAACTTAAAACAGTGCGAAGCACCTCGCAATGACAAAGAATTTTAGTTAAAAATTTTATTGGAAAAGAAATGTCTTTAAAACCACGCATAGAAACTGTTTTATTTATAACAGCTAAAGCAATGCAAATAGAGGAAATTTCAGAAATCCTGAAAGAAGACCCTGCTGAAGTCGAATCTGCCTTGCTTGATCTGATTATGGACTATTCATCAAGAGAAACCGCTCTTGAAATTGATGATGAAGACGGTTATATTATACAGGTTAGGCTGGAATATATGGATATAGTAGAAAAGCTGGTTCCTGTTGAATTAAAACCAGCTACATTAAGAACTCTCTCTGTTATAGCCATAAAAGAACCTGTCAGGCAAACTAAGTTGATTGAATTGCGTGGTCAATCAGCATATGATCATATTTTAGAACTTCTCGATAAAGGCCTTATAACTAAGAAAAAAGATAAAAATGGCAGATCATATGTTTTAAAAACCACTCCTAAATTTGCAGAATATTTTAAATTAAAAGGTGATACAAAATCTCTTGCTAAAATTCTAGATCTGGAATCAACTGCAAAAGAATCTTAATTTTATTCTACTCAAGCTGCTAGCCATATAAATTTATTGATTATAGATTGCCACGGTGCCACAAACCCATCATCAATGATTCATATATTAAAAAGATTGTTGACAATGTGATAGTGGCTTAGCCACCTCGTAATGACAGTGCTAATCACCTTACAATGACAAACATAATTTATTTAAGTTATAATTTGAGTTTTATTCTATAATGAATTAAGTAAATAAGCTTGATAAAGGTTGGGTATGGCTGGTTTAATACTGTTTATAATATCTTTTTGTCTGGTATTGTCTTCATCATATTTTTTAGCCAGCACAATAAAATCAAGAAGATTTGAGAACTCAATTATTTATCTGGTTTTGATACTGGTATCTCAGATAATTGTAAGTGTTGAAATACTCTCTATAATAAAGCAGATTAATCAAGCAGGCATATTAATATCTAATTTAATCATATTTATCCCATCTCTTTTATACTGGAAATATAAGGAATTCCCTCATATTGATTTTGGGGAAATCAAGTTAATAAAAGATAAAATCATTCAGGCTATTAAGAAAGACAAGATATTACTTTTACTGGCTGTATTTTTTGTATTTTCAAGCTTAGTTAGTCTGCTACTTACCATTATTACCCCAACCAATTCCTGGGATAGCCTAATTTATCACCTTGCTCGAATTGGATTTTGGGTACAAAATCAAACTCTTGCTCATTTTGAATCCAGCTCAATCAGACATACTATTTATTCTATAAATTCAGAAATCTTAATACTCTGGTCAATGGTGTTTTTAAAAAGAGATTATCTTGCTCAATTACCTCAATATTTGGCTTATTTAGGCTGTATATTTACCATCTTTACTTATTTAAGATACCTAAAAGTATCAACCGGAAGAATATTATGGACTATATTTATACTTGCATCATTTCCTGCTGTTATTTTAGAATCTACAAGTGCTCAAACTGATTTATTAGTTGCGTTTTTCTTGCTTGCTTCTCTATATCTATTTATTTATGGAGTTAGAGAGAATAGTAAAAAAGCTCTCATATTTTCAGCTATAGCTTTTAGCATTGATGCGGGCATTAAATACTCCACATTCTTCTTTGTTCCGGTATTTGGAATAATTTTTTTCTTAATATCTATAAGGGAAAATAAAAAGCTATTTTACAAGCCAATCGCAGTATTTATAGCTGCTTCTATCCCTGCATTTCTAGTTCTTAGCTCATATAACCATATTCTTAATTATCTTGATTTTGGAAATTTCTTTGCTAATCAGGCTCATATGGAAAGATTAGGTGCCACCCCTGGATTTAAAACATTATTAGCTAATTTAATTAGATATTTTTTATTATTTATTGATTTTTCAGGAATAGAATCAGCTAATATATTATCTCCCTTATATTTAAGTTCTAAAGATTTTCTATTTAGTATCTTTGGACTGCAAAACACTGATGGTTTGGCATACGTTGATATAATCAGATTAAATACCTTTATTCAGGAAAATCATTCTAAATTTGGCCTGCTTGGTTTCCTTTTACTTCCTGCTTTATTCATATACAGCCTTACAAAATTAAAATCAAAAAGAAATAAAACGTTTTATCTAAACTTAACCAGCCTTGTTACTATTATATTCCTGGTTTCAGTTTCACTATTAATGGGTTTTTGCTATTGGAATAATAGATTTCTACTAACTTCTATCGTAATAAGCTCTACAATTCTTGCTTTTAGCTATACAAGACAGAAAAATATCTTTAAAATTCTAATAACTATAATAGCCATACTTAATTTTGCAGTAATTTCTACATCTAATGATTCAAAACCTTTATTCAAACTCAATCAAGTTTTAAACAAGAAAAATTTTGTTTCTTTTAGAAATGAAGTTAGGCTGAGAGATGAAAGATTTTTTTCAACCTTTTCTCCTTTTTATTATTTGCTTAAATATATCGGCTCAACTGCTCCTGATAATTCTAAAATAGGTTTAATATTCTCTGATCAAGATTGTTTTTATCCATTTTTTGAAGAAAACCCGAGCTGGAAAATTTATCCTATAAGGTATGATCTGTTAGTAAAAAGGGGCAACTATAATGATTATGATTATCTAATCATTTCAGGTGAAGAACAGGGAGTTGATATCACAAATGAGAAAGAATTCGTATTCAATTACACTGTTAAGGATAATCAGGTAATTTATAATCAAGTTAAGCCTAATGAGCCTATAATTCTGTACTTTGATATACATAATAATATTCTTACTGAGGGAAAACCTGCAGGAATGACCTCCATAATAGACTTTTCCAATATCCCTGCAAATTTTAAGCTCGTAAAGAAAATAGAAATAATTGAAAATTATAAACAGTATAAGACTGAAAAGCACTATAAATTCTTCATTTATAAGAAACTTAATAATACATAAAAACCCGATTCTCTTTATAATTCTTGAGATTTCGTTTTATATTTAATCATCAAGCTTAAAGTGTATTATAATTTATTAAGATAATCGTTTAATAAAGTCTATAAACCGGTATATCTTATGTCGAAAATCTTAATTATCTGGAATAAAGAAGATAATAATCAGGATTTAGCCAATCTCTTAACGGATATTGGTTATGATATAACGGTTGTATTTAATGAAGAAGAAGCTTTTAAAGCCACAAATGAATTATCCCCGGATATAGCTTTAGTTGATACTTCCTGTCCCGAAATTAACATCTCAAATATTTGCAAAAAATTAAAATTACATAGTAAAACTAACGATATACAAATAATTTTACTTACATCACAGGATTCTCCTTCAGAAGAAATACTGGTTGGAGCAGATGGATATATTACTAAACCTTTTAGCGACAATATATTAATAGCAACAGTTAACGCTCATTTAAGAATTAAAAAGCTTTTAGATATTCTATACACAAATAATAGCGAGCTGGCAAAAAGTTTATACCAGTTAAATGTGCTTTACAATACAAGTTCACAGTTAGCCGGTACTCTGGATAAGACTAAATTAGTAAGCATTATGAATACAGGACTTGAGAAAAGTTTGAATTTCTCAATTTGTCTTGCATTAATAATAAATAATCCTGAAGATGCTACTCTTATAGTTAATTCCCTATATGAAATATCAGAAAGACTTGAGCAGGCTTTAAAATTAAGAGCCATTATCGGATATAAAAGTCTCTTTGAGAATACCGAACTTCCTTTTGAACTATCAATAGACAATGTAAAAGTAGAAAAATATATCAAAAATGATAAAGAACAATATGATTTAACTGTTCTTGAGTTTGACAGCCTATTTTCACCTATTAGTACATCAGATAAATTCTTTGGAACTGTAGAGATCCTGAGAGAAAATGAATTTTCGGGAGAAGATGCAACTTGCTTTCAGACTGTTGTAAAGCAGGTTTCTCTGCCTCTTGAAAGCGCTATTCTTTATGAAGAAATCAAAAAAACCAATATTAAGCTAGAAAAGCTTGAAAAACTCAAATCAGAGTTCATATCAATAGTTTCACATGAGTTAAGAACCCCTCTTACTTCTATTAAAAACTCTCTTGATATTATGCTAACAGGAAAAACAGGAGAGATAACCAGCACCCAGAACAATTTTTTAAGTATAGCTAAAAGAAACGTAGACAGATTATCCAGAATTATCAATGACTTGCTCGATTTATCAAAAATTGAAGCAGGAAAAATGGAATACAGATTTAAACCCCTCAGTATTATTGAACCAATTCAATTTGTAATATCAACATTTGATAACCTTGCTGAAAAGAAAAATATAAAATTAACTCTGGATGTTTCTCAGGAATTACCTCAAATATATGGTGATATTAACAGGATTGAACAGGTTTTATCAAATCTAATCTCAAATGCCATTAAATTCACACCTGAAAATGGAGAAATCAAGATATCCACGGAAGAAATAAATGCTAATTCTATAAATACAAGTTTATTTTATCGTGATCCATCAGTAATAAATGCTAAACATCAAAACACTTTAAGGGGCAGCTATATTAAAATAAGCGTTGAAGATACTGGAATAGGTATCAACGAATCAGATATTCCAAAGGTATTCGATAAATTTCAGCAAATTGAAAGCTCATTAAGTAGAGAAGTAGGGGGAACAGGTTTAGGCTTACCTATTGCAAAACAATTAATTGAAGCTCATAGAGGTGAAATATGGCTTGAAAGTGAACCGCAAAAAGGCAGTAAATTCTCGTTTATTTTGCCAATTATGATGCATGATAATACTTTCCTGCTTGAACTTGATAATGAACTTCAATACTCAAAATATAACCATTCAAATCTCGCTCTAATCGTACTTGAAGAACAGATTACTGACACTCAATGCTTTATTAATTCTATTATTAAAGATATTTCAGCAGGCAAAATAAATATAATCAGAAAAGGAGATAAGTGTAAGTTCTTTACACAAGATAATAATATGCAAATTATACTCTCCAATACTGACAGAGTGGGTGCTAATAATGTTATTAAACGTTTAAAAAGATATCTTATAGACAATAGTTCTCTATATCTAAATCATAATTTAAATTTGGGTATTTCTATTTATCCGGAAGAAGCCATAACTAGTGAAGAATTAATAGAACAAGCTAAAAAGTCTATTCATTGTATTTTCGAGACAAATAAAAGAACAGAAGTTAATTAAGAGGTAGGGTATGACTGGTAAGAAAATCCTTATTGTTGATGATGAGCAAGACATAGTAGAGACACTTAAATTTGTTCTCGAAACAGAGGGACTAAACTGTATAACAGCTTATGACGGTGAAGAAGCTTTATTTAAAGCTAAAAACGAAAAACCGGATCTTATAATTCTTGATGTAATGCTTCCAAAAATTAATGGATATAAAGTTTGCAGACTTTTGAAATTTGATGCAAAGTATAAGGATATCCCTATACTTATGGTAACAGCAAGATCTCAGGAAGAAGATAAATCAATTGGTGAAGAAACAGGGGCAGATGAATATATAACAAAGCCTTTTGATATAGATGAAGTGGTAAATATCGCAAAACAATATCTTAATAAAGGTTTATAAGCATTATGCAAAATCCTCTAACCAATAAAACCATAGAAAAATTAAAATACGATCTTGTAAGAGATGGGTTACTTAGTTATGAAAATCTCTCTCAGGCTGAGGAAATTGCAAAAAATGAAAATATAAACCTGGCTCAGGTTCTTATTAATTCTAATTTTATCTCTGAGCAAGATTTTCTAAGCTTTATTGAGGCCAAATTACATATACCATATGTAAATCTTGATGATTACATACTTGATAAAAATTGCTTAGAGTTTATTTCTCGACAAGAAGCTGAAAGCTACAGAATAATACCTTTATTTAAAATTGAGGATGTTTTAACTATAGCTATGGCAGACCCTCTTGATTTATTTTTACTAAATAACCTGATAAACTGCATAAATTGCAAAATAGAGCCCATAATCTGTTCTGAAAGGAGCATATTAGAAGCAATAGATAAATATTATTCTTGTGATCAATCTGATAATTCCGGAAATAATTTTAATAAAGATGTCCAATTTGATTGGCGACAAGAATTAAACAATGAAAATCATAATGATTCACAAGCGCAAAATATAATTCATGCCATCTTATATCAGTCAATGATAGAAGATACAGCAGAAATCTTTCTTGAAAACACCCCAAACGGTATAACAGTAAAGTTCAAGAAAAAACAGGAAATTCAGACTAAAGGAGAAATTCCTATTTTATTGACTTCTCTTTGTGTTTCAAACCTAAAATCAATGGCTAACCTTGATCCAACCATAATTGAAATTCCACAATTAGGTAAATTTGAAACTTTACTGCAATCAAGCAAGATTACAGTTCATATATCCTCTTTTCCAACCACCAAAGGGGAAAGAATTTCGCTTAAAATCTATAAACAACCCCAAAGTTTGAATGAATTATCTTTAAATATTGAAGATCTGAACTTAATAAAATCAAATTTAGACAAACCAGGCATAATATTGATCTGCGGATCAGATTCAGCCCATAGAGTATCGATTATTTACTCAATTCTATCCTCCCTTAATCCTGCAAACAAGAATATAATGACCGTAGAATCTCTGATCAAGTATGAATTAGCAGAAATAAATCAATGTGAATTAAATGAGAAAGCAGGATTTAGTATTGATAAGGCTATGAAATTCATTGATTTTCAATCCCCTGATGTTATTTATCTGGAAGATGCACTTACAAAAACAGGAGCAGAATTTATATTATTTCTTGTGCAAACCGGAAAACTGGTAATAACTGATAGTTCCATAAATAATCCAGAGATAATAATAAATAATTTTAAGGAGCTTACAAGCTTTATTTCGTGTGTGATTCTTGCAGAAGATGGCACTATTAAAACTCTAACTAAAATAGATCAGCTCAATTAGCAGCTGATCTATTATAAATTCAAAAACTGTAACTAAAAAATTTATTGCGCAAGATAAGTTGTTTCAGTACCTGCAGGAGCGGTAACTTTACCTGTTGGAGTAATGATTATCTCAAGAATATCTGATGCATCTGCATCATCTCCTTGGCCCTCTCCATCTATATCAACGTGTATTGTCGCGTTTCCTGATAAAACATTTCTCACTCCATACCATCTCATACCATTACTGGTAGTAAAATTTGGATCACCGGGAACTGTAGAACCCGTACAATCCACAGTACCTACAGTGTTCACTTTATTAGAAAAATTCGTACAAAAATAAGCTGCATCAGCATTATAAAAATTTCCTGCAGGATATAAGCTTATATCAGAAATAAGGTCACTTACAACTGACTCTACCGTTTTAAAAGCTGACTCATATAATTTCTCATCCTGCTCATCAAAAACATCCAGTAGAATAGGGGTTGTTATAGCTGCTAATACTCCTATTATAGTTATAACAATCAACATTTCTGTTAAAGTAAATGCTTTTTTCATGATATTTTTCCCTTAAATTTTATAAAAATTTCAGTAGTGCTCCAACGATAACTGATAACTTTAAACTAAGTCTTACTACTTCAGTGGCTAAGCCACATTCTCAAATTAACGATCATTCCAATAATACCTCATTATTTGCTTCAAACGTTAACCTAAGTTAGGTATGGATATTACCAAATTTTTATTAAATACCTTATTTTTATATTTTCATTATTATATATGCTGATTATGCTGTCAACTTTGTATAATAAAGCCTGTATTAAATTTAATAGTTTATCAAAGTATAAACATGCAATCACCATAACTATAAAAGCGATATTTTTTCTTTATTGCCTCTTTATAAGCTTCATAAATATATCCTTTATCTGTAAATGCAGATACTAGCATTAATAAAGTTGATTTTGGCAAGTGAAAATTAGTTATTAATTTATTTACAACATTAAACTTATAACCTGGATAAATAAATATATCGCTTGATCCTGAAGATTGTGTTATCTGACTATGTAGTTTATAAACTGTCTCAAGAGTTCTTACTGTTGTGGTTCCAACAGCTACAATGTTTTTACCTTCTTTTTTAGCATTATTTATTATATTAGCTGTTTCTTGTGAAATCTCATAAGTTTCTTTATCCATCTTATGGTCACGAATATCCTCAGCTCGAACAGGTTTAAACGTCCCTAATCCTACATTGAGAGTAACATAACAAACCTGTACCCCTTTTTGCCTAATCTGCCCAAGTAAATCTTCGGTAAAATGCAACCCTGCTGTTGGAGCAGCAACAGATCCTGGGGTTTGAGCATATACTGTCTGATACCTCTGATAATCCAACTTTCTAATTTCACTATCTGATAAAGTCCTCATAATATAAGGAGGAAGAGGAATATTTCCTACTTTATTTAAAATTTCATTAAGGTCTCCATTGTATTTAAGTTCTACAACCCATTTGTCATTATCAGATTTATCAATAATTTCAGCACTTAATTCTTCAGAAAACTCAACTATTGTACCAGATTTAACTCTTTTTGCTGGTTTTATTAAAACCTCCCAAATATTTTCAGTCTTTTTTTCAAGCAAAAAAATCTCAATATTAGCACCTGTTGACTTTTTACCAATTAATCTTGCCGGAATAACCCTTGTATTATTCATTACAAGAACATCATTTTCACTTAAATAGTCAGCTATACTAAAAAATTTCTTATGCTCAATTGTCTTACTGCTTCTATCCAACACCATTAAATTTGAATAATCTCTTTTTTCTGAAGGAAATTGAGCGATTAATTCTTTAGGAAGATTATAATCAAATTCACTTATATGCATTTTTTACTTACCCGGTTTCATATATTGTATAATAACAGCAACAAGACCTCAGGAATGCTTATGTTAAACAAATTAGACAAAATAAAATCAGAAAAATACCCAAAATTAGCAAATATTATCCAGAATTATGGCAGCGCTGTGGTTGCTTATTCTGGAGGGATAGATAGTACCCTACTAGCATACATCACCCATCATATTTTAGCTCAAAAGTCATTAATAATTACTGCAAAATCAGAATTTATCACTGATAATGAATTAAAAGAAGCGCAGGAACTAGCTAAACACTTTGCATTTAACCATACAGTAATAAATTTAAAGGTTCTTGATAATTCTGATATCAGAAAAAATAATTCTCAAAGATGTAGATACTGTAAAGAATTGATTTTTAGTGAATTAGTTAAATTAGCTAAAACAAAAGGATATCAGTATATATTCGATGGCTCAAATATAGATGATATAAATGATTATCGGCCGGGATTTGAAGCTATAAAAAAGCTGGAAATTAAAAGTCCGTTTATAGAGGCTGGCTTTTCAAAAGCAGATATAAGGGAAACAGCAAAAGATCTGGGATTATCCAACTGGAACAAGCCTGCTCTTGCATGCCTTGCATCAAGAATTCCGTATGAAACAGCCATTACAGAAAAAAAACTCTGTATGATAGAACAAGCTGAATCTTACTTAAAAGATTTAGGATATAGTGGTTTTAGAGTCAGACATCACGATAAAATTGCTAGAATAGAGCTAAATCAGGATGATATTGAACAATTTATTTCTAAACATAGAAAAGAAATTAATTTAAAACTTCAAAAATTAGGGTATAATTATGTATGCCTTGACTTGAAAGGTTACAGAACAGGCAGTTTAAACGAATCTATAGAACAATAGAGATAATTTATGCAATATTTAAGAGATTTATTAGAAGAATATAAAAATGGTCTTAAGAACCTCGATGAAGTTATAGCAGAATTAAAAGTTTTACCATATAAAGATATTGATTTTGCTAAAATTGACCATCATAGAACATTGAGGCAGGGTTTCCCAGAGGTTATATACTGTCCGGGAAAAGAAAATAATGAGATAGTCGCTATAATTGCTGAATTAAAGAAAAAAAATCGTCTGGTTATAGCAACAAGAGCAGACAAGAGTGTCGCTGATTATGTTTTATCGAACTTAGCAGGTAGTATTTACCATAAAAAAGCTAGAATAATAAGTTATGGAGAGTTTCCTGAAAAAACTACCAATAACTATGCTCTTGTTATTTCAGCAGGAACAGCAGACTTACCCGTTGCTGAAGAAGCAGTAATAACTCTAAAAGCAGCAGGAATTAAAACAGAAACCATTTTTGATTGCGGAGTTGCAGGAGTCCATAGGATTTTTAACGAAATAGATAAAATACAAAATGCTTCAGCAATAATTGTCATCGCTGGAATGGAAGGAGCTTTAGCTAGTTTTGTTGGTGGAATATCAGGATGTCCTGTAATTGCAGTACCAACAAGCATTGGATATGGGGCCAATTTTGAAGGAATAACAACGCTACTAAGTATGTTAAACAGCTGCGCTTCCTGCGTAAGCGTGGTTAATATCGACAACGGATTTGGAGCCGCCAATATTGCTTCTATGATTGTAAAACAGTCAAAAGATTAAATAAAAAGAGCTAATACAGTAGTCCATAAAAATAATTAGGATACAATAAAAAATAGATGGTTTAAAAAGCACGCCCCTTAAAGTAATTATTTTATTTATAATGCTGTAGAATAATATTGCTGTACTTTTTCTTTATTTTTACCTTACTTCTCCAAGAAAAGAATCTGTACATGTGTCAAAATAATATTAAG
>Ga0156446_1005_pt1 | contig 25839 bp, 21 predicted proteins | sample RifOxyA2_FD_108089 | JGI IMG/M metagenome (GOLD analysis project Ga0156446, IMG submission 108089) | Candidatus Melainabacteria bacterium RIFOXYA2_FULL_32_9 | reverse complement strand
TATAATCTTGCTAAACACAGAGTACCCAACTAGCTAAATTTGAGTTTTAAAATAATCAGATAACCGGATATTAATTTCTTGTATTTTTTTAGTTTTTAAATTGATCTATTCCAGATTACATCTGAAAAATTCATTCTATAGTCCCGTTAGTCAAATAAAATTCTATTTCTTCAATCTGTACGAATAATAATTAATTATTTCGATAAATTTTTACTTATTTCGTGTAAAGATTTCGTAATAAAATAAAAAAAATCATAAAGTTTATAAAAAAATTGCCGATTTAAATATTGTAGACCACTGATTACCATACCAAAACCTCCTCCCCAAGTCTAGTAGCCGCACCACAGCGGCTTTCTTTTTTTAAAAAATATTTAGTTTTTAGCTATATTTGCGTAAAAAAATCTCTTAACTCCTGTAATAAATACCTAAAAGGTACATTGAAATCTCTGGCATTTGTCGATATTCAGATAATTACTATGCAATTATAAAAAACTTACAGTTAAGCTTATTTAAGTTTTTAACAATTGATATTTTGTATGCACTTATAATTTGGTATAAGTTAAATATGTTAATTAGGATATTTAACTTTCTAAATGTTAAAAGAATTTTCTAAATACTTAAGAAATAAGAATATTAGACCACTGATAACCCAAGAAAATCAGTGGAATTCTCAATTTGCACAAATTCCAGATATACCTGAAAGGAAAAAAGCAGAATTAATTGAGGATTCCACGCTTAAGATCAAACATATTAATATAGAAACTCCAAATTCAGAATTTTCATATTTTTTAGACGGAATTGAAAGAAAAGTAACTTTTAATGATAAAAATAGGTTTATTCCACTAATATACGGCTATGTAGCTGCTGTAATAATGAAAAGAACCGATAAAAAAATGCATTCTATTGGCTTAGAAGATAAATCAGAAAAAATTTATCTTCCTGTGAAAACAGATACAAATGCTCCTGAAAATTATGTTAATCCAGAAGAACTCAGGAATTATAATTTCACAATATCTAACGTTGGGATAAAAGATGAAGAAACGGGTACTTATCCTCAATTTCCAAAGGAATTTGAGAGAAAAGCCCATAGTGATATTCAGGAAACCAGAGGAAGGCTTGAAAGAGGTCTGGTTCTGGAATGGCTAAACCAAGGTCATCATGATGGTTGGCTGTTTATTGACGGCAGGCTAGAAAATAAAAATAAAGAAATAACCTCAAGTTCAAGAATTGCAGGAATAATTAAGTCTCATCACGTTTATTATTTTTCACCTGAAGATCAGAATAAAATTTTTAACCTCAAAAAAGGCGAAAGATCGAGCGTATTTCAGCCTGAAAAAGAAAATATTTACAGTTGGTATCTAAGACTTCATGAAAGTAAATCCAGTGGTAATATTGATTTTGGGATAATTCGAGTTGAGATACCGGCAAAAGAAGAATTATTATCACAAGTTGATACAATAAGCAGCTGGATTTTGCTGGAAACAAATCCAATAGCATTTCCGGCTTCACGCTGGGACAGAATGATTTACCCCGTCAAATACTGTGAAGACTATTTAAAAAGCAAAGCCCCAAGCTGGGCAGTGATTGAAAGCTTATGCTAAAAGTAATTTCAAAAATGACCAAACCAAATTCTCAGGTCTGCATTTCTTCCAAATATACCCCTGTCATTGCGAGCCAAGAATCATAAAAACCAGCTTTGATCGCACTTGCGAAGCAATCTCAAAGCACTAATATGTACTTTATACAGGAATGACAAACGATTTAAACAGAAGAGTATACGAACACAAGAATAAACTTGTGAAAGGTTTTAGCTCTAAGTATAATTTGAATAAATTAGTATATTATGAAATATATGACAACCCGGAAGATGCAATACTAAGAGAGAAAAAGATAAAAAACGGTACAAGAGAAAAGAAAATAAATTTGGTAAATAGTATCAATGAAAACTGGAAAGATTTATATGATGAAATAAGTATTTAGAGCCTTATGCTTTGAGATTGTTTCGCAAGTACGATTAAAACAAATTATCACGTTAAATGGCTCACAATGACACACACGCTTTTGAAATTATCTAATATAACCAGAAATATCAAAGAACTAAAACTGAAGGACAATGAAATAATGGAAATTGCTAAAACCATTAAAAATAAAAACCAAGAAATACAGCTTGAAATAGTCGGCAGAGTTGTTGCGACGGAGAAAAATCCTAATACTGCTCAGTCTTTTAACTTCTGGACTAATCTTGATTCTCCTGTCGGGATTGGAACTATTGTAAAAGTCATTGATGATGAAGCAAAAAGAGAAATATACGGTATTGTAACAGAAGGCATAAGTTACACCGATCTTGCTGCACCAATTCATGATTATATAAGTTCTGAAGGTGACCCTAATTTAGGCTTAACTGCACAGACTAAAAGGCCAGAAATAAGATACTATACTGCTTCAGTATTAAAAATGGTTCCTGAAGAACCTATTCAACCTGTATCAATAGGCAACGTTTATCTAGCAGATGACGAAGCAGTAAGAAAATCTCTTAGGATGGATAAATATGCAGATGAAACAGGTATTCCAATTGGATTATATGTAAATGGAGACAATCAGTCTCCGGTATATCTTGATTCAAAATTTTTAATCGGACCAGAAGCTGCTCATTTAAACGTAACAGGTGTATCTGGTTTAGCCACCAAAACCAGTATCATAGAATTTTTACTTAGCAGCACCTTCCAGCATTACAAAGGAGAAGGTGGAGTGGCAGCTGTATTATTTAATGTAAAAGGCTCTGACTTGCTTTTCTTAGATCAAGCAGCAGAAAATCTTAGCCCTGAAGAACTTAAAATGTATGAAAAACTTCAAATGGAAGCAAAGCCATTTGAAAAAGTTCACTATTACGCTCCATATAAAGCTGATAAGGTTAATTTAAATACTTTAAGAACCCATGAGGATTTAGTGCATAATGTCAGCGCTTTAAGCTGGGGTTTAAAAGAAGTTATAGATCATGTTCAGGTCGTGCTAAACAAAGATGACGTGGACGCAAAAGCAGATGCTTTCTTATCATTTATGAGTGAAAAGGTCATAGATAACGATAAAATCGATTCATTCTACTGCATGCACAAGAAAATTGAGAATTTTAACGATTTAGATGAATGGTTTCAGAGAATTTTCGCTGAATCCAGCGGTGAAGATGGCAACAACAGCGAAGGTAAATCTCAGTGGAGAGGGCATGCCATAGCTACAATCAGAAAAGTCTACAATAGAATAATGAATATCAATACCAGATGCAAAGGTTTGATAACCAATGACTCCATAAGTCATGACCTTCCATGGGGTAGCTTTGAAGACAGAACCGTTTATGTAGTTGATATTGCAAATGTAATACCTCTAGCTCAGGATTTAGTATTTACAAGAGTAGTTGAAAAACTAAGAGAGCAGCTTGAATCTAAGAGCCTAGGCGTAGATAAAGTTCTGGTATTTGTGGATGAGCTTAATAAATATGCTTCAAACGATTCAGGAAATTCATACTTAAAGCAAACCCTGCTGGAAATATCAGAAAGAGGCAGATATTTAGGTTTAATCTTATTCTCAGCTCAGCAGTTTAAATCTCAGGTACATAAAAGAATAGTCGGCAACTGCGGAACGAGTATTTATGGAAGAATGGATATGGATGAACTTGCAAATCAAGGTTACAGCGTCATGCCATCCACTATAAAAGCTGAATTAACTGTACTTGAAAAGGGTAAATTGTTGATTAGGCACCCACACTTTAATCAATATATATTTGTAAGATTCCCAAGGCCTGCTATTATGACCAGTCAGGATGGCATGAATAAATTTAAATCTGCTCCTGAAAGAAATTTTGAAGATGCAATGATTCTTAATTTTAAACGTCTTGATAAAAATCTAAGGGCAACTGATATAAAAGACGCTATAATAGGAGTGGAATCTGATGAGATAATTCGAGCGTTCAATGAAACTGAGAGAAAAGGTAAAGACAAACCACTTGAATTTTTCAAAAAAACACTCAGAAAAAAGCCACCAAGGCAAAGTTTTGCCGATACACATTCAAAATCCCCTGTAATAGTAGAAGATATAGATGATTGGTTAAATAGCTAAACTATTACTTGATACCGAAAATAAAAGGTTAAAATAGTGAAAAATATTATTTCAGGTAAGTACATTTATTACGCTGCTATTGAGTGCTAATGCACATAATTAAGTCCTCAATGGAATAATTGATGACTGAGAAAAGTGACAATGTCATCTCCGCATTTCAAAGGCAGCTTCATAAACATACTTACCCTACATAATTAATATGGTTAAGTACTAAACGGAATAAAAAATGAAGATAGTTCATATAGCAGACTTACATTTAGGATATAGAGCTTATAACAAGCTGGATCAGAATGGCTTAAACATCAGAGAAAAAGATGTTATGAAAGCCTTTCAGGAAGCTCTTGATAAAATAGCCCAAATAAATCCTGATTTAATAGTTATGGCAGGAGATATTTTTCATAGACCAAGACCGAGTAACTTCACTATATATGCAACTATTAAACTGTTACAAAGATTCAGACAATCCTGCAATTCACCGATAATTATGATCTCAGGAAACCATGAAGCTGTTAAGTCAGCAGAATCAGGTAGTATTTTAAGTATTTTTGAAACTGTTATATCAAAAGTCAAAGTAGTTAACGAAACTATCCAGGAAATTCCTGTAGATAACCTTAACACCTCAGTATTATGCATTCCTCATGGCGGTTTATCTTCTATTGAAGAAACAAGTTTAAAGCCCAATAAGGACTACAAATATAATATTATGATCATCCACGGAACTTACGAAAATTGCCCTGAAGCAGTAGGTTATGGAAATGGTTCCCTGATTAAAAAAGATGATATTGCTCAGCCCGAATGGGATTATATAGCATTTGGGCATTATCACAAATTTAAAGAGCTTGCTCCTAACGCTTATTACTCTGGAGCAATTGAAAGAACTACTACAAACATCTGGCAGGAAGCAAAAGATCAAAAAGGTTTAATTGAATTCGATCTTGATAATAAGGTCTGCAAATTTCATTCTTTAAAAAGTCCAAGAACGGTCATAGATATCAAACGAATCAATGCTCTTGATCTTACAGCAGAAGAGATTAATCAAAAAATAGCTGAAGAAGTAGAAAAAATAAGGGATCTGGATAAAAGTATAATCAGATTAACTATTGAAAATGTTGATCCTGTATCTATTAGAAGTCTTGATTATAAGAAAATAAGAGAGTTTAAGAAAATTGCTATTCACTTCAGACTTAATTTAATTAAAAAAGACTCTATAATAAAAACAATAAATGCCAATGGAGAACCTATAGAAAAAAGAAAAGGCATTTATGATTACCTGGAAGAGGAACTAGAACAATTCGAGCTCAGTCAAGGTCTTGATATGGATAAATTTAGCAAATTAGCAAAAGAATATTTAGAACATTCCATCGTTTAATGTCATTATGAGGTATTAATATAAATGCTAAGTCATCAATCATTCCAAATAAACATTGTGTCATTGCGAGCACCGAAGGTGCGTGGCAATCTTTCTGTATTACAACAAATAGCAATAGAAAGATTGCTTCGTCACTAGTTCCTCGCAATGACAAGGTGAGATAAGTTAATAATTTAAGGACAATAAATAAAAAATGCGGTTAATTTCACTTGAACTGGAAAATTTTAGACAACATAAAGATACCAAAATAAACTTCTCAGACGGTATCACAGTCATTAATGGTACTAATGGCTCAGGGAAAAGTACGATTCTGGAAGCTATTACCTGGGCTATTTATGGAACTGAAGCCGCAAGAGGAAACAAAGACACAATCAAGTGGAATAAAGCCCCTGCAAGATCGAAAGTAAGGGTCGAGCTTGTCTTCGCTTTAGACAATGAAACATACAAAGTCATAAGATGGCTTGATAAAGCAGAAGTCTATATCGATACAAATGCAGCTCCTATAGTAACAACACAACAAGAAGTCACCAAATACCTTACAGATAAGCTTGGCATGACTAAGGATGAATTTTTTAACACCTACTTTACAGGACAAAAAGAATTAAACTTTCTCGGCAACCAAAAACCTATTGAGAGAAGAAAATTCATAAGTAAAGTTTTAAACTACGAAAAAGTCAGAGAATCTCAAGAAAAAGTCCGTACAGACAAAAATAATATCACCAACGAAATTGTAGGAATCAAGCAGGGCCTTGGAGATATTGAAACAATAGAAACCGAAAAAAAAGAAATTCAGGAAAAATTAGAAATTACCAGAAAAAATCATGAAGTTAAGCAAGCAAAACTTATAGAAGATAAAGCTAAACTTGGTGAACTTCACCCGACCTGGTCAAAAATTAAAACAATTAAAGAGGATTTTAACAGATATAATACTGAGCTTAAATATACTCTTGATAAAATTAATGATCTTGAAAAAAATATAGAAAATTTAAATGGCGAAAACTCTGATCTCGAACTTAAGGCTAAAAGACTTCAAGAATTAGAGAAGCATCTTGATGAATATAAAAAAACTGAAGCTAAAATTCAGGAGTTAGAAAAACTTCAAAAACACGAATATGAAAAACAAAGATTTTTAACTCAGCTTGATAGTATCAATCAGGAAGTATCTCAGTATGAAAAGAAATTAACCGAGATTAATGAGCTAATAGACTTTAACAGAAAGATTCCTGCACAAATTATTGAGCTCAAGGGCAAGATTGACAAATTAAAATTAACCGTTCAAGAAGAAACTAAAATATGGTCCTCTAAAAAACAGGAAATAAAAACTCTTATAAGCCAGAAAGAAAAAGAGCTTAATAAGGTGGCTACTCAATGCTCTATTATTGAGCAAAAAGGAGAAGATGGAGACTGCCCTACCTGCGAAAGACCATTAAAAGGTGAATTTGAAAAAGTTATCTCTCATTTTAAGGAAACAATTCAAGATATCAGCAAAGAAATTCAGGATTTAGTCAATCAAGAAGAAACGCTGATTGCAGAACCGGAAATCATCATAACAAACCGTCTGGCTCTTGCAGACTTTGAGAAGAAGTTTGAAGAATTTAGCAAGATTCAAGGACAATTTGAAGAAAAAATTAAGCTCTCTGAAAGCTTAAAGTCTGAAATTACAAGGAAAAAAGATACAAAAACTAAAATAGAAGAAGCTCTTAAAAAAGTCCCTGAGGGCTTTGATAGAGAATTACTCGAAAAGCTAAAAGAAGAATTTAGCAATTTGAAGAAGATTTATGATGAAATCTTAGGCTTAAAAGCTCAAACATTAAATAAAGATAAAATTAGCCAGGCTCTCGAGTCGGCTGTTAGAGATAAACAGCAGGCCCAAAATAAAAAAACTGAACTGGACGAAAAATTAAAACAGCTTAATTACTCTGAAGAAGAATATAAAAAACTTGAAGACCTTATCTCTAATACTGAAAAAGCTGTTAATAATGCCCAGTATGAGGTAATAAAAGTTGAGGGTGAGCTAAAAGAAATTAATACTGTTTTAAATAGAATTTTAGAAACAGAAAAGGCACATAAAGATAAGCAAAAACTGATTAAATCAAGACAAGAAGAGCTAAATTACTTGATAGAACTTGATAGATTCTACAGCTATTTCCTTGAAAAACTTAATAATCAGGCACGACCTGAACTATCAGAATATGCAAGTAAATTTTTAATGGAATTAACTGACGGCAGGTATTCCAGTCTTGAATTAAATGATAAATACGAAATCTGCTTATACGATGATGGCGAAATAAAACCCGTTATCTCCGGTGGAGAAGAAGATATAGCAAATCTCTGCATCAGGCTTGCAATTTCTCAAATGATAGCTCAAAGATCAGGGAGATCATTATCTCTTCTAATACTTGATGAGGTATTCGGTTCACTTGATGAAAACAGAAGAAACAACGTCGTTTCTTTACTTTATAGCCTAACAAATAACTTTGAGCAGGTCATACTAATTACTCACATAGATGATATTAAAGAAAATATAGATAACATAATCAAAGTTGAATATGATGAAGAGCAAGGGTGCAGTATAACAAGCTCAACTAACCCATTAAAACCCGAAGAATTTGACATAAATGAGCCCGAACAACTGGAGTTAATATAATCTATCATGTATTTCTTTATCGACCTGAATAAGAGCTTCATTGCCAACCAATTGCTCCAGTGCAGCTCTGGCAGTTAAGACTTCCTGTCTTGCTTTATATTGAACATCAAGAGCTTCTCTATAAAATACGTCAGCCACAGAAAGCACTTCAGTCGATAAAGCATGAGCTGCTTCATAGTATTTATAGCGATTATTTACTGTTTCATCTATCAGTTTTAATCTTTCAAGAGAACCCAGATAATTGTAGTATAAAATCACAAGTTTTTGCTGCAGGCTATCGATTTCCTGCGCCATAACAACAAGATCAACATCGGTCACTCTTGATAGCTGATTATTTATAAGACTATCATCAGCCAATAAAGAGCTCAGTAATCCTCCTCCAAGTATAGCACTGCCTCCCGCTACAGGATCACCTGATCCAACACCAATAAGTGGAGCAACACTGGTTAATGGAGTGAGTATTTTTTTAACCATATTCTTCTTTTCTTCTTCTCCATTTGGATTTGAAAGCTTCAATATAGCAAATCTTATTGTTTCACTCTTTTCTACTGCCGCTTGCCACAAAATCCTTAGGTCACTAAGAACTATCGCTTCTTCATCATCAAGTTCATCTTTTATTTCATCAGCAATTTTTTGAATATCAAGATCGCTGTACGTGAGACTTTTCTTTGATATTATCTCTTCTTGTTTATTTTCAGGCTGACCTTTGTTCTCTTGATTTAAAGCATTATCCACTTTAACTTCAGGTTGCTTTGATTCATTTTGAGGTTTTTCAATATTATTACCTAAAGAATTCTCATTATTTACTTTATTTTTAGCTTCAATAATTGACTCATCTACAGGTTTTTTCTGGTTTAGATTTTCCGCTTTAATCTCACTCTTATCTTCTGTAGGTTTATCTTTTTTTATTTTAAATAAGCTGAATCTCTTCTTTTTTTTCTTAGTATCATTCATTTTGATAGTTTTAACAGAATTTTCATCTTTATCCTCTACTTTATTATCAGCAGAAACATTGATATCGTATTCTATCTTGTCTCCTAATTTATCCTTTTGACTATCTGATACAACTTCCAGCTTCCCATCAATACCAACATTTGGCATAAGGGGCTTAAGCTGCTTTTCAGCAGGCGTTTGCTCTTGCCCTATTACACCAGGACAAGCAAAAATCATAACTAATAAAAAAGCTAAAACCTTCCTCATTTTTTTGCCTCCTCAGAGACAGCTTGTTTGACTTTTTCTTCTGTTTTAACTGGGTTAACTTCAACACTTGCTACCTTTGTTAAACTCAATTTTGATACAATTTCTTCACCAGCTAATCTTTCGAGTTCTAGTCTTTTTAGCTTTATTTGCTGTTTGAGCCTTAATTCATTAAGTAATTCTTTATCATACAAAGATGAAGCAGCAATTATAGCAATACTATTTTTGGAATTTAATGCTTCAGAATAATTTTTATTTTGGAGTATTAAATTTTGCCTGCATACTCTTAAAGCTTCAAGTGAACTTTTATACTCATAATAATTGTTTATAATTTTGTCCTGTAAATCTGTTATTAACTTTGCAAGTTGAATAAGCTCAGAGTCAGTTAATGGCATTACTTTTGGCATGGTTTTATTCTGGATAATTCTGTTAGCAAGACTTCCTCCAGCCATAGATGCTGTACTTGTTATAGAATCTAAACCAAGTATATTTGGTAAAATTGCAACGCCACTTATCAAAGTTGAGACTGTTTTAGCCATCATGGAAGAATGGATTCGTCTTTGATCAGCTGGCATAGCCAGTTTTTTTAATGCAAATTTAATTACTGTATTACGCTCAACAGTTGATTCCCATAATAATCTAATATCTTCAACATCCATTTCTTTTTGTTTCTGGAAGGTGTATTGCTTTTTCTCATCTTCTGATTCAAATAATTGCCCGTCTATTTTTTTTACAGGCTCACTAACCCTTAATTCAGGCTTCTTTTCATTGTTAATATTAAACATTATTCCAGAATCATCATTATCAGCTGGTAATTCAGGTTCTTTATTAACAATTAATTCTTTAATTTCTGGGGCTTTTTTGTCTATATTATCAGCTTTTTCAGTGATATTAGTTTCTTTTAATGGATCTGAATTGCTATTTTCTGCAGCTATAATAGCATCACCTGATGGCACAGGTGCTAATTTCACATCTTTAGCAAAAACATCCTGAATACATGCCATCAATAAGATGAATAGCATGATTAAATGTATTTTAATTGTCTTTTGATTTAAGTACATTTTTAAAGCCATAGTTTCTGGAATTTTAATGCAAATTGACCTTACTTTTAATAAGTTATATCACATACAAAGTCGTTAGTACTAGGATTAAAAATTTCAGAAAAATTCATAATTTAAATACTCAGGCGTCCTAACCCATCAGGATATAGACATAAAAGTATTTAGCTCTCTATCCAATCCCTGAGCTCATTTTCTCTTATGAATCAATTCAACTCCAATAAAATATTCACATCCTAAAGTAGACTTAAAATTCTTGCGGCAAAGTGGACAGCATTAAGCATGCCATGTTTACCAACAGCCATACAAGCGACAGGAACACCTTTTGGCATTTGCACCATGGAAAGTAAGGCATCAACACCGTGAAGAGGGCCCACATCATTTGGAACACCAATTACCGGCATCTTAACTCTGGCTGCAACGATACCAGGTAAAGCAGCTGCAAGACCAGCTACCGCAATTATTACTTTAGTTTGACCATTTTCCTCAACTTTATCCAGATATTTAAGAAGTTCTTCGAGGTTTCTATGAGCAGAATAAATTTGAAATTCGACATCTATATTTAAGTCTTTAGCCAAGGCTAATGCTGGTTCTACGAACTCACGATCACTTTCTGAACCAGCTATTACAACTAATTGTTTCATTATATTTCTCCTAATCATCGTTAATTTTTAGTAAATTTTCTGTAAAAATAATATATATCTTAAAGATAACTGTCATTGCGAGGAACACAGTGACGAAGTAATCTATCCATACTACAATTTATCACTTTAATTCCTTACTAGAAAGATTGCCACGTCAGGCTTTAAATTAGAGTTCATCCATCGAATTTACGCTACGGCCCTCCTCGCAATGACTATACTTAAACTAATATCCAATCGATAATGTTATGTTAGAAGAAATTAAAAATTCACATAACCTAAAAGATTTTATTGAAAAGTAAATGATCAATAACCTGAGGATATAATTGATGTTCTGCTTTATGAACGCTTTCTTCTAATTGTTCTAAGCTCATACCAACCTGAATAGATACTGGCACCTGGGCGATAACAGGACCTGTATCAACACCTTCATCTATATAATGCACCGTCACACCCGTAACTTCAACTCCGGCTTCGTAAGCCTGTTTTATTGCATCCATTCCTTTAAAATCAGGAAGCAATGAAGGATGAATATTAATAATTTTTATATATTCAACAATTTCTTTAGGAAGAATCCTCATATAACCGGCTAATACAGCCAAATAAAAGTCATTTTTCTTTAGAAAATCAAGCGTATTCGTAAATGGCACATAATAATTTTCTATACCAAGCCTTTTTGCTCTTTCAAGAATAAAAGCATCCTTCTTGTCCGATATACAAACAAACTTAATATCATTTCTATCCTGAAAATATTCAGCTATAGCTTCAAAATTCGAGCCATTACCCGAGCCGAACACGGCAATTTTTTTCATCTTTTTCAAGTCTCCCTAGAATAAAAGGCTCAAACTTAACACATACTTTCATAATCTCATCCAAATTTTCTGATGAAGCAATAAGACACATTCCCACACCCATATTAAATGTCTTATAACTCTCTTCTTCTGCAACAGCAGAAGCTATTTTCTTGAAAATCGGCATAGAAGGAATGTTTTTCTTATATATATCTGCGCATAAACCATCAGGAATAGCTCTTGCAAGATTATCTGCAAGCCCACCACCCGTTATATGAGCACAAGCCTTTAAAGTTTGTTTATTACAAAGCTCTATAATCTCATTCACATATATATTTGTTGGCTGCAATGCGTCATTCATATCTTCATCTGTAAGAAATCCTTTTTCATGGAGTTTTCTTACAAGAGTATAACCGTTTGAGTGAGGACCGCTTGATCTTAATCCAATAACGATATCACCTTCTACAAGGGTATCTTTTGAAAGCACTTTGTCTTTTTTAACTATCCCAACTGCAAAACCACCAACATCAAAATGACCTTTTGTGATTAAATCATTTAATTCTGCTGTTTCTCCGCCAAGCAACATACAGTTATATTTACTTAAAACATTTTTTAATGCTGTTATAAACTTTGCAGTAATATCTACATCAAGAGCGCTTGTTGCAAAATAATCAAGGAAAAACATTGGCATTGCACCGGTACAAATCATATCATTAAGATTCATAGCAACTAAATCGACAGCAATAGTATCAATAAGACCTCTTTCAATAAGAGGGATAACCTTTGTACCAACTCCATCAGTACAAGCCACTAAATAATATTCAGGAATAAAAGGATGCTCATAAAGACCCGCAAACATGCCAATATTATCACTAGCTACGGTTTTTCTGATTATTTCTGTCAAAGCATCCGCTTTATCTATATCAACTCCCGATTGTTTGTAATTTAACATTTTCATCGCACCTTATTTTATCTGAATTTTCAAAACAGTGATAACACCAGCCATCAATTCCAAATATTTGTTTCAATCCATCAAAAGACAGATAGGCGAGGCTATCAGCTTCAAGATAATTACGAATTTCTTCTACACTTTCATAAGAATTTGCAATTAGCTCTTCTTTAGTAGGTATATCAACACCCCAGAAACAAGTATTTATAATCATAGGTGATGCAATTCTAAAATGTACTTCCTTAGCACCAGCCTTCTTTAACATTCTGACGATTTCTTTGGATGTTGTTCCTCTCACAATAGAATCATCAATAAGAATTAGTCTTTTTCCTGAAACAACTGAAGCTATAGGCATTAATTTTCTCTGTACGCCTTTTCTTCTTTCTTTTTGCTGAGGCTGAATGAAAGTTCTTCCTACCCAGTGATTTCTAACAAGCCCCATATGAAGAGGAATACCGGATTCAAGAGAATAACCGATGGCTGCAGCAAATCCTGAATCCATAACAGGAATTACCATATCAGCCTCAACATTATTCTCAATTGCACATCTTTTCCCAAATTCAACCCGTGTTTGATATACATTCCTGCCAAAGACATTAGAATCAGGCCTTGCAAAATATATATGCTCAAATACACATTTCTTTGATGGCATCTCCTCGGCAAAACGCTGAATTCTATATCCGTTTGGGGTTATTTCAACTCCCTCTCCAGGCTGAATTTCGATTATATTTTTTGGTTCTAATAATTGAAAAGCACTATCTTCTGAACTAAGGAAATATCCTCCTTCAGCTTCACAGAAAAATAAAGGCCTGAACCCAAGAGGATCTCTAAGTCCTATAACTCTACCAGGAAAACCAAAGAGTATAGACCAGGCTCCTCCGGTGAAATAGTCGCTAAGAACTTTTCCTACTTCTTCATAAGTCCATTGAGAAGGAGCTTTGCGGAGCGCGCTTATGACTTTTTTGAGAATCATTTCTGTATCAGAAGAAGTAAGAAATACTTCTCCTTCTTGCTCCAACTTTTTACGCATATCTATAGCAGCTTTAACATTGCCATTATGAGCAATAGCAACATTTTCATCAAGATATTTAACCATATAAGGCTGAGCATGGGCACTATCTGATCCACCCTGAGTTGAATATCTCACATGCCCAATTCCAGACTTACCTGAAATATTTTTTACTACTTTGTTTTTAAGGACTTCCATAACCATTCCTTTATCTTTATGCAAAGATAAAGTCTGATCCCCGCAGCACAAACCAGCACTTTCCTGCCCACGGTGTTGCAGCATAAACAAGCCCTTACGTATAATTGGAGCTATATTATCCTCAAAAGCTATGCCACCGAAAACGCCACATTCCTCTCCAAGTTTCATTCATTCATCTCCAGTTCTATAGCTTCTTCATATAATTTAAAGAGTTCTTTGTTGTCAAATGTATAACCATCAAATTCAAGTTTATTTCCTGAGCAAATACCAAGCTCTCTGTAAGGAATTACAGATTCAGCAAGAATTTTTCTTACTTCATCAATTTTACTTGTTGAAATAAGGTACCTTCCTGTAATTTCCCCAAATAGAGCTTTTTCAGGATCATTACAATCTATAAGTTGACCGATAAATCCAGTATTACCTAATTTCAATCCCTCAAAAAGCGCACCAAATATTCCCAATTCAGAAATATCTGTACATCCACCAAGAAGCTTCTGATCTCTAAGGTTAAATATAACTTCCTGAAGGTTCTTTTCAAGTTCAGGATCAATAGAATCTACTTTACCTCCAAGAAAATCATATTGAGCTCTTTGATATAAAGAACCACCTATATCAGAAGAATCGTTTATCTGTTTTCCAATAAGTACTACTGTTTCACCATTTATAAATGAGTTTCTTATAAGCTTTGAAGGGGTATCAGCATAACCCACCATGCCAATAGTTGGTGTAGGATAGACTCTATAATCAGGACATTCATTATAGAATGAGACATTTCCTGACACTACCGGAATACCTGATTCTCTACAAGCATCAGATATGCCGTCAATTGATTTTACAAACTGATAAGCAACTTCACTCTTTTCAGGATTACCATAATTCATACAATCAGTAACACCAAGAGGAGTAAAACCACTTGAAATAAGGTTTCTATAAGCTTCCCAAACAGTATTTTTTGCTCCATTATAAGGATCTAAAAATACCTGTCTACCGTTAGAATCAATGGTCAAACCTATAACTCCACCTTCTTCATTTAACCATATGCCGGCTGAACCAGCTTCTCCCGGCTTGATTGAGGTTCTATTGCCAACCGTATGGTCATATTGCCTGTATACCCATTTTTTAGGCGCAAAGTTAGGGTCAGTAATAACACGTATAATAGCATCCGGAATAGAGCTTTTTTGATTTAATTTTTTACACTGATATTCCTGAATATAATCAGGTTCAGTTTCATCAAGCGTATACATAGGCCCTTCTGCAAGTATTTCTGGAGGTATACAAGCCACCTCTTTTTCATTCCAGAACAACCTATACATTCCTGTATCAGTTGTTTTGCCTATTACAGCAGCAGGGATATCATATTTTTTTGTAATTGCTAAAACTTTATCTAAACCCGCCTGCTCAACGATAAATACCATTCTTTCCTGAGACTCAGAGAGCATAATTTCCCAGGGCTGCATTACGCTTTCTCTAAGATGCACTGCATCCAAGTGAATATCAATCCCACACTCACCTTTATATGCCATTTCAGAAGTAGAAGACAACAATCCTGCTGCTCCACAGTCCTGGCATGCCACTACTTCAGGAACTTCCAATATTTCAAGCGTGGATTCAATTAATATTTTTCCCATAAAAGGATCACCCACTTGAACAGAAGGTCTATCTTCTTTTGATTCCTCAGATAGTTCTTTAGATGCAAATGAAGCTCCATGAATACCATCTCTTCCAGTATGTGAGCCTGTAAGAATAATGAAATTACCCGGTATTGCTGCGGATGTCTTAATTTTACTCTTTTCAACAATACCAACAGCCATAACATTTACAAGTGGAGAAGTCGTATAACATTCATCGAAGCCAACTTCCCCTGCCACTGTTGGAACTCCTATACAGTTTCCATAATGGGCAATACCACGTATAACACCATCAAAAAGATGTTTTGTGGAATGATCATTCAACTTACCAAATTTCAAAGAATCAAGTAAAGCTATAGGCCTTGCACCTACAGCAAGTACATCTCTAATAATTCCACCTATTCCAGTTGCTGCTCCTTGAAATGGTTCAATAGCTGATGGATGATTATGTGATTCCACTTTAAAAATCACCACCTGATTTCCTATAGGAATACCACCGGCATTCTCTTCGGAACAAATTGAACCGTCTTTTGGCAACCTTGATAAATATTTTCTTGAATGCTTATAACCACAATGCTCTGACCACATTGCTGAAAAAAGATAAACTTCAAGCTCATTAGGAACTCTCCCAAGACGATTTACTATCTCGTTATATTCATTGTCAGAGATGTTTAAAGCCTTATATAATTCCATTAATTGCATATTAATTCTTCCTCAATCATTTTGAAAAAATATCTGCCGTCAGTACCACCGGTTTCTTCGAATACCGCTCTCTCTGGATGAGGCATCATACCAATAATTCTATTTTTCTTATCATATAGACCAGCTATATTGTGCATTGAACCATTAGGATTATCAGCATACTTCAAAAATGCAAAATCATCCAAATCCTCTACTGCTGTAGCTACATATCTACCTTCTCCATGGGCAATTGGCAAATTAATTGTTTGTGGAAATTTAGAATTATCCACTTGTAATCCAACAATATCACAAATAAATCTGGTGTTCCAGTTTACAGATAATGCCCCGGGCAACAATCCTGCCTCACATAATATCTGAAACCCGTTACAAATACCAATTACAAATCCTCTTTTTTTCTTTACATAATCTTTAAGTGCTAAAACAGCAGGACTAAATTTAGCAAGTCCTCCAGCTCTAACATAATCACCATATGAAAACCCACCAGGAACAAAAATTACATCATAATCGTCAAGCGAGGTTTCATCATGCCAAATATAGTCAGCTTTCCAACCGAAAAATTCACAAGCTCTTTTAGTATCCCTATCACAATTTGTTCCAGGGAACACAATAATTCCAGCTTTCACAGTTGCTCAAACCTCCCTATTTTGTAAGATTCTAATATTGGATTTAAAAGTATATCTTCACAAATTTTGTTTACCTTCTCTCTTGCTAATTCTTCATTATCAGCCGTTACAGAAAAAGTAAAAGACTTTCCTGCCTGAACACCTGCATTTTCTTCTATCCCAACTCTTCTTAAAACCGTGTCAATAGCGGCGCCTTGGGGGTCACGAACGCCTTCTTTTAATGTAATCAATACCTCGGCCAAATATTTCATAGTTCCACTCCTAAAATTTCTGCCAATTGGCAATAAGATTCAATCAAACTGCCTTTCTCTTCCCTGTACACATCTTTATCCAATGATTCCATCGTTCCTTTTTTCCAAAACCTGCAAGTATCAGGAGATATTTCATCAGCTAATAAAATTTCACCATCCGCAGTTTTACCAAATTCAACTTTAAAATCAGCAAGTGTAATTCCTTTAGTATCTAAATACTCTGATAAAATAGAATTCACTTTTAAAGCAAGCTGCTCCACAATTCCTATTTCATCTTCTGAGACAGAGTTCATATATTTTATGTGAACCTTGCATAAAAGAGGGTCACCTAATGAATCATCCTTCAAGAAAAATTCACAAAGAGCAGGCTCAAATTTAAAGCCTTTTTCAAACCCTAAACGTTTACAAATAGAACCGGCAGCATAATTTCTTACCACAACTTCTACAGGAAAAATCTCAACTTTTTTAGCCCTTAAAGACAAATCGTCTAAAAAAGAAACTATATGGGTCTTAATACCGTGCTCATGCAGTAAATTAAAAAAGAATCGTGTAAAAGCTAAATTCACACGACCTTTACCAGGTATATTATCTTTTTTAATTCCATTAAACGCAGTTGCATCATCTTTAAAGTAAATTACTACCTCATCAGGAGATTCGGTGTTATACACCTGCTTTGCTTTCCCCTCATACAACATTACCATACTCATTGCTCCTTAAAAAAACAATCACGCCAAGAAGGCGTGAGGTAAAATTAATTACCATCCTGCACCTTCTATAGTCAAAAGGTTTACGGCCCTCCGGTAGATACTCCCATACCATATTTACGGGATTATATAGAAGCTAGAATGTACTTTTTATTATTGTCTTACGTTTGCAATATATCACACGTAAACATTCAAGTCAAAAATAAAACACAATTATCCTAACAGCTATAAATCAATTATCATGACTATTTTACTAATAATAAAGTTATAAAATGAATTTCTGCAACCATAAAAAGAGTAAAAAAATTCAAAATACAAGAAATACCTAATTAGCTAAACCCTGCAAACTATAATATAGTTTTACTTTTTTTCACAAATCAAATTCTGATAAGGATGAGACAAAGTACTTCGTACTGTATTAAGTTATCAATTATTCCAAATATAGATCATATTACATAAGAGAGGATTAATCCGTCCCGATTATGACTTTTAGAGGCCATACCCAACAGTTTTATAAAAACATCACACGAAGAAGGACACTTTTAGGTGTCCTTCCGGATAACTACTTTCTTGGAAAACCCTCCATCTTTTCTAAAATCACTCTCACCAATTTGCCTTTTACTCTATTTTTAGCGTACCTCCCTTCTGTTCTTAAAATACTGTATACCAATATTTAAGCTATATTATTATAAAAACAGAAACTACTCAACAATTGCTATACTATTCAAAAATTTGAAGAAAAATTTACTTATTCTAACCAAATAGAATGTTAAGAACTGTTAAATTAGACCGTGCTGCTCATTGTGTCTTATTTTTAGGCATATAATGCGAAAAATTTATCAACATATACTAAATCTGCGACTCAATTTTTCCTGTTTTTATCAAAAGCCTGACATCATGGTATGACATGAGTTTGGCATGCCAAAAGTAGTCTAAAATTTAATATATAAGCGATATTAACAATTTGAAACTTAAAAACAAATAGAGCATAATAAAAGCAAATGCTTTTCTAAGCCAAAAAATAGAATCAATAAGCACCTTAAACCCTTTTTAAAGCACTAAAATGTAACATTTTTCAGCTAATGTTAAAGCAACATGCATTTTTTAGACTATCAGCCTATTTTTCAAAATAATACAGAGCTACACTACTAGTATTCAGTGATCCATGTCAATTTCGCAAAATCACAAATTGATTTTTATATTAATATCATAATAACAGTTAAATCTTAGCAGGAGTGATGATTTTGGTAAAGCCAAATACCTCAGATGTTAATAAAGAGGTAAAAGAGAATTTAGACAAGCTTATTAGGGAGAGAAGAAAGACTGCAGCGCATTGTCTCAATCTGGAATGTAAAAACGAACAATTAAAAATCCTGATTGATAAGTTGCACAATATAGCAGATCTAAGGGCAGACTTTATTCATAAAACTACAAATCCAATAACCCAATCAAAAGAGGCTGATTATCCATATTTTGAAAATTCATCAATATTAGAAGAATTAAAAAGTGCTAAGGAAAACAGCAAAAGTCTTGAAAACACAATATCTGAGTTAAAAAATAGAATATTTAAAATAGATGAAACTCTCTCCCAATAGTAGAAAATTATAAAACCTGCTAGTAGCAAGATTTGCAAATAATATGTTAAAAACAATCCTCCTGTCAATTGCGAACCTTTCAGCAGGGATATTTTTAAAATTTATCTTGTGAAGCAATCTCTAAGCGTCATTTTTTGAATTCTCGGATAGGCTCTTAATAAAAGAAGACTTCCGGAATAAAAACAAGTGCTTTTTATTATGTATTAGTATTAAACACCTTTACAAATTAAAGCTTTATCTTTACATATCAAACTTTCTGCCTGATCTCTCAACTCAAAGAGCTTGTTTTCAAGAGCCAGTCTATATTGTTCCACTTCATCATCATTAATATCTTTTGGAACATATATAGGATCACCAAAAACTGTTATCCACTTAGTAAATAATGGAATTTGGTATTTATCCCAGGAATTAGCAACTAACTTTCTTGTTCCAGCAGGAACTAGAGGTACTATTGGTTTTTGAGACATTTGAGCAATTTTTATGATACCACTTTTAACTTTATATATTGGTCCCCTTGGCCCATCCACAGTATAAGCAATGTTTTTGCCTTCTCTAAGTGTTCTCAAAATAGTCCTAAGAGCTTCTGTTCCACCTCTTCCCATTGAACCTCTTATAGTAGAATAGCCTAATTTACTGCTAATCCTAGCTATAACTTCTCCATCATTACTCCTGCTTATTAAAAGATGTGTATTTATTCTTGGAGAAACATTGGCCAATCCTAACTGGCTTCCATGCCATACAGCAAAAATAACTGGCGATAATTTAGGATTAAAATTTACAGGCACTAACTTTAACGACATTTCAGCCCCTTTTAACCCCATAAAACCAATAGAGGAAGCTAATGAAATTTTTAATTCTTCCTTGAATGTTCTCATAATATCTGTTTTATTTCTCTGTTTAAGTACTCACCTATGATCCTTGCTACTTCTCTTGAAGCAATTTTATCTCCAAATTGTAACTGTACTGATTCAAGCTCCTGAAGCATTTCTTCTCTTTTATCCTGATTATGAAGAAGACTCATAACTTCAAAAGCAATATCATCAGGCTTTGCTTTATATTGCAGAAACTCTTCAACAACCTTTTTACCTGCAATTATATTAGGTAATGAGGCAAATTTTATATACCTCAAAAGCAGATAGCCCAGATAAGCTAAAAGCGGTCCTTTATAACTAACAACCATAGGTGTTTTATAAATAGCAGCCTCAAAAGTAATGGTTCCTGAAGCTAACATTGCCACATCAGAGCTTGCTAACAAAGGATGATTCTGATTCTTTACAATTTTTATATCAATATCATTATTTTTATTAAACTTTTTTAAATGCTTATTTATCAGTTCATCATCTATACTTGGAGCTTGTCCTATACAAAATTGAACTTTCTGTGAAAACGACTGAATTTTAGAAGCAGCTTTCAAAAAAATTGGCAGTAAATAATTGATTTCCATTTTTCTGCTACCTGGAAATATTCCAACAATTTTTTTGTATGGGTCAAGATTATTAGCTTTTACAAAATTATTTTTATCAAAATCCTTATTCAGCTGAGATAATAAAGGATGTCCAACATATTCAACATTTACACCGGCAGCTTTATGAACTTTTTCCTCAAATGGCAAAATAACCATCATTTTAGAAATATATTTTTTGATTACATTTAATCTACCTTTTCTTGATGCCCATACTTGAGGGGAAATATAGTAATATACATTAATTCCATTTTGTTTTAAAGCTTTTGCAAGTCTTAAATTAAAGCCACCATAATCAATTAATAACACTAAATCAGGTTTATAGTCGTTTTTGAGGTAATCTAAAATTCTTTTACCCAATTTCACATGGCTAAATATAGATTTAATGGCATCAAGACCAACAACACTCATCTTACTGTGGTCACTAAATAGCTTTATTCCTTCAGCTTCGAGATTTGTACCGCCAACAGCTTCTATTCTAATATCAGGCATAATATCTCTTAACTCTCTCACCACATAAGAAGCGTGTAAATCTCCGGAATGTTCTCCAGTTACTATAAAAATCTTTTTCATACTGCTATAAATACCATTTTATGCTTATCTGCGAACTTGATCATTTCTTCTTTTTGAACAATAAATGTCTTTTCTGCCTCAATAGCAAGGACTTTTCCCCCAAACTTTTTCATAGTTTTTAATGTATTTAAACCTACAGTTGGAATATCAAATCTCAGATCCTGATTTGGTTTACTGACTTTTACAACTACTGTTCCACTATTGCCAAGTCTGCAACCACGCTCAATTGCTCTATCAGTCCCTTCTATTGCTTCTACTGCAAGAATCATCTTGTCTTGAACAACAACAGATTGACCTATATCAAGCCCACCCATATCCTTAGCGGTAGTAAAACCATATTCGATGTCGAGTTTTTGATGTTCATTAGGTTCATATTTACCAAGAACACCTTTTGCTACCAGTAGCTCCTTTAAAAATATTGTCTGATCTAAAACACTAACATTTCTTTTATTTAATGCATCAACCACACCAAGCATAATTGCATCATCATTGAGTTTTTTCATTGTTTTTAATAAAGTAATTGCCATTGAATCCAATCGTGGATTCCTTAACAACAAACCTTTGTGGACTTTTCCAATAAAACTTACCTGAGTTATATTTTCATTAGCAAGGGTATCGAGAATTTTTTGTATCTCTCCAGGGCCATATGGATAAATTTTACTGCAATAATTACTTAATAATCTTCTATTATTTGGTGCAAGAGATATTGCTACAACCTCAAATCCACAATTCTTGGCAGTTCGAGATAACTTTACAGGTAATTCTCCATCACCAGCAATTAAACCTATTTTTTTAGACAATATAGTATCCAAATACTCTTACCTACAAACTCAATACTCTTCTAAATATATAATAAACCAGTATATTATTATTACAATACTCTAAAAAGAAACTCAACACTGATATTCTCAAAATTGTAATAAATTTTACTTAATTTTCACAAGCATCTATAATGATGATATGCTTAAATGCATTTCTTGACAATTATATTTTAATAATGCTAGATTTTTTACAATAAGATAGAATTAGGCGGGGAAACGGGTGAGAGCTGAAAAGATAAGCATAATAATTCCTATATATAATGAAATAGGGACATTAAAAGAAATTCTTGATCAAATAGAAAAAGCTGAATTTTGCTCACTTGAAAAAGAAATAGTAATGGTAGATGATGCCTCTAAAGATGGCACACGAGAGTTATTAAAAGAACTTGAAAATCTAAATAAATATAAAATATACTATCATGCCCAAAATATGGGCAAAGGTGCAGCAATAAGAACAGCTCTCAGCTATACTACAGGCGATGTTATAGTTATACAAGATGCTGACCTTGAATATGATCCTAGTGATTATAATGATCTGGTAAAACTTATAATTGAAGATAAAGCCGATGTGGTTTATGGTTCGAGACTGACAGGCAGCAAACCTGCAAGATCATTTAAATTTTTGCATTTAATAGGAAATAAATTTCTTACTTTATTAACCAATCTGCTTTATGATACTACATTAACAGATATGGAAACCTGTTATAAAGCTTTCAGGTCTGATGTAATAAAAAATATAACAATAAAATCAAACAGATTTGATTTTGAACCTGAAATAACAGCAAAAGTATTAAAAAGAAAATATCATCTTTACGAAGCACCAATTTCTTACTATGGAAGAGACTACCACGAAGGTAAAAAAATCACCTGGAAAGATGGTTTCGGCGCCATAAGGGCTCTGGTTAAATATAGGTTTCTTGATTAATAATTGGCTGATTAGATGCTAAAGCATACTAATTGCACATATATCATTACCGACATAAGTTTTTCTTGACTATTGTTCGTGAGCTGATAGTATAATTAATATTGAAATATATATGGAGAGGTGTCCGAGCGGTTTAAGGTGCAGTCCTGGAAAGACTGTGAGGTGCAAGCCTCCGCGAGTTCGAATCTCGCCCTCTCCGTATCTTAGTCCTCTAATAGAGAATAAGTAACTTTCAGACTGGTCAAATCCCCGCACCTGGCGGGATTTTTTAGTTTTTAGATTAGAAGAGAATTATTTTTTGAGAATTTTAGCAGGATTTAATTGGAAAATTTAGCAAATTTCTCTGTTTCATATTTTGGTGGGGGACTTCTGATTTTGGGCAAATAAAAAAGCTGTTGATAAATTTCAACAACTTGTACAATAACCTGTATAAATATAGTTTTAAAAGTTTAATAATTTCTTCTGTTCATCCCAGACTAAAGTTTTGATCTTAAATAAATTTTGAACAAGTTAAGTCTCTTGGTTGTGTACCATTCAAAATTTTCTCTATTATTTCAGGAGCTAAATATCTCAATTCGAGAATTTTATAAATATAGCTGTGCCCGGGAATATTTTCCATTTTTTTAATATTTTTAATATTATTAACTTCCCCCGATAAAATAAGGTTATTCCAGTAATAACTTTTAGTTATTGCTTTAACTAGTTGAGAATTAATATTAACTTCCTGCTTTTTAGAATCAGAAATTATCAACATACTCTTGCTTTTAAAAGTTTGGGATATGCGAATATTCTTAGTTAGAAGAATTGGAGTATCGACTTCTTCTTTTAATTCTTCAGGAAACTGAGTATTATATATTATTGATTCTAATGCCTTAATTAATTGATCCTTACAAAGTATAATATCAACTTTTTCTTTATATAAGATTACTTTACTTAATACTGATCTTATAAAAACTGGATTTGGTTTATCATTAATTCCTGCTTGCAACATTTTTAACCCTGATAATAAGTCTTTTTGTTTGTTAACATCATAATTTTCAATATATTGCTGGATATTTTTTGTGTTAGATAAAAAGTTCTTTATTTCATTTCCAACAAAAGCTTCTATTTCTCCTGCTGGAATTTTGGATACTGTACCGGCTTCTTGTTTTCGAGCTTGAATGAGTGCCTGACTTATGTAATATCTGTATTTTCTATTTCTAGTATTACTATGACTTGGGCTCATATAATTACCACGATCATCAAAAATCTTTCCTGCCAGCAATGATGGATTATTAGAACTTATTGAACACTTATCTGCAATCCTGTTTTCACATAAGATCTTTTGAGCTTGCTCAAATGCTACATCATCAATAATAGCTTTATGCTCACCTGCATAAATATTTCCCTTATGTACAATTTTGCCTATATAAGTTCTGTTTTGAAGTATTCTGTATAAATGACCCTTAACAAAAGTGTTTCCAGCTTTGGTTTTGATACTATTATCTTCAAGATAGCGCTTTAGCTCTGGAACACTCCTTAATTCAAGATACTTTTCAAAAATTGTATTTACTTTTTTTGCATTAACACTATCTATATGAAGCTTTTTCTCTTTTAACTTATAACCTATAGGAGCTGAACCGCTCATCCATAGGCCCTTTTTCTTTGATGCTGCTATTTTATCTCTAATTCTTTCTCCGGTTACTTCTCTTTCAAATTGAGCGAATGACAGTAATACATTAAGAGTTAAGCGTCCCATACTGGTCGTTGTATTAAAATGCTGGGTTATTGATACAAATGATGCGGAATGCTTATCAAAAAGCTCTACAATCTTCGCAAAATCCATTAATGATCTTGTAAGTCTATCCACTTTATAAACAACAACTATATTTACTTCATCCTTTTCAATATCTTCAAAGAGCTGTTTAAGAGCAGGCCTTTCTAATGTACCACCAGAGAATCCTCCATCATTGTATTTTTTATCAACAAGAATCCAGCCTTCGTGCTGCTGGGATTTAATATACGATTCACAGGCTTCTCTTTGAGCGTGGAGTGAATTAAAGTCCTGCTCCAAACCTTCTTCAGAAGATTTCCTTGTGTAAATGGCACATTTAATAGTTTTTTTATCTATCTTACTCATTTCTTAATACCAAAGAATACTTTACCGTTCCATCTTGTGCCGGTTATCTCATTTGCTATAGCTGATAAACTCTTGTAGGTCTTATTATTGTATTCAAACCCTTTATCAAGAGCTGTAACTTCGTGTTTTTCACCTTTATATTCTCTTATTAACTTTGTCCCTGACTTTATTTCAAGAGTAGAAGATTCCTTAAGAGGTTTAATATTGTCTACCTCTTTATTTTTAGCAAAGCTTTCAGCAAGTTTATCAAGTTTCTTTCTAGTCTGAGCTGAATAACCACCTTTTTCTTTTGCCTGCATTTCCCATGCTATATGTTTTATAAGAAGTTCTTTTCTGGCATTAGGTGGAGAGTTTTTCTTAAAGAGTTTTTTCCATCTCTTGATCAATTCCTGTCTTGATAAATATTGAAGTTCTTCTATCATAATTAATGCCCTTGTATTAACTATTACAAGGACATCAATAAATTC